>ERZ808246.1001-NODE-1001-length-21724-cov-3.063778_pt1 | contig 21724 bp, 27 predicted proteins | sample MGYA00521083_ERZ808246 | MGnify/ENA primary metagenome ERZ808246 (study PRJEB31516, sample SAMN03275577) | gut metagenome | biome: mammalia-associated habitat; material: feces | host: Papio cynocephalus | place: Kenya | collected 2012-07-07 ... | reverse complement strand
AATTTCATCAAGCATTGTTGCTATAGATTTTTCTATATCTTTTAGTGGCATTGTCAATTTTTCGTGAGTATCACGCCTTACCACAGTAACCACATCATTCTCTATATCTCTAGGTCCAAGCTCTAGTCTAACTGGAACTCCCTTCATTTCCCACTCGTTAAACTTCCAACCAGCACTTTGTTCTCTATCATCCACAAACACTCTTATGCCAACCCTGTTAAGCCTATCATATAGCTTTTGTGCATTTTCTAGCACACCATCTTTATGCTGCGCAATTGGCACAATAACAGCTTGTATTGGGGCAATTCTTGGTGGTAGCTTTATTCCGCGCTCATCGCCATGAACCATTACAACTGCACCAATAAGCCTTGTGCTTACGCCAAACGATGTTGTATAGCCATATTTTAGCTGGCCATCTTTATCCAAAAATTTAATGTTAGCCGATTTTGCAAAGTTTTGCCCTAAAAAGTGGCTTGTTCCAGCTTGCAAGCATTTGCCATCTCTAAGCACAGCTTCAATAGCATATGTTGACACAGCACCAGCAAAACGTTCTCTCTCAGTCTTCTTTCCACTTAATACAGGTATTGCAAGCAGCTCTCTGCACATCTTTTTGTATACTTCAAGCATTTCCATTGTGTTATTTATTGCGTCTTGCTCGGTAGCTTGCACAGTGTGCCCTTCTTGCCACAAAAACTCACTTGTTCTCAAAAATGGCCTTGTTGTTTTTTCCCATCTAACAACATTGCACCACTGATTCATTATCATTGGCAAATCTCTATAACTTTTTATCCATTTGCTATACATTTCGCCAATAATGGTTTCACTTGTAGGGCGAATAATCAACTTTTCGTTTAGTTCTTGGCCACCAGCATAAGTTACAACAGCAACCTCAGGCGCAAAGCCCTCTACGTGCTCTGCTTCTTTTTTTAAAAAGCTTTCTGGAATAAGCATTGGAAAGTATGCATTTTTAACGCCATGCTTTTTAAACTCAACATTTAAAAAATCTTGAATATGTTCCCAAATCTCGTAGCCATATGGTTTAATGACCATAGTTCCCTTAACTGGGCCATAATCACACAAATCAGTTTTTGTAATAACATCTGTATACCATTGCGATAAGTCGCAGTTTATATCTGTAAGTTCTGTAACAAATTTTTTTTCTTCCATATTATCTCCTAATCCATTTTTTCTTCGTTATACTGGTCAAGTTGTTGTTTTATTTTATAAACCTTGCCTGCTTCACTAGTTAAATAATCGCCACATTCTTTATAAAGCTTTTCAGCTCTTTCATAAAGTTTAACACTTTCTTCAAGTGGCAATTTTTCATCTGCAAGCCTGCTAGAAATATCATTAAGCTCTTCTATATTTTTTTCGTAATCCATCATTTCACTTCCTTTACACCAGCAACGGCCACGCCATCGGCAAAATATATGTTTACATTTTGGCCAACGCTTAATTTGCTTGCATTATCAATGCTTTGCCCATTGCTTTCTATTTTGGCATAGCCCTTATTTAATATTGCCTTTGGGTTGCAATTTTTAAGCATCTCGCCAAGCAAATCAAATTGCTTTTGTTTTTTAAACAAGCAGTTTTGCATTGCATTGTTTGCGCTATCCATTATTGCTCGCAAATTGTTGCCACTTGACACAATTTTATATTGCATTCCATTTTGAATATTTTGCATTAAAAGCCTTAATTTAGATTTTTGGTCGCTCCTATCTCTTGTTAAAAGCTCCGCAGCAGCCGATGGCGTTGGCGCTCTTAAATCGGCCGAATAATCGCACAATGTTATATCGGTTTCATGACCAACAGCACTTACAATAAATTTTTGGCAATTGTAAACCGCTCTTGCAACAATTTCGCTATTAAAGCACTGCAAGTCTTCATCACTTCCACCGCCCCTGCCAACAATAACCGCATCAACATTTGCGTAGTTAGAAAAAAAGTTTATTCCATTTGCAATCTCTCTATCTGCACCAATTCCCTGCACTTTTATTGGATACAAAACAATATCTTGCGATGCATTGCGCCTTTTTACAATGTTTACAATATCATGTATAACTGCGCCAGTTTCGCTTGTAACAACTCCAATTCGCTCAATTTTGCTGGGCATTGTTTTTTTGTGTGCAACATCAAACAATCCCTCTTTTTCCAGCCTATTTTTAAGTTCCAAAAAACGTTTATAAATATCGCCCTCGCCAAAAGGCTTTATACTTACGGCATTAAAGTTAAGCTTTCCGCCCTTTACATAATATTTTGGCGTGCCCATAATAACAACCTTTTCGCCAACCTTTGGTTGATAACTACCGGCAATGCCAAACAGCACGCAATTTAAAAGAGCTTTATCATCTTTTATGGTAAAAAATGCATTTCCGTTTGATAAGCCAAAGCTTGAAATTTCACCAATAACCTCAATGTTATAAAGCAAAGTTTCCGCATCAAAAATACGCTTTATGTATTCCGCCAAATTGGATACACTAATCGGTTGCCTTTCCATCACTCTCGCCCCTGCAAATACTTGCCAAAACGCCATTTACAAAGCTGTAACTTTTTTCGGTTGAATACTTTTTTGCAAGTTCAACAGCCTCGTTTATAATAACCTCTTTTGGCGTGTTTAAAGGAGAAAACAACATTTCATATGTTGCAACTTTAAGTATTGCAAGGTCAACTTTAAAAATTCGGGTTAATGTGTAGCCTTTTAGATATTTTGAAATTATCTCATCTAGGGCATCACTTTTTTGTAGCAAGCCATCATACTCTTGCTTTACATAGTCCTTTTCGTCCTCAGTTAAGTTTTCATCCTCTAAATAACTTGATAACGAAATATCATTTTTTTGCTTTAAAAACTCATATTCAAACATAAGTTTAAAGCAATCTTCTCTTGCAAGTATTCTACTCATTTAATCCACCTTTTGGCTAAAATCCACGCCTTGAACATGAACATTTATGCTATCAATTTCTGTATCTAGCATTGATGATATGCCATTTTTGATATTTTCTTGAACTTTGTAAGCAATATCCGGCACACTGTAGCCATCATAAACGTTTATGTAAACATCTACAATAACACCGTTTTTACCATACGCGACTTTTACACCATTTGTATAATTTGTAGAAAACATCTTTTTTATTCCACTGCCAAAATTATCGCACAAAGAAGCTACACCAGCAATTTCTTTAGTTGCCAAATTTACAATAGAAAGTAAAATGTTTTTGTTGCAAGTAACCTTGCCTTTGTTAGATTTATTTGAATACATTTCGCCATTAAGTTCGTAATTCATTTTAACCTCGCCTTTGTATTATATCACATAAGTTTTTATCTTTCAATCATTTTAAGCGCGTTACGGCAAAATAATTGTAATTTTTATCAAAAAAAATGGGCTATTTACTGCCCATTTTGTAACTATTCAACCGGAATAATTTTTATGTTTTCTAGGCTTGCATTGCATTGTTGTTGAACTATCGAAACAATTTGTGCAACCTCACTGCTGGTTAACTCTTTTGACTTTATAACAACATTTATGCAACTGTTAGAGTTTGTAACAACAACATCTTCAAAGCCCTTTGATTTTATAAGTCCCTCGGTTACAAGTTCCATTTCCATAGATGCGACAAGCGCCTGTTTTTTTGTTTCGGCGCTAGCCTTTGCCTCGGCACTACTGGTTGCACTTGTAATTATAGCGTCATAATAAGCCATTTCTTGGTCTCGTGTGCTTTGCCTATCGGTTCGATATGTTGTAAAAAAGTTTCCAGTAACAACATTATCAGTGCCTGTCCTAGTGGTTTGATTGCCATTTAAAACAATGTTTAAATATCCCGTTACAACCAACAATACAAACATTGTCGCTAGTATAATAACCTTCTTTTTTTTGCTCATAATAAATCTCCTTTATTCACCAATCAAAATTTGTATTTGCGTACTTTCCAGCCCAAATAAAGCTTCAATTGCATTTAAAATATTTAGTCTAACTCCAATATCTTTTGCGCCACTGCTAACCACCACAACGCCTTTTATTTTTGGCTGAATTTCGCCCAATTTTTGTGATGATAAGCCCTCGCTGGATAGTGATGTTAATGCGGTGGATGTGCCCAAACTGGAGTTTGACGCTTTTGCGCTTGTAAATTCCGCATCACTTTCACCTTCAACAGTAATCATAACATCTACATTACCTGCACCTTTTATTTTGCCAATAATGTTTTTAAGCTTGTCCTCCATAAGTTTTGCATACCCAATGCTAGATGTGTATGTATAACTTTCCACATCCAAGCCATCAGCAGAACCCGAAAACAACTTAAAATCACTAAACACAATTGCAAGCAATATAAGAGCAAAGATAATTGTTACAATAAGACCAATGTGCTTAACTTGTTTAAGTTTTTTTATAAACGGCCAGTTTTTTATAAACGCGAGATTATCTTTTGTTTGCTTTTTTTCTTCACTCATTTATAACTACATCACTCTCCTCCACATTTAAATTTTTTGTTATCACGCCCTTAATTTCCGTATACTTATTTATATGCGCCATATTTGCATTGATAACCATTTTTGATATATCAACAATCACTTTTTTTATTTGCAATTTATTATTCGACAAATCACACAAAATTTCGACCTTTGTGTTATCAAACCCGGCATCACAAAGTTTGGCTTCTAGGCTACGCTCTAGTTGCTGTTTTATTTGTTTGTTTGTAGCCTCAACAAAATCGTCATCAATTTGAATTGCAGAAGAATCATAAACCAAGCCATCAAAGCTAAAATCTTTGTTAAAAATTTTTTGGACTGGGCTTAAAAACACACAAAGAGCAATTAACGAAAACATACCCTTTACATACTTATTCATCTCGCCGTCCGGCATAATAACATCTACCAAAACGCCCAAAAATACAACGCCCACCACACTTAAAACATATCCACTCATTTTTACCCTACAATGTGTTTGCCGAGCACATAATCAGCCCCACACAAATAATATATGCAAACGAAAATGCCAAAATAATGCTTGAAATCATACTTAAATTTTTTGCCGTGCTGGATATAAAATTTGTAACCCTTTCGTCCGCAACACTTTCTATTATTCCAGCCACAAGCGAAAGCCCAAGTTTGCACATAATAATTTTTAAAATGGGCGAAATTACTGACAAAAACATCAAAATAAGCCCCGAATATCCAACTGCATTTTTAATTAAAATGCTACTTGCCATAATCAGACTAAAGCCATCGGATAAATACCCTCCAAGTATTGGGACATAGCTTTTTATTGCAAATTTTGTTGCCCTGATTGATATGCTATCATATCGCCCTGCCACAATACCCGATACTGCCATAAAGCCCATAAAAATAGTAAACGAAAAGCCAATTATATACTTGAAAGTGCTGTTTAAAAATTTTGTTATTTTTGTTAGTTTAACCGAACTTGTAAGGTTACCCACAACGCCAAAAATAATGCTAAGCGAAAATATTGGCAACAACACTTTTGTATACAACTGCATAATTGCCCCACACAAAATGGCGATAAGTGGCTGATATATCGCAACTGACGAGCCAGCACCCAAACTTGCCATAAGCGTAAGCAAAATTGGGAACGCTATTTCCATTTGTTTTTTAAGCAAATTTAGTGTGCTTGATGTGATTTTTACAAGTTGCAAAACGAGGCTTAAAACAAGAACAATAACCACCGAAAAGCAAGCAAAGTGTATAACATCGCCCAAGGGTTTATTAAGAGCCTTGCCCCTAATTTTTAGCAACAAACTGCTCATAATTGCCACAGCACAAATAATTGTCAAAATTGGCACAATAACTGCCAAATTATCCAAAAGCAACACGCCCAAAAGCGAGGCTAAATCGCCAAAATTATAACCTCCCTCTCCGGCAATTATTTTTTTAAGTTTGTCCCAAAAACTTTCATTATTAAAAATAGATTTTTCTCTACCACCAAGATTATCTAAAATATCATCAAATTTGCCCTTTAACCCATCAAGTTGCTTATCTACTTGGTCCGATAAATCTTTAGTTACATCAGCAGTTGTGGCAAAAACAACGCTTTCGGTTTTTACATACTCACAAAGCAAATCAGCACCCAAATTGCTAAAGTGCGCAAAACTACAAAAAAAGCTAGAAAACACTAGCAAAACTGCCAATATTAAAATCCAACTTTTTTTGTTTAATCCCATAATTTACCTAGGCACAAACTCCAAAATAATTTCCAACAAATTTTTTATAACCGGAAGACACATAATAAGTATTAAAATTTTGCCTGCAAGCAGTATTTTTTGAGATATAGAACCAACCCCAGCATCAGTGCAAATATCACCAGCAAACTCAACCAAATACCCAACCCCAATAACTTTTAAAACGCTTGTAAAAATTGCACTGTTTAGGCCAGTTTTTTGTAGTAATTGCTTATATTGCACAAAAACTCCACCAACCGACTGAAGTATTAAAAAAATAATTATTATAGAGCCTGCAATAATAGCAAAAATTGATAGTTCTGGCTTAACTTGTCGCAAAATTAGCACACAAACAACAGTTACAATTCCAATGGCAATAACCTTTACAATATCCATACACAACCTACAACGAAAACAAGTTTTTTACCGTATCAAAAAGCTGACTTATAAGGTTAACAACCATAACAAGCACAACAATAAGTCCAGCCAAAGTTGTAAGCGTGCCAATTTCATCTTTCCCGCAATATTTTAGCACTTGGTTAACCACACTGGTTAAAATTCCAACTGCGGCAATTTTTAAAATAATCTCTACTCCCATTTTTACCCTCTAAACCTTAAATATTACCACTTGCATAGTAATATGCAAATGCGTGTTTGGGTTTGCATAGTATTATGCATACTGCTATGCAAACATTTTTTTACATAATGACACTACTATGCAAATTTAAATTAGTATTATGCAAACTAATAAACCCATCAAAAAGCCCATTTTTTTGCAAAAAGGCATCATTTTTTTAGCCTTATCTTCACCACTCCTTTCTATCCCTTCAAAATAGTTTATCAAATAGCTTAAACGCTCCAATTGCTCAATATAGCCCACATTACCAAGTTCAGAAAACATATTTGCAATCGCATCTTTTGGTGCGTCCTCAATATAAATTTGAGCATCTATCAAAGCTTTTATATCATCTATTGTAAGTTGCTTTTTTTGCGACAGTGCATCGCCATAGCTTTTTAAAAATTTACCAAATGCTGTATTTGATTGATATTTTTGTATCATTGTTAAAGTATCGGTTTTTATAAACGAAATTTCATTTTTTATGTTTTTTGTAAAATTTGATAGTTCTTTAAAAAAGTTTAATTTTGATTTATACACATTGCTTATAGCAAGCCCCAAATAACCTGACGATACAAGTATCATTGTAAGAATTAAAACCTTAATCATACAAGCTCCAAAATAGGTCTTAAAAATTCGTTATAAATATTTTCTATGTTGCCTTTGCCGTGGCTACTGCTTATGACAACATAACGCTTAAAAATTTTAGATTTAATCAAATTTTCGTAGTCAAACTTTTTTTGAAATTCAAAAATATCTTTGCTATGCACACTTGCAATAACAGCCACCCCACTGCTAGACGCATTTTGCACTGCATTTATATCCTGCACACCGCCAAGTTCATCAACAACAATAATATTTGGCGACATACTTCGTATTCCATTTACAATGTTAAAATCTTTTTGACCACCGCTAATTATATCTGTGCCACTGCCAACATTAAACCCTGGCACGCCCTGATAGCCACTTGCAATTTCTTGCCGTTCATCTAACAGCAAAATATTTAAGTCTTTTCGCTTTTTGTTTATTTGCAAGCACAAATCACGCAAAATAGTTGTTTTTCCAACCCCGGGGGCGCCTATCAACAAGGTGTTTAAAATTTGTCCCGAATCATCAAAAATAAATTTACTAATTTTATATGAACACCCAACAATTTGGTGTGGGATTCGTATATTTAGTGAGGATATATCTTTTTGCGTTAAAATTTTGCCGTCTTGCATAACCACGGTGCCCGCTATGCCTAATCGTATGCCACCCTTAACTGTAATAAAGCCTTGTTTAATTTCATCATTTATTGCATAGATAGAATAGTTGCTTGCCCTTGCAATAATATTTTGTATTGCCTCTTTGGTGCAAACAATTGCATCAGACTCGTTACATAGCCCAGCATGGCCCAAATAGTAGTATGTATTTTTATAATTAACCATAATTGGTCTTGCAAGCCTTAACCTAATTTCGCACAAACAATTATAATCTAGCAAACTTAATGGCTTTAACATATAGTCAGGCAAAATCTCATTTAACATAAGTGCTCCTTTACATAATATTTTATTTTGCCGACCGTTTGCATATAACATTTTTACCAAAACAATTAGCATAAAATTTCGACTTAATTTGCCATTATGAATAAAACAAAATCATTAAATATTGCCAAAAAATGAAAGTATTATTTAACAAAAGTAATTTTATGTTAAATTCGTTTAAAATCGTAGGCACTATAAAATTTGAGCACAAAAAAAATGCCATAAGGCATTTTTATACATTTTTTAAATTTGATTACTTTTGCCAAAAGCAAAAAATATAATATTTTTGCCGTGGCGTTTTGCGCAAAATTAAACTCTTTCTAGATATGTTCCAGTTCTTGTATCAACTCTAATTGTATCGCCATTACCAACAAAAAGTGGAACTTTAATTTCTAGACCAGTTTCAAGTTTTGCTGATTTCATAGCTGATTTTGATGTATCGCCTTGAACAGCTGGCTCGGTATCTACAACCTTCAAATTAACAAATAGTGGAGGTTCTACAGCAATAACCTTTTCATCAACTCTTTCAATTGTTGCTGGAGTGTTTTCCAAAATATACTTCATCGAATCGCCAACTTGGTCTTTTGAAAGTGGAAGTTGCTCATATGTTTCCATATCCATAAAGTAATAAATATCATTATCACTATACAAATATTCCATTTCTTTTCTTTCAATTTGGCATACTTCTACATTTTCATTTGTCTTGAAATTTCTTTCCAAAACAGCGCCTGTTTCTACATTTTTAATCCTTGCTCTAATAAAAGCAGCAAGTCTAGGTTGACAAACATGTTGCCACTCCACTGCTGTGTAAATTTTTCCATCAAATTTAAATGTCATTCCTGTTTTAATATCACCTGTTTGCATTTTTAATTCCTCCTAACAAACTCATAAATATTTTTTAACTTTATAGCATCTTCCATCATAGTTCCTCTGCTTTCGCTAATAATGGTTGGCTGTAAGTCCATTTCTTTAAGCACCACTGCAAGTGGTTCAAATTCCGGTCCATAAACCGTATCATCAAGGGTTAAGTGCTTAACCTCCCCCTTTGCTGTATATTCTATTTTAGAAAAATGTATATGCAAGTTTTTGGCTTTAAATTCACCAAGCTCGTTATAAACATAGTCCAAAATTTTGCGATAATCATCGCTTGTTTTTAGTGTACCACCGGTAACAGCATTTATGTGTCCAAAATCCAAAGTTGGTATTAGGCACTTATCCAATTTGCAAAGTTCAACAACTTCTTTTACACTGCCAAGTTGCATACTTTTTCCCATTGTTTCGGGGCAAATATATCTATCCCCATAGCCTGCCGAATAAACACTTTCAAGCAACTTATCCATTCTAGATAGCGCCCTGTTAAACGCCACATCTCGTGTTTCTTTTCCACAGCTCCCGGGGTGAAACACGCATTGCATACCTTTAAAATCAACCAAATATGATAAACTTGTTAATATATATCCAATAGTTTTTTGAAATGCCTCATCGGACGGATTGGCCAAATTTATGTAATAAGGTGCATGAACGCTAACAAGCACGCCATTCTTTTTTGCCTCTTCGCCAAGTTTTTTTGCCGATTCGTGGCTCATATTAAACATTCGTCCAAACGAATATTCATATGCATTTAAGCCATGCTCCTTGCACCATTTTGGCGCTTGCAAGCTAGACTTGTTGCCTTCGTCATAAAATATTTGGCTATTGCCAGATGGTCCAAATCTAATCATTTTTCTCCCATAAACTAGTTTTTATTTTTAAGTGTCCGTCAACCACATCACCAATACCCATAACATGATTGTTGCAATAAACAACAACATTTTGCTGTGGGCTGTGATTTGTAGCAACTATGCACCCATTAACTATTTTATCATAAAATTTATCATTAACAAATATTTTTTGTCTATCTTTCAAAATATTTTCAAAAGATAAAATGCTTTGTTCATCAATTTTGTTTATTGGTATGCTATCTTTAATATCAAAATCGCCACTTTTCGTTCTAATAATTGCTGGCATATATGCATAGGTATTTAAAAGCATAGCCATATCTCTTGCGATACTTCTAATATAAGTCCCACTAGAGCACTTTATATCAAACAAATAAGTATTGGTTTTGATTTTGCTTACTAATTTAATATCATAAATAGTAACATTTTTGGGCTTGAGGGTAAATTCAACACCACTTCGTGCCAAATCATAAGCCTTTTGCCCAGCCACCTTTTTTGCAGAATATTTTGGTGGCATTTGCGACACATTGCCAATCAGTTTTGGTATAACTTGCAAAATTTCATTTTCTAAAACAGTTTTGTTGTTGCTATTTGTAATAGCTCCCTCACTATCTAAAGTATCGGTTTCTTTGCCAAAAACAAATATAGCCTTGTATTGCTTATCCTTGTTTAAGTAATAATCAAACAACTTTGTGGCTTTGCCAACACAAACCGGCAAAACACCAACTCCATTTGGGTCAAGCGTGCCCAAATGCCCAATTTTTTGTGGATGCAAAATTCTTTTTATTTGGGATAACACTGCATTGCTTGTTATTCCGGCTGGCTTTAAAACATTTATAATTCCACTTTTCATATTCTATCAAGCTCTTTTAAACATTCTGCCACAAGTTGCTTTTTTGCGTTTTCCAGTGGAATGTAAAGCCTGCACCCCGATGCTCTTATGTGCCCACCGCCACCAAAATGTTTACAAATTCGCTGAGCACTGTGTGTTTTTGACCTTACTGAAATATAATTTTCGCAAGGTTTGTTTTCGGCCATTATAACCGATATTTCAACCCCATCAATCTCGCCAATTATATCTTTTATTCGGTGTGTATCACTAATATCAGCCCCTGCAGTGTCTAGCATTTTGCGTGTTATGGCAACAACTGCAATTTTGCCATCGGCATAAAACTCCAAAACATCAAGGCCTGTTTTTAAAAGTTCAAAAACTGGCTTTCGCATATGGGTAAACAGATTGTAGTTAACAATATTTAGTTCGGCGCCACAATTTGTCAAATCGGCAAGTGCACTAAATGTTTGCGCCGAAACATCGCCATGCGAGCCATGAGTAAACCCACCAGTATCGGTTGCAATGCCTGTGTAAAGTGCCGTGGCCATTTGTTTTGAAATTTTTATGTTGTCCTGTTTAAACAAATCATACAACAATTCGCACACACTGCTTTTATCAACATCAACTATGTTTACATCAGCAAACATATCGTTATCGGCATGATGGTCAATATTTATTGTCTTATCAGCCTTAAAAAACTCGGGTTCACATTGGCCAAAACGCTTTGTGTTTGGGCAATCAAGGCCAATAGCCAAATCGTAATGTTTATCCCTTTTTTTGCACGAAACTTTATTACTACCCAAAAACCAATAGCTTTGATTTATTGGTGTTGGAATAAACACAAAAACCTGTTTATCCAAACTTTTTAAATAACTAGCCATTGCCATAACGCTTCCATTTGCATCGCCATCGGAATTGATGTGCGCAAAAAGTGCTATGTAATTGCTTTGCTTAACCAAATCTAGCCAATTGCTCATTTTTACCTCCAAAATAATCACAACAAAAATTACTTTTTGCTATCTTGTTTGTGAAGATTCGCAATTATTCTATCAATATTTGCTCCATATTCAGCACTATCGTCAAGCTCAAACTGAAGCTCTGGCACAATACGCAAATTAACTTTGTGGGCAATCTCTTTTCTTAAAAATGGTATAGCATTTTTAACTGCAAAAAACTTTTTTTCTTTATCCTTATCTGGATAAATACTGATAAGCACTTTGCAATATTTTAAATCGGGTGTGGTGTGGCACGAAATTACACTAATCATTACGCCTTCTAGTTCTTTGCTATTTAACTCGTATGTTATAGCATTTGCAAGCGCTGTTTGAATTTCGCTATCCACTCTTCCCATTCTATTGTGATTCATTATATACCTACCTGTTCAGTAACCAAAATTTCAAATTGGTCAAGCTCTTTTATATCATTAAAGTCTTTAAGCTTTATACCACACTCAAAGCCCTTGCCAACTTCTTTTACTTCGTTCTTTTGAATTTTAAGGCTCTCTATTTGTGCTTCTGCAACTTGTTTGCCGCCACGAATAACATGCACTTTTGCATCTCTTTTTACCTTGCCATCAAGCACAAAGCAACCCGCAATTGTTCCAATGCTAGAAATTTTGAATAGTTGTCTAACCTCTACAAGTCCAATTTGCCTATCAGCAAATTTTGGAGCCATCATACTCTTTAAAGCCTTTTCCAAATCATCAATACATTCATAAATAATGCTGTAATTTTGAATATCAACCTTATCTTGCTTTGCAAGGGCTAACGCCTTATCTTCGGCTTTTACGTTAAATGCAATAATTCTTGCACTAGAAGCTTCAGCAAAAAGCACATCACTTTCGGTAATATTACCTACTGCCGAGCCAACCACAACAACTCTAGCCTCTTCATTTTTAAGTGCTTCCAAGCTAGATTTCAAAGCTTCGGCACTACCTTGAACATCGGCTTTGATTAAGATATTTAGATGTTTAAGGTTGCCCTCTTTAACCTTGTTAAAGAAGTCATCAATACTAACTGCTGATTGAGATTTAATTTTTGATTGCTTAATTTTATTTTTACGCTCGGCAATAATTTCAGATTTCATTTTTTCGTCAACAACCATCAACCTATCGCCAGATTGAGGAACTGCATCTAGTCCCAAAATTTGCACTGGCATTGACGGAGTTGCCTTTTTAACTTGTTTGCCATTTTCGTCCATCATAGCTCTTATTTTTCCAAAAGCGATACCAGCAACAACTGTATCGCCAACTTTAAGCGTTCCGTTTTGAACCAATATTGATGCAACTGGTCCTTTACCTTTATCAAGTCTAGACTCGATAACTGTTCCAATAGCTGGCCTGTTTGGATTTGCCTTTAAGTCTTGCATATCAGCAACCAAAAGCACCATTTCTAGTAATTTATCAATGTTCATGTTCTTTTTTGCAGAAATAGGAACGCAAATTGTATCGCCACCCCAATCTTCTGGAAGAACTCCGTTATCGGCGAGTTCTTTCATAACTCTATCAACATTTGCCTCAGGTTTATCAACTTTGTTAATTGCAACAACCATTGGAACTTTTGCGGCTTTTATATCCTGAATAGCTTCTAAGGTTTGCGGCATAATGCCATCGTCAGCTGCAACAACCAAAATTGCGATATCGGTAATTTGAGCGCCTCTTTCACGCATTGCGGTAAAAGCTGCGTGTCCTGGGGTATCAATAAATGTTATCATTCTATCGCCAATTTTTGTGGTTGACGCACCAATACTTTGAGTAATTCCACCAGCTTCGCCAGCAACAACATTGGTTTTTCTTACCGCGTCCAAAAGCGAAGTCTTGCCGTGGTCAACGTGACCCATAACAGTAACAATTGGAGGCCTTTTTACAAGCAAACTTGGGTCGTCATCAATAGCCGAATCAAGCTTTGTTTGGAATTTCTCTTCGGCAGTTGCCTCAATTTTCTTTTCTAGTTTAACGCCAAATTCGTTGCTAACAAGCTCGGCGGTATCAAAGTCTATTGTGCTGTTTATTGTTGCCATAATGCCCAAAATAAACAATTTTTTTACAATTTCTGGCACAGCAACACCAATTTGTTCACTAAGCATTTTAACTGTTAAATTATCTGTTGTAATAACTGCACTATCAATCTTTTTTGGCGCTTCAACAGGTTTTTGCTCTACATCTTTCTTTTTGTTTTTGTAGCGCCTTCCCATTCTTTCACTATCATCATCAAAGCCCTCACCAGTCCATCTCATTTGAGCTTTTTTGCTCATTTGTTTGCGCTCTTGAGGCTCGCTGTGAGATTTTTTCTTGTTTCCAAAAGTTCTATCGTTATTTTTTAGTGCATCAAGGTCAATATCAACTTCAGCTGTTCCAAGCCTATTTAAAGGTCTTGTGCCAAACGGCCTATTGCCTGCAGGTCTATTACCAAAAGGTCTTTGCCCAAATGGTTTTTGACCAAAAGGCTTTTGTGCAAAATTGTTTGGTCTTTTGCCACCAAAACTTGCACTGCCGGTTCTTGTTTGGCCATCCGAATTTGAATATCTTTTTGTGCCTTGCATAGTAGTTCTGCCAAAACTGCCCGAATTAAGTTTGCCAGGGTCTCTAGTTTCTATTCCTTTTGATGGCAAAACAGGGGCGGAGCGTTTTGGCTCTACCTTTTTAATTTCTGGTATTGTCATATCAACAGGTTTGCTAGAAACTTTTGATAACTTTTCTTTAACATTTCGGCAAATTCCGTTTATCACTTCTCTTGCACTTCTAATTTCGTCTAGTGCAAGCAACTCTTCTTTGTTGTAAAAAACATCAACAAGTTTTTTAAGATTATTTGCTTCAAACGATTTGCTTTTTTGAACTTCTGTTTTTTCTTTATTCAATTTATTTCTCCTAAATCAATAATTATTTAAATTATCATAAAAGTCATTATCGGGCTTAACTTTTAAAAATCTTTCTATTGCTTTATTTTTTTTAAGCATATCAATGCATTTTGGGTTTTTGCAAACATAAACGCCCCTACTGCTTTGACTTTTTTTGTTGTCAACAACTGGTTCTGTGCCATTTGTTGCAATGCGAATTAAGTCTTGTTTTTCGCCCCTTTTTCGGCACGAAACACACATTCTATTTGGTTTATACATACTGCACCTTACTTTTCGTCATCATCACTAAACATATTGTCAATATCAGATAAATCTAGTGGCTTTGTGGTTGTATCTTCAGCAGGTTTTACTGCAGGTTCAGCCTCTACCGAACTATGATTTTTAACATCAATCTTGCAGTGAGTAAGTTTTGCAGCCAGCCTTACATTTTGACCACTTTTGCCAATTGCAAGTGATAGTTTATCATCAGGAACGATTGCAACAGCCTGCGCTTCTCCAACAATTTGCACACTTTCTACTTGTGCTGGGCTTAATGCACGGCCAACAAATGTTGCCAAATCATCGCTATATTCTATAATATCAATTTTTTCGCCGTTAAGTTCCGAAATTATTGTATTGATACGTGTGCCGTTATCTCCAATACAAGCACCAATTGGGTCTACATTTGGGTTATCGGTAGAAACAGCAATTTTTGTTCTATATCCAGCTTCTCTAGAAATTGAGTTGATAACAACTTCACCGTTTGCAATTTCTGGAATTTCAAGTTCAAACAACTTTTTAATAAAGCCGATATTTGACCTTGATACCTGAAGCATTGGCCCTCTAGTGTCCTCTGTAACCTTTTTTACATAAACCTTTATACGTTGGTTAACATAGTATTTTTCGCCTGGTATTTGGTCAAGTGGCCCCATAACAGCCTCAAGTTGATTAGAACCAAGTTCTACAAATACATTTTGTCCATCAATACGATTGATTACTGTTGTAACAAGTTCGTCTTCCTTTTCACTAACTTCACTTAAAGTTTGCTCTCTTTCTACTTCTCTAAGTTTTTGCATAACAACTTGTTTTGCGGTTTGAACAGCAATACGGCCAAAATCTTTTGGGTTTTCTTCTTGCTGAACTGTATCCCCAACCTTGTAACTCTTTTTAATCAACTTTGCATCATCAATCAAAATTTGTTTATCTGGGTCAGTAACTTCTTCTGGTGTTGCAACAACAGTTTTGTAGCTATAGACTTCTATTTTATTTTTTTCTGGGTTAAGTTTTACAACTGCACTTTTTGCTTCGCCATAATTTTTTTTGTAGGCCGATGTAAGCGCTGTTTCAAGTGCTTCGATAAACACTTCTTTTTTAATTTTTCTTAAACTTTCCAAATCTTCCAATGCTTGAAAAAAATCTTTACTTATCATTTCAATTCTCCTTAAAACTCTATTACAGGGCTTGCAAGTGCAATTTCACTAAACAAAAATGCCTTTAGCTCACCATCAACTTCAATAACTATCCCATCTCTAGAATAATCAACAAGTTTGCCCGTCCAAACCTTTTTGCCATCTTTTGGGGCAAAAAGTTTTACATCTAACTTTGTGCCAACATTTCGCCTAGCGTCAGCCTCTGTTTTAACCGGCCTATCTATGCCAAGCGATGACACATTTAAAGTGTAAGGCGTATCGTTTGTTGGGTTTAAGTCGTCAAGTGGTTGGTCAATTGCTTTTGACACCTTTTCGCAATCATCAATAGTAATTCCGTTTGGCGAAATTAAGTTCCATACCCCCAAAGCTTTTTTGATACTTAACCTCTACAAGTTCATAGCCAAGTTCGGTAACTATTGGTTGTATAACCTCGGTTACCAAATCACTTACACTTTTTTTTGCCATATTACTCCTATTCAACAATTAAGAGCGGGTTAACCGCTCTTAATTATCGTAACATACAGTAGTATTATAACACATATATAAAGCCATTGCAACAATTTAACAAAATTTTTCTGCCAGTTTGATAAATAATTTTGCAGTTGCAAGTGCATCATTTGCGGCTCTGTGCGCATCAATTAGCGGCACATTCATATATTCGCAAACCGTTGATAGTTTGTAATTTCTAAGCCCTGGCAAATTTTTTTTGGCAATGTTAAATGCGTCATCGTGATTATTATCGAAATTATAAAATTGCTTTTTGGCCTCTTTTGCAATAAACAAATCATCAAACCCAATGTTGTTATATCCAACAATAGTTGAACCATAGCAAAATTTATAAAAATCAGGCAGCGCCATTTCTATTGTTGGCGCATCAGCAACAAGTGCGTTTGTAATACGGTTAACCTTTGATGCCTCTTCTGGAATTTCACACTCTGGATTTACAAAAGTGCAAAATTTTTCAGTTATCTTTCCATCAACAATTTTATATGCACCAATATCAATAATCTTGCAATTTGCAGCATTTATACCTGTGGTTTCCAAATCATAAACCACAAAAGTATTGTTAAGCAAATATTTGTTTTTAGTTTTTTCATCGGCAAAAAACAAATTGGTTTGCTCGGTAAACTCATATGGCTCGGGAGTAATATATCTATATTGTGTTGGACACTTTCTATAAACCTTTTTTGGCGGAACAAATGTGCATTTTGCCACACTACTTGCCCTTAATGATTTACTACCATTATATTCCGACATCTTTCCGCATATAGCAAGTGTTGTGCCTGCCGGGAATGGCTCGGCAGTGAAGTCCTTTGTAAAAAACCAAAAGCTCTTTGTTGTTGCGCCATCATATTCTAGTGTAATGGCCAAATATTCTCTACCTTGCCTTGCTGGTTTTGAATCTTCCGTGCCAGAAGCTGTTTCGGCATTTTGATTAGCGTTTGACTCTTCTTCTGTTACCTTTGGCCTTGTTTCTCTTTTAAAGCATTCCTTAACATTTCCAACAACACAAATTTCAGTGCCAAGTTCGCTTATATCTCCAGCAAGATAAGCCTTTGTTGCCTTAAAATCACCAAAAATTGTTTCGGTGTTAAATATCTCTACAATTTGGGCTTTTTTCATTTCTTCAAACACCAAATTGTCCTCCAAAATTCTATCTTTTCTAGATTCGATAACCGATTTGTCTTGTTTTATTTGCTCAAAATGCAGTTCTACATCTTGATGTAGTTCGTCCCTTATAATGTTTTCTATCTCTGCACTTATTGATGCCAAAACATCAGCATTTAAAGATGTATCTTGATATGGAATGTTTAGCACTGTAACATCATCATTATAATCAAAAGTTATGGTTGTTGGGTCAATATTTGATAATTGCTTATACGACAAAATTTTGTTAAACAAATAAGTTTTAAACTCTTCCATAGTTAGCGAGCTAGACCTAAAATTTACCCTAATTCCGTCAACAATATTACCAAAATATTGTTTGCAAAGTGTCTCAATTTCGGCTACATTTTGCGGGCTTTTTAGTTGTTTTGGAAGGCTAGAAAAATCCAGCGTTAAAAAGTTAGATTTTTTGTTAAAATTTGCGCCAAAAAACAACAAATCGAGATATTTGTTGTTTGTTTGGGTATTTATAAATTTTAAAATTTTATCCATTGTATCCTCGCTAAAATTACAATTACAAATTATTGCAAATTACACAAAAAACAAATGATACAAATCTGCAATAACCACAAGTCCCATCAAAATTAAAAACCCAATATTATGAATGGCGTTTTCAATTTTTGGATTGATTGGTTTGCCCCTTATCCACTCTATTGTTGTAAACACCATTTTACTACCATCTAATGCAGGTATTGGCAATAAATTAAACACACCCAAATTAACTGCAATTAATGGCAACAAAATAAAGAAACTTGCAAAATTGCTTTGTGTGTATGTTGCAATTGTTGTTATGGTAGTTATTGGCCCACCAACGGCCGATAGGCCAAGTTGACCCGAAACAAGCAACCAAAGCGACTCCAAAACCTTGTAAGCAAGCCCAAATGTAAACGGAACGCACCTTGCCAAAGACTCGCCAAGTGTAAATTTATATGCTGTAGATGTTATCCCCACAACCTTTGTGTTGCTGTTAACACCATAATCAAACAAGTTTACCACAACATCTTTATATTGCCCATCTCGTTTTACAGTTAATGTTACGATATCCCCCTGTGCCTTTTTTATAAGGTTTGCAAAAGTATTGTCGTTTGCAAAATCAATTGTTGTGCCATTAACCTTCCAAATAACATCATCTGCCTTTATTGCTGTGTTTATTTTAAACTCCACCGCAATATTTGCACTGTAATACTCGCCACCCCTGTAATATTTAATTAAATAATTTGTATCTTGTGTATTGTTATCTTCGGCAAACTTTTTTATTTCGTATGATAAATAACTTGGAGATGAATATTCTGCATCAACCAGCATCGAGTTGTGGCCTATCCCTGCTTGTGAAATTTCAACAATTTTATCACTATCAGCAAAATTTGTTGTCTCTCCTGCCGTTGTTGTTATTGCTGTAACAACTGGGATGCTATCTACTTGATAAACTTTTGGAATATCATATCCAGTGGTGCACAACAAAACAATTGAAAATATCACAGCCGAAAGTATGTTAAAAAATGGTCCACAAAACAAAACAATCAGCCTCTTCCATGGTGCCATTTTTGTAAATGCCCCATCACTTTGTTTGTTCGGGTCTTCTCCATCTTCACCATCAAATGCACAGTATCCGCCCAGTGGAACAAGCCTTATACTAAACACCTCACCCGTCTTTTTTGATGTGCGAGAATACAGGCTTTTCCCAAAACCTATCGAAAACTCATTTATTTTAAAATGTAGCGATTTCCCAGCGCAATAGTGGCCAAACTCGTGTATCGTAACCATAGCAAGCAACACAAAAAGCGCCAGCAAAAGATATAATATAAACAAAACTACCTCCAAACTATTTTATAATGCAAGTTTGTCCAAAATTACATAAATACAAATAATGACAATATAAATGTTACAAGCCCATTAAAAGCCAGTCCGTCAACCCTATCCATAAATCCGCCATGTCCAGGGAAAATGTGACCATAATCTTTAAGCCCATTTATTCTTTTTATCAAAGATGCAAAAATATCTCCGCATTGGCTAAAAATTGACGCAATAACGCCGTAGCCAATAAAATGGAATATGTTTAATTTTAATGCAATAAATGTATCAGCATAACCACCAATTGTTGCAAAAACAACATATAGTAGCAAGCTAAATGCAATTGAGCACACCAAGCCACCAATTGCGCCACTTATTGTTTTGTTTGGGCTGATTTTTGGGCAAAGTTTTTTGCCCCCAATTCCTCCACCAATAATATATGCAAATGTATCGGTTATTATGGTTGTAACAAATATCATAATCAGCAAAAACACCTCGATGTTTTTGCCTGCAATTTTTTCATAAAACGCAAAAGATGATAAGTGGTTTATCAAAAAGAATATTGATAGTATAAATGCAGGATACATCATCAAAAACAAGTTTAGCATAGATTTTCTTAGCGCATATTTGTTGCTTGTAATATCCAATTTAGCATCTGCAATTTCTTTGTTATTTTTGGTTTTTGAAAACAAATTTTTAATTAAAGTAATTGCAAAAATAAGTATCATGAGCCCAACAATAATTCCAAAATAAGTTATTAGGCTAATTGCTTTTTTATCGTTTGCAAGTGCATCGTTATTTGCCAAAACTATCCACAAAAGCGCCCCATACAAAGTCACAGGATATACCAATACAAAATATTTATCGTTTAACTTTCCGTGCTTTTCAAACGCCATTGCAACCTCGTAGGTAGAGCACAAAACAATAACGCCCAAAAAAGCATCAAAGATAAATGGACTAACATATCTTAATGCAAAAAAGCCTATTGTTAATGCCATAATTACAATGCTAGTCAAAAATCTTTTTAACATAATTTACTCCTTAATAGCGCCAAAACGCCTATTTCTCGTTTGAAAATTGCAAATTGCCTCAATCAAATCTTGTTTAGAAAAATCTGGCCAATATGTTTTTGTAAAATACAACTCGCTATAAGCCATTTGATAAAGCAAAAAGTTGCTAAGTCGTTGCTCGCCACTTGTTCTAATAACCATATCTGGCTCGCTAAAATCTTTTGTTAGCAAAAAGGTTTTAAACTCTTGCTCGGTAACACTTGTTTTGCCTTGTTTAATTATATTATTGACAGCCTGAACAACATCATACCTGCCACCATAATTTATGCAAAGCCCGACCTTCATTTTGGTGCAATTGGCTGTTTTTTGTTCCAAAATTTCAACCTTTTTTACAATATCGTTTGGAACTTTGCTTCGCTCGCCAATCATTTTAAACATTATGTTTTTATCATAATATTTTTCGGCCTCGGTATTCATAAACTCTCTAAACAAGTTAAAAAGTCCATCAACTTCGGGTTTTGGTCTATTCCAATTTTCGGTAGAAAAGCAAAAAAACAGAACTTCCTTTATGCCAATGTCTTCGCAATTTTGTATGGTTTGCTTAACCACATCAATGCCAGCCTTGTGCCCAAGCATTCGTGGCAAACCCCTCTTTTTTGCCCATCTGCCATTGCCGTCTATAACAAAAGCCACGCAATTAGGCAGTTTAGAATAATCAATTTTTTGTTTTTTACCAAATAGTTTCATACAATCCCCTTTATATATCAAGCAAAAACTTATCGGTTGTCAGTTCTATCACTCCATGGCGGTTACAAACTGCTTTTACAACCAATAATGTATCATATTTCTTTTGTATGTTGCTACTTTCAAAAACTTGATATTTTGCCTTTAAATTGTCCAGCTTTTGCGTTACCACGTCTAGTGGCAAGCCTATAAAACAATCTAAATCCATTATATAGACATAATTTCCTTTTCTTTTGATGCGAACAAGCTATCTGCATTTGCAGTTGCGTTATCCAAAATTTTTTGAATCTCTTTTTCGGCTACTTTTTGTGTATCTTCAGTTAAAATATTGTCCTTTTTCATATTTTTAACTGCGTCCATTCTGAAGAGCCACAGATTATGCGCTATCTCGAT
>ERZ808246.999-NODE-999-length-21753-cov-5.922297_pt1 | contig 21753 bp, 19 predicted proteins | sample MGYA00521083_ERZ808246 | MGnify/ENA primary metagenome ERZ808246 (study PRJEB31516, sample SAMN03275577) | gut metagenome | biome: mammalia-associated habitat; material: feces | host: Papio cynocephalus | place: Kenya | collected 2012-07-07 ... | reverse complement strand
TCAACATGCAACGCAGCAGACCGCTTTTTATGCGCCCCGTCACAGGGACAGGATGAGTCTTTCAAACAAAAGACTCATCCTGTCGGCAGCAGCGTCAGCTGCGCGGACAACATCGTCACCGTCATTCACATAATCCTCCGCATAATCATCATGCGCCTCATTGGTAATCACCGACATTCCGAACACCGGAATTGAACTGTGCCTTGCCACAATCACCTCAGGAATCGTCGACATGCCCACGGCGTCGCCTCCGATGAGCCTGAAATACTTGTACTCCGCCGGCGTCTCGTAAGACGGTCCCGTGCCTCCGACATATACCCCTTTCTTGAGGGAAATATGGAGCTCCGACGCGATAATCTCAGCCTTCTTGATGAGCTCAAGGTCGTATGGCCTCGTCATGTCCGGAAATCTCGGACCGAAGTCTTCGAGGTTCTTTCCTATGAGCGGGTTCGGAAGAAGGTTTATGTGGTCCCGGATGATCATGAGGTCGCCGACCTTGAAGCCGTAGTTCACTCCGCCGGCTGCATTGGAGACAAAAAGACACTGTATTCCAAGCACTTTCATCACCCGGATAGGGAGAGTGACGAGTTCCATTGGATAACCCTCATAGTAGTGGAAGCGTCCCTGCATCGCCACGACGAACTTTCCTCCGAGTTCCCCCGCGATGAAATTTCCCTTGTGTCCCACGGCGGTTGAGACCGGAAAGCCAGGAATTTCCCTGTATGGAATAACAATCTGATTCTCAATCTTGTCAGCAAGTTTCCCAAGTCCGCTGCCGAGCACTATTCCCACGACCGGCTTTCGCCCGCCGAGCCTTGCGCCGATGTACTCGGCAGCACCATTGATTCTTTCTATTCTTTCATCCATAATGATAAGCTGTGTTATGTGGTTATTACTCACCCGGAGACATTTCCGGCGTGCCTATTTTCTTAACTTTATCTGTGACAGTACCTTCCCCGCCCCCTCAAGAATTTCCCGCTCTCCATCGACTTTTCTGCCCCTCATCACGAAGCGTCCGTTGCAGATGAGCGAGTCGATGCAGTCGCTGTGCGCAGAATAGACATAGTTCGCTAGGAACGTACCCGGAGAGAGGAAGTTGTAGTTGTCAGTATCGACAATCTGGATGTCGGCGATTCTGCCTTCCTGCAAAAGTCCGGTGTTGAGACCAAGGGCATTGGCGCCGTTCACGGTAGCCATCTCAACAATCTCGTTCAGCGGACAGACGGACGGATCTCCTCTCCAGCCTTTCTGCATCATCGCGGACGTTTTCATGGCTTCAAGGATGTCGAGGTTGTTGGATGACGCGCATCCGTCTGTGCCGATGCAGACCTTGCAGCCTGCCTCGATAAGCTCCTTGTACAGAAAATGATAGCCGGAACTGAGCTTCAGGTTCGAGTTTATGTTATGCACGCATGTGACATGATGCTTTCCAAGCAGCTCCACGTCGTTGTCGCTCAGCCAGAGGGTGTGCGCGGCGATGAGGTTCGGGCCGAGTACCCCGATCCTGTCAAGATATTCCACTGGCGTGAGCCCTCCGTGTGCCTCCTTGCAGTCCTCCACTTCCTTGCGTGTTTCGGAGAGGTGTATGTGCAGCGGGAGCCCGTGCGCCCTTGCAAATTCGGCAGCCCACACCATCATCGGCTCGCTCACCGAATACGGGGCATGAAACGCCATCGAGAACCTGAGATTCTTGTCGCCCCATTGCTTCGATGCCTCATACATCTTCCAGCAGCGTATCTTTTCGATTTCGTTCTCGGCGTCAGTCATCTTGTTTATGACTACGTATGACGAAACGGGGCGTATTCCCATCTCCACCGCGGCCTTGTGTCCTATTAGCGGGAACCAGTAGTGGTCGTTGAACGTCGTTGTCCCGGTCTTTATCATTTCGAGGCATGCCACCTTTGTGCCCCAGTAGACAAATTCCTCGTCGAGGTTCGCCTCAATCTCCCAGACTTTCGCGAGCCAGTCGTGAAATGCCATGTCCTCGCCGACTCCGCGCAGCAGCGACATCGCGGCATGCGTGTGCATATTGATGAATCCCGGCATAGCGGCCTTTCCCGTGCAGTCCACGATTTCCTTCGCCTCCGGCTGTGCCTCAGTGCCGGTCCCTGCAATCTTTGATATTATGTCTCCGTCGATGTATATGTCCGAACGGACGTCGCCGACGGCGATATTTTTCAGAACAATGTCGTGCATATCGTATTCAAACTCAAGTCTCGCGGTGGTTCTAACCCATTGCGAATATTAAACTTATCTTATTTGTCAAACTCTCAAGTCCCACGCACTTTTTTCTGTCCACGTTACCCCTCTCCTAAATCCTCTCCCTCGGGGAGAGGACTTACCCTCACCATAAAGGCTCAAAAGTGGTGTTTCGCACTTTGCGAAACTTGAGTCTAATTTTGTCAAAGGTAGGAATTTTCTTTGAGATTTGCCATATTCTTCATATATTTGCAGTGTGGGTAAAACAAAGTGACGTTATGCTTGACAACATCAGACAGCAGTTCATAAGGCTGATTTCCGCATACGAGCGGGAAAGGTCGGAACGCATCCGTCTGGAAGAGGAAAACGGCAGGCTGTCGTCGCAGTGTGAGGCCTACGGGAAACAGATTGCTGAGTTAGAAAAGAAAATTGATAGTCTGAATCTCACGGCTGCATTCGTGGGGACGCAAGCGGACAATTCAGAGTCTAAAAGAAAGATAGAGAGTCTCATCCGGGAAATTGACCGGTGCATAAGGTTGATGGAGGGCTGACGGGTATGGAAATGATGAGGAAGATAAACGTGACCATTCTCGGACGGCAGTTCAACCTTCAGGCAAGTTCGGACAGGCAGGAACGAGCCATACGTGTCGCGGCAAATACGTTGAACAAAATGGCCGAGCAGTATTCCGCCAAGTTCCAGAACAGCGATGACGTGGAGATTCTCATATTCGTGGCGCTGAACATCTGTCTGAAGAAACTGAATGTAGAGGAGGAGATGAAGAACCTCCAGGCCGAGGCGGATACGTTGGAGAGGGAGATTGCAGGCTATCTTGAAAACATTGATGGAAAATAATCCGTTAGTTACTTACTTGCTGAATTCAACACTGATTAAGTAACAGAGTAAGCTCGGGGAGGGGAAGACGGACCTATGTGACCCTGCGGGGGATTCCGGTTTTGCCGGGACGGAGGATTTCTGAACCTTACGGAACTCAAATCTTATTTTATAAGGTTTTCTGTCAATTTGACTAACGGATTTTTTATGGCTCAACGGTCGTTTCCGCTTTGGAGACGGCCGTTTTTTTGTTGAAACACTAATTTATACAAATATGGAAATAGTTTTTTACATACTGTCCGCTCTTTTGGGCGCAGCCGTCGCACTCTGCGTGTGGATTGCGGTGAGACGTTCCGTGCTCAAGGGACGCAAGGAGGAAATCCTTGAAAAGGCGGAGCTTGAGGCGGAAAACATAAAGCAGGAAAAGATATTCCAGGCGAAGGAAAAGTTCCTCCAGCTCAAGAACGAACATGAGAAGACGGTCAATGAGCGCAATGCTGCGATTAAAGAGACAGAGAGTCGTCTGAAACAGAAGGAAAACACTCTGAATCAGCAGACTGCCGAACTTCAGCGCAAGCAGCGCGAGGCCGATTCCATCCGAGAGAACCTCAAGGCGCAGGTGGAGATTGCCAACCGGAAGGCCGCCGAATATGACAGGCTCAAGGAGGAGGCGAACCACCAGATTGAAAGCATTGCCGGAATGTCCGCGACGGAGGCCAAGAACATACTCATGGAAAACATGAAGGCAGAGGCGAGGACAGAGGCGCAGTCGTACATAAACGACGTGATCGACGATGCACGCCTGAACGCTACAAAGGAGGCCAAGAGGATAGTAATCAATACAATACAAAGGACGGCGTCTGAAACTGCGATTGAGAATGCAGTGACCGTCTTCAACATCGAGAGCGATGAGATAAAGGGACGCATAATCGGACGTGAGGGACGCAACATCCGTGCGCTTGAGGCTGCGACCGGAGTCGAGATTGTCGTTGACGACACGCCTGACGCCATTCTTCTTTCCGCCTTTGACCCTGTCCGCAGGGAAGTGGCGCGTCTTGCGCTTCACCAGCTTGTAGTGGACGGACGTATCCATCCGGCGCGTATTGAGGAAGTTGTTGCCAAGGTGCAGAAACAGCTTGAGGAAGAGATACTTGAGATAGGCAAGCGCACCTGCATCGATCTCGGAATCCACGGCATCCACATCGAACTCATAAAGCTTGTCGGGCGGATGAAATACCGTTCATCTTATGGCCAGAACCTTCTCCAGCACGCCCGTGAGGTCGCTAACATCGCGGCTACGATGGCTTCCGAGCTCGGGCTTAACGCGAAGGCCGCCAAGAGAGCCGGCTTGCTTCATGACATAGGAAAGGTTTCCGATGAGGATCCGGAGCTTCCGCATGCGCTTCTCGGTATGAAGCTCGCCGAGCAGTATAAAGAGAAGCCGGAAATCTGCAATGCCATCGGTGCCCACCACGAGGAGATCGAAATGACTTCAATCCTGTCTCCGATTATCCAGGTTGCCGACGCCATTTCCGGTGCACGTCCTGGAGCCCGCCGTGAGGTCATCGAGTCATACATCAAGAGACTCAAGGACTTGGAGAATATCGGGCAGTCTTATCCGGGCGTTGTCAAGGCATACGCTATTCAGGCCGGACGTGAACTGCGTGTGATTGTCGGGGCAGAGCAGGTGACTGACGCTCAGGCCGAGACGCTTTCGGCTGACATCGCGAAGAAGATTCAGGACGAGATGACTTATCCAGGTCAGGTGAAGATTACTGTGATTCGGGAAACTCGTTCTGTCGCCTTTGCAAAATAGGCGGGACGGGACGCCTGAAAGGCGGTCTGCTTCGTTGCATGTGAATTTCAAATCCTCACAACCATCAGGTTGCTCCGGTGTTGAAATTCCCCAGTGCGCCTTGCATCCCATCCTTTTGTGCATCCCCTCGGTCTCAGCTTGTTGTTAGACTTATTCTGAATCTGATATGATGAGTAGAAGGCTTATAAGGAGTGTTATGCTGCTGGCGGGATTCGTCTGCAGCATTTCTTCGCTTTTTGCAGGGAATATAGACTGGACGGTGTCGGCTGCCGAAACGGATGAATCCGGAGTTTGGGAACTGACTTATACGGGGCTTATGGGGGAGGGGATTCACAGCTATCCTCTTTCCGACCCGGATTCCGCTCCTGAGATCGAGTATACGCTCACGGACAACTGTGAACTTGTCGGCGGACTTGCGGACAAGAGTACGGTCACTGTGCATGGCGGGCATCGTCTTGTGTACGGTAAACTGGTGCTTGTGCAGAAAATACGGGTTTCAGACACCTCAAAGCCGGCAGCGGTGAAGGGAACGTTCAGGACAATGTGCTGCGAGGAAACATCTTGTTATCCTCCTGAATATCAAAATTTTGATGTTTTGCTGAACGAGAATCTTCCGGAAAAGGGAGCCGAAGAGAAGACCGCGGTGGGGGCTTCTACTGATGAATCTGAGCCGACGGCCGGAGTGGATGCTGTGCCCGAAGCAGCAGGGACGGTCGCGGGTGGGACAGAGCCGGCCCCGTTCGACTGGGGACTTGTGCTTCAGGCAATTCTCTGGGGCTTCGCGATGCTGCTGACTCCATGCGTTTTTCCTATGATTCCGATGACGGTGTCGTTTTTCCTCAAAAATTCGGGAAATGCGCATAGAGGACGTTTTTACGCGTTCATGTACGGAGTTTTCATCGTGCTGCTCTACACTGTTCCGATTTCACTCATTATCCTCATCACATGGATAGCCGGCGGCGATACAGTGACGGCGGACATTTTCAACTGGCTTGCAACGCACTGGCTGCCTAACATTCTGTTCTTCGTTGTTTTCATGACGTTTGCGGCTTCGTTTTTCGGAGCTTTCGAAATAACACTCCCGTCATCATGGGTCAATAAGGCAGACGGAAAGTCCGACAAGAAAGGTCTCATAGGCGTGTTCTTCATGGCGCTTACGCTCGTGCTTGTGTCCTTCTCCTGCACCGGACCGATTGTCGGCACGGTGCTGATACAGTCGACAAAGGGACAGTTCTGGATGCCGATAGTGACTATGCTTGCGTTCTCCGTGGCATTCGCGCTTCCGTTTACGGTGTTCGCGCTCTTCCCGTCGCTGCTGACGAAACTCAGAAGCGGCAGCTGGCTCGGCAGTGTCAAGGTTGTGCTCGGATTCGTCGAGGTGGCGCTCGGATTCAAGTTCCTGAGCGTTGCCGACCAGACTTACCATTGGGGGCTGCTTGACAGGGAGGTGTATCTCGCGATTTGGATTGTGACCTTCTCTCTGCTTGGTCTTTACCTGCTCGGAAAAATTCGTTTTGCGCACGATGAGAAGGTTGAGCATCTGTCCGTGACAAGACTTGCGCTCGCCATTGCGGACTTCGCTTTCGTCGTCTATATGATTCCGGGAATGTTCGGAGCTCCTCTGAAAGCTCTCTCCGGCTATCTTCCGCCGCTCAGCACGCAGGACTTCGTGCTCGGCGCTGCCAGTACGGCGACCCCAAGCACTCATGGCAATGGTCATGCAGTTTCCTTGTATGGAGAAAAATACGGCCTTCATCTGCCCCTCGGACTTGACGGCTATTTCACTCTTGAAGAGGGACTTGCGGCAGCCAAGTCTACCGGTAAACCGGTGTTTGTGGATGTGACCGGGCACGGATGCGTCAATTGTCGCGAGATGGAGGCTCGCGTCTGGAGCGATTCCCGTGTGCTTGAACTTCTCTCTCAGAAATTTGTTGTCGTCGCGCTGTATGTCGACGACAAGACAAAACTCGATGAGGCGGATTGGGTTTACACCGCGAATGGTGACGTCTACAAGGAAATCGGACGTGCCAATGCCTATATTGCCAGAACCCGTTTCGATGTCAACTCACAGCCGAACTACATCCTGCTTGACAGCAACGGCCGTCAACTCGCTCCGCCGCGCGGTTACAGCCTTGACGTTCAGGGATTCATTGATTTTCTGAACATTGCTCTCTGAGCCCTTTTCGGTATTCTTCGAGCTGCTTGCGGAACCTTGCTTTCCGCTCTGCCTCCTTCTTCCGTTTCCGTGCAAGATAGTCCTCGTAGCGGTTCTCAAGATAGTTGTCAGCCATTGCCCTGTGCACTGAATCAGGAATGCTAAAGTTCCTCGAACTTCACGTCGGAATTGTATTTGCCCTCGCCCCCTTCAGTCTGAGGTGCATTCTTCTTTATATAGTCAAGAACATCCTCAAGACCCTCCACGAACTTGTCGAAGTCTTCCTTGTAGAGGAAAATCTTGTGCTTGTCATATACATAGCTTCCGTCGCTCTCAATCTTTCTCTTGCTTTCCGTGATTGTCAGATAATAGTCATTTCCCTTGGTCGCCTTCACGTCAAAGAAATAGGTTCTCTTTCCGGCCTTCACCGGTTTTGAATACACGTCCTCGCCGTTGCGTTCACGGGCGTATGCTCCATCATAATCCTCGCTGTACATCTTATGCGTTTTTTATTGGTAAATCTTCGCAAATATAGTTTTTTTTATCAAATCGTGTGTATCTTTGCACAAGAAAACTGAATATATAGACTGAACATTTTTTTTATAGACTGAACATTTTTTTTGAAGAAGATATGTTGAATCGCAGAATACTACGGATAAAGGCATTCAAGGTCGCATACTCGGCGGCTCTCGACGGGAACTTCTCGACGCGCGATGCGGAGGCGGAACTTAACGACTCGTGCGAGGCTGCTCGTGACTTGTTCGTGTATATGTCCGGAATCGTTGTCCCGCTTACCCGCACGGCCCGCGAGAGGATAGAGTCACTCCGTTCCAAGTTCAATCCGACGGAAGAGGAGCGCAACCCGAACATGAAGTTCTGCGACAACCGTCTGGCACAGCTGCTTGCGGACGACGAGGATCTGAACAAGGCAATGAAGCAGCGGAAGTTCTCCTGGGAGCAGTACGACATCCTTCTCAAGAAGATTCTGGACTCAGTTTATTCGAAGAAATACTTCAAGGACTACATGACTTCGGGAAAGTCGTCGCTCGATGAGGACTGCAAGCTCTTCGTGCGCATCTTTGAGGAGGAACTGGTTGATGTCCCGGAACTTGAGCATATTCTTGAGGACATGTCGCTCTATTGGAACGATGATCTGGCATACGCTTTGACATGGTGTTGCCGCTCGTTTGAGGACATTGCCAAGGGCGGGCGCTGGACGCTTCCTTATCTCTATCAGAGCCAGATGAAGGGTACCGCTTCAGGAGTTGAGGACGACAGGGCTTTCGTCAGGAAGCTTCTGAACCTCACGTTAGTGAATTATGAAAAGTATTCCCGGTTGGTCTATGATTCTGCAAAGGGATGGGATGCGGACAGGCTTTTTCTTTCCGATGTCGTCCTTGTCGTGATGGGAATCGCGGAGATACTCAATTTCCCGAGCATACCGGTGAAGGTTTCGATGAACGAATATGTAGAGATTTCAAAATATTACGGGACACCGAAGAGCCGTGTCTTCGTCAACGGAATACTCGACCGCATCGTGAAAAATCTTACGGAAGAGGGGAAAATTACAAAAATTGAAACAAACATTTAAATTTTAGGATATGATATTCATGACTTTATTGCAGGCAGCCGGCGCACAGGGCGCGGCAGGCGGACAGTGGACTATGTGGGTGATGCTCCTGCTCATCTTCGTCGTTATGTGGTTTTTCATGATCCGGCCACAGCGCAAGCAGCAGAAGGAACTCCAGAAATTCCGCGACGGCCTTCAGAAGGGTGACAAGGTTGTGACCGTGGGCGGCATTTTCGGAACGGTGGTGGAGATCAAGGAAAAGTCTGTTCTCATCGAGGTTGACAAGGATGTCAAGCTCCGTGTGGACAAAAATTCGTTGGTGAAGGACTATTCTGACGCTCCTGCGGCGACAAAATAGTTCTGCGGCGCTTTTTATGAAACTTGGCCGGTGGCTTTGCCGGCATTGACGAATTTTCGATTGAAACAGTTTCTGAACAGAGCGCGTGATTTTCTGAAAGTCAACAGAAAGGACTTGGTAGTATTCCTCCTCTCTTTCCTGTTGGCTTTCAGTATCTGGTTTATACATAATGTCTCGCTGCGCTACAGCGAGATTCTTACGGCGACAGTGTCGGCGGAATCCAACATATCCGGACGCAGGCGCCGGGCCGTCGGGAACTGCAAGGTCGTCGCGAGATGTCGTGCAACCGGCTATAGCATAATGCGCAACAAGATGTTCGGCGGTGCCACTGTAAGGATTGAATTGGATGCCTCATCGCTCAGACATAGGGAGGGTGACGTGTTTGCCTTTTCTCCGGAATCGATGCCGGAGTTTGGGAAAATGGTCTTCGGCGGGAGCGTTTCTGCAGTCGAGTACTACCTTACCGACACGCTGCTTTTCGTCTTTCCCGAGGAAAACAGCAGCAAGGTTCCCGTGGTTCCGATTTCTGACATCTGGTACGCACAGCAGTACATGAGCGTCAGGGGGATGGAAGTGAAGCCGGACTCGGTCTACGTCTATGGCGACCCGTCCAAGATAGACGGCGTTTCCAAGGTCTTTACAAGGAGCGTCACTTTGGCGGATCTGTCTTCCGATGCGCACGGTTCCGTTGACATTGAACCTATAAATGGAGTGAGAATTTCCGAGACATCCGTGGACTACACCGTGATTGTCCGCAGATATGTTTCCGAGGAAGTCAGTTTTCCTGTGAGGGTGCGCAATGTTCCTCCGGGGAAATCGCTGGCAGTCTATCCTTCACGCGTGAATGCCGTGGTCGCATGCCAGTTCCCGCTTATGGTCGAGCCGGAGTCGCTGGACGTCATGTATGTTGATTATCGCGACTTTGAACAGTCTCGGAGCGGCAAGTGTGTCGTTCAGATCGATGCCCTGCCGGACGGGGTGCTCGGAGTTCGTCCGGAAACGGACGTTGTGACCTGCGTGGCCAGATAGGATTCATTGATTAAAAATTAATATTATAAACTATTATAAAACAAAAGATTATGAAAACAGATCTTGCAAAGATACTTTCAATCTCAGGGCAGCCGGGGCTCTATCTCTACATTGTACAGGCGCGTTCCGGAGCCATTGTCGAGGCACTCTCCGACAAGAAGAGGAGCTGCTTCGGGCTCACTGCCAAGATGACCACCCTTGCGGATATCTCGATCTACACCGCCGAGGGTGAAATGAAGCTCAGCGAAGTTTTCCTTAAACTAAAGGACGTTCTTGGCGGTGGTGAGGCACCGACTTCAAAGACTTCTGCAGAAGAACTTAAGGCGTTGTTTGCCAAGGCTGTGCCGGACTATGACGGAGAGCGTTTTTACGTTTCTCACATGAAGAAAGTCGTAGACTGGTATAACTGCCTGCTCAAGTATGCGTCCCTTGACTTCGTGACTCCGGAGGCAGAGAAGTCTGAGGCTGAGGAAAAATGAGCGAGGGAGGAAAAAAGCTCCGGCTCCAGTCAATTGTCCGCGGATGCTCAAAGAACACCGTGGACACTGAGCATGTGCTTGCGCAGGTGAAGGATGCGTATGACATCTGCGGGGAGGAAGATTGCGGTGACGGTTTTGTCGATGTCGTCCTGGTGAATACCTGCGGTTTCATCGGAGATGCAAAGGAGGAGTCGATCAACACCATTCTTGAAATTGCCGGACGCAAGAAGGCCGGCAGGGTCGGAAAGATTGTCGTTTTCGGCTGCCTGTCTCAACGATATGCTTCGGAGCTTCCCGGTCTGATTCCGGAAGTTGACCTTTGGCTCGGCGCGAGGGACAATGATGAAGTTGTCAGGGCTCTTGGAGTGGCTCCGGAGCCTCGTCTCGGGCAGAGCCGTCTTGTCCTTGGCGGCAGCGGAAGTTACGCCTACCTTAAAATCAGCGAGGGGTGCGACCGCCGCTGTTCCTATTGCGCCATTCCCTACATCAGGGGCGCTCACCGCTCAGTTCCTATGGATCGGCTTGTTGAAGAGGCCGAGAACCTTGCAGCGACGGGCGTGCGTGAACTTGTGATAATCGCGCAGGACACGACTTATTACGGGATTGACCTCTATCACAGGCGCGCACTCGGGGAACTTCTTGAGCGTCTCTCGAAAGTGCAGGGCATCGAATGGCTGAGGATTCACTATTCCTATCCGGCGGATTTTCCTGAGGATGTCCTTGACATAATGGCTGGCAATCCGAAGGTCTGCCGTTACATGGACATTCCTCTCCAGCATATCTCTGATAAGGTTCTTGACAATATGCACCGTCATGTCGACGGGCGCTGGACGAGGGAACTTATCGGGAAGATGCGTTCCAAAGTGCCGGGTGTCGTGTTGAGGACAACGATGATTGTGGGTCATCCGGGAGAGGGTACACGCGAGTTCCGTGAACTTCTTGATTTCGTGGAGGAAGCGAAGTTTGAACGGCTCGGGGCGTTCACATATTCCGAGGAAGAGGGAACATACGGGGCGGAACATTTTAAGGATACTGTCCGCCAGTCCACAAAACAGAAACGTTTGGACGAACTGATGGAGGTTCAGAGGGAGATTTCCCTATCGTATAACCGCTCGCGTGTCGGGACGGATGTGCGAGTGCTTGTCGATTCATGGTTCCCGGAACAGTCAATACTTGTCTGCCGCAGCGAGTTCGAGTCTCCTGAAGTGGATGGCGAGATTCTTGTAAAGTACAGCCCGGAGCATTTCGGGGATCTTGATCCTCAGACGCTTGCGGGACATTTCATTGAGGTTAGGATTACTGCTGCGGACGATTACGATCTCGCGGCGGACTTTGTCAGGACCTTGGAATAAACGCTCCCGGAGCCAGGCTGCTCCTGAATTTTTTAAAGGATTATTATGAGACGTTCATCTTGTGTCATGCTGCTTTGTGCGGCTTTGTTTGCGGCCTGCTCTCCGCAGGTGTATGAAATGTCAATGGAAATGAGACATCCTTCATCCTCCGGACTGGACCTTACCGGCAAGTCTGTCGCCATGGTCTACCCTTATGGGCTGACTCAGGAAGAGATGCAGCTTACTGGCTCGGTTGCCGGTGCTCTTGCGGACAAACTTGATGCAGCCTATCCGGAGAGCGATTCCACGCGTCTTTACACGATTCAGTACACGGATGACTTCGCCGGCATGGCTACGGCTGACTCGCTTGTAAGCCTTGTGCTGAAGACTGATGCGGATGTTGTCTTTCTGTTCGGGCACCCTTCCGAATTTGCGGACGGCTACAGGCAGGGGAGCATAAGACTGCCGCTGTACTGCTACGATGCCCTCGGCGGCGAAAACTCTGGCGTGAAGTCATTTACGATTACTGCTGATGCCGGTGCCGATGCCGCGCTTTCCGGGAAAAATATCGGCAACAGAATTTCCTCGTCATTTGTTCCGACATGGAAGGAGGAGGAATTTGGTCTATGGTACACAGAGGACAGCGCGTGGAGCAACGCTCTTCAGCAGGCTCTGGACTTCAAATGGGATGCCGCTGTAAAAAGCTGGATGTCAATCCTTGACACGGCAAAAGATCCCTGTTTCCGTGCCTGCCTTGAATACAACATCGGACTCGGCTGCTTCATGATGGGCAATCGTGAACTCGCCCTCCAGTGGCTTACCCAGTCAGCTGCCGAGCAGAGCTCCGACATGACCACTGCCCTGATAGCCAGAGTCAGGAAGGAATAGTCTCAGTTTTTCCCGTTTCTCCAATTGAAAATCTTAAGAAAACGTTCGTCTCTGCGGGCGGCGATTTTCTGCGCGATCTCACCCTCGAATTTTTCTATGGTCTGAGGCCATCTCGTCTTGATTTTTGCAATCTGTTCCTTTATGAACGAGTCTATGTGGCGGGCGCGCTTTTCGTCATATATATCGTTGAAATCCACTAATATACCCGTTTCTTCAACATCTCCGAACTCGTCGTTCACGGCAGTCCCGAATACCTTCAGCGACGGTGAGATTCCCATATAGGTATTTACGAGCGGAGGGATGTTCTCGCCGAGAGCGCGGATTTCCCTGTTCAGTATTCTGTAATCTGACTTGAAATCATCTTCTGTGAGTACGGCATCCATCTTTTCAGCCGGAGTCCCGATGACAACGGGATTCTTGGTTGTCACAAGCGATTCATTGTCGGGGAAGTGCTTGTGGAGAAAGTGCAGGATGAGGTCGCGTCCGTAGCGGTTGAAAGACGGGTACATGGTCATTTTCCCGAAATAGTATTTCATTCCGGGGCGCATCATCATGAGTGCCCCGAGCCCGTCCCAGAGATTGTCAAGGGCGAAGAGAGCCTTTGAACCGGCCTGAATCCGCTGATAGTCACGCGATATGAACGAACGTCCGAGCTCTATCGTAAACGGGAGGTATTCTTTGATGAACTTGTCCGAGAAGTGGAACAGATGGGAAGTCGCGAGGGTCGGCTGCCCGTTCCCGTCAAGCCTTACATCTGTACCGAAAATGAAACGATAGCCTCCGATTATGGCTTCGTTGTCCGGATCCCAGACAATCAGCTGACAGCATGGAGGCTCCATCGTGTCGAAAGAGTCGATATCCATGGCCAGGCCCGTACCTCCGCCTTCAGCACGGAATGTCTCTTCCCGCAGACGCCCGATTTCCCTCATGACGTTCGGTGAGTCTTTGGCGGTGATGACATACAGTTCGTTGCCGGCCTTGTTCGTGTTGCGAAGTTTTTTCCTCGGCGTGAGTTCCGTCTTGAGGAGAGCCACGTCTACGGGTTCAATAATATCATGTGTCTTGTTGTCTGCCATAATTCGTTTTTTTGTCAGTTTGTTTCCTTCTTAGAGGTCATAGACCGCAGCCCTCACTTCCTGTGCCCATTCCTTCGGAGTCCTGCTTCTGTCAAATGACTGCCACGGAACCGGTTTCCCGAAGACTATTCTGAAAGTCTTGCCTTGCGCGCGGTAGAGCTCGTCGGGGAGGAACGCCATCGCGATGTTGAATCTCAGTCTCAATGCGGACGAGAGGCTCGCCACCCTGTAGAAACGCCTGGAGTTTTCTCCTATGAAATGGACGGGGACGATGTCACGATGGTATTCAACACTCTTTGCCACAAATACTTTCGACCACACTAAATCCTGTATCCTACCGTCTTTCTTTCTTGAGCACAGGCCTGCCGGAAACATGAGGACCTGATTGTCCGACGCGAAGATTTCGTTTGTCAGACGCGGCAAATCCCTGTTCTGTGTGCCTATACCCTCACCTTTCTTCCTGATTTTCGCATTTACCGGGATGCAGAGCGGAGCCAGCCCGCCGAGGTGCATCAGAAAGTCGTTGACCATGAGCTTTATCCTTCCATCGTATTTCCTTCCGATGATGCCGGCGAGCGCGATGCCGTCCACGCCTCCGAGCGGATGGTTCGACACGAAAGTGAACCGGGCGTCAGGAGACTCCGGCAGGTTCTCAAGCCCCTCGACTTCAATCTTCACATTGAGATATTTAATTGCATTCTCGCAGAACTCTACACCTTCATGGCCCTGACGCAGGTAGTCGTTTATGAAGTCCTGGTGTATGAGCCGCTTCAGTGCTTTTGTGAGAAATTTCGGGGCTTTACCGTTGAATTTCTTTCGGAATATTTCTTCTATGTCGATGGTCTTGTCTTCCATTTTCCTTTCGCATTTTGCGGATTGGCAGCAAACTTACATAAAATATGTCAAAGTTCCTCGTCTTCGACATTTGGCGAGTCGTCAGTGGCTTCGGCGAGTATCGAAACAGGATGTTTGACGCTCACTCCGGCGGACATCTCAATCTGCCATTTGCATGTCTCGCAGTCGCAGGCCACGAAGTCGGGCGCGACGGCTGCAATCTGGTCAAAAAGCGGTCTGCCGATGGCTTGGGACACCTCATAATTCTCTTTCTTGAATCCGTATGTGCCGGCAATTCCGCAACAGTTGCTCTCGAGTATGGTCAGTTCCACGCCGGGAATCATCTTCAGGAGTTCGATTGAGAAATAACCCCAACCGAGCTTTTCGAGGTGGCAGGGGGTGTGGTAGGCAATCCTTGCGTGGTAGTCCCGGCGGAACCGTAGCCGCTTTCCCTCAGCGAGTTGCCTGAAAATGAACTTGGTCGCAAGGTCGAGACTATTGCGGATCTTGCCGTTGTCGATGCCGAGCAAAGCCGGATATTCCTCCCTCATCGTGAGTATGCAGGTTGATGACGCCCCGATAATGGGTGCCCCGGTCGTTTCAACGGCTTTTTCCATGACTTTCACATTGTGCCTTGCATTTCTTGCGGCAGTTTTTGCCAAACCGTTTGAAATCATCGCTATGGAACAGCATCTCTCGTCATCGAGCAGCATTACTCCAATCCCGAGGGCGTTCATGACCTTTACGAAATCCTTTCCGAGCTGCGGGTAGTTGTAGTTTACGTAACATCCGTGGAAATAGTTGATTTTGTTGGAGTAGGCATCCTGTCCGGCCTGCGCGTTTTTCTTGAACCATTTCTCGAAAGTCTCAGAGGCGTAGTTCGGAAAAGTCCTGTGTCTGTCAATTCCCGCGACGGTGTGAAGAATATCCTTTGCGGCAGCCGTGCGGAGCAGGGGATTGACGAGCCCTGCCAGACTTCCGGCCAGTTTTCCCACGAGGTCTGTGCTTGAGAGGGCAATTTCGCGCGCTCCCGGAATCTGATTCCCGTACCTTATCCTCGCGTTCTGGATGATGTCCGCGACCCTCACTCCGGACGGGCAGGCAACCTCGCAGCGCTTGCAGTTGAGACAGTATTTCAAGGTTTTGTCATAGTAGGATCCGTTCTTGAGCCGGAGTCTCTCGCCGTCCGGCCCTGCCTGCTTCGGCCCTGGATAGGCCGGATTTGCCGGCACGACAGGGCAGTATACAGTGCAGATGGTGCACTTTAGGCACTGCTCAAAGTTGTTGCCTGTCATGTCGTTGAGATTCATCTGTTTCAGTGTGTCCATCGTTCGTATTCTGTTGATTCTCGTGAGTATGTCAGGCCTTGCCGAGTATGCTGTCCGCGGCATTGAACGCAGAGCAGATTGCCACTCCTCCTCCGCAGCCCTCATACAGTGGGTTGCTTCCACCGAGTATGCTCCCCGCCGCAAAGAGGTTTTCAAGCACATTTCCTCCGCGGCTTGCCCGTAGACCCGCTCCGGCGCTGAGACGGGCTCCGAATCCCATATAGTTCTGCTTGTCGAAGAAACTGTCAGCATCAAACCAGTCTTCTCTGTTAGGAAGTGATTCTATGTCAATGTCAAGGGCCGGCTCATAGGCTCTTTCTCTGTCGGATTTCAGACCATTGCTGAAGAAACCACCGCTTGCGAGAATGAAGTTGTCTGCCTTGAAGTCCATGTCGCTGATATTTGCCGTACGCACGCTGAGGAGCCTGTCTCCGTCGAACTTTCCGGATGTGACGCTGTCACCCTTGAAGAGCTTGCCGCCTGACTTGCAGAACAGGTCGGTAAGACCGCGCTGTATCTCGATTCCTGGCACAGACGGCGGCATTGTCGCCACAAATCTGACTCGCGTGTTCATCACTTTTCCTAACTGAATCGCATCACCGGAGTCCGCGAGACTGAATATGGCCGGGAGTACAATCAGATCCTCTCCGTCATATTTTTCGCGAATCTGGGAGACATATTCCTTGAACGTAGGACGGTCTAGAATCCTCGATATGTTGGTCGAACGCATTTCGGTCGGGCTTTTTCGCAGGTTCTCCAAGGCGTCGAGGTGAATCGTGACGGTTCTGCACGGGCTTCCGGTGTCCTCTATGCCCTTGGCTATGAAGTCCGTGTTGAAGTCGAGGAATCCGTCAAGGTTCGCCACAAGTGCGCGCCTGCACAGCTGCTCGTCGGGAATGTCGGTCGTCAATAGGTCGTCCATTGTCAGGAAACATCGTTTGAGCGAGCCCATTGAGCTGAGCCTGAATGTGTTGCGAAGATCCTCCGGGATGTGTGTCCGGCATCCGAAACGTCCGAATATTTCCGTGGCGCCACGCAGATAGCCGAGCACTTTCTCCGGTCCGGCAATGGAATAGGGATGTGTGGGCAGAAGCTTCTGCATGGCTTCGAGCGGATAGTCCACATCCGTGCCGTCGGGGAGACGGTTCAGCAAGTCGAATGCGCCTGACCAGAAGTGCATCGCCGACTGTCCTGCGGAGATGAGGGCGCAGTTCTGCCCCGCATTCTGGAGTCTTATTCCGGCAAGCAGCCCCGTCAGTCCCCCGCCTATTATTATTGTATCAAATTTCATGGGTATAGATCCATTGAGTATATTCATTTTCTCGTAAGGAATCCCCCCAGCAGATAGGGTAAATGCCCTTCCACCGCTCGTTCATGAACGCCTTGAGATCCTCCTTCGCACGGGTTGGATTCTCTTTCTTGCGGGCTATCAGTCCGGCTCCTCGGCAGGCGCACAGCTCTCCCTGGCAGGTCCCCATTCCGAGCCTCGTGCGTCGGCGCAGGTCAATCATGTTGGTCACCTGCAGATTGTCAATCGCGTTCTCAGCCTTGCGAAGAGAAACTTTCTCACATTCGCAGATGAGGCTTTCGTCCTTGGCCGAGCGTGGTGAGGCGGGTTTTTCTGACGGACCGGAGCCCGGGAGCGGACGTCTTGCCGTCATGCATCCTTTCCTGATGCCGAGCTTTCGACATACGAGGTCGGTTGCCCATTCCGCCATGAGCCTGTAGGTCATCAGTTTGCCTCCTGTGATGGTTATGAATCCGGAAATCCCGTCTCTCGTCTCATGGTCGAGCAGCACTATGCCTCGGCTGATGTCGCGTCCGGACGGGTCGTTGTCCGAGGCGACAAGCGGACGCACGCCGCAGTAGGCCCGGATGATGCGGGTCTGTGCGAGCACTGGAGAGAGCTTCTGGCCTTCTTCGAGCAGAATCTTCACCTCTTCGGGAGTTACACGGATGCTGTCAACATCTTCAATGGGAATCCTGTCGGACGTCGTTCCTATGAGGGAAATGGTCTCTCCCGGAACGAGTATGTCCGCATTTGCCGGCTTGCGGCATCGGTTTATTACGACATTGTTCACCCTGTGTCCGAAAATCAGCAGCGAGCCTTTTGCCGGAAACATCGTGATTGCGGCTCCTGCCATCCGCGCGATGCCCTGCCCCCAGATGCCTCCGGCGTTGACCGTGACGGGAGCGTAGAAAGTATCAACCTCTCCGGTGCGCTTGTTTCTGATCTTCACGCCCTTGACCGTGTTCCCGTCCTTGACAATCTCAAGCACTTCGCTGTAGGTGAGCACTTTCGCCCCATGAATCTTTGCGTCCGTCATGTTCGCGGCAGTGAGTTTGAACGGGTCAACTGCTCCGTCCGGGACAACGACTGCCCCGACAAGCGAAGGATTAACGGACGGCTCCATTCTAATTGCCTCCTTCGGATCAATCACCTTGGCCTTTATCCCTGCCTTGCGGCAGGCCTCCACAAACTTCGCCTGATAGGCAAGGTCGTCTTCGGGGAGGGTTATGAACAGCCCCTCGGTTCTTTCCACGCAGCCCTTGGCGATGCGCTTGAGAATCATGTTCTCGCGTATGCACTCGGCGGCCGACTCCGTGTCCGTCACGGCATAGCGCGCCCCGCTGTGAAGCAGCCCGTGATTCCGCCCGGTCGCACCCGTCGCGATGTCGTTCCTCTCGACAAGCAGCACCCGCAGCCCGCGCAGCGCACAGTCACGCGCCGTCCCCGCTCCGGTCGCCCCTCCGCCGATGACTATCACGTCAAATTCATTGTCTTTCAGCCTTCCCATATCTCGTGCTTTCCTGCCTTTCCGACCCATATCCGGTTCGGGGTAATGTTCCAAACTTCAGGCTATTCGGCTTTGCCGAGCCACCTGTTCAGCCAGCCGAAGTAGCTCCTGTGCCAGAAAATGGCGTTCTGCGGCTTCAGAATCCAGTGATTCTCGTCCGGAAAAACAATCAGTTCGGACGGCACGCCCATCATCTGAGCGCAGTTGTAGGCGGCCATGCCCTGATCGTACGGGACGCGGAAGTCGCTGCCTCCGTGAATGACGAGAAGGGGAGTGTGCCAGTTTCTGATGAGCTTGTGAGGCGAGTTCGCGTAGTGGCGCAGGGCGGTCTGGTTGCTGTCCCAAGGCGCTCCTCCGTTGTCCCATGTCGGGAACCACATCTCCTCGGTTGTCATGTACATGTGCTCCTGATTGAAGATTCCGGCGTGGGCAATGAAGGCGTCATAGACATTGCCGTGCACACCGCAGAGATAATAGACCGAGTAGCCTCCGTAGCTCGCCCCGCAGGCCGCCATCTTGCCGATGTAAGGCTCTGCCTTGAGTTCGCGTGCCGCGCTGAGGTAGTCCTGAATGTTAAGGCCGCAGTAGTCCCCTGAAATCTGCTCGCACCATTCCTGTCCGAACGCCGTCGTTCCGCGTCGGTTTGGCAGAACGACGACATAGCCCTGCGAGCACATCAGACGGTAGTTCCAGCGGTAGGACCAGCCCTGGCTCAGCGTGCCCTGCGGCCCTCCGAGGCAAATTTCTATCGCCGGCCATTTCTTCGTCGGGTCGAACTCAGGCGGGTACAGTACCCATGTCAGCATGTTCTTGCCGTCTACGGTCTTCACCATCCGTGCCTCGGTCCTGTGCTCCTTGAGCTGCGAGAGAATATGCCCGTTCTCGTCGGAGACCTTCGTTCCCGTCTGTGTTGCCGTGTCGAACGCGACTATCTCTGTCGGAAAGTCCATGCTCTGCCATGTGGTGTAGAGGATTTCGCGGCCGTCAGTCCTGTCGATGAAGAACGGAGTCGTGAAGTCGTACCACAGGTTCTCGTCAGTCTTGCGCTCTACATTGCCTTCAAGGTCAGTGACATAGACCGCCTGAAGCCCTTCAGCGAGAGCGTTGAACCAGATATGCTCCGAATCAGCGTCCCACGCAGGCCCGGCGACATTGTACCTGAATCCGCCGCTCAGCTCGCGGATTGCCCCGACTTTCATGCCGTCAATCTCCGCGACCATAAGCCTCTGCCTGTCAGCCTCGTAGCCGTCACGCTCCATTGAAACCCAGCAAATCCTGCAGCCGTCCGGACTCCACGCGGGAGTTGTGTCATATCCTCCGCCCATCGGAACGCGCACGCATTCTCCGCTCTGTATATTATATATGTATATTTCCGTGTCTGTCGAGAATGCATATTCCCGTCCATCCTTCTTCCTGCATGAGTAGGCGATCCGTGTCCCGTCAGGGCTCCAGCAGAGTTCTTCAAGTCCGCTGAAAGGCTCGGTAGGCAGTTCGTAAGGGGATATCCCGCCGTCAGAAGCACCCTCACTTCCGAGTATATCAAAGAAGTGCCCAAGTCCGTCATTCCAGTCGAAAGTTCCGACAAAACTGTGCGGGATTTCCTCCACCCAGTGATCCCAGTGGCGGTACATCATCGTCTCTGTCTCGTATGCCTCGGCTTTCGGAAGGTCGGGGTATATCTGTCCCGGAGTCTTCACGCGCCCGGGTACGGTTGAGAGGAATATCACCTGAGACTGGTCCGGCGAGAGCTTGAACTCTCCGATTCCGTTTTCCACATCGCTGACTTTGCGACCCTTGCCGAGCGTGCCGTCTCTTCTTACCTTGGCGATGTAAATCTGCCCGCCCATCAGGTAGGCGACCTTTTTCCCGTCCGCGCTCCAGCGCGCGTTGCTGATGCTCTTCCCGGAGCGGGTGGCAAGATGAGCGTCGCTTCCGTCAAGATTGCTGATATACAGGTTTCTGCAAGAACGGTTCTCCTCAATTGAATTGTATGAAACTCCATATAGCAGTTTCTTCCCGTCCGGCGAAACCTGCGGATCCGACAACCTTCCGAACGCAAGCAGCACTTCGGGAGTCATCTTGCCGTCCTCGACCATAATTTCCGATTTTCCGATGAACTCCTTTTCAGCGGATTCCTTTTCTTTTGCAAACTTTCCCATAATGATGCCGACCGCGGCTCCGATTCCAACGAGAACCAACGACCAAATAATTCCTCTTTTTTTCATTTATATGTGTATGTCATTATATGTCCATCAGTTGAGAGGCTTGTTCCTCTTGTTCTGACGATTGGTGCTCATGTCGCCGTGGAGGGATTTTCCGCGTCTCCATACATCTCTATGACGGCGATAGCCTCGTCGCGGAGTCTTCGCCTCACCTTTTCCGGGCTCAGGACTTCGATGGCCGCCCCATATTTCCGGAGTTCAAAGTAGAGATCATCGCTGTCCAAGGATACAAAAATAGAAAAATATGTCCATTCTCCCTCGGTTTTCAGCATTTTTTGGCTGTGGTGGATGGGGAGGTCGGAGATATATTTCGCCTGCACTCCACGTGCCCTGAACTCTACCGTGCTGCCCTTTTCCCCTTCGCGGGGGATGTATGTTCCGAACGACGTCGCGAGAAGTTCGCCGAGGCTGAAATTTTCGGGATATGTGAACCTTTCGGGCAGAATCTCCAAGGATACGAGCCTGTCTAGGGCATAGCATCTCAGCGCCCCGCGTTCGATGCAGTGACCATAGAGATACCAGCGCCGCTTGTCTTCCTTGAGGGCGTAGGGGAGCACTCCCAGCCGTTCCGGAGCCGCGCTGCTGTACTTGCGGTATTCGATTGCGATTCTGCGCCCCTCAAGCATCGCCTCCATGATTCTCGTGAGGAAACGGTGTCCCGACGGGACCGGCTCCACCTCAATGCGTCCGCTGAGCGCTTCCTTGCCCCTTTCGAGCAGGGAATTGACCGTGAAGCTGTCGATGAGCCATTCCATTGCCCCGCTGTCGCTCATGCGGCTGCCACTGTCAATCATGTAGCGGTTGGTGCTCCGGTCGCAGGCAATCCCCACGCCGAAGG
>ERZ808246.998-NODE-998-length-21755-cov-19.180922_pt1 | contig 21755 bp, 17 predicted proteins | sample MGYA00521083_ERZ808246 | MGnify/ENA primary metagenome ERZ808246 (study PRJEB31516, sample SAMN03275577) | gut metagenome | biome: mammalia-associated habitat; material: feces | host: Papio cynocephalus | place: Kenya | collected 2012-07-07 ... | reverse complement strand
CGCCGACCGCCGCGGGCGCGGCGAGCATGACCTTCGACTGGCCGGAAGCGCTCGCGGACGTCGCGGCGGGCACGGAGCTCGTGTTCCGCTTCAAGCTGCACGGCGGCGTGAAGGACGGTCCGGTGCAGGTGTGCGTCAAGCGCGCCATCCTCGTCGCGGAGTAACCGCGGAGAAAATTCATCACGCGGAGATACGCGGAGAACGCAGAGTGGGGAGCCTAACGGTTTCAACCGTGTAGAAAATGTAGAGTGGGGGGATTTCTCACGCAGAGGCACGCGGAGAACGCAGAGAAACAACACCCTCTGTGTTCTCTGCGCTCTCTGCGTGAGATATTCCGTCCCCTCCCCTCTGCGTTCTCTGCGTCTCTGCGTGAGATATTCGAAACAACGACAACAAACGACAACGAAAGGAAAGGAAACGAAATGAAATGGACACTTGATTGGCGCGGCATGCTGAAAGCCGCGCTGAAGGCCGTCTGGCCGTTCGTGGCGGGCGCCGCGGGCGGACTGTTCTCCGGATGCTCGATCTTCGGATCGGGCGTCGGCGCCACCGTCGGCTAGGCGCGGTGTTTTAGACAGGATTTACAGGATGGGCGGGACGCGTCGCGGGCGTCCCGTCCGTCCCGGTCGTCCGGCGAACTTCCCTTTCTGCGCGCGCCGCGTCTCTGCGTGCGATATGCACCGTGGAGAGTTGCAGAGGGTGTAGGGCGGGGCGGTATTTACTGCGCCGGGTCGATATGGTATAATGAACGCACAGGAATGAAAGGAAAGATATGAGTAGAGCATGTGTCCGCAAATCCGTCTTTTGGGCGTGGGTCGTGTGTCTCGGAGTTCCCGCGCACGCGGGGCTGGAATGCGCGTCGGCGTTCGCCGGCCCCTCGGCGTGGAAGGGGAGGGATGTCGTCTTTCTCGGCGACTCCATCACCGACAAATGCCATGTCGGTTGCCAAACCAACTATTGGGGATTCCTCTCGGAGCGGCTCGGTTTCACCGCGCACGTGTATGGAATCAACGGCCGGCAGACGGACGACATCCCCCGGCAGATCGCACACGCGCAGTCGGAATGCGGCGACAAGGTGGACGCCGTTTTCATGTTGATCGGCACGAACGACTACAACGCGGGCGTTCCGCTCGGGGACGTCTTTGCGTTTTCCGAGGAGACGGTCGACAAGGACGGCCGGCAGGTTCTCCTGAAGAAGCGCGAGCCCTCCTGCGACGGGAAGACGTTCCGCGGACGCCTGAACGCGGCGTTTCGCGCGATCAAGACGGCCTATCCCGCGGCGCAAGTCGTCGTCCTGACGCCTCTGCATCGCGGATTCGCCCAGTTCGGCCCGAAGAACGTGCAGCCGGACGAGCGGTACGCGAACGCACGGGGGCTGTTCATCGACGCGTACGTCCAATGCGTGCGCGAAGCCGCGGCGCTTTGGAGTTCGCCCGTGATAGACCTGTACGCCGAAGCGGGGCTTTTGCCGAACGAGCCCGCGTACAACGCGTACTTTGCGCGCGGCGGAGCGGGCGACTCGCTGCATCCCTCCACGCGCGGGCACGAACGACTGGCGCGCGTCATCGAAGCGCGGCTTTCGGCGATTCCGTCCACGTTCCGCTGAGCGTCAGACGCGCGGACCGGTCCGCTTTTCCGGTCGCGTCCGCCGGGCAAATATGGTATAATAGGAAGCAATGAAGGTTGTGAACAGTTTGACGGCGGCGTGTCTCGCGATCGGTGCGGGATTCGCGCTCCACGCCGCGGAGGCGCCGGCGCAGTCCGAGGCGGAGGTCTGGAATGCGGGGGTCGACGCCTATCGCGCCAACGATACGGCGAACGCCTTGCGCCTGTTGCGTCCGCTCATGCTGTCGCGCACGTTCGGCGCGCGCGCGTCTGAGGCTGTCGCGGCGCTCTCCTGCAAGGCCGCGCACGATCCGCTCGCGAACACGAACGCGCTCGCCAATCTGGAGGAAAGCGCGCGCGCGGCGCAGATCGCCCTGCGCGCGGCGCCGGAGGACGCACGACTCAACCGGAACTTCACGCGCTCGACGGAAGGGCTGGCGGCGCTGCGCGAGGCGCGGCACGTGGACGAGGTTCTCGCCGCGGCGAAAGGGCAGGATCCCGCCGCGCTGCTCGATCGCGCGGTGGACGATGCGCGGCGGCTGCTCGCGGCGGCCGGGACGTACCGGACGAACGCCGCGCCGCGTGCCGTGGAGCTGGCGGACGGGCTTGCGCGCCAGGCGGCGGCGCTGGCTGACGTGTGGATACCGGTCCGGGCGGCGATCGCGCAATCCGCCACAAACGAACAGCAGGCGGCGTTCCTCGGCGAACAGATAGAGGCGGCGCAGGGACATGCGCGCGCGGCGGCCGAGAAGCTCGCCGACATGGACGAGGCGGCGTACGGCGAAGCCGCCGCCGCGGAAGCGGACGTCACGCGTTTCAACAAGCTGACGGCGGGCGCGCCCCAGGCGCTGGCGCGCGATCTGGCCGCGCAATCGAACGCCTGGCAGGACGCGGAAAGGATCAACGGACGCCCCTGGCAGAACGACGCGCTCGACTACACGCGGCGCTTCCGCGCGGCCTTCCCGGCCTGGGCGAGGGCTTACGAGCAGCAGGCGCAGAGCGACACGAACAAGCCGCCGTTCACACCCGAGGCCCAGGCAGAGATTTCCAGGCTTTCGACCGAAGTCGAGAAACTGCAGATGGAATGCGCGGGAAAGGAACTTCCGCCGCAACAGGAGAAATGCGTGCAGATGCTGGAGCGCATAAACGAACTGATGCCCAAGGACAAGAACTCAGGCGGCGGGAACGCCAGCCAGCCGCAGAACAACGCGCCGCGGCAGGACAACAGGTCTCCGTCGCCGAACGACGGGCAAGACGGCCAGAAGGGCAAGCCGGATTCCGCGGCGGACGCCCCGAAGAGCGAAGACGGGCAGCGGAGAGAAGACGAAGAACGCGAGAAGGGCGGGCCGGACGCGCCCTCGCCCGGCGAGCAGGAGATCGAGGCGACTTTGAAAAAGGCGCAGGAACGCACGGACGAGCATGAGGCCGAGAAGAAGGCGCGCATGCGCAAGGCGGCCCTGCCGCCGAACGAAAGAGATTGGTAGATGAAGGTAACAGTAGCATGTGGCGGAACGGGCGGGCACGCCTTCCCCGGGCTTGCCGTGGCGCAGGCCCTGCAGAAGCGCGGCCACGAGGTATCGATCTGGTGCGCGGGACGCGCAGCCGAGGAAGGCGTCCTCCGCGCGTGGGAGGGCGCGCGGTTCTCCACGGGGGCGAAGCAGCTTTCCGTCCGGAACGGTCTGGCGATTCTGCGCGCGTTTCTGCGCTGCCGGCGCGAAATCCGCCGCGCGCGGCCGGACGTGCTGCTCGCGATGGGGAGCTATTCGTCGCTTCCGCCGGTTCTCGCGGCGTACTTCTCGGGCGTTCCGGTCGTCCTGCACGAGGCGAACACGGTGCCCGGCCGCGCCGTGGAGTTTCTGTCGCGCTTCGCCCGGTGCGTGGCGACGAGTTTCGAATCGACGGCGCGCTACCTGCCGAACAAGAAGGTCGTACGGACGGGTCTGCCGGTCCGGGCGGACATTGCGCAGGGCAAACGGTTCGGCTTCATCCCGCCGAACGCATTCGTCGTTTTCGTGACGGGCGGGAGCCAAGGCGCCCACCGCGTGAACGAACTCGCGAGCGCGGCGCTCGTCAAGATGGCGCGTGCGCTCGCGAAACGGGGGAATCCCGCCCAGCGTCCGCTTTACGTCATCCACCAGACGGGCCGGCTGGACGAAGGAGCGGTCATCGCGGACTATGCGCGCGCGGCTCTGCCGGCGCGCGTGCACGCGTTCGAGTCGGACATGCCGGACGCTTTCGCGTCCGCGGATTTCGTCGTCGCGCGCGCGGGGGCTTCCACGTGCTTTGAACTGGCCGCGTGCGGGAAACCGGCGTTGCTGATCCCGTTGCCTTCCGCCCTGCGCAACCACCAGCACGGGAATGCGCAGGCGTTCGTGCTCGCGGGCGCGGCGGACGAAGGCGTGCAGGCGGAACTGACGGCCGATGGGCTGGCGCACTATCTGCTCGCCAAGTACGACCGCCCGGACGTCCTGCGGAAGATGGGCGAAAAGATGTCCGCGCTCGCCGAACCGCACGCCGCCTTGCGCGTGGCGGCGCTCGTCGAGGACGTCGCCGCCGAGGCGCGCGCGCACACCACCAAAGGATGAAGAGGATTCGATATGCAACTTGTGACGCCCGCCATTCGCGATTCCATGGCTTCTTCGAGCTGGATCCGCAAGATGTTCGAGAAGGGGATCGAGCTGAAGAAGCGGTACGGCGCGGAGGCCGTATGCGATTTTTCGCTCGGGAATCCGGACGTGCCGCCGCCCGCCAAGACGGCGGACGCGCTGCGTGAAATCGCCACGCAGGCCGTGCGCCCGCTCGGGCTGGGGTACTGCCCCAACGCCGGCATCCCCGAAGTGCGGGAGGCGCTGTCCGCCTGGCTGGCGCGCCAGCAGGAGACGCGGCTCGCGGCGGAGGACGTCGTGCTGACGGTGGGCGCGGCGGGCGCGCTGGTGAGTTTCTTCCGCGCGGTCGTCGAGCCGGGCGACGAGATCCTGACGCCGGCGCCGTACTTCGTGGAATACGGCGCGTACTGCGGACATTTCGGCGGCGTCCTGAAGGCGATTCCGTCCCTGCCGCCGACGTTCCGTCCGGATGTCGCCGCGATCGCCGAGGCGATCACGCCCCGGACGCGCGCCATCATCCTGAATTCGCCCAACAATCCGACTGGCGCGGTCTATCCGGCGGAAGACGTCGCCGCGATCGCCGCGCTTGTCGACAAGGTCAACGAGACGCGCGAACGCCCGGTTTTCATCTTGAGCGACGAGCCTTACCGGGCGTTCGTCTACGATGGCGCGCGCGTGCCGGCGATGCTGCCGTTCTCCAAGTGGACATGCGTGGCGGGCAGTTTCTCGAAGACGCTCTCGCTCGCCGGCGAGCGCATCGGCTATTTCACGGCGAACCCCGCCATGCCCGGACAGCAAACGTTGATCGCCGCGATGACCCTCACGAACCGCACGCTCGGCTTCGTCAACGCGCCCGTCATCGGCCAGCGGCTTGTCGCCGCCCTGCTCGACCAGACGGTGGATTTGGACGTCTACGACCGCCGCCGGCGGCTCATGGCGCGCGTTCTGCGCGAGGCGGGCGTTTCGTTCGAGATGCCCAAGGGCGCGTTCTACATATTCGCCCGATCGCCCGTCCCGGACGACCTCGCGTTCGTCGACGCCCTCTTGCAGGAGAAGATTCTCGTCGTGACGGGGAAGGGGTTCGGATTCGGCGGTTATGTGCGCCTGAGCTACAGCGTGGACGAAAAGATCATTCTCCGCGCCGCGGACGGGTTCAAGCGCGCGGCGGAAAGGTTGCGTGCGCAATGACGGGGGCGTTTCTTCTGCCTTTGGTTTTAGCCGCGGCGCCCGTTTCGTCCGACCCGGGCGGACGGAGCGTCACGTTTACCGCGACGGCGACCGGATGCGCGACAAATGCGCCGCTCGAGTTCATGTTTGTCGGTCCGAATTCCGATCGCGACTACGAGGCTCTTTTCGTGACGGACGCTTCGCTGGCGGACATCGCGGCGGCTTGCGCGCAGGCGGGATTTCCGCCCGGGCATCCCGTTGACGCCAAGGCCTGCGTATTCCGGGCGTGCGGCGAAACCGTCGAGCTCTCGCCTGGTCCGGCGGACTTCCTCGTTGACGCGCAGCGTCCCGGTGCGGCTTTGCCCGACGCGATCTATACGGGCGGCGCGCGGACGGAGACGGGAGCGCTCCTTGCCGGCCAAACCATGCCGGCGGCGTTTTTCGCGCTGTATGATTGCGGCCAGTCGCCTCTGCAATTCGACGAAGTCCTCGACCAGTCCCGGTCCTACGGCCGGTTCTTGCCGAAGCGCGCATTCAAAAAGGGTGAACGCCGCGCCTTCACCCTGAAATGGAGCGGCACGCCAAACGTCCGCGAAAAGACGTTGAACCTTTCGCCCGAGACCGCACGGCGGGAACTGGACGATTTCAGCCGGCAGGCGACAAACGGCGTTTGGAACGTGCTGGCCGCGTTCGACGGCTCCTTCACGGTGCGTCAAGCCGTCGCCGTCGCCAAAGCATTGGAGGCGATCGATTCGCCGGCCGTCAAGATCAACGGCGTCCGTGAAGGGCAGTTCTATTTTCGCGCCTTTCTGCCGCTGCCGCAATGGCGCGACGCGTCTTTGCGCCTGGCGCAGCCGCCGGAAGTCCATTTCGGGAAGGAAGACGCGCTATCGGTCACGCACTTTCTTGAGGACTGGAGCCAACCCGGGGCGACCGAACCGAAACTCACCGCTGCGACCCGGTCGTTCTCGAAGGTTGAAGACGCCGCGGCGTACGCGCTCGACCTGGTCGGCAAGTCGCAAACCATGCTTCTCTACGCTTCGCCCGCCGAGAAACTGTGGCGCCTGTATGAATTCCGCCGCGCCGTCGCGGGCGATGCCGTCCTAAACTGGTACGTATTCGCAGAATGAACTTCAACGATTCAGAACCGCTTGCCGCGCGCATGCGCCCGAAGACCCTGGACGAAGTCGTGGGGCAAGACCACATTCTGGGGCCGGGAAAACTGCTGAGAAGGGTGATAGAGGCCGACCGGCTGACAAACGTCATCTTCTACGGTCCGCCCGGATGCGGCAAAACGACCTTGGCGGAAGTCATCGCGCACACGACGAAGCGCGGTTTCGTCCGCCTTTCGGGCGTCATCTCGGGCGTGGCCGACATCCGCACGATATGCGACCGCGCGCGCAACGAACTCGGCGGATTCGGGACATTGCTTTTCGTCGACGAGATTCATCGTTTCAACAAATCCCAACAAGACGTCCTGCTGCCCTATGTCGAAGACGGCTCGGTCGTGCTGATCGGGGCGACCACGCACAATCCCAATTTCTTCATCAACACCCCGTTGACCTCGCGCTCGCTAGTCTTCGAGCTGCATCCGCTCAGTCCACAGGCGATCGGGCAGTTGCTGGATCGCGCATTGGCGGATCCCGAGAATGGGTTCGGAAAGATAAAATCGCGCTTTGACGCGGATGCAAGAAAGTTCCTTTCCGCGCTCTCCGACGGTGACGCGCGCCACGCCTTGACGGCGCTTGAAATCGCCATGCGTTCCACGCCGCCGGACGAGAAGGGCGAAGTGCATTTGACGCTGGATGTGATCCAGGAATGCATCCAGAGGCGCCAGGTTCGCTATGACAAGAAAGAAGACGAACATTACGATACCATATCCGCGTTCATAAAGTCCATTCGCGGAAGCGACCCGGACGCGGCGATCTACTGGCTTGGCAAGATGCTTGTCGCCGGCGAAGATCCGCGTTTCATAGCGCGGCGGCTCGTCATCAGCGCGAGCGAAGATATCGGCAACGCGGATCCGCGCGGCATTTCCGTCGCGGTGGCGGCCATGCAGGCGTGCGAGTTTGTCGGCATGCCCGAGTGTGCGCTCAATCTCGCCCAGGCGACGACATATCTCGCCTCGGCGCCCAAGTCAAACGCCAGTTATCTGGCGGTGAAAGCCGCGATGGCGGATATCCGCACGGGAGCAGTCCAGCCTGTTCCCGAGCATTTGAAGAACAAGCACGTCAAGGCGATCGGGAGCAATGAGGTGACGGAATATAAATATCCGCATGATTTCAAGGATCACTTTGTCGATCAAAGCTATCTGAGGGTACCCAAGTCCTATTACCGCCCGACAAACGAGGGTTATGAGTCGACGATAGCGAAGAGGCTGAACGCCCTAAAAGGAAAGTTAACATAACCGCCATTAGGGCATAATCTGAAATCTTGAAACTTTTACATAAAAAGGACAAATATGGCAGACTATTCCAATGAACCGCAGAACGGGACGCTCAACGATTCGAACAAGGTTAGTTTGTATACGCCCGCAGACAATCTGAGCGATTTTCCCGTGCTGAAAGCTTTCCGGCAATACATAAATGAAGAACAGGTCAAGGCGCAGAAACGCATGACGCTGTTGTGCGCATTGTTCGTTGCCATTCTCTGCGTGGTCGTTGCCGTCTTTGCCATTCTTTTGACAAACGCGAACAACGACAATTCAAGACTGAACGACCGACTCCTCCAATTGGCGCTCAAATCCACGGATTCCGCCGAAAACGCCTCCGCGAGCGACCGGTCATTGAAGACATTGACGGATTCCATCTCGCAGATCCAATCCCAAATGGGCGAACAGCAGGCAAAACTCATAAAAGAGCAGCAGTCCTTGTTTGAAGAGAGATTGAAAATGTTGACGAACGCCAAGTCGGCCGAAAACAAGACCGAGGCCGCTTCCCCTAGGCAAATCGCCGCGGAAAAGAAAAATCGCCAAACCGAAGAGCGCCTGCGGAAAGAGATGGAAGCGTTCAAGAAAGAAAAAGAGCGGCTGGTGCGCGAGAAAGAAGAATTGCGTCAACAACAAATAGAACTGCAACGCCGTAAACTTTATCCAGAATATTACAATCAAGCGACGAACAAAGCCCCCTCCCAACCGGAGGCGGACGGGAAGGCACAGACCCCTTCCCAACAGGGTTTTATCGATTATTTTGGGCAATACGAAGAAGACGGCGATTCTGAAGCCGCGCAAGCCCCTGCGAAGACGACAGAACGCGTGCCGGTTCGGAACGATAAATCTGCCGTTCGCAAGCCCAAAGTTTCCGATCCCAAGCCCGCATACGACAATCTCACGATCAAATCCGAAGCGGGCGAGTCCATCGATTGGCAGATTCCATATGACTGACGCCCAGGATCGGCCACCCCTTCCCTGAAACAGCACTGCGTGTAATTGAGGGCTCCCTTGAAGATGCCCCGCCATTCAGAAATACACCGAACGCGTTCCGGCAGCCCTTCGTAGCGCGGCGTTTTCAACCGCGCTGCGAAGAAGGTGGAGCATGCAATCCTGCGAATGTGTTTTAAACGGAAAGGCCAACTGTTTCAAGCGTGGCCGGGAAGACGCTCAGACTGGTTGCAAGACCCAGCGTTTGTTGTACCAGAACCACTGTTCGGGATGCGCGACGACTTCTCTGTCCAACAACTCGAACGCGGCGCGAGTTAAACGCGCGGCTTCCGCTTTCTTGTCCGCGGCATTTGGATTCGGACGCAAAGTCCCCAGGTGCACAAATTCATGACGGCCGTTCGTCCGGCGCATGGCCGCCACAATCAGCGGCACTCCGCAGGATACGGCAAACATGGCGCCTGCATGGGAGACATTCGCTTTTCCCCCAAGGAAACCAACCTCGACATCCGGCTGAGGAACGCGCAAGTCGGGCAAAATCGCAAAGACACGCCCTTTTAGTATGGCGGACTTGATATCCACGAGTGTCTTTGCGCGGCCTCTTTCCACGACGTCAAAATCGCCATATTGGCGCTTCATCCACGCATCGATCTTCGGATTGCGCTGTTTCGCGGCAATCGCGCACAGCCGGATGCCGTATTTGGACATCGACCAAGCGGCCATGTACCAGTTCCCGGAATGCGGCACCATGACGACGGCCCCGCGTCCGTCTTTGAGATAGGATTGGAGTTTATCCTTGTAATGGAGTCCTGAAATGACATAACGGTCCATCCACTTCCGGTCCAAATAAGGCGCGCGGATCATTTCAATCGCGATTTGGAGCACATTTGACAGGCTTTGGCGGGCAATGCGGCGGCATTCCGACGGGGATTTTTCAGGGAAAACGCCCTGGATGCGCGCCAGAGTCCGCTTGCGTTTGAAATGCAAGACATCAAATGCGAAAATTCCAATACCCTTTGCCAAAGCGCAGGCGAAGCGGTAGGGCAAGGCGTTCACAAGCGCACAAGCGCCGCGAAGAAGCCCATACTCCACATGTGTTTGCAGGGCGCTTTTCTTCATGGCACCGTCCACATTCCGTCAAAAACGCGCTGGACGGGGCCGGTCAGCGTGATATTCGAGAAATCGTCCGCCGCGTACGTGCCGTCGACGACCAGGGTGTCGCCGCGGACGGTACGGACCTCCACCGGAAACGCCCCGTTCCCGTTCGCAATCCCGACAAGCGCCGCGGCGACCGCCCCCGTCCCGCAGGCGAAGGATTCCGCCTCCACGCCCCTTTCGTAGGTACGGATGGCGACCGCATGGGGAGAGGTCCAGTGCACAAAGTCCACATTCGTCCCCTCCGGGGCGAACGCCGGCGCATTCCGAATGCGGCGGCCTTCCGAAACGACGTCGACGGACCCTAGATCGGGTTCTTCGACAATCTGATGCGGGACGCCCGTCACGATGAAGTTTCCGCGGCGGTTTCGGGGAGCGGGCATGGCCAGACGAACCTGCGTCGGACCCAGCAGTTGGGCGGTTATTTCGCCGGCGTCCGTCTCGAAACGCATGCTGTCGGACCGTGCCGCGCCAATCTCGCGCGCAAACGCCGCGACGCATCGCGCCCCGTTCCCGCACAAATCGGCGGAAGAGCCGTCCGGATTGAAGAAGCGCATGCGGAAGTCCGCCTTCCGGGATGTCTGCACAAGGATGACCCCTTCGCAGCCGATGCCGGTCGGACGGTTGGCGAAGGCGGCAATCTGGTGAGGCGCAACGAGCGGGAAATCCCCTTTCCGGTCGTCGACCAGAATGAAATCGTTCCCGGCGCCGTGCATTTTGACGAATTTTATGGACTTCATCATCAGAAAGAAAAGATGGAATCAAGATAATTCGCCATTGGCCGCGGCATTTTCCCGCCCTTTGTTTGGCGGATGAGATCCGCAAGGATCTTGTACGACTCCTCCAGAACGACGTCGTTTGCACGCGCGACCTTGTTTCGTCCGCGGCGGGTGCGGGTCTGCGGCTCCTCGTCCTCGCCCCCAGACTCTTCTTCTTCCTCCAATTCGCGATCCTGGGCCATTTGGGCCTTGCGGACGGCATAATTCAACGACACGAATGTGCGATCCATCGCTTCTTTCGTGCCCTTGACATGTGCCAAATGCCGCGCGTAGCGTTCGTTTTTGGCCAGACGCGCTGCGGAATTCGTGACGAGAACGGGAACATAGTCGGGCAAATTCCAAGCCATCCTGTAATTGGCCGGCAAGATCCGCGTAAAAGGCAGCGCGTTGGGGAGTTTGTCTTCGCCAATATCAAGCGAATCAAGAATGGACGGGAGGTGGATGTCCGCCTCAACTCCCTTGACCTGTGTCGAGTCACCGTTTATGCGATAGAAACGCGCGGTCGTCAGCTTGAGCGATCCATATTTCTCCGGGCCAAGCCCCATGACGGTTTGAACCGTCCCCTTTCCGTGTGTGCGACTGTCCCCAAGAACTATGGCGCGCCCCGTATCACGCAAATGGGCAGCCACAATCTCGCTCGCCGAGGCGCTGGCGCGATCCGTCAAAACAACGACCGGCCCGTCAAAGGCGACCGGATTCCCCGGCGGTATCGGGAGCGGTTGGATGACGCGATTGTCGCGAATGAGGACGACGGGGCCCGACGGAACGAAAAGAGCCGAAAGCATGACTGCCTCCCTCAAACTTCCGCCGCCGTCACCGCGCAAATCAAGCACAAGGCCCTGGATCCCCGAGGCGTTGAATTCGGCGATGTATTTCGCAACGTCCTCCGCACTGCTGCGGTAGCCGTCGCTTCCCGGTTCCTTGTCCATTGTGCCGTAGAAACCGGGCAAATAGACGTAGCCCACCTTGTTTGTCACACCCCCAAGCGAGACGCGCTCCACATGTCCCGTCGCGGCGGCGTCGTCCAGTTTGATTTCGTCGCGCGTCAATTCTATGCGTTTTTTCGTCACCCCGCTCGTGTCCTTGCGCGGAACGATCTCGAGCGTGACCTTCGTGCCCTTCTTGCCGCGGATCTTTCGGATGGTCTTGTTCATCGGCTTCCAGAGGATGTTTTCCATCTTGCCGGGTTCGTTCTGGACGCCCACGATCTTGTCGCCTTCTTTGATGCGGCCGTCCATGTCCATTGGGCCGCCCGGCATGATTTCCACAATCTTCAAGGCGCCGTTGTCCATGGACAGCACCGCCCCGACGCCGCACAGCGTAAGGTTCATGTCCATGTCGAAGTCTTCCTTCGAAAGCGGCGACATGTAGTCGGAATGCGGATCGTACGCGTGGGTAATGGCGGAAAGGAAGTTCTGCAGGATGGTTTCCGGTTCCGGTTCGGTCAGGGCGATGAAATATTGGCGGTAGCGCGTAATGAGATTCTGCCGCGGATCCGTGATTTCTTCTTCCAGTTCGTCGTCCGCGTCCGGCTCTTTCTTCGCGGACTCGTCTTGGACGCCGTTTTTCCTTTTTTTGTCCTTTTGGGCCGAAACGACCGTGTTCGTGGCCGAAAGAAGCTTGTTCGTCTTTTCTTCCGCGTCAAGTTCGCGGGAAATGAGCTGCACGAGCATCTCGTTTTTCATCTTCAACGTCCAGCGTGCTTCCGCCTCTTCCTTTGTCCGGGGCCACGGTGCGTTTTCCCGTTTCAGCTCGTAAACTTCGTTCGTGCCGTCAAACGAAAAAGAGGCGGTCGCCAGAAGATTGGTGGCGAAATCGATCCGCTCCTTGAGACGCCGACAGAAAAGCCGGTGCACGTCATAGCCGAAAGAAACGTCGCCGGACCGGACTTCGTCGTCCAGCGTCGTTTCATGCGCGGCAAGACACTCCAAATCCTCCTGCAAAAAGACGGAATGGTCATAATCGTAGAAGGTCACGAGATTAGTCCATGCCTTGCGTGAAATCGCGTCGTCCAGCGGGCTCTGCAAAACATGGTACTGCGTCAGAGTATTGGCCATGCGCTGTGCGATCTTGCCATAGTAATTCTTCGGCTTGAGCGATTCCGCCTCGTCCGCACAGGCGAAATAGGAAAGACAAGCGATGGACAAAAGAACGGGAAGCGACAAAACAGCTGCTTTTTTCATTTCAAATTCTCCAATAGACCAATCAACCGTGCGAGTTCGGCCGGCTGCAGAACGACTTTGGACGTCTGAAAACACGTGTCGATTTCGGCCGCATTCATGACGACGATGCCCTCGACTTCCGCAATATGCGCGGCGAACGTATCGCTCGCGAAGGCCAAAACCGGCGTGACAGGCCCGTCATAGCCCAGTTTCGCGAGCACTTTCCGGACGCTTGCCGCTTCCCGAGCCGCTTGCGCAAGCGGGGAATGGTCGGGAAGTTGACCGTCCAGAAGAATATGGTTTTCCTCGACCGTGACGCGGCCGCGCCAACACTTGGTCTCGATCGCGAATACGCCCGCCGGGCCTATCACGACATGGTCCACGCGGCAGTTTCCCGCTTTGAAATCGTTATAGACGTGATAGGCATCCGGGATCTTCCGCAGAAGTCCGGCGACATGCTCTTCGCCACGGGCGCCGATAAAATAGCGTTCGATGCGCTGAAGCCCCCTGAGGAGACTCAAACCGAGGAAAACAAGCGCACCCACAAAAAGAATGACGCCGGCCAAGATGGACGCGAAAATCGCAAGCGCGAGCGCAAACCCGAGAAGCATGACCGCGGCAAACACCGGCCAAAGCCCCAAAACCGTGCCTTTCACGCGTGCCCATTCTCCCGGAACTCCATGTATTTTCGCCATAAATCCTCAACTTTCCTTCCTTAAAGCGGCGACAAGCGTCGGCGCGTCCAATCCATAACGCGCCTCCAATTCCGCCGGCTTGCCCTGGGCAATATACTCGTCCGGCCAGCCAAATCGGCGGTCCGCCCCGATTGCCTCGCCCAGACCGCCCAAGAGGCACCCATTTTCCAGACTCGCGATTTCCATTCCCTTGGCGCGCTGTCGGGCCAGGCGTTCCGTGTCCAAAGGCTTTAGATAACGCACCGGGACGACTTCCACATCCCCCAGTTCCTGTGCGATCGCATTCGCTTTCGCGAGCCAGTCCGGCGTAACCCAAAGGGCGATCCGCGGCGTTTTCGCCGGCTTTACGGGATCCAAATGCTCTGGCGCTGAACCGCGCGGATAGCGGATAACCGTGGGGCCCGGCCGTTTCAGGGCCTCTTCCAGCATAATCCGCAAATCTTCCGCGTCTTTCGGCTCGACGATGGTGAGCCCGGGCAACATGCGCAACATCGCGTAGTCATAGAGCCCCTGGTGCGTGACGCCGTCCGCCCCCACGATTCCGGCGCGGTCCACGCAGAAAACGACCGGCAAGCGTGCGATGCAGACATCGTGCATGACCTGATCTATTGCCCGTTGGAGGAATGTCGAGTAAACGGCGACAACCGGACGCAGCCCGCCGGCCGCCAACCCGGCCGCGAAGGCGACCATGTGCCCCTCGGCGATGCCCACGTCAAAGAACCGCCTGGGGAATTCCCGCGCAAACGGCATAAGCCCCGTCCCCGTCATCATGCCTGCCGTCAAGGCGACTACCCGCTCGTCCTTTCGCGCCGCGGCGCAAACCGCCCTTCCGAACACATCGCTCCAGGTATCATCAGCGGACACGGCGACAGGCATGCCGTTCGCCAAGTCGAACGGCCCCACGCCATGCCACCGGGTCGGGTTTCGTTCCGCCGGCGGATATCCCTTGCCCTTTTTTGTGACGACATGCACAATGACACTGCGCTTATCCTCTTTCGCGACGGTAAACGCCGCCTTGAGCGCCGCCAAATCGTGTCCATCGACCGGTCCTATATAGCGGATGCCGAAGTTTTCGAAATAGGAATTCGCCAAAAAGAGCGATTTGACGCGACTCTCGAGCAAATGATAGAGCCCTCGCAAGAACGTCAATTTAAGCGCGTGCCCCGCTTTTTCCGCGGCGGCTTTCACGCGATTGTAGCGCACCCCCGAAATGAGATGACCCAAAAAGCGCGCGAAACTCCCGGCGGGCTTGGAGATGCTCATCTCGTTGTCGTTGAGGACGATGATAACCTTGTTCGTCGCCGCGGCGCAATTGTTGAGCGCTTCGAAACTTGTTCCGTTGACGATGGAAGAATCGCCAATGACGGCAATGACATGCTCGTGCGTACCCTTCCGGTCGCGCGCCGCGGCATATCCTTCTGCAACCGAAAGCGCAACCCCGGCATGTCCGGCAACAGCGGCATCATAGGGGGATTCGAGCGGGTTCGGAAAACCCGAAAGCCCGTCCAGTTGCCGTAAAGTCCTGAAGCGTTCCGCGCGATCCGTCAGAATCTTCCAGGCGTATGCCTGATGCCCCACATCGAAGACGACCTTGTCGACTTTCGGATCAAACACCTCCGCAAGCGCAAGGCAAATCTCGACCGCGCCCAAGGAGGAGGCGAGATGTCCCCCGTTTCGGGATACCGTCTCCAAAATCTGACTGCGTATCTCCTGCGCCGTCTTCATTCCGCATCCTTCCGCTTCAGAAGAAGAAGCGTCGTGGCATTCTGTCCGAAATCTTCCATTTCCATCGCCAAATCGTAGTTTTCGCGCAGAATCCGGCAAAATTCAGCCTGTTGCGCCCACGGACGTTCCGTGCAAGCCGGCGGAACGATCGCAAACGAATAGCCCGAAAGCGCCGCGACTTTGCAGGGAGCGGACGCCAAAAGCGCACGCCATTCATCGTCCGAAAGTTGGCTGAAAGGCCCCATTTCGAGCCCGCGCGGCACTTTCCGCCCGGCTTCCACGGCGAGATAGAGGTCCTGCGTAAGGATGTCCGCCCCGCCCGGATCCAGCTTTTCGACTTCCTTGACCGCCTCTTTGAGCTGCGCCAATTCGGGTTTCGCCTTCTTGCGCGTCCAGAAACGGTCCTGTCCGTTGGTCGTCCATTCCTGCAAGAGTGGCGAACCGAAGGAACCGGCCCAGGCGAGGCCCAAAGCCAGCCAAACCCACAAATACGACTGGGAGGCGTCGGTTGTGCGGTTCATCAAAACGGAAACGATCCCCACGGCCAGAAGCGGCATAATCGGCACTTGATAATCCTCATAGGGGAATGGCGCGGCGATTTGCACGAGAAAAACCGCGGCGAATCCCGCAAAACACAGAATCTGCCCCAGGGAAGACGCCTGCCCGCCGGGTCTATCAGCCGGAGCGGGGACGGATTTCTGCCAAAACAGGGTGATTCCGCCGAAAATGAAGACAGGCGCGTACCACCGGACCAGGCGGCTCAGACTGCCGATTGTGAAAACCGGGTCGAACCCGCCTCGCGCGGCATGGTAGGCTTGCGCGGCGAAAAAGCCCTCCCGTGCGCCCGGGTCGAGAAGGAAAGGCGCGAAAACGAGCCCAAGCGAAACGAGCCCTCCCAGACCGAACCAGAAGAACGCCCACTTTTGCCCACGGAAAGCAAACAAAAGCCCCACGGAGACGACGATCAAAAGAGCGCCGAGACTTATCCGCGTTCCCGCGGCAAAAAGAAGCGCCGTCCCCGACAAGAACATCAGGACGTTCTTTCCAATGGAAAAGTCCTTCTTCAGCCCGAGAAGAAGGAAAAGATACCCGGTCAAGACGAAGATCCCGGCAAGTGCGTAAGTCTTCGGAAGAGCCGTGTAATAGACATGATAGAGGTTAGAACCGAGCAAAAACGCGACAAGAAGCCCCGAAACGCCGCGTTTCTCGCGCGGAACAAGCTCCTGCACAAGGCGAACGGCCGTCAGTATGCCCAGAAGCCCGAATGCCGCGGTCAGAAGGCGTCCGCCCAGAATGCCCTTGAACAGCCCTGTGAAAGCCGAATAGACAATCGGCAAAAGCGGGGCTTGCGTAAAGAAGAAATCGCGGTAGGGCATCTCCCCTTCCCGCACCAATCGCGCGGCATAGAGGTACCACCCCTCGTCCTGGTTGAGCGCCCCCATCCAAATGGCGGCACCCGCCAGAGCGAGATAGGCGAACAAGGCGGCTATCGCGAATTTCTTCATGCTTCCCGGCAATTTTCCGCTTTAAACGCGCTCGGCATTGCGCAACTCGAGTTCCGCCTTGTATGCCGCGAGGTCGACTTTCTTGCGCGCCACGCCGGACTTCACAGCCGCTTCGGCAACGGCATACGAAACGGCGACAAACAGACGGCGGTCAAACGGTTTCGGGATGATGTAATCCTTGCCGAACTCCAGATTCTCGCCCGGATACAGCGCCTTGACTTCTTCCGGAACCGGCTTCTGGGCGAGTTGGGCGAGCGCATGCGCCGCGGCGACCTTCATTTCCTTGTTGATCGTTGTCGCCTGCACGTCCAAAGCGCCGCGGAAGAGGTAGGGAAAGCCCAAAACGTTGTTGATCTGGTTCGGATAGTCGCTCCGCCCCGTCACCATGACATAGGGCTTGTCGCCAAACGCCTGCGCGACTTCCTCCGGACGGATCTCCGGGTCGGGGTTCGCCATGGCGAAAATGGCCGGGAAGTCCGCCATCTTCTTGACATCCTCGCCCGTCAGCACGTTCGCCGCGGATACGCCGATAAAGACATCCGCCCCGACGAGCGCCTCTTTCAGGGTTTTGGGGCCGGGCGCAATGGCATGGGCGCGTTTATAGGGATTCAAATCGGACCGGTCGGCCGAAATGACGCCCTTCGAGTCGCACATCGTCACGTTTTTCACGCCGGCGGCCTTGCACATCTCGCAGATCCGGATGCCCGCGGCGCCCGCGCCGTTCATCACGATCTTGAGATCGGCGAGTTCCTTCCCCTTCAGCGCGGCATAGTTCATGACGCCGGCAAGCGAAATGACCGCCGTGCCCCACTGGTCGTCATGGAAGACGGGAATGTCCAACTCGGCGTCCAGGCGGTTCTCAATCTCGAAACACGCCGGCGCGGCGATATCCTCCAGGTTGATGCCGCCATATTGCGGCGCAATCGCCTTGACGGCGGCAATGACGCGCTCGGGATCTGTCTTCCCGGTATCCGCGCCACCCTGCCGGCAATGCGCGACCGGCACCGGCCAGGCGTCCACATCGCCAAAACTCTTGAAAAGGACGGCTTTTCCTTCCATTACCGGAATCGACGCGGCGGCGCCGAGGTCGCCGAGACCCAAAATCGCCGTGCCGTCCGAAACGACGGCCACCAGATTCGGCTTGGCCGTGACAGAATAGACCGCTTCCGGATTCGCCGCGATTTCCTTTACCGCGAGCGCCACCCCCGGCGTGTAGGCGAGGCACAAATCCTCCTTCGTCTTCAAGGGACGCGGCAGTCGCACGCCCACTTTGCCGCCCTGGTGATAGGCAAGGACGTCTTCTTTTGTGAAGTCGCTCATTTTTTGTTTCCTTTTGCTATTTCTTGCTCACTGAACATGAATCGAGAGATGCCGACACCCGTCGGCTCCAAAATCTTCTTGACGACCGCTTCCCATTCGGGGGTCATAAGGCATGTGATGACGACCGCTTCCGCGCCCGTCCGGGCGATTATCCGCGGCGCTTCGTTGATCGATCCGAAAACCTTCAATCCGCCGATGTACTTTCCGCGCAAATAAACGTTATCGTCTATAAACCCCACCACGAGACGGTTGTTTGTCAGATATTGGCGCACCAATTCGCGACGGAACGCGCGATAGCGAAGACCTGAACCATAAACGAGGATGCGGGTGACGTCCGGACGCGTCTTCAGGCGCGAAAATTCAATGGAATAGAAGATGTCGCGGACAAGTCCGCGCAGAAAACGGACGAAAACCATGCCGCTGAACGAAAAAACGAAGAAAAGAATGCAAAAAGCGAGCCCGTTCTTCAACGGCTGGGCAAAGTAGGTCAGAAGACTGCCGCCCAACGCGACACCGAGCAGACAGGCTCCGGCCAATATGACGTAATTGATGATCATGGCGCGCGACCACATCGTGCGGTAAACGCCAAAAACCACAAGAACCGACAATATGCAGATAAGCCGCGCCGGCAAGTCGCACGAGAGCATCTCGCGCGTCAGGGGCGCGCGAAGAATCCAGCAGCACAAAAGAAAACTCGCCGCAATCGCGAAAACGTCGCAAACAAGATAGAACGGCACGGCAAACCGCGTCCACCGGTGCCGCTGCGGATTTCTCCGCGCATGCGCGACTTCGTTCAGAAGACGCCCGGCGTCGTAAAGCTCGATCTGCGACATCTCGCGAAAGGCGACCGCCCCCACGACCCCCACCGCCACCACCCAGATGAACGCGTTGTGCGCGTCGAAAAGGAGGTTCAAAAGCCCGATCGCCACGAGGAAAAGCGTGGCCAAGTACAGGATCCACGCCGCCTTGCGCTGATTGGACCCGACCATGCGCAAAATACGATGGTGCAAATGGTCGGCGTCCGCCGTCATCATCTTGCCGTTGCCCACGTTCGTCGTGTCGCGGCGGTTTATGATGCCGCGGAGCGTCCGGCGCAGAATAGCCAGGAATGTATCGAAAACGGGCACCCCCATCGCCAAAAGCGGCACGCCGATCGATACGAGAAAGGAATCCCCCGTCTGCGAAACAAGCGGCAGGACGGACAGGACGAACCCCACGAACATGGATCCGCAATCCCCTAGAAACACGCTGGCCGGATTGTAGTTGTAGCGCAAAAAGCCCAGCAATCCGCCGGCGAACGCGAGATGGAACAGAATGGCCTGCGGATTGTGGGCGATCGCCGTCGCCGCCCCCATGCCCAACGTCGCGATAAGGGCGATGCCCGAAGCGAGTCCGTCCAGTCCGTCGATGAGGTTGAACGCATTGATCGCCCCCGTGATCCAAAACACCGTCAGCGCGCAATCCACCCACGCCGGCAAATGCGGCCAAAGACGCCGAAAACCCAGATCCCCCCACGCCCAGACGAGCGCGGCGACAAGAACCTGCCCCAGGAGCTTGGCTTTGGGCGGCAGGGAAACCTTGTCGTCCATGTACCCGATGGCGGCAAGCAAACTCCCCAACGCCACAATCTTCCAATAAAGCGCGTCCGAAGCCGTGGCGACCGTCTGCAAAGCCGGACGCCCGGTGAAAACGACGAAAAGCGAGTAGGAGACGAAAACGCCCAGAACGAGGGCGAGTCCCCCGCCGCGCGGAATCGGCACCTTGTTGATCCGCCGCGGATCGGGCTTGTCCACCATGCCCAGACGCCTGTTCATTTCGCGCACAAGCGGCGTCAGGAACAACGTCAGAAGCAACGCCCCCCCAAGGGAGGCCACGAACGGCAAGGATTTGGACAACAAGGCGACCATGCACAATCCTACCGCATGAGCCTGGACAGGAACGCCCGCCAGCGCGTTTCGTCTTTGCAATCCCCGTACACCGTAATCATGACCCAGCGGTCGATGCGGTTGAGGATGGAGCGATCCCAGATGTCGCGCCAGATGCGCGACACGTGGGAAGAGGTCTGGAAGCCGGCCTGATTGTAGAAAGTGTAGGAAAAACGCCGCGCCAGGGTACCCTGCGTCTCGAGGAAAATCTCCCGCCACGAACGCCCGTCGACCGTTATCGTGTGCGGAGACATCATCTGGAAGCCCTGCGACGGCAGGCACAGCTCCGGACGATGGATGGAGCTCTTGCTCGCCCCGCCGATGACCCACGAAACGGCGAAATTCTCCCCCTTTTCCGAGACATAGAGACGCTTGACGAATTGCGTGTCTTTCGGCAGCACCGTCAATTCAGCTTCGCTCACGGGGAGCGCCGAAACCGCATACCCGGCCAGCACGGGCGGCACGATCCCGGGAGCCTCCTCCAGCCGTGGACGCGGCGTCACGGCCTGCCAAAGGGAAACCGGCACGAGCACAAGAAGCGCGAGCGCGAGAACGAAGCAATCGAAAAACGCCCGGCGCGGCTTGTCCGCCGGAGGACGCGCGTCCTCGACCGCGGCTTCAGGAGCCGCGGAGCCCTTTTCCGCGCCCTTCTTGCGCCCGACGCGGGCGATGAGTTCGCTCAAAAGCGGTATGCACAAAAGCGGAACCGCGTACACCGGTATCCACGAGAAGTCGTGGTAGTAGCCCGTCGCGAATTCGCTCGAGGCGACGTGCGCGACAAAACAAATGGAAAATATCCGCATCACGTTGCCGAAAATGGCGAGCGGAATCGAGCAAAGAAAGAGCAGGCCGCGGCGGACCCACGTCTTCTGCACGAAATAGGCGTACCCGGCCGTAATCGCCATGAGCGCGAATATGGAACGCAATCCCCCGCAGGGGTCGGCCACGTCGATCGCGAACGACCCGTCCCCGGCCGCGAGCATCGTGCCCTTCCGGACGATGTCCGCGCCAAAACCATGCATGAGAGCGTAGGCGACAGATGTGGCCAGCAGGCGCAAATGCACCGTTATGACGTCGAGGAACGTCGCGAGCGGAATGCAGAAGCAGAGGAAAAGCGCCGGAAAAACGAACCGCTTGGCCGCCAGCCCCCCGTAGACGATCCACGGAATCGCGATGAGCAATCCCACGAGACCCACGATCTCGAAACGCACCTGCAGTCCGCGCGCGCCGAAGAACCCGAGCGCCAGACAGGGCAGCGCGAGCACAAACCCCCACAGGCTTGGCCGTCCCGCGGACAATGCCGCGCGCGTCCGTTCGCGTTCCCGCCAGAGAACGTACAGCGAGTAGACCGGCACAAACCAGGCGAAGGACATATCCTCTTCCTTTGCGCGGAAAACGTCCGGCGCATGGTGCAAAATCAACTCTTTAAAGCCCCAGAACAGGGCGATCAAGAGCACAATCCAAACACCCAGTTGCATTTGTTTAAGTTTTTCCGACTTCATCGGGGATATTATACCATATTTTTACCCCGAAAACCATAACTTCGTGCTGCGAAAAGTGTACCGAAAAGTGTAACCTGTCGTGAGACACCCGGGACAGACCGTTCCGGAGGATGGCGCGCACGCAGCCAAACCCGTGCGGGCGGCAGGGACTGCCGCCCCTACCATTGGACGCCCACGGCCCCCATTCTACATTCTCTACACGGTTAAATTTATCTCACGCAGAGATACGCAGA
>ERZ808246.997-NODE-997-length-21765-cov-4.384385_pt1 | contig 21765 bp, 18 predicted proteins | sample MGYA00521083_ERZ808246 | MGnify/ENA primary metagenome ERZ808246 (study PRJEB31516, sample SAMN03275577) | gut metagenome | biome: mammalia-associated habitat; material: feces | host: Papio cynocephalus | place: Kenya | collected 2012-07-07 ... | reverse complement strand
TGAACTGGCCGTACTGGCCCTGCACAGCCCCCATCTTCATGGGGTCTGCGGCCTGTTCCTGCATCTTGGCATAGAGCTGGTCGATGGCAGCACCCAGAGCGGCGTTGTCCTCGTAGACAGCGTGCATCCGGGTCTTGCCGGAATCCACACCGTCAAGATCGTTATTGAACACCGTCAGCGCATCCTGCGCCGCCAGCACCTCGGCATTGTCGGCTCCCAGCGTATTCATTCCGGTGGTGATGATGTTTGCCGCCGTGTTGGAGCGAGTGGTCAGTTCCTCCTGCAAATTGTAGCCGCCGTCGGCGGAGACACCGGTGTTGTACCACGTTGCGGCCTGATGATACCTTGCCCGGAGTTTTGCTCCGCCAAAGCCAAAGAACGCCGCCAGCATCACCACCACGCTCAGCGCAATGGCTGCTCCCCGGGTGCTCAGGGCAGCCGGCAGGCGGTTTTCCAGCTCTGCCATCTTTTTCTGGGCGGGAGTAAATGACCGGGTCTCCTGCCGGGGCTTCTGTTCCCGGTAACTCCCGGCGTCAAAACCGCCGGAGGAAGGGGTCTGTTTCTGCGAAAAATCTGCATTAGCCATTTCAGCTGCGAATCTCCATCATCTTCTGTTTGAGCTCGTCCTCGATCCGGTTCAGCTCCTGCTCGGCGGCAGCCCGCTTTGCACGGCCCTCGTTCTGGATCTTGTTCAGCTCGTCCAAGGTCTCGATCAGGCTCTTGTTGGTCTGCTGCAGGGTCTCGATATCCACCACGCCCCGCTGAGACTCCTTGGCCGTCTCAATGGTGCCCATCTTGAGGGCGTCGGCGTTCTTCTTGAGCAGTTCGTTGGTCATATCGGTGACCGCACGCTCTGCCTGCATGGCCTGCTGGCTGTGAGCCAGACCCAATGCCAGCACCATCTGGTTTTTCCACAGGGGGATCGTGTTGACGATGGTGGATTGGATCTTTTCGGCCATCATCGAGTTGTTGTTCTGGAGCAGGCGGATCTGGGGACCCATCTGAAGACTGATATTCCGGGTGAGTTCCAGATCATAGAGCTTCTTTTCAAACCGCTCACACTGGTCGGCAAGGTCACGGGCCTTCTGAGCATCCTCGGGCAGGCCGGAAGCTTTTGCCTTGTCCATAGCCTGCTGCAGCTCGCCCGCACGCACCTCGGCCAGCTTTTTCTTTCCAGCCAGAATGTACATACTCAGTTCCTTGAAGTATGCCATGTTCAAGTCGTACATCTTATCCAGCATGGCGATGTCCTTGAGCAGCTGGACCTGATGGCCCTCCAGCATGGACTGGATATTCTCCACGTTGGTCTCCGCCTTGTTGTACTTGGTCTTGAGGGCATCCAGCTGGTTGGATTTCTTCTTGAAGAAGCCCAGAAAGCCCTTTTCCTCTTCCTGTGCGTCAAAGCTCTTGAGCTCCCCGATCAGGTTGGTGATCATATCGCCCACCTCGCCCAGATCCTTGGTGGATACCTTGGCAAGGGCAGCCTCGGAAAAATCACCGATCTTCTTCTGGCAGGCGGAGCCATACTGCAGCACCTGCTGGCTGTTGGTGATATCGATCTTTTCCGCAAACGAATCCACCATCGCCTGCTCTTCCGGAGTCAGATTGACCTGTGCTTCGGGGGCCGGGGCGGGCTCCGGCTTCTTTTCTTCCACCGCCGGTTCTGCCACCGGGTCCAGAGTCAGCGAGGGTACTGCGGGGGCATCAAGGTCAAAGTTCAGGGTATTGTTGTCTGCCATGAGATTCCATCCTTTCCAAATCCAGAGCGTTTCAACTGATGCAGGAACTTACAGTCCCTGCCCTTTCATCATGTTCTGCAGCACCGTCAGGTCTGCGGAGAGGTCCATGCTTTCGGATGCATAGAGGGCATCCAGCTGATTTTCAAAGGCCGTAGCAATGGAAGCAGCGTTCCGTTCCACCTCGGCACGGATGGAGGCGGCATTTTCGCCCCGCACCCCCTGCTTTGCCAGCTTGGCATACTGTTCCAGCACATTCACTGCATCGGGCAGGTAGTAGTTTGCAAACCGGCGCACCTGCCTGGCCTTGGCGGGGCTGGCTTCCACGGTCTCCACAATGGAGCGGCCCGCTTTTTCCATCCGGTCCATCGCCGCCGAGAGCTGCGGGTCCGGCAGAGCCTCGTTCAGCGTATGCAGCTCATCCAGTTTTTTCTGGATATCGGTCAGCATCTCGTCCACATCCTCCACGCCGGTGTGGAAGGGCACCTCGTGCTCTACCACCCGGGGCGGACAAAATTTCTTCGCCATGCCAAAGCCGAGCGCAGCCACACCCAATGCAATCAGCAGAGCCCAGAGCCGGTAGACCGGCAGCACCGCACAGGACACCACAAAGGCCAGTGCCGCCGCATACCAGGGCAGGACGCTGGGTTTCTGGGTGCGAATGATCTTGCTCATCCTGTTTCTCCTTTTCCGGGGAAGCTTCCCCTGTACTCTCCATAATAAGGCCTTTTCCAAAAAACGCAAGGGTTTCACGAATAATTTACAGGTTTGAAATCGTTTCTTCGTCTTTCGGCTCAGACCAGCCATGGCCTGAGGGCTTCACCCCAGACCTGCAGCAGCTTTTCGGGGCGGCAGGCGGCATTTGCCGGGCTGGTGCTGGGCAGCTTGACCGCCGGGATTCCGCTGACTGGTTCCAGATATCTGGTATAAATTTTATAGGCTGTGGCTCCGTTGCAGAACACTGCCCGGATGGGAGCCTTTTGCAGCAGGGACACAATGTCGTTGGGCACCACATCCTTGATGGAGGCATCTGACGCCCCGGTGATGGTGCAGCTTTCCAGTGTATCCCAGAGGGCCAGCCCATGGCGGAGAATGATCTGCTTTTTGGCGGCGATATCCTCCCGGGCGGGCACCGGTTCTCCGGTCAGCTGTGCCAGCATTGGCCAGAATCGGTTCTGCGGGTGGCCGTAGTAAAAAGCCATCTCCCGGCTTTTGGGGCTGGGCCATGTGCCGAGGATGAGAGCACGGCTGTCGGGGCCATAAACCGGTTCAAAGCTCATTTTTCCACAGCCTTCTTCTCAAACTGCCCCCAAGCCGAACCCAGATCCCGGCCCGAAGGCTCGGCCTGGGGGCCGTCGAACCAGAGCTCTTCGATCAGAGCGGCTACGCCATCCTCCCGCACATCACCGATGATCCGGTCGGCGGCAGCCTTAGCATCCTCGGTGCCGTTGGCCATGCAGCAGCCCAGACCCGCCGCCTTCAGCATCCCGCAGTCGTTGGCGGAATCTCCTGTTGCCACAGCATCACTCAGGCTCAGGCCCATCTTTTCACAGAGGTCTGCCAGCCCCACGCCCTTGTCAATGCCGCCCCGCACGATATCAAAAAAGCGGTAGCCTTCCGGCGTGTAGGAGCCCACCATCATAAAGTGAAGGTTCAGGTGTCCATACTTTTTCTCAAATTGTTCTGCCGCTTCGGGGGGCATGGCAGCAAATGCAGCGTGAGGCATATCGATGAGGTGACGGTCCCGGTCCTCACCATCCAGACAGGACAGCCCGGCCTTGTTCATCTGGGCATAGCGGCGGCGGAGATAATCGTACTCCGAGTAAGCATAACAGGCATCCCGGAAGTCAAACTGCAGCGGATAGTTATAGTCCTCGCAGAAATCCACCAGCGCATACATTTCCTCACTGGTCAATGGGTGCTCTGCGATGATCTTTCCCTCCCGGTCCACCACACAGGCACCGTTGCAGGTAATGGCGTAATCGTACCGGAGCCCGCCCAGCTGGCCTTTTTCCCGGATGCAGGGGTAGGCCCGGCCGGTACTCAGGACAAACTTGCCCCCCGCAGCCTGCATCTTTTTGATGGCCTTGACCACCGCCGGGCGGGGACACCCCTCGCCAAAGGGCACCAGCGTGTTATCATAATCGCTTGCCAGAATCTTATAGTTCATAGTTTCTCCCTGATCTCATTGTTACAATCCTATTTATGATGAGTATACCATAAAAAGCCGTCCCGGACAATTCCGGAACGGCTTTCGGTTCAGGTTTTGAGGTTATCCCAGAAGGGCTACCACCAGCTGCATCCCCACGCCCACGACGGCACCTGCCGCCCAGACAAGGCCGGTGATAAACAGGTTCTGCTTCCAGGAGGGGTTGGCCCGCCAGAGCACGGCCAGACCCACGCCTGCACCGGTGCAGAGCCCGGCCACAAGGCTGGAGAAGCGGAGAGCACCTTCCACATAAAGCTGGGTCAGCAGGACGCTGGCAGCGCAGTTGGGGATCAGACCCACCAGTGCAGAGACCACCGGCTGGAAGAAGCCCATCCGGCCCAGCAGGTCAGCAAAGACATCCTCGCCCACGCCCTCTACGATGAGGCCGAACACCAGACTGAAGATGAAAATAAAAACAAAGATCTCAAGAGTATGGCGGAGAGCTGCCATCCAGATGGGCCGGGGCTTGCCCGTCTCATCGTCGTGGGTCTCGTGGCAGTCGATCTCATCAGCCCGGCCGGTATAGCCGCCCCGCAGAGACTTGGGCAGCACACCACGGAGAACAAAATCCAGCACAAGGCCCACCGCAATGGCATACACCACCTTGATGACCATCAGCAGCACCAGCTTATCCCAATAGGCAGGCATCGAGACCAGCAGTGGCACAGCCTCGTCGCTGGTGGCAAGAAACACTGCCATCAGGGTGCCAAGGCTGATGACCCGGGATGCATAAAAGTTCGATGCAATAGCAGAGAATCCGCACTGAGGCACACAGCCCAGCAATGCACCGGGGATAGAGCCCCACCGTCCGCTTTGTTCCAGAGCGGCCTCGATTTTTTCACCATGGCGGTGCTCTACATACTCGATAAACAGGTAAGCCAAAAACAAAAAGGGCAGCATTTTGCCGGTATCCACCAGCGACTCGCCCAAAACGTCCAGAAACAGTTCCATAAATGGGTTCTCCTCAGAAAACAGGGTATTTTGATTGCTTCAGTTCCTTAAATTGCAATTTGATTGCATTTTCGTGCGGAGTAGAGTATACACGATTTTATCCCCAAATGCAATACTAAAATGCAAAAAGATTGCAAATTTATATTTTCAGTTTCTGCCCCATCAAAAAAGACCCGCCGGGGCGGGTCTTAAAATGCTTATGGATGCTGTTTTACCCCTTCATCGGCACAAAGCCCACGAGGTCTTTGACCACCTCGCCGCCGATGATAAGGCCAGCCACCGAGGGCACAAAAGCGTTGGAGCCAGGGACCGAACGGCGGATGGTGCACTTGCGCTGGGTGCCCGGGGGGCAGATGCAGTGGTACTTGCAGCTGATGGAGTCATCCTCAATGGGAGTCATGGCAGGCTCCTTGGAGTAGACCACTTTCAGGTGCTTGATCTTCCGCTTGCGGCACTCGGTGCGCATGACCTTGGCCAGCGGGCAAACGGAAGTCTTGTAGATATCGGTCACCTCAAAGCGGGTGGGGTCCATCTTGTTACCGGCACCCATGGCACAGATGATGGGCACCCCGGCCTCTTTGGCCTTCATCACCAGAGCGATCTTGCCAGTGACGGTATCAATGGCATCCACAACATAATCGTACTGGGTAAAGTCAAACTGATCCTGCGTCTCCGGGGTGAAGAAAGTCTTATAGGTGGTCACCTGAATGTTGGGGTCAATGTCGTGGATGCGCTCTTCGGCCACATCCACCTTATACTTGCCCACGGTCTTCCGGGTAGCCACGATCTGTCGGTTCAGATTGGTCAGGCAGATCTTATCGTCGTCAATAAGGTCCAATGCTCCCACGCCGCTGCGGGCCAGAGCTTCCACCGTATAGCCGCCCACGCCGCCGATGCCAAACACCGCCACCCGGGAGTGGTGCAGTTTTTCCATTGCCTCTGCACCCAGCAGCAGCTGAGTGCGGGAATATTGATCTTGCATTTTACGAACTCCTTATCTTGTTACACTCACGATGGTTCCGCCACCCAGAACCACATCACCCTGATACAGCACCACAGCCTGTCCCGGGGTAGGTGCCCGCTGAGGCTGGTCAAATTCCAGCCGGAAGCAGCCCTCTCCTGCCGGGTAAACGGTAGCTTCCTGCTCCACCTGATGATACCGGGTGCGTGCGGTGACTCGCAGCGGCTCAGTCAACTCCGGAATGGCGATCCAGTTTGCTTCCTCGGCGTAAACGACCCGGTCAAACAGCAGTTCTTCCGGGCCTACGGTGACGATGTTGGCCTGCATATCCTTGGCACAGACGTAGACCGGAGCTCCCATAGCAAGGCCAAGGCCCTTCCGCTGCCCGATGGTATACCGGACGGCGCCATGATGCCGCCCCACCTTTTTGCCATTCTCATCCAGAAAATCCCCTTCCGGGTAATGCTTTCCGGTGTACCCTTCCATAAAGCGGGCGTAGTCGCCGTCCGGCACAAAGCAGATATCCTGACTGTCGTGCTTGCGGGCATTGACGAACCTGTGCTGTTCGGCGATGGCACGCACCTCGGTTTTGTGAAGAGCCCCCAAAGGAAGCCGGACGTGGGCCAACTGCTCCTGCGTCAGATTATAAAGCACATAGCTCTGATCTTTTCCCTCGTCCAAGCCCTTTTTGAGCAGCCAGCGGCCGGTGGCTGCATCCTGCTCTACCCGGGCATAGTGGCCGGTGACCACATACTCCATCCCATGTGCTTCCGCCCAGGAAAGAAGATGATCAAATTTCATGTATTTGTTGCAGTCGGTGCAGGGGTTGGGCGTGCCGCCCATCTCATATACCCGCACAAATTTGTCGATGATCTTCTCCCGGAAATCCACGGTGAAATCCAGCACTTCGTAAGGGATATCCAGTGCGAACGCCACCTCGGCAGCGTCCTCGATATCGCTTTCGGAACAGCAGGTGTGGAAGCCGGACTGTCCCAGTGTCTCGTTTCTCGTCAGCCGCATGGTGATGCCGGTGCAGTCATATCCGGCATCCTGCATCAGCCACGCCGCCACCGAGCTGTCCACGCCGCCGCTCATGGCAATGAGGGCCTTGGGGTTCTGTGTTTCTGTCATAGTGCTCCTTTGCGCCCTCACTTTTGGGGGAGAGCATATTCCCACTTCACAAGTAGTTATATTACCGCACGATCTTTCTCTTGTCAAGACGCAGAAAATTGCGCCGCAGCCCTCCGCAGGGCTTCCCGTTCATTGGGCAGCTGCCCGGTGATGACCTCTTCCAGCAAAGCTTCCAGCATCCGGCGCAGACCGGGGCCGGGCGCAGCTCCCATTTCCATCAGGTCCCGGCCATTGATCGCAAGATCTTTCACCCGGCAGCAGGCGTGCTCCTTCGTCAGGCGTTCAGCGGCTTTTTCCAAAGCATCAAAGGCTTCTGCCTGTTCCGGATGCTCTGCGCCGCAGAGCAGAAGCAACCGTCTCAGGGTGTCCGGTTCCAGCCGCCCCAGCAGCAGCCGGGCCTGCAGCGGCAGGTTCTCCGGTTCAGGGGCAAGGCCCATTTCCCGCACCAGCACCGCTGTTTTCTCAATTTTTGCGTTGGAACAACGAAGACGGCGGAGGGCCTTGCGCACTCCTTTTTCTCTAAGGGGAGCCAGCAAAGCTGCCAGCCGGGCGGGCAGGTCTTCCATTCCGGCAGGCAGAGCGTCGATCACTTCGCAGCTTTTTTCAAAACGCTGCGTTTCTTCGTTTATTTCAAGTTCCGGCAGCACTGCCGCAAAGACGGCAGGCTCCATCCAGCGGCCCGGTTTCGGAGCTGCCAGCAGACGGCTCAGCTCATCTTCGATTCGCTCCAGCGACACACAATCCAGATGGCCGCAGAGCTCTCTTGCCGCCTGCCCGGTGGCCGGGTCGATGGCAAAACCAAACCGTGCCGCAAAGCGGTAGAGCCGCAGGATGCGCAGGGCGTCCTCTTCAAATCGTTCGTGGGGCTGCCCCACAGCCCGAACGATACCCCGTTTCAGGTCCTCCCGTCCGCCAAAGGGATCAATAATCCCCTCCTCCGGATGGCAGGCCATGGCGTTGATGGTAAAATCCCGCCGGGCCAGATCTTCCCGCACATCGGGCACAAACTCCACCCGGTCCGGATGCCGCCCATCGGTATAAGAGCCCTCGGTGCGGAAGGTCGTCGTCTCGTATAATGTTCCATTTTCCTTGATGGTCACCGTGCCGTGCTGCAAGCCGGTGGGGATGCAGTTTTCTTCCCCGAACAACTCCATGACCTGTTCCGGACGGGCAGCAGTACAGAGGTCCCAATCGTGGGGAACCAGCCCCAGCAGGCTGTCCCGGACGCAGCCCCCCACCACATAGGCCGGGTAGCCTGCGGCGTTCAGCTTCTTCAGCAGCCGGACCGCACCGGGCTCAATTTGAATCGTTTCCTTCACTCCGCTTCCCCCTCATCGTATTGCAGCAGGATCGTTTTGCCGTCAAAGCCGCACTCCGCCGCCGGGAATACTGCCTGCACGGCGGGGAGAAACTCCTCCGGGTCGGTGATCATCGGGGAGTAATGCACCAGCCAGAGCCGCTTTGCCCCGGCGTCGGCGGCAAGGGCGGCGTCCTGTGCAAAGGTGCTGTGGCCGTACTGTTTTGCCTGCGCTTCCTGTGCCGGCTCGGGATACGTCGCATCGCAGAGAAGCAGGTCCGCGTTTTCGGCCGCCGCCCGGAGCCCGGGGCAGGGAGCTGTATCCCCCGAAAAAACGAACCGCAGGCCCTTCCGTTTGGGGCCCAGAACCTCTTCTGGGCAGATGACCGTTCCGTTCCACTCCACGGTTTCGCCCCTTTGCAGGTGCTTCCAGCTCTGCACCGGCACTCCAAGCTCTCGGGCCTTTTCGGGCAGGAAGCGGCCCGCCCGGGGCAGGTCCAGCCGATAGCCGCAGCTAGTCACCCGGTGTTTTGTTTTGAAGGGAAGGAGTGTCGTTCCCGCAGGCCAGCCCACAGAAAGCGCATCCAGCTCCACAGGTTGCCCGGCCATGACCCGGGGCCGCACCGGATAAGGCAACGGCCCGGTCAGGGCACGAATCGCCCCCCAGACTTCCTCAAGCCCCACCGGGCCGAAAAGCATCAGCGGCCTTGTCCGGCCCTGACAGCCCAGGGTCTGCAAAAGGCCCGGCAGACCGAAAATATGGTCGCCGTGGTAGTGGGTCAGACAGATGGCATCCAGCTTCATCAGGTTGACCCCGGCCCGGCGGGCGGCCGTCTGGGTCCCCTCGCCGCAGTCGAACAGCAGGCTGTGCCCACCGCACTCCGCCAGAGCCACCGTAAGGGCACGGTCGGGCAGGGGCATGGTAGCCGCTGTGCCCAATAATGTGATTGTCAGCATCCTGTTTCCTCCGTTGTTTCTGTGGATAGTGTACCACACTTGCCCGCCGGACACAATCTTCCCTGCCGGTGCATAGGATGGAAAAACGTCAAAGGAGGTGCGCTTATGCAGCGCAGTCACTCTTCCCACAGCCGCCCGCCGGTCCATGGATGGCTTTTGCGGGCTGCGGTCATCCTGCTGCTTCTGCTGTTTTTTGCCGCTTTCCTCTACAGCTGCTCTGCCCAGCCGCAGATGTACACCAGCCGGGGCTGCGTGGTTTTTCTGCCTGCATCCAGCGCATCCCGGCTCCCGGTGCTCTCGCCGTGGGTCTGATGTACAAAAGCAAAGAGGCGTGCCCGCCCGGGCACGCCTCTTTGCTGTATTCTGATTCAGCTCAGACGGTTCAGCCGCACCGCCACATAGGGGTTAGGCAGCTTGAGCTCGTCGGCAAGGTCCTCTTCAGTGCTGTACTTATCGGCGGCAAGGCCCACCATGACCACGCAGGTGTCCATCCGCCCCTCCGGCGAGAGGGCCGTGATCTTGGCTTCGCCGTCTGCCACGGCAGTCACCACGCCCTCCGGGCTGACAGTCGCCACGCCCGGGTTGCTGCTGACCCATGTGATGGGCACGCTCTTTCCGCTTTCCACCGCTACCGTGGCCGACAGAGTCTCCTGACTGCCCACTTCCCGCAGGATCATATCATTCTTGCTCAGGGTCACTTTGCCCACATCGGAAGTCACTGTGACGGCACAACGGAGAGCCTGCCCATTGGAGGTCAGTGCTGTGACCGTAGTCGTGCCGGTGCTCTGGGCGGTCACCTTGCCTTTGTCGTTCACCGATGCCACATTGGGGTCGCTGCTCATCCACTGATACACATAGATGAATGCCTGCTCATTGTTGACCAGTTCCAGCGTCCGGCTGGGATGGAGCTCATCATACCGGATGGTCAGGTTCAGGGTGTTCTCACTGAGGGTCGGCTTTTTTGCGCTCTGCTCTGCATCCTCTTTTTTTACGGTCACCTTGCAGATTGCCCGGTCGCCGTTATCGGACATGGCTGTGATGGTAGCCGTGCCTGCGCTCCGGCCCGTCACCTTACCGTCGCCGTCCACGGTCGCAACCGTCGGGTTGCTGCTCATCCAGACGATGAAATAATAATCGCTGCTCTGGCTTCCGGTATAAAGGTAAGCCCGGGGCCTCGGGTCCTCTGCGGTGATCTCCAATTCAATTTCCGACACGCCCAGCTCAAGGCCGCTGCTGTTCTTGGCCGACACCAGCCGGACCGCCGGGGCAGCCTGCGCCGCCAGCGGGCAGACCAGCAGCAGACCGCTCAACGCCAGTGCTGCCAGCCGCTTGCCGAACTTTATTTTCATAGGAGCCTTCTCCCTTCTTTGGTGATAGAATCTGCGATGCATCAAGGCATCTATACCGTTCATTTTACACATCGCTCAAAGAAGGGTCAAGTTTTTCGACGGAAGTCTCACAAATCCGCAATGGTTTTCGTGGAGTGTCACAAAATCCGCTCTGCAATTTTGTGCAAAAGGGTCATACCGTATAATACTGCGCCTGTGCGTTCCAGAGCTCGCAGTATTTTCCACCAGACTGCGCCAGCAGTTCCTCATGCGTGCCCCGCTGGATCACCCCGCCGTGGTCAAATACGGCGATAATATCGCAGAACTTGCAGGAGGACAGCCGGTGGCTGATATAGATGGCAGTCTTATCTCCGGCGATCTCGTTGAACTTTGTGTAGATCTCCGCTTCTGCCACCGGGTCAAGGGCAGCAGTAGGTTCATCCAGCACGATGAAGGGTGCATCCTTGTACAGGGCCCGGGCAAGGGCGATCTTCTGCGCCTCTCCGCCCGAGACCTCCACGCCGTTTTCGTCCAGCTCCTTATAAAGATAGGTATCCAGCCCCTTGGGCATCTTCTCAAGCCGCTGCCCGAACCCTGCCTTCTCAAGACATTCGGTCACCCGGGCCGGGTCATACTGCTGCGAAGCTGCCACATTCTGTCCCAGCGGCAGGCTGAACAGTTGGAAATCCTGAAACACTACCGAGAAGATATCCATATATTCATTGTAGCGGTATTTGCGGATATCGATGCCGTTGAGAAGGATAACGCCCTCGGTGGGGTCATAGAGGCGGCAGAGCAGCTTGATGAAGGTAGTTTTTCCGCTTCCGTTCATCCCCACGACAGCCAGCCTCTGCCCCACCTGAAAGGTCATGTTCAGGTGGCGCAGGGCATACTGCTCACTTCCCGGATACCGGAAGGACACATCCCGGAACTCCACCTGATACTGCCGGTCGCTCCGCTTTTCGGTGGTCAGGCTGCCCTGATACATCTTGTTGGGCAGGTCAAGGTAATCAAAGATGTTTTTCATGTAGACGCCGTTGATCTCCAGATCAGCCAGCATATTTACCAGCGTCACCACGCCCTGAAACAAATTTGTAGCCGCCCCCAGATACTGTGCCACAGCCCCGACCCCGAAAGCCCCGCCGCAGGCTTTGAGGCAGACGAAGAGATAGACCAGCCCCATAAGCAGGGCCGACACCGAGGACGAAGCCGCCATCAGCAGGCCCATCACGCCCCGGCGAAGCTTGAAGAAGGTGCTGTTCCTGCCATAGACATTGACCATCTGACGGCCAACGACATTCTGATACTGGTTGTAGATGCGGAGGTCCGGGGCATTCTTCGGATTCTCAGGCAGACTCAGCTGAACATTGAACATCCGATTTCCAAATTTACCGGATTCCTGCACCAGCGGCATATACTTTGCGGCTTTTCCGGCCAGAACAGGCGACATGCAGGCCACACCGACCATGACCGCCAGAAACACCAGCACAAACGCCGGATGGTTCAGGAAAGCCAGTTTTTCATCCGTGACCTTTGCAGCAAACAGCCCCCAGGACAGCACCAGACCGCCCAGAATCTGGAACAGTGCAGTCACGATCTTTTCCACCTGTAAGATACAGACCGTGCCGCCTGCGCCGCTCAGATTGGCGTTCTGCATGACCTGGCTGTACATATCGTAGACCTTCTGGCTGTCCTCATCCACATAATCAAGGGACATCTGTTTGTCCATATAGGTCTTATGCTGACGCTTCCAGATATCGTCCGTCTCCACCTCTTTCCAACGGTACGCCACCGAGCGGAAGAAGCTGAGCACCGCCGTGGTGCCCAGGATCCAGAGGACGAGGGTCATCAGCCGATGGATATCCCGCCCCCCGGCCAGTTCCGTTACCAGCTGTGCCGACAGCCAGACCGCTGCATAGGGGCTCAGGGCCGTAAGGGCTGCACTGACAAACGTTGCATAGAAGAACCGGGGTGACAGGTGCCAGAATATTTTCCACTCCCGCAAGGCATAGCGAAGGCCCTGCCGGATCGTGATCTTTTTGTTCTGCTCGTTCATACAGCTTCTTCCTCCCGGTAATATCTGCTCTGCACTTCAAACAATTCGGCATAGCCGCCGCCTTGTTTCAGAAGCTCTTCATGGGTGCCCTCTTCAGCAATTCTGCCCTCCTTTAAGTAAAGGATACGGTCACAAAAACGGGTGGACGCAAGGCGGTGGGAGATGAACAGGCTGGTCCGCCCCTGCGTCATTTCGTTGTATTTCTGATAGATCTCGTTTTCGGCAATAGGGTCAAGGGCCGCTGTGGGCTCATCCAGCACAAGGATGGGAGCATTTTTATACAGGGCCCGGGCCAGCATCAGCCGCTGGGTCTGCCCGCCGGACAGTTCCACGCCGTCCTCATAAACATCCCGGCCCACCTGCGTTTCCGCTCCCTTGGGCAGGCTCTTGATCTTATCAGTCAATCCGGCTTCTTCCAGACAGTGCCAGACCCGGTCCATCTCGATCCCATCCACTGCCTGTGCCACATTCTGGGCTACCGTAGCGGACAGAACAGAAAAATCCTGAAACACTGCCGCAAACAGCTTGTAATAATCCCGGCGGTTATACTGCCGGATGTCCTGTCCATTGAGCAGCACACGTCCTTCGGTGGGGTCAAGGAAACCGCAGAGCAGCTTGACCAGCGTCGTTTTGCCTGCGCCGTTCAGGCCCACGATGGCAAGGTTTTCGCCCGGGCGGATGGTCAGGCTGAGGTGGGAAATGGTGTCTTTTTCTGCTCCCGGATAGCGGTAGGAGACCTCTTCAAGCCGCAGCTCGTAAGGGATATCCATCCGCTTTTCCAGCGGTGTTCCCTCTTCAAACCGGAAGGGCTCCGGGTACTCCAGAAACTCCCGCACCGTGGAGATGTCCAGACACTGTTTGTGCAGGATCGAGAACTTTTCCAAGATGCCCGACACCCACTGGGCAAAGCCGGTTGCTGCACCAAAATAGAGCAAAAATTGTGAGACCGGCAGTCCTTTTTCCAGCGTCAGCCAGATCAGGTAGGCATAGGCCGCACCATTGCGCACCAGCAAAAGGGCAAGGTCGATGAGATTTGCCCAGAGATAAGCCTTTTCCCGCCGGGCCAGAAACCCATGATAAAGCTGCATGGTATCCTTCCAGATATCTTCCACCCACTCCCGCAGGCCGAAGATGCGGATATCCTTGCCATACTGGCGGTCGGTTGCGATCTTCCGGACGTATTGCAGCCTTTTTTCGCAGCGTGCAGCTTCTTCCCGGTGGCGGTAGCTCCACTCGTTGATGTGTCTGGAAGCTGCATAGCTGATGGCTGAGGTCAGGATCACCAGCAGGCAGAGCCCGCCGTTCAGACCAGACAACAGCAGCAGGTAGGCCGCAAAGCCCATAAGGTTAGTAAGGATATCCTGCCAGCTTCCCCAGAATGCTTCCACGGACTCGTTGTTGGTGCTTCCGGCACGATCGGCCTTGGCACTCAGGTCCAGAAACGTTTCATCCAGCAGGTTCGGGTAAGAAGTCGTGGAACGCTTGAAGGCAGAACGCCGCAAAATGTCCATCCGGACCTGCAATTTTCCGAACAGGTCCAGATTGTCCAGATACTTGAACAGGAACGACAGCACCAGCAGAAGCCCTGCAAACCCACCGATGATAACAAGCAGCCGCCCCAGCGGTGCATTTTGTTCCAATTGCGCAATGACCGCCGGGGCAAACAGCAGCTCCACAACGGTCCTGCCCGCCGTGACCGCCGCCAGTGAAAGCCCCACTGTAAAGACCGACCAGTGTTTTCCTCGCCATGCCACGCCCAGCATATAGGCTGTGATCTGCCAGAGGCTGTACTTTGGTCTGAGTGTTTTTTCCCTCTGTTTTTGATTCTTTCCCATTTTGGTTTCCCCTTTCGTATCTCTGAAAGAAAGGATAGCACAAAAAATCGTCCCCGGCACATTTCGGGGACGAAACGCTCAAATCGGGGGATGAACGGCCCGCACATCCGGTTCTGCGGCAGGCCGCTCACACCTGCGGGATCAGAATTTCTGTTGTAAAGGCCCCATCTTCGCTGTTGCGGCTGAGGTAGCCGTCCAGTTTTTCTACAATGGCATCGATGCGGACAAGGCCGAAACCGTGGCCCTCGCCCTTGGTGGTGGCAAAGCGTCCGCCCAGCTTTTTCTGCTTTTTGGCCGCCGTAAAATTGGTGAATGAGATATAGAGCTGGGTGCCCTTCATATCCAGATAGACCCGGATGAGCCGCTGATCCTCCGGCAGCTCTGCGCTGGCGTCCATGGCATTATCAAAGAGGTTGCCGAGGATGCAGCAGAGATCCAGCTCACTCATTTTCAGCTTGACCGGGATATGGGCATCGACCTGCACCGGGATGTTCCGGCTTTTAGCGAGGGAAATTTTGCTGTTGAGGATGGCATCGGCCATGGCGTTTCCAGTCTTGATGGCAAGGTCTACGGTGTTCAGGTCGGTATCCAGCTCATCCAGATAGGCTTTGATTCCTTCCATATCCCCCTGTGCCGCCAGAACTTTCATAGTCTGGATATGACCCCGGTAATCGTGCCGCCAGCCCCGCATCTGGCGGTACATATTATCCACTTCTTTATAATGGGTCTCGATCAGCTCCCGCTGGTAGGCTTCCACTTTTTTATCCAGAAGCTTTGAGAAGAATTTTACTGCCATAAATCCCTCACGTCCTCTCAATGATGGCCCGGTTCAATGCATCGTATCCGCCCCGTGGGAGAGGGAGGACGGTGCCATCCACAAGAAACACCTCTTTGCGGGTCACACGGCGGACCTGACGAAGATTCAGGATCATCCCCCGGCCCACCCGGAAAAAGCTTTCGTCCAGCTGCGATTCAAATTCTAACAAGGAACGCTTGACCGTGTACTCCTCCTTTGCATGGACGGTAACGTAATTCTGCCGCACATCCAGATACCGCACCTCGTAAAGGGGCAGGCGCACCATCTCCCCGGACAGTTCCAGATTCAGACAGCGGGCGTTCCGGCGGCATTTATCCAGCGCACGGTCCATCACTGCAAAAAACTTTTCCCGGCTGACCGGCTTCATCAGGTAGTGGAGAGCCGCTACATCGTAGCCTTCGGCGATGTAATCTGAGTAACCGGTGATGAACACGATTTGCACAGCTTCGTTGTCCTGCCGGATGGTCCGGGCCATGGTGACCCCATCCATCTTCCCCATTTCGATATCAAGAAGTAAAATGTCGTAGTTCTTATCCTCTTCGTAGTGGAAAAGAAACTGCTCTGCCGAGCCAAACTGCTCCACCGAGACACGGATTTCCCGCTCTGCGGCCCACGCCTGCAAAAGTTCCGTCCCATATGCTGCATCCACTGCGCTGTCATCGCAAACCGCCGCACGATACGCCATCCAAGCCTTCCCCCTTCTTCCAAGATCATACATCCAGTATGACATACTCCTGAGCCAAATGCAATCGCCGCCGGAATTTTTGCAGACAAAAGGAGCCGCCCTGCTCCACAACTCAGAACAGGGCGGCTCACATTGTTTTTAGTAGTTCTTGGAAACCAGTTCAAAATAGCTCTGGGGATGGGCGCAGACCGGGCACTTCATGGGGGCGGACTTACCGATGTAAGTATAACCACAGTTCCGGCAACGCCAGACCTGCTGCTCTTCCCGGGCAAAGACCTTGCCATTTTTCAGATTCTCGGCCAGCTGACGGTAACGCTCTTCATGCTCCTTCTCGATGGCTGCCACCATGGTAAAGAGGGCTGCGATCTGGTTGAAGCCCTCTTCCTTGGCTTCCTTTGCCATCCGGGGATACATCTCGGTCCACTCATCATGCTCGCCGCCTGCTGCCATTTCAAGGCAGGTCATAGCGTCGGGCATCGCACCGCCCTGCAGCAGCTTGAACCAGATCTTGGCGTGCTCCTTCTCGTTGCCTGCAGTCTCCTCAAAGATCGCAGCCAGCTGCTCATAGCCTTCCTTCTTTGCAACACTTGCAAAGTAGGTGTACTTGTTCCGTGCCTGACTCTCGCCTGCAAATGCTTCCCACAGGTTTTTCTCGGTCTTGGTGCCTTTCAGTTCCATGGTATACTCTCCTTTTTCAAATGACTTTTCTTTATCGTATGCATCCGCTCCGGATGCTGTGTTCCCTGAGGATATTATACCAGAATCCCAAGTTAAAATCAAGAATAATTCCTATTTATTTTGAGAATTATTCTCAGTTATGCTGTTTCAGTGCACAGATGGCAATGCTCAGTGCGCTCCATGCCGCCTGATACATCAGCACCACCGTCACAGACAGGAAGCCGATGCTGCCCGCATAGGTCAGCAGCACGCCGATGAACAGTGCGAACCAGAGCGAGACCATCTGCACCGTGGTACCGGCGTTCTCGGCGTTCTGGGCTTTTTCGGCTGCACGGAGACCACCGATCAGGCTGACGAAGCCCTTGCTGTGGATCATGCAGCAGATTCCATCTTTCGGTTCTGTCTGGGTCGAAGCTGCCAGCGCATCGCACTGCTCCTGATCCAGCAGGGTGACCATGCCCTCCGGCAGGTGATAGGCCTCGGAGATATGCCGTGCGGTCAGGCTGGGGTCCATACAGGAGACCAGCAGCCGGATATTCTCTCGCTGCAGCACATCCAACCCACGGGCAGCGTTCCGTCCGCCCACATAGCGGAGGACGAACATGGCGTGGAGGCTGCCCGCCACGGCCAGATACAAAATTTGCAGCGTACCGTTCTTGGAGTGCTCGTTCTCGTACTCCATCTCGGGCAGGGTCACACCCTCGCTCTCAAGATATGTACGGTTGCCGATGAGGATGCGGTTGTTATCGCACCAGGCAGCAAAGCCGAGGCCCCGGTGGACCTCCAGATCTTTTACGGGGTAGAGGATGTCGGTGCGGTCCTCCACGATCTGCCGGAACAGTCCCCGCAGGGTGCCGCAGCTCTGGTTGAGGACGCTTGCAGTGTACAGAATGGCTCGGTCGATCCGCCCACCCTTGAAGATGCGGATATCTTCCAGACTCACACTATCGGAGGTGAAAAGGTCGTCGGAGTCCACCTGCACGGTATCCACGCCGCCCAGCTCTTCAATCGCCGCCCAGCCGGGCACGACGGCTCCCACCGTCTCTGCCGACCGCTGCAGCTGCAGAGCTGCAAGGCCTGCGACCAACGTAGAGGACAGGGGTGCACCCAGACAGAGCAGGGCCGTGGAGGCCGCAGCCATGCCGTTGAGTCCGCCGCCAAAGAGCAGGAATACCAGTCCGCTCAGCACCGCAGCACCCAGCAGAAGATACGAGTTCTTCTGGGCACGGCGTTCGCTGGCACGGGTGCTGAAGCTCAGGTCCAAAAAGACGTCGCTCCAATTCACCGGCTGGCTCAGCAAAATCCACGGGTCCTGCTGGTCCAGGCTCTTCGCAAGGGTGCGCAGCAGGTCTTTGTCCCGTACACGGAACGCCCCCTGATGTTCCGGTTCCCGCTGCGCCAGCTCATAGCCGCCGCAGATCGCAGCCAGCATGACCCGGCTGCCTACCAGCGCAAGGCAGAGCCCCAACGCTGCAATGCCGGACAGAAGGGTAAAACTGGATGCCTGATACTTTCCTGCGTTGATCAGTGCGACCGCCGCTTCCAGCAGTGCACCGCAGGCTGCAAGAGCCGGCATGGTGTCTGCACTGGGCTTTGCATCCTTTTTCAGGCCGGAAAGGCCATCCCGAAGGACCGGATAGCCCACCGCCATAGCGGCGGCAAGGAAGAGCAGATTGGCCGCATAGAACGCCGCCGGAGCAACCGTCGGGTCCAGCGATGCCATCGGTGCCAGCAATCCTTCCGACACCAGACCAAAATGGAGCAGCACAAGAGCCAGGATCCCGCTGAGCACGCACCGCAGGGTCAGCTCTGCTCCCATCTTATGGAGCCGCTCTCCCACCTGTTCGGGCGTTTCGGGGCCTTCGTCCACTTCTGCCGCTTCTGTTTTCTCCTGAGACGGCTCTTCCTCTGCGGATTTTTCCGGTTCTGCCGGTGCAGCTTTCTCCGGAGCTTCTGCCGGGGTCGGAGCTGCGGCTTCCGCCTCCTCATCCAGAGCAATAAGAGGCAGGCTCATGCTGTCATCCTTGCCGGGAGCTGTCGTGCGGACCGGAGCCTGCACCTCATCCTCGGCCTGTCCAAAAAAGCGGAACGCCGGTTCCTCAGTGGTCTCGGGCTCTGCTTCCGGTTCGGGCATCGCCGCCACATCCTCGGCAAATACGGCCTTGGGCAGGGGGGGCTTGGGTTCCGCTGGAATTTCCGGTGCCGGGGCGGGCTGAGGTTCCGGAATGACTTCCGGCTGTTTTGCAGGTTCCGGCTCTTCGGGGCGGCTGCTCATATGGTAGAGCATCGCCTTGAGCTCCTGCATTTCCTGATGTTCTTTTTCTTCCTGCGGCAGCGGCGTGCGGGGCTCCGGGCTGAGCGGCACGGCTTTTTCCTGCTTTTCAGCCTTCTCCGGTTTCGGCGATTCCTCTGCTTTTGCCTGCTCATCCATTTTTTCCGGCTCTTCCACCGGCTCCGGTTCTTCCGGGGTCAGGGACATATCAAAATCTGCCTCGTCGTTTTCTGAACCCTCCGGAGCTTCAGCCGAGGGCGTCTCCGGGGTATTGAACGCATCCCATTCCTCTGCCGGGACGGCCAGTTCCAGCCCGGCCTGCGGCTCATTTTCTTCTCCGCCCAGCCGAATCTCACCGGTAGGCATCTCCACGGGAGCCTCTTCCTGTTTTTCCTCCGGCTTGTCCCTGCGAAACAGCTTTCCAAACAGACCTTTGGGCTGTTCTTTGCTCTGTTCCTGTTCCATCCGGCGGTTCATCTCTTCCGGAACCTGCGCTACGCTGGTGCTGAAGAAGGTCCGGAACTTTTCATCCGGGGTCAGTTCACCCTGCGTATGCAGTCGCTTATCATCTTTCGGCATCCTTGTCCCTCCCTGTTTCTTTGCGGCAGAGCTCTGCTTCTGTTACTGTTCTGCGGCCCGCTGGGTCTGGATCTCATACAGGATAATGCCTGCTGCCACCGAAACGTTGAAACTGTCCACGCCGGTGCCCTGTGCTGCCATGTCCAGCCGCACCACACCGTCACAGAGTTTTTTGACCAGCTGCGACACGCCGCTGCCCTCACTGCCCATCACCAGCGCAATGGGGCCGGTGAGGTTGTTTTTCCGCAGGGGCACGCCGTCCATATCGGCACAGTAGACAAAAACGCCCTGCTCCTTGAGGCGGCGGATAGTCTCACCAATATTGGCCACCCGTGCCACCGGCAGACGCTCCGCTGCACCTGCACTGGACTTGATGACGGTGGGGGTCACCGATGCACCGCCCCGCTTGGGGATGACGATGCCATGTGCGCCGCAGAGCAATGCACTCCGCATCACTGCGCCCAGATTGTGGGGGTCCTCAATGCCGTCGCTCAGGACGATGAACGGGGGTTCTCCCCTTTCCTTTGCGATGTTCAGCAGGTCTTCCACGGTGGCATATTCAATTTCGCTGGCAAATGCCGCCACACCCTGATGGCTCTCGGTGCCGGTCATCAGCCGCAGCTTGTTGGGATTGACCCGCTTGACTGCCGCACCGGCTTCCTTGGCCATGGCGGTATAATAAGCTGCCACCGCCGGAGCCATTCCCTCTGCAATGAGAACCGTATCCACGCCCGACCCGCTCTTGAGCAGCTCTGTCACCGGGTTCTTGCCGTAAACAAGGCTTTCATTTTTCGGCTGCTCCTCAGCGGTGCGGCGAGGCCGGCGAGGCATCTTTTTTTCTTCCATTCTGGTGTACTCCTTCCATTCTATGGCAAAACGCATCTGCGCTCTTATTCGGTTGGTTTCGACAAAAGACATTAAATCATTTTAAAGTATAGCATAAGCCGACTTTCTTTGCCATAGACGAAGGCGTTTTTCTTGCCGGAATTCCGATAAAATCCTCGTTTTGTGCCCCTGTGGGGTTTATGTTGCCCCCGGTTTTCCCTCTTATCCGTCTGTTTTACCAGCAGCGAAAGTTTTCCACAAAAATGCCGTATACAACCCGTAAAGAGCCCTTCTTTTTTCCACAAGTTGAAAACTCGGTGGATAAAGTTCAAAAGTTCAGTTTTTACGCCTGTTTTTTCGGTGGAATTCCACCGTTTCCACGAAGTTTTCAACACACATGCCTCGACAGAAGATTTTACCGGCATACATTTTGTAATTTTCAAGTCAGAATTATGACAATATTTTGAAGTTCCAAACAAAAAGTTTTGCCTTTTTCTCCAATATCATTTTGACGAATGTGGATTTGTGTTGAAAACTTCATCTTTCCTTCCGTTCCCCCGATGCGGAATGGATGTTGCACTACCGGATATAAATGTTGCAAACCGGTCTGCTTCCTTATCGGTTTTCTTGTATACATATCGGTTTGTCCCCAAAAACGCCCGCTTTGGATTGATTTTAAGCCCTGTTTGGGGTATACTATCCCTGTAAGATTGTTAAGCCATGCGCAAAGTTGTGCAGGCAGCGATCACAACCCCAAAAATTGTGGAGGTAATGAAATATGTTGGTAAATGCAACCGAAATGCTTCTGAAGGCTCGTGACGGCCACTATGGTGTGCCTCAGTTCAACATCAATAATCTGGAGTGGACCAAAGCTGTTCTGACTGCCTGCGAGGAAATGAAGAGCCCCGTTATTCTGGGTGTTTCTGAGGGTGCCGGCAAGTACATGACCGGTTTCAAGACCGTAGCTGCTATGGTCAGCGCAATGGTCGATTCCATGGGCATCACCGTTCCGGTGGCCCTGCATCTGGATCACGGCACCTACGAGGGCTGCAAGGCCTGTGTTGAGGCCGGTTTCTCTTCCATCATGTTTGACGGCAGCCACTACTCCATCGAGGAGAATGTCGCCAAGACCAAGGAGCTGGTCGAGCTGGCACACTCCAAGGGCCTGAGCATCGAGGCTGAGGTCGGTTCCATCGGCGGCGTCGAGGACGGCGTTGTGGGCGCAGGCGAGATCGCTGATCCCGAGGAGTGCGCAAAGATCGCTGCTCTGGGCATTGACTTCCTGGCAGCCGGCATTGGCAACATCCATGGCGTTTACCCCGCAAACTGGAAGGGTCTGGACTTCGAGGCTCTGGACCGCATTCACAAGGCCACCAACAACATTCCTCTGGTCCTGCATGGCGGCACCGGCATCCCCGACGAGATGATCGCAAAGGCCATCAGCCTGG
>ERZ808246.996-NODE-996-length-21803-cov-3.467215_pt1 | contig 21803 bp, 18 predicted proteins | sample MGYA00521083_ERZ808246 | MGnify/ENA primary metagenome ERZ808246 (study PRJEB31516, sample SAMN03275577) | gut metagenome | biome: mammalia-associated habitat; material: feces | host: Papio cynocephalus | place: Kenya | collected 2012-07-07 ... | reverse complement strand
TTAAAACGAGGTGAAAAGTTAGAAAACAGCCTAAACAGCGATGACCTTTGCGATTGTGGGCTTAGATATGACCTAACATTGCCATTATCAAGGTTTTATGCAAACAACAAAGATAATTTGCCTGTGCCATTTAAATCACTGCAAATTGGCGAATCTTTTAGGGCAGATAGACCACAAAAAGGTAGGTTTAGACAGTTTACTCAATGCGATATTGATGTTATTGGGGACGAAACCAATTTGGCAGAAATCGAACTTATTTCTGCCACATCAAATATGCTTGAAGAACTTAATATAAAAGACCTAAAAGTAAGGGTAAACGACCGTGCAATTTTGCGCGCACTTGCAAAGCATTGCAATTTTGCAGAAGAGCAATGGGATACAATTTTTATAATTTTGGATAAACTTGATAAAATTGGCATTGACGGCGTAAAATCTCAACTTTTAGATTTAGGCTTAAATGAGACCGATGTAACAAACTATTGCAAAATGTTTGAAAATATTGGCGAGGAAGATTGCAAAACATATCTTGAAAAAAACAATGTTGATATTGACGAAGCTGTTGTAAAAAATTTGGGCGATATAATTGCATCAGCCCAAAAACTTGTTGGCGATGGTTGCAAAATTGTGTTTGACCCAACACTTGTTAGAGGTATGTCTTATTACACCGGCACAATTTTTGAGATAGAGCTTAAAAATTACAATTTATCAGTTGCTGGAGGTGGTCGATATGACGAAATGGTTGGTAAATTTTGTGGGCAAAAGGTTTGCGCTTGTGGATTTTCAATTGGGTTAGAAAGAATTTTATCTGTTATTGCTGAAAACAATTTAATATCGGTTAGCACAAATAATGCAACTGCATATTTAATTGCAAAAGATGTTAACATACAAAAAGTTCAACAAATTTTTGCCGAGGCAAACAAAATGCGAAGGGCCGGCCAAACCGTTTTGGTTTCTCCACGCAAAAGCAATGCAAAATTCCAAAAAGAAATGTTGCAAAAATTGGGATACACAGCAATAATTGATGTTTATAACAATTAAATTTTTGATATTAAAAATAAGAAGCAATGCTTAAACTGCACCGCTTCTTTTTTTTGTTAATTTTGTTTGCAAAATAAAAAATAATATAATATAATAATGTAAGAAAAGTAAAAAAAGTAAAACAAAGCAAATAAACAATAGCATTGCAAAGGGGCACAAATTGGGCGAAAATTTAAAAGATAAATATATTTGGACAACAAAAGTTAGTGGCAAAGGGCAAATAGTAATTCCAAGCGAGGCAAGAAAAGTTTTTAACATAAATACCGGTGATACTTTAATTTTGTTTGGCGATAAAAACCAAGGCATTGCAATTGCAAAATATGATGATTATGTAAAATTTGCCGAAGCAATTTTTAATGCAAAAAACAACAAAAAATAGTTGTTCTAGCTTGTTTAAAACAAATTTTAAATTTGATATAAAAATAAAAAATGATGCAAAAATATTAAAAAATTAGCAAAAAAACGATAAAAAATAGCAAAAAAAAGGCAAAAAAATGATAGAAATTAAAAATTTAACAAAAAAATTTAAAAATTTGATTGCAGTTAACAATGTAAGTTTAACCATAAATAGTGGCGAGTGTTTTGCTTTGCTGGGGCTTAATGGCGCAGGCAAAACAACACTTATCAATATGTTAACCACACAAACAAAGCCAACATCGGGCACTGCAGTGGTAAATGGCTTTGACCTAATCAAACAAAATGCCGAAATTAAAAAAATAATAAACATATCACCACAAGAAAGTGCTGTGGCAAAAAATTTAACGGTAAAAGAAAATTTGCAACTTGTTTGTGATTTATACAACATAAAAAATAGTGGCGAGCATGTAAACAATTTGATTTGTCAGTTTGGGTTAGAGCAAAAACAAAATGAGCTCTGCAAAAAACTTTCTGGTGGGCAACTGCGAAGGCTAAGCATCGCACTTGCAATGATAACCAATCCAAAAATTTTGTTTTTAGACGAGCCTACACTAGGCCTTGATGTAAAAGCCCGAAAACTTTTGTGGGATATTATTGACAAGTTAAAAAAGCAAACAACAATTGTTTTAACCACACATTATTTAGAAGAAGTAGAACATCTTGCAGATAGAATTGCAATAATTAGCGCGGGAAAGATTAAGGCTGTTGGCTCGCCAAACCAAATAGTTAAAAACGCAAATGCAAAAAATTTGGAAGATGCTTTTATCAACTTAACGGAGGAAGAATAATGAGAAGTTTGTTTGCACTTGTAAAGCGAAATTTAAAAGAAACATTGCGCGACCCTTTAAGTTTAATTTTTTGCTTGTTGTTTCCAATTTTTATGTTGATTTTGATGCAGGTGATATTTTTAAATATGCAAAATGTTCCGCATAACTTTGATATTCAAAATTACGCAAGTGGAATTTGCGTTTTTGGGTTTACCTTTACTGCAATGTTTGTTGCGCTTCAAATTGCGGGTGATAAAAATACTGCATTTATTAAGCGAATAAATATTGCACCAACCAACAAATTTGTTTATTATTTAAGTTTTGGATTATCGGCACTTGCGGTTGCTTTTGTGCAAGAAATTTTGTTTTTTGCAATTTCACTTTGCTTTGGATTAAAATTTGATGCAAATTTTTGGCTATCAATAATTTATCTAATACCATCAGCAATTATGTATATAAGCCTAGGAATATTAGTTGGCATAATTTGCACCAGTGAAAAACAGGCGGGGCCAATATCATCAATAATAGTTTCGCTTGTTGCAATTTTTGGTGGCGTGTTTATGCCACTATCTGCACTAAAAGGCGGGTTTAATAATTTTGTAAATTTGTTGCCTTTTAGCCACTCAATTTTAATATCTAGTCAGTTAGGCACTGTTGGGGCTGGGTGCATATATCCTCACATTTTGTATGTTGCTATTTATACAATCTTGTTTTTGGGTTTTGCTTTTGTTATTCAAAAAATAAAGCAAAAATGATTGAATAATTTTGTTTGAGTAATTTAATAACTAAATATTAACATTTGTAATATATTCCAAAATGTAATATATATTGTTAAATAAAAAAGGCACAGTTAGATGTGCTTTTTTTGATGCTTTTTGTTTATAGCTATTTTTATGTGCTTTAAGATTATTTGCTATTTTTTTTGCAAGTTGATAATATTTATTGCATTTTTTTAACATATTCAAGCACTTTTGGGGCACAAATAATAAACCAGCTTGCAAAAATTGTTGGATTTGTTGTTAAACTACTTGCTAGTTTATCTATGTCAACCCATTCACATCCGCTAGCTTCTTGCATGTTTAGCTTAACATCGCCATCAAATTTGCCAAGTAAAACGTGGTCCAGCTCGTATTCATATAATGTATCGCTAAATTTGTGCATATAGGTAAATTTAAACAGCTCGGTTAGGCTACAAGTAATTCCAAGCTCCTCAACAAGCCTGTTTTGCGCTGATTTTACAACATTTTCGTCCATTTGTGGGTGAGAACAGCACGCATTTGCCCAAAGCCCGCCACTGTGATATTTGTTTTGGGCTCGTTGTTGTATTAAAATTTGTTTTTTGCTGTTATACAAAAACACACTAAACGCTCTGTGTAAAATTGGCTGTTTGTGTGCATCAAGTTTTGTAATTTTGCCCAGTTGATTATCAAAAATATCTACTTTAACAAGATTGTTTCTTAACATAAAATCTCCTCAAAATTTACAAAATTAGGCAAAAAATTTAAAAATTTGGGCATTTTTTTTAAAAATAAGCCATTTTTTTGCCGTTTTTTGCTAAATTTATAAATTAAGCATATCACAAAAACCACATCATTGCAAATATGTTGGGCTTAATTTTTGCGCAACAAAAAATGTGTTTTGTGCTATGCTTATTGACAAATTGCTTATTGTATTGTATAGTAAATATAGTAAAATTATGAAAGATTTTGATATTGAATTGTTTAAAAAAGGTATTGATGTAGATAGCCCAAGTGTAGAGCAAGATGAAATAGAGCTAACCGGCATTGAAGAAAAAGTTTGGTTTACAAAGGATAAAACAAAATATATTTTTAAAATTGACGATGAATTGAATTTGGGGTTTTATGAACTTGTAGTTAGTTATTTGTGCAATAAAGTTGGCATTAAATGCGTTAATGCATATCCTGCTTTTAGCAAGTCAACAAAAAGGGTTGGTGTTGCGGTGCAGTCATATATTACAAATTTGAATACTTCGCAAGTTAACCTTTCAAATTTTATATCGCATTTTAGTGATTATTTTGTTCAGGTAGATCCAGGCGAAGCCACATTTAGTGTTCAAGAAATTTGCGAAATATTAAACAAATTGAAGAGCATTGGTTTTGTTGTTAATAACGATGTTGTTGCAAATTTAAAAGATATTTGCTTGATTGATTATTTGCTTTTTCAGCTGGATAGGCATTTTGGAAATGTTGAGTTTTTGTTTAACAAAATAGATGGCAAATGCTTTGTTGATGTTGCCCCTATGTTTGATAATGGCAGGTGCTTAAATTTTGATTGCACTGGTATTATGGATATGGCCTATGCTTTTTCAGACGAAGAAGTTCACCTTGTTATGAGCAATCGGCAAGATAGAATTATTGGCAATAGCCTTTTTAGTCGAAATGTTGCATATTTTATAGGAAAAGAAATTTTAAATAATAAACACCTTGCCGAAGTATATCAAAAACTTAAAAATATTAATTTTGATGAGATAATTGATTATGTCGCAAATATTTATCCTACAAAAATTAAAAAGAGTAGGTTAAGCGTGGCAAAAAAAACATATAAAGTTAGACTAGCAATGCTTGAAAAATATTTAAAATTTGCCCAAAAAAATATGGACTCTAAATTTGAAAAAATAAACATTTCGGATATAAGGGCAAAAATTCCATCACGGTTGCCACGCCATTTGGTTGATGCACTAAATTATGCATCATATAAAGAAGATTTAAAATTTTTAGAACAGAAAAACCACTGCACCTACAACCCGCAAACAGAAAATAAAGGCAAGGAAGATTTGATATGGTAAAACTTTTTTACAAAGATGCTTATCTTGGCGCACTTAATTTTGACGGCAATGCTTTTGCATATAACAGCAATTTAGAGGGCGAGGTTAGTGCTGTTGATAAATATTTTTTAAATGTTACAAATTATAATTTATTTGGTAGCAAAAACAAAACATCAAAAGTTATTTTTAAATTTTTTGAAGATATGGCAAATCAGGTTTGTAGTAGGTCAGATTTGGTTAAGACGTTAAAAATAACCGGCGCCGATACACAGTTTGATGTTTTGCAAAAACTTGGTAAAATAAAACAAAGTGAGTTTGGCTTTTGGGTTGCGAGCAATTAAACCAAACAAAAGATATTAAAAATTGTACTAATCATAAAAATATAACAAAAAAACCTTACAATTTAGTTTTTTTAAGCATATTTGTAAGGTTTTTTAATTGTTTTTACTTTTTTTGATATTTTATTTTGCTATATTTGGATATTTGATTTTTACCATATCTGTGTGTTTTATTTTATATTTTTTTAAACCTTTAAGATATGTTATGTATACACCAAGCAGTCTTTCGGCCAAAAATCCACTAACTCTATATCCATAAGGGTTATAATCGGCGCAGTCAAATTTTTGTTCGTGCTTTTGCAAAATATCAAACAACCAAGTGCAATAATTGTCAAAAATTTCTTTTTTAAAAATAAACATATTGCAAAAGTATCCAGTCCATGATTTTAAATATTTTTTTGCATATGGATAAATTTGTGGATAGTTTGTTTTAATAACATCAATGCAAAAATCAAGGTCTCTAATATAATGGTTTTTGCCCTTTTTGTATTGATTGTAATTTCCGAATGTCAAAACTTTTTTGGGAACAATTATATCATATTTTTCTGTTAAATTTTCCAACTGATTATCAGTCCACCCAAAAGTTTTTATTGCCTTTTTGCTTAAATATTTTGTAACAGGCAAATGTAAAGTAGGGCGCAAAGATAGGTATCTTCTGTAGTGAAATAACCCATAGTAATTTGCTTGTATGTTTTTCCACGCCCAATAAATTGCTGTTAACTCGCAATATCTTTTGTTTTTTGCTGATATATTATCACCTACATCATCTTGCAAATATCCATCAATTTTTTTGTTGCTTAATGCCGAGCCAACTTGCACTGGACAAAAATAATTTGTATTTAGCACATTAAATTGTTTGTGGCAGGCAATAAGCACTGCTATTTTTTTGTTCATAATATCCACCCACAATTATTTTATCATAAGGGGTCTTTCTAGCGCAACAATTTTGCAAAATTTGTTTAATTTTTGCTTTTTTTGTAAAAAAAATCAACCTTTGTGCTTTTAATATGGTCTTTAATTTTTTTGCAGTGCACTAAAATATTTTTTATATTTTTATTTTTTGTGATATACTAAAAATAATTTATATCTTAATTTTTGGAGGGGTAATGGAGTATAGGTGCAAATACAAAACGCCACCGCTGTTTTCGGATATAATTATGTCTAGCAATGGCAGTGAACTTACTGGGCTGTGGTTTGAGGATAGTGCAGATGCCACAAAGCATCACAAAAAACAAACTGAGTCGTTTTTTGATTTGCAACAAAACGATTTGAAAATTTTTGCCCAAACAGCATTGTGGCTAAACAAATATTTTGCAGGACAAAACAAACTTTGTGATGCCCCAAAATTTGTGTTAGTTAATGCAACACCTTTTAGGCTTGATGTGCTAAACATTGTTTCTAAAATTCCATATGGAAAAACCATAACTTATGGCGATATTGCAAAGCAACTTCAAAAAAAATATGGAATAAAAAAAATGTCAGCAAGGGCTGTTGGTGAGGCTGTGGGGTGGAACCCAATTTGCCTTATAATTCCATGCCACAGGGTGCTTGGTACTGATGGCAAATTAACGGGCTATGTCGGAGGCTTAAACAATAAAATAGAGTTGCTTAAACTAGAAAAAGCAATTTTTAATTAAAACATTACAATAATAAGGCGTTAAAAAAATTAAAAGGCGAAACAGGGAAATTAGAACAAGAGAAAGGAAAAATTAAAACGAGAAAAATTTTAAAAAAATTAGAAAACGGGATGAAAAATAGGCACAAGCAAAATAAAAAAATTAGCGAAAATAAAAAAGGCTGAACATAAAAAATTGGCAAAAATAAAAAACAAACAAAAAAATTGATAAAAAATTAAAAAAAATAAGCAAAATTTTATGTTTTTTGCTTATTTCTTATGTTTTAAGCTATTTTTCACAATTACAAAGTAAGTTCGGCTTCTTTGTCTTTTTGCTTTGATTGCTCTTTTTTAAACTTTACTTGGCAACGAGCAATTGATTGTGCAAGCTCTGACTTTGTTGGGATTCCTTCTTTTGTTGCATCAATGTTTATGTATTGTGGGTTAATTCGCATCATTCCATAAACTTCATCGTCCAAAAACATTTCGTGAAGTTTGTTTAAAGTAGAGTCAATATTTTCGTTATCAATTTTTGCTTGTTGACTTGCAAGCTCCTTTTCATAGGTCGGCATAAAGTGGTTGTGCAGATTTATTAGTTCTTCTAGCTTTTCGTTATATTGTTTTAGCTTTTTTGATTTTCCAAATGGCCATTTAGAAAAAGCAACAGCATTCCTATCACTGCTTATGTAATCTTTCAAAAAGTAAAAATGTTCCATAACATCACGATATTTGTTGTATTTGTTTTGGTTAAAAACTTGTTTAAATTTGTTGCCGTCAACAATTGTTGTTAAAAATTCTTTATCTTTTTGTGGGTTGTAATACAACTTTTCATTTTGAGCCTTTTGTTGTTTTAGTGTTTGAATAACCGGAACAATATCAAAATACTTTTGGGCATTGTTGTATGCCTTAACCATATCATTATAAAATTTGCTATTATCGTTTTTCATAAATACCTCACCTTTGTTATTAAAATTTTATCATTAAGTGTGCAAGGTGTCAATAGTCATTTTTTGCAATTTTGTATTATTTTGTGCTTATCAAAATTTGTGGTGGTGCTGGATTTTTGGACTTGCTTTGAAAAACGTAAACGGCACAAATGTTAAATACCAAATGACCAAATCACAAAACTTTTAAAATATACCAAAAAGTTGCAATATCTACATTTTACTTGACATATTTCGACAATAAGGCTATATTTTCTATATATGAAAAAGGTCTTTTTAGTTTGTCTTTTTGTTATTTTACCAATTGTGCTGTTTGGCACAATTGCAGTTGCAGTTGTTATCAAAAGTGGCAACAAAAATGCATATGCTACAAGCCTAGATTCTACACTAGATAGCTTAACAATGGAAGTGGGTGATAGTTACACTTTTAGCAAAAATGAGTTTATCATTCAGCCGGTTGATTGCACGCAAAATGTTGTTATTAATACAAACGATTGCAATGTGGTAGATGTAAACAGCACATCGGGTAAAATTGTTGCAAAAAATTTAGGCACAGCAGTTATAACTGCAAAAATTAAATCTAGCGAAACCGAAAATTGTTCTACACAAATTGTTATTTATGTTGTTAAAGATAGCATAAGCGCTGACCAAAAAGCACACCAAACAAAACAATATACATTTAGCTATGCCGATAGTTTTAAAAAAATAGAGTTTAGATACGAAGACGAGTCAAAAGACTTTAAAGACGCAAGCTCGGGCAAAATATTAAGTTACAATGTTTTAAGTGGTGGCGATGTTGCAACAATAGAAGTTGATTGTAATTGTTTAACTTTAATTTTTAACAAATGCGGCTTTATAAAAATAGAAGTTTGCACAAAATATGTTGTTTATACATTAAAAATAAATATTGAGTAGTGCTATGGTTAAGCAGTGGCTCAAAACAATATTTGGCAGTGGCAAACATATAGTGTGGTTTTGTTTTGTGAATGTATTATTTAATATTGCAAAATAAAGCTATAAAAATAGCGAAATGAATAATAAATAAAATTAAAAACTATAAAAGATTATAGTAAATAAAAAAAATAAATAAAATATAAACACTATAAATAAACAATAAAATATAAACAATGCAAAAGCAGTAAATAAATCAAAAAATAAAAAAGTAAGATGCAAAAAATAATAAAACAAAGTGAAAAGATGCACAAAAATTTAAAAAATAATGCAAATTTTGCAATTTGCCAAACATATTTTTTATTTTGTTTAAAATGGACTTGACATAAATTGCTTAAAATTATATAATCACAGGGTGAGGTTTGTTATGAAAATAAAAATTGTTACAAGTGCAAACACAGTTTATGCTATTGATGTAGAGAGCAACGATTTTGATATGGTTGTAGAAAAAATTTTAAGCAAAAAGTTTTTAAAGCTTAACAAAAATACTGTTGTTTTAACCTCATCTATTGTAGAGATACAAAAAATATAATTGCCAAGAGTAAGGAGCTTGTTAAAAAGCAGTGTGCAAATTTTGTTTTTGGTTTAACAAATTTGTGGGTCGTTTGCAGAAATGCAGTCGCAAAAATTGTGAGTGGGGGCTTTAAAAATTGCAAAGTTTTGAAAAATGCAAACTGCATAATGGAAAAAATTAAAATTTCACAAAAAATTTGCTGATGTGGCACAGATGGTAGCGCACTGCCTTGGTAAGGCAGAGGTCACGGGTTCAAGTCCCGTCATCAGCTCCACAAAAAGCCAAAGCGTAATTGCTTTGGTTTTTTTATGCAAATTTTTTATTAAGTTTTGTTTGGCACCAAAATTGGTGACTCAGCAAAATTTTAGTTATCAATTTATTGTAAAATGCTTTTGTTATGTGATATAATAAAAAAAATTGGGGTAGGTAAAATATATGGTTGCAAAAAAAAGATTGTTTACTGTGGCGCTACTTGCAAGCATATTTTTTTGTGCGCTTGCAACTTTTTTTTCTGTTAGCCACAACAAGCAAGCTTTTGCCCTAATTGCCAAAAATGTTGTAACAACAAGAGAAGATTTTTCGCTCGCGCTATCTCAAAAGCAATCAGTCATAAATGTTGGCGATATAGATTTTGGCGCCGAACCAATTTCTATAGAACTTACATATCCGGTGGAGATTGTTGGAAAAAGTGAAAAATCGGTATTTTTAAATGCACATTTTAGTGTTGTTGGCAAGGCATCTGATAATTTTTGTATAAAATTTAAAAACATAATGTTTAATGGGAATTTTGATACACAAAATTTTGCTTTGCAAAGCGAAAAAACTTTTTCCGAAAACTTTGGGCTAGATAGGTCAAACCCAGCATACAAAGCGCTTTATTTGACTGGTGCTTTTAATTTGCAAGTGCAAAACTGTGAGTTTTTTAATTATGCCAGCAAAAGTGGTGCGGTTTTGTATAGACTTAGCGATGGCTCAGATGGCGCAAAATCTTGCATAACAATAACAAACACAAAAGTGTATGGCAATATTTGCGAAGAAAGCCCTATATATATTGTTGATAAAAATTTAAACTTGAGCATATCAAACAGCCAATTTTTTGGCAACACAGCGCAAAGTTGTGCAGGCATTTCTATTTATGGTGCAAACTCGGTGCTTGATGGTGTTGATATAAGCAACAACAACTTTAACAACTTTTCGGCAAACTCTTATAAATATGGTGGTGGATTGTTTGTTGCCGTTTGTGATGTTGTGGTTAAAAATTCTACAATATCAAACAACAAAAGCTATAATGGTGGTGGCGTTCAACTTACAAATGCCAATGCCACATTTTATAATTGCAAAATTTTAAACAACACTGCAATTTTGGCAAATGTAACAAACTCGGCAGTTTTGTATTGCAATGGTGGATATGGTGGTGGGCTTTTTGCTATTAGTGGCGAGGGTCAAAAGATTAGGCTAGAAAATTGCAACATTTCTGCCAACACTGCCACAAATGGTGGCGCAATTGCCGTTATGCCAGCGCATCAAAATGCGAGGGGTGGTTGCGTGGAACTTTTATTTTGCAACATAGGGCTCAACACTCAGGCCGATGCCGAGGCTATAAAATATTATGGATACAGTCAGCAAAACAACGGCGTGCTTTTGGTGCAAGGCTGTGTTGTGGTGGACGAAACATCGCTAAAAAATAACAGCGAAGATTATAATTATATCAGTCAGCAAAATCAAGCACTTTTAGATGGGGTTATCACTGCCGAAACCTTGGTAAATGCAAAAACAAATGGGCTTGTTGTGGAGCCAAATTCAAAGGCGAACATATCCGTTCCAAAAAATGTTTGCAAATTGTGGGATTTGCAATATTTATCGTCAAAAAATCGCAAAATTGGTGTTTGCGAAAATGAGGATAACACAGACAATAATTTGATAATTTTGCTTGCAACAATTATTCCTGCAGTGGCAGTAATTTTAACGGCAACAATTTTGGTGATTAAAAAATCAAAGCAAGGCGTTTTGGCAAAAAATGGCACTTTGCAAACAGAGTGTGCAAAAAATGCAAACACAACAACGCAAACAATGCAGGCGGGCGGAGTAACTTTGGTTGCACAGCCAAACGACAAAAACAATTTAGGTGCACCTAGCAATGCTGGTGTTGATGCATCGGCACTTTCGGCCGAGCAAGTAAAGTTGGTCTCACAAAAATTACAGGCAGAGTTTGGGTTATCAACCAAAGAAACCGAAGTTATGGAACTTGCACTTTTGGGCAAACAGCGTAAGCAAATTGCAACTGCTTGTTTTGTAACCGAGCACGCAATAAAAAAGCATCTATCCAACATATATTGCAAATTAGATGTTACATCAAAAAAGGAACTTATTGCCAAGGCAAAAACATATATAAAATAAAGGGCATCGCATAGCGATGTTTTTTTGTGCTAAAAGTAGCCGTTTTTTAAAAAAAGTAGCCGTTTTTTGCCCGCAATGGCTACCTTTTATCAAATAATTATGTGTTATACTTTAATCAAATAGATAGTATCTATTGCAAAATTGGAGGGGAAAGATATGAAAAACAAAAAAACAATCTTTATGTTGCTGGCGTTTTGCCTAATTATGCCGGCCGTGCTTGTGCTATCTGCGTGTGGGCACAAACATTCATTTTCTAAAGATTGGTCAACAGATGCCGAGTATCATTGGCACGTTTGCATCGCTAAAGATTGCGACCAGGTAGACGCAAAACAAAAACACGATTACACAGATGATAACGATGCAAGTTGTAACACTTGCGATTACAAAAGGGTTGCTTTGCAAAACCAAATTGAGGCAACCATTGAGGCAAAAACCTATAATGGTAAAAGTCAACCACTTGTGCAAGGCACAGATTTTACTGCCACTTATGGCACAGCAACAGTTGTGTATAAATCAAGGGGCTCGGCAGAAGAATATGTTGCAACAGCACCAAAAGATGCTGGCCAATACACAGCCAAAATAATTGTGCAGGGCAATGCAATTTATTCGGGCGTAACACGTATTGTAGATTACACAATTGATAAATATCAAATTAACGACCTAAATGGCGAAAAAACATTTGAATATTTGCCGACAGTGGGAAAATATACTGCAACAGTTACCAGCTTTAACAAAATTGAAGGCGATAATGTTAAAGTGCTTTACAAATTTGATAATATGGCAGTTGGGCAGGTAACAACAAACATTATGCTAGATAACACCGAAGATGCAAAAAATTATCAATTAAACCTAACTGATGCCTCGGGCAAAGTTGTTGCACGCAAAATTTCGCTTGGCAACGGCAAAAAAAATAATAAGTTTAAAATATATAATACTGTTGATGGTGGTTTTAGCCTAGTAAAAGTTGACACAGACTTTTTTGCAAGTGTTGGTAGTGATGAAGTATATATCAAAATTTCTAGCACAAACAATTGGGATAATGGCACAATACAAATTGTCAGTAGTGATGCCGACTATGCAAAAGGTCAAAACGAACTTGCAACCTTAACCGGCAAAAATGCAAATAGCTATGTTTTAACCGGCACAGCAACTGCAACCTTTACAAAACGAAAATCAACCATTGTCGGAAAGGTTAGAGGCTACACAGCAATAGCTTTTGGTAGCGAGGGTGATGTTGTTAACTATGGTGCAACAAGTTTTGTAATTAACCCAAGTCAAAATGATTATCGAAAATTGATTGACCAAGCAAAAAACAAACAATTCACAGCAGATATTTATGTTGACTCTACAAAAATTGCAAGTCTAAAAGGGGTTGGCTTTGATACCAAGGGCGATATGAGGCGCAAATATTTTGGTGGAAGCTTTGACGAAAAAACTGGGATTGCAAGCTTTGACCTATTAAAAAATATTAGTGGTTACACCGATAAACAAGGCCGTTGGATATGCTCGTATTCGTCAGTTAATTTAGAAATAGCATTAACTCTTGAAAGTGTTGATGTTGCCAATATGGAAGGCGAAGCTTTTGGAAGTGGAAAATTAACAAATGGTTCTATTTATGTATTTAGGGCTGATTATGCCAGCAGTGATTATATTGTTAAACTTAATTTTGGTTCACTAAAACTTAAAATAACTGTTTATAACTCAGAAGATAATGCAAATGGGGAAGACGAAGGTGTTGATATGGATTATAGCGCAGAAGATGGCGCCAATTACTCTGATTCGGTTTACTTTTATGTAGAAGTTTTGGACGGAGGCTCAAGCACAGCAACATTGTCGTTTGAAACTATTGAATAAAATGCCAAACAAAAGGGAGTGATAATTCACTCTTTTTTGTAAATGTATCATAAAAATAACAAGGCAAAATGTAATTTTCTGCGCTTTATAAATGCAAAAATTGCACAAAATAGCATTACGCAAAAATTTGCGCATAAAACAAAAATTAAAAAAATTATTAAATTTTTAAGCAAAAAGAGGCAAAATAAGGCAAAAAATGCAAAATTTCAAAAAAATTTAATTTAACTATTGAAATAATCAAAAATATGTGCTAATATAGTAATGTTTATAGCGATTGCACTCTTTTATGGTGCAATGTGTGTTCAAAATGGAGGAAATTATGGATTTTGGAACAGCAATTTTATATGTTTTGGCTGTAATCGCAATTATAGCAGTTGCAGGCGTATTGATTTATTTGCTTGCAGCCCTTGTAGTTTCTATTATAGACAAAAAAGAAGTAAAACCTTTTGGCCCTAGTGATTCTGCAAAAGAAAAACAAGACGAAAGATTGTTGCTTGAGGATAAGGACTATCAATTAACTTTTGATGATGAGGACAAAAAGCAACCAGAGGCAAAGCAAGAAGAGCCTAAACAACTTGACCAAACAGTTGATTTGGACCTTGCTGATGAAGAGCAAAAACAATTAGAAGAAAGGCAAAAAGCAATTCAACAACCAAAAGAAGATGAGCAAACATCTGTCGATGATGATGAAGACCTTGATGCTATGTATCAAAAATTGATTGCCGACATTAACTCTGAGGCTAGCGAAGAAAAAGAGCCAGAAGAAGTTAAAGAAGAGCCAAAGGCTGAGCCAGTTAAAGAAGAACCAGTTGTAGAAGCACAACCTGCTACCGAGCCTGAGGTTGAGGAAGAACCTGCTACCGAAGAGCCTGTAGAAGAGGTTAAGCCAGAAGCTGAAGAACCTGCTACCGAAGAGCCAAAAAATGACGCCGAAGTAGAAGATTTGAAGGCACAACTTGCTGCACTTCAAGCTGAAAAAGAAGAGCTTGCAAAAAAACTAGAAGAAAAGCCAGAAGTTGAAACTGTAGAAGTAGAAACCGAAAGTGTAGAATCTCTAGAAGCAAGAAAGGCTGTGTTAGAGCAAAGACTTTCTGCAAGCGAAAAAGACTTAAAAGCTAACAAAAAAGAGTATATTCCACTTGCTAGAATCAAAAAGAATTTGGAATCTGACAAAGCAAAACTTCGCCGAAAAGAAGCTGTTGTTGCAAAACAAAAAGTTGTATTGTTTGGTGTTAACAACTATGTTGTAGACCCAGAAAAAGAGAAAAAGTTAAGCGAGGACCTAGATGTTCTTGATGCACTTCGTCTTTCTGTTCAACACTGCGAAGAAGTTATGAAGGATAACGAGGATAGATTCCCAATCCTAGAAAAAACAAATGCAATTTTAACAAAACAAGTAGAAGACTTAAAAGCTGATATTGCTGATATTGATGCAAGAATTGCAAAAGCAAATGGAACTGACAATGGTTCGGCTGATGCAAGCACAACTGATGCAAAGTAAAGTTGCAACAAAAAGCCACATAATGTGTGGCTTTTTTTGTGCAAAAAATTGTTTGTTTTATTGATAAATTGGCTTAGATGTGATAACATAAGTGTATGAGATTTAACAAATTGTTTAGAAAAGAAGCACAAAAAAAATTTAAGGTTGGCCTTGCATTTGGTGGTGGTGGAACAAAAGGCTTTGCACATATTGGTGCAATAAAGGCGTTTGAAGAAAATGGTATAACTTTTGACGAGGTGTCGGGCACAAGTGTTGGCAGTATTGCAGCCACATTTTATGCTTTTGGGTTAACCAGCCAAGAGATGATGCAAAAGGCAAAATCTATAAAGGTAAACGATATTAGAAACAGCAAATTGTTTTTTGTGCCAAGCAAAACCGATGGATTAGAAAACTTTATAAAAAACAGTATAGGCGATGCATATTTTGAGGATATGAAAAAGCCTTTAACAATTGTTGCGGTAGATTTAAAGTCGGCAAAAGAGGTGCACTTAACAAAGGGCAGTATTGCAAAAGCAGTTGCTGGCAGTTGTGCGGTTCCGGGTATATTTAATCCTGTTGATTTTGGTGAGTATCGGCTTGCTGATGGGGGGCTTCAAAACACAATTCCAGCCGATGTTTTGCGCAATAATGGCTGTCGATATGTTATCAGCATTGATTGCAATTCTACGCGTGGGCAGGGCACAGATAGCACAAAACTTGTTGATATTTTGTTTGCAAGTATTAGAATTATGATGAAGAGTAATGCAATAAAAGGCAAGGTTTATAGCGATATTTGCATTGATATTGATACAGGAAAATACAAAAGCACCAGCCTTGAGGGCGCTGATGAGATGTATCAAATGGGCTATGAGGCCACATTAAAAGCAATTCCAAAAATCAAAGAACTTCTTGGTCAAAAACAAAAATTTAATCTTTTTGGTATGTTTAAAAAGAACAAAAAACGCGAACTAAAAAAACAAAAAAAGCAAGCCATAGATGATTAAGTTATAAAAATTGGCAGTTACTTATATTTAAAAGTTACAATTTGTTAGGCCTTGAAAACGCAATTTGGGGCTTAAAAAAATATTTAAAAACGCACAAAAAATAACGGCATAACAATATATAAAAACGGCAAAACAAACGCACAAAACTAACAAACTAAAATATGTGCTCAAAACAAAAGATAAATAACAAAAAAGAGGGACAAAAGATATAATTTATTATGGGTTCAAAAAACAAAAAGGTAAAAATTAAATATTTTTCGTGGCAAAGGCTGATAATATTTTTAATAATTGTTGCTATTGTAACAACTATTGGGTTTGTTTTTAAACAGCCTATAGAAAGTGCCATAAACAGCACAGCACAAATGGATACGGACGCAACAAAAATTGACGATAATGGGCTTAGCGTGCATTTTATTGATGTTGGGCAAGGCGATAGTATAGCAATCAAATTTCCAGACGGCAAAAAGATGCTTGTAGATGCTGGAACATCAAGCTGTCAAAAAAGTTTGGTTAACTATTTAAACAACAAGTTTTTTAAAAATGGTGACAATGTTTTTGATTATGTTTTGCTAACACACAGCGATGCTGATCACTGTGGTGGAATGGCTTATGTTTGTCAAAATTTTGTAATTAACACAATATATCGCCCTTATATTTACAGCAAATATAGCAACAATAACATAAATTTTGACGAGACAAACGGCAACTCAACCCGCAAAACAGTTTGCGAATCTAAAGTTTATTACAACACAATATCGGCATTTAACAGCGAGATTGCAAGCGATGGCACAAGTGCAAAAATTGTTTGGACGGATATAGATGACGCAAATTCTACCGATAAAATTTTTGGAGAAAATTATAGTATAGATTTTTATGCGCCAACCACAACATATGTTACGCAAAGTGCAGGCACAATTGTTAATGATTACTCGCCAATTATGGTTTTAAATTACAATGGCAAAAAAATTATGCTAACAGGTGATGCATCAACCACAAGCGAGTCGCTTGCAATGCAAAGGCAGACTTTGCCGGATGTAGATTTGTTAAAAGTTGGGCATCATGGTAGCAAAACAAGTTCTGGCCAACAATTTTTAAATCAAATAAAGCCCGAAATTGCAGTTATTAGTGTTGGCAAAAACAACACATATCATCACCCAACGCAAGAAGCATTAAATAGGCTTAACAGTGTTGGTGCAAAAATATATCGAACTGATACAAATGGCGCAATAATAGCAAATGTAACAAGCCAAACTGGCGAACTTAATATGTATGTTGGTGTGGCAAGCGATAACACAGTTTATATTTATGTAGAGTATTTAATTGCAGGCGCGGTTATACTATCGGCAGGGCTTTGTTTTGGTAAAAAAATAAAATAAATTGTAAAATTTTGTAACAAACAGCACAAAAAGCTAATCTTTGTGCTGTTTTTGTTGCGTTTAGCACCTTTTTTTGCTATAGTTTAAGTAGGTAGTATAGTGAAAAACAATTTAGTGATTTTGTGCTTAAACAAAAATTATTCAAAAAGTATCGGAAAACAGCTGGCTGATAGCCTTGAACTGTTTTTTGTAGACTTGAATGATATTTTGGAATATAACTTGATAAACAACAATATGTTGCAAAACAGTGGGCTAGAATATTATCAAAAAGAAAGGCAAAAGGCAATAAGAGGCATAACAACTTACGAAAACTCGCTTGTTTGTGGCTCGATAGATTTGTTTTTTGAAAATGATAACATAGTAAAGTTTAAGCAAAATTTTGTTATTTTGTATTTACAACTTAAAAAGGATGATTTGCAAAAACTAAATGCACAAGATTCTTTGCAAAATAGTAAAAATTTAATTGCGTTTGAGCAGGAAGATGTTGCTTGTCAAAGTGTTGCAAATTTAACTGTAAAAGTTGGGCTACAAAACTCAAAAGATAATTTAAAGTTGATAAAAAATGCGTTGATAAGTTATTTTGGAGGCAAAAATGGATATTGATGAAAAATGTGTAAACGAACTTAGGGTTTTAAGCAACGAGCTTATTACAAACGCAAAATCTGGACACCCGGGCATTGCACTTGGCTCGGCACCAATTATTTATAGCTTATATGCCAATGTTTTGGCGGTAGATGGCAAAGATGATAAAAATATTTGTAGGGACCACTTTGTGCTAAGTGCAGGCCATGGCAGTGCACTTTTGTATTCAGTTTTGTATGCGATGGGCTACAATATATCGGTTGATGACTTAAAAAATTTTAGAAAGTTGGGTAGCAAAACACCAGGGCATCCAGAGTTTGGCGTTACACCGGGCGTAGATTGTAGCACAGGGCCGTTGGGGCAAGGCGTTGCAAATGCAGTTGGCCTTGCAATGGCAAAAAAGTATTTTGGTGCAAAATTTAATAGGCCCGACCAAAAACTTATTGATAGCCAAGTTTTTTGTATGGTTGGCGATGGTTGCCTTATGGAAGGGATTTCGTATGAAGCTTTAAGTTTGGCTGGTAACCTTAAGCTTGATAATTTTGTGCTTATTTATGACCGTAACAAAATAACAATAGAGGGCAAAACGGATATTACCTTTACCGATGATATTAAAAAGCGTTTTGAATCAATAAATTTTAAAGTTTTTGAAGTTAAAGATGGAAATAACACAAAAGCTATAACAAATGCCCTTTTAAAGGCAAAAAAATGCAAAAAACCAAGCATTGTTGTTGTTAACACAACAATTGGATATGGCACAGAACTTGCTGGCAACCAAAAAATACATGGTTCGCCACTATCGGCTGAGGCGCTTAATTGCTTAAAAATTAAGTTAGATGTAAACAAACCAATTTTTGATTTGTCAAACGATGTTAAAGCACATTTTGCACAAAAAATAGAGGACGCAAAAAATAGATTGCAAAGCCAAGATTACATAGAAGAATATAAGGGCAAATATCCAGTTGACTATAATCACTTTTTGGAATACTTCGATAATCAAATATTACAAAATAGAATATCTAAAATTAACGAAATAGAGGTTAAAGATGTTGGGATAACCACAACCCGAGATTTAAACCACAATATTCTTAATCAAGTGGCTAAAATTATTCCAAATTTGTTTGGTGGTAGTGCTGATGTTGCGACCTCAACCAAGGCATATATCGAGCACGGAACTGCATTTTCGGCAAAGCATTTTGAAAGCAACTTTGTGCATTTTGGTGTAAGAGAGCACGCAATGGCTGGGATTTGCAATGGAATTGCACTTTTTGGCGGAATTGTTCCATATTTAAGTTGCTTTTTAAGCTTTTTTGACTATCTTAAACCAGCACTACGTATGAGCGCGCTTATGAATTTAAAAATGTTATACACGTTTTCACACGATAGCCTTACAGCAGGGCAAGACGGCCCAACACATCAGCCAATAGAGCAACTTCCAAGCCTAAGGCTTATTCCAAACACAATTGTTTCTAGGCCATATAACGCAAGCGAAATTATTGCTACTTATGTGTGGTTGCTAAAAAACCAAAAACCAGTTTGTATGCTTGTTTCTAAAGATAATATGGACTATGTACCAAGCAGTGTTGATAGCGCACTTAAAGGTGGCTATGTAATGGTCGAAAACAAACAAGCGCAGTTAACAATAATTTCTACTGGCTCGGATGTTGATAGGTGCTTAAAAGCCAAACAAATTTTGGCAAAAAGCAACATACAAAGCAGGGTTGTTAGTATGCCTTGCATTGCAATGTTTGATGAGCAATCTAACACATACAAAAACAGGGTGATGGGCAATTTGCCAAAAGTATTTGTAGAGGCAAGTGCCGAAAACTGCTGGTATAAAATGGCAAACAAAAGCGATTTGATTATAAATTATCCCGATTTTGGCAAAAGTGGCAGTGCAAACGATGTATTAAAATATGCAAAATTGGACGAAAAGAGCATTGCCATAAAAATTAAAAATTGGCTAAAAAAGCAAACAAATCAAGCAAAATAAGCTGAAAATTAAGCGATTTTTAACATTTTTTGATAAATTTTTAAAAATTTGAATAATTTTTTAAATTTAACACAAATTATAAATGTATTTATCATAGTAACATAAATTATTATGTTGATGAAATTTTAATCGGTTTCTAAATTTTGATAAATACAAGCGAAAAACTCGTAGCAGTAAATTTACCGCCACGAGTTTTTTCGTGATAAAATATTTATTATGTTATATAAGTTTTTGTTATTTTTTTGGCTCTAAAAGCTGTTTTAAGTTTAACAAATAATTGTAAAACTGATTTTGATTATCCTCAAATTTATCAAACAAAGTTGTATCGTTGGTTTTTTCGGCATAGTTTGCAAATCGCCTTTCGTTTAACAAATGTTGTTTAAAGTTTGTTGTTGGGGCAGAGCTGTCAATTGTAAGTGGGTTTTTGCCAACACTAGCAATTGCAGGGTTGTATCTAAACAAATGCCAGTAGCCACATTTAACAGCATCAATTTGTATATTTGCGCTTTTTGTCATATCTATGCCATGATTTATGCAAGGGGCATAGGCAATTATTAAACTAACGCCATTGTAGTTTTGTGCATCGTTTATTGCTTTTATGGCTTGATTCATATCTGCAGATAGGCATATGCTTGCCACATAAACATTTTTGTAGTTTAGGGCAGATAATGCCAAATTTTTTTTGTTTTGTTTTTTGCCATCGGCACAAAATTTTTCTACCGAGCCGATAGGCGAAGACTTGCTCATTTGCCCACCAGTGTTGCTATAAAGTTCGGTATCTAGCACCAAAATGTTTATGTTTTCGCCACTTGCAAAAACGTGGTCCAAACCACCAAAATCAATATCATATGCCCAGCCATCGCCACCAACCAGCCACACAGTTTTGGGGGTTAAAAGGTCAAGGCTATCGGCCACAACACAGTCAAAATTGTTGTTTTGTGCAATTGGATTATTTTTAAGATTTGTGTAAATTTGCTTGCAAATATCGTAATTTTTGTAGTTTTCTAGCCAATTTTTTAATATTTTTTGCAAATTTGGGCTAAAGTTATCAAAATTTTGTTCAACATAATTTTTAAAATTATCTCTCTTTAGGTTTTGGCTTTTTTCAATCCCCAGACCAAACTCGGCATTATCTTCAAAAAGCGAGTTTGCCCACGCTGGTCCAAAGCCCAAATCATCTTTTGTATATGGGCAGGTTGGGGCAGAGCCACCATAAATGCTACTGCAACCGGTTGCGTTGGCAATAATCAATTGGCTTCCAAAAAGTTGTGTTAAAAGCCTTATATAAGATGTTTCGCCACAGCCGGCACAAGCACCAGAAAATTCAAAATATGGTTTTAAAAATTGTGTTTTTAGAGTTGTAAGTGGGATATCCGGAACATTGTTTTTAATATTTTTTGTGTAGTTGTAATTTTGCTCTTCTACTTGCAAAACGGAGTTATTGCAAAAAATATTGGTTTTTATAATAGAATTTTGCAAATTATTTGCGTTAGTTTGTGTGTTTTGTAAATTTTCTTTTATAATGTTTGCTTGTGCATCAACAACAATATCATCTTTGTGCACAAGTGTTATGGCTTTGGTTGGACAAATTTTTTCACACAAGCCACAAGCCAAACAATCTTTTGGCGAAACTTCTAGTGTAAAGTTTGTGCTTTTGTTAACTAGGCATTGCTTGCTTTGCAAAGTGCTTGGTGCATTTTTTTGTGCATCGTCATCTAACATTTTTGCTCTTATAACAGCGTGAGGGC
>ERZ808246.995-NODE-995-length-21803-cov-23.297361_pt1 | contig 21803 bp, 18 predicted proteins | sample MGYA00521083_ERZ808246 | MGnify/ENA primary metagenome ERZ808246 (study PRJEB31516, sample SAMN03275577) | gut metagenome | biome: mammalia-associated habitat; material: feces | host: Papio cynocephalus | place: Kenya | collected 2012-07-07 ... | reverse complement strand
CAAAAATGTCACTTTTACCCCACAAAAATATCACCTTAATATCACCTTAATATCACTTTCGTTTTCTCCGGATAGTGTATACTAGTAGCATCGTTTGAGCAAAAAAGGAGTTTCGATATGTTGGCAAAGTGCTATTCGGGCGCCGTGAACGGCGTGAACGCCACGCCGGTTGAGATTGAAGTGAACTCGACCGTCGCGACGAGTTCGTTCACCATAGTCGGCCTGCCGGATGTCGCGGTGAAGGAAGCCAAGGACCGCGTGAGCACGGCGGTCAGGAATTCCGGCTTCTTGTCGCGGCAGGAATATGCCGTCACGGTCAATCTCGCTCCGGCTGACGTCCGAAAGGAAGGCCCAATCTACGATTTGCCCATCGCCATTTCCCTCCTGCAGGCGACGGGACGGCTGGATGCCGGCAACCTGTCCGACTACGCCTTTGTCGGGGAATTGGCGCTTTCCGGCGTAATCCGTCGCGTTCGCGGCGTTCTGCCTATCGTGCTGGAAATGAAGGAAATCGGCAAAAAAGCGGTGTTTGTTCCCGAAGAAAACGCCGCGGAAGCGAGCGTCGTCGAGGGAATCGACGTCATACCCGTCCATACTTTGCGTGAGACGGCGCTCGCGTTGACCGGAGCCGTCCCCATACCGCCGCGTACGACCGACCTTGCGGCGCTGGTCGGCCGATCGTCGGACGCCTATGACGATGACTTTGCGGACGTCAAAGGACAGGAAAGCGCCAAACGCGCGCTGGAAGTCGCCGTCGCCGGCGGACACAACGTGCTGATGATAGGCTCTCCCGGTTCGGGAAAAACGATGCTGGCGCGGCGCATTCCGTCCATTCTGCCGCCTATGACGGTAGAGGAAGCGCTGGAAGTCTCGCGCATCCATTCCGTCGCCGGGCCGTTGAAGGTTCAAGACGCATTTGTGACGACGCGTCCTTTCCGCGCACCGCACCATACGGTGAGCTCCATAGGTTTGTTGGGTGGCGGCACGCGTCCCTTGCCGGGCGAAGTCTCGCTTGCCCATCGCGGCGTTTTGTTTTTGGATGAATTCGCCGAGTTCCCGCGGCAGGCGCTGGAAGTCTTGCGCCAACCGCTGGAGGATGGACATGTGGGGGTTTCGCGCGCGGCGGCGGCCTGCGACTTCCCTTCACGATTCATGCTCATCGCCGCGATGAATCCTTGCCCATGCGGCTACTATAACGACCCGACGCACGATTGCCGCTGCACCCAGTCGCAGATTCTCAAGTATCAGAGGCGCATTTCGGGGCCTCTGTTGGACCGGATCGACATCCAAATAGGCGTCCAGGCCGTGCCCGTCAAGGAACTCGCCGGACTGCGCCGCGGCGAATCGAGCGCCGCCGTGCGTGCGCGAGTCGTGGCGGCGCGGGAAATCCAAAAACGCCGCTATGGCTCCAAATCGGGCATTTTGACGAATGCGGACGCCAAAAGCCGCGATTTGCAGGATATTTGCAGGCTGAGTACACGTGCGCAGGAGGAAGTCCGGCGGATTTTGGAGGCGCTTCGCCTCTCGGCGCGCGCCTACGACCGTATTTTGCGCGTTTCCCGCACGATAGCCGACTTGGCGGGACATGACGACGTCGGTCAGGATGACATTATGGAAGCCGCCTCGTATCGTCAACTGGACGACGATTCTTTCTGGGCATGAACTATAGAATTTAAACCGTAAAGCAAGGAGAGAAAACCATGAACCAAGCCACATCCAATACCCAAACGACTGCGAAAGCCGCGGATTACCGTCCGCAACTGGCTTTCTACCATCCAAATGCGCGCAATACGGGGTCGGCCGTGAAATTCGAGTTGCATCCGGCGCACGGCAATTCGTCCGGGTGCATCATGATGAGCCTCGCGAACCAGATTGTGACGGCTGCGCGCACCGGGCAAGGCAATCCCACATTCGCCCGTTTCGATTGGCAGCATCGCATCGTCGTCAAATTGGATTTTGCCGATCTTTCCCAGATGTTGATGGTTCTCAAAGGCGAGAACGAAGGCGCCGACGACCAAAAGGGCCTTTTCCATCGTTCGGCGCAGGCCGTGACGCGGATCCTGCTGCGCCGGGTCGTCGAGCCGGTCAAAGGCTATTCTTTGGACGTCTATCGCACGGCTGCGAAGGGCGATGCCGGGGCAAACGAGAGCAAAGCGCATATTTTCCTTTCCATTCCGGAGGCCATTGGGCTTGCCTGTGCGGTGGAAGGTTCCATGAGCGTGATAGCCTTCGGCATCCCCAAGATTGTTCCGCACGATACCTCTGCCTATCGTGCGCAATATCAAGGAGAAAGCGCCCATGTTCGCGCTCTGGCGTAAGATCGCGAATGTCGGCGTGCGACATGGCGTATGGGGCGAGCGGGCCGCGGCGTGCGCCCTGCGCCACAAGGGCTACGCCATACTCGCACGCAACATCCGGCCGGTCGAGCGCGACAAGCGGCTGGAAATCGACATTGTCGCGTACGAACCGCGCTGCCGGACGGTCGTCTTCGTCGAAGTCAAGCAGCACGCGCGACCCAAGGAGGGACAATCGCGCCTTCGAAGCGTAGACGCGCGCAAGTGCCGGTTGCTGCGGCGTGCCTGCAGAGCGTGGCTGCGTCTCAACCGTTGGCAGGGGGCGTACCGTTTTGACGTCATGGAGGTCTATGGGCGCCCCGATTCGGGCGTGCCGCCCCGGATCGACCATATTGAACGCGTGCGTCTTTTCGCGTCGCGCGAGACTTTTGTGGATTGGGCGGATTGACGCTAGAGGAGGTAGACGATGACCATGAAGTTTTCCTGTGTCGGCGAGCCGGTGCACGAGCCCTTGACCGAACGGCATGTCCAGGCGATTTGGTATGACCATGCCATGCGGCCGGCGCATTTGCGGACGACCCGTGGGGTGCGCGTGCGGGTTGTCCATCCCGGGGAATGGAATCTGGGCGCCGGTCCCGACTTCAAGAATGCGGTAGTCGAGCTGGCGTCCGAGACGGGTGTGCGCAGATTGCGCGGCGATGTGGAAGTCCACTTGTCGCCGCGCGATTGGGAAGCGCATGCGCATGGGCGCGATCCGCGCTACGCGGGCGTGATTGTGCATGTCACATGGTTTGCGGGCGAAGCACCGCCCTCATTGCCTGAAAACGCCATATCCATCGTCCTGGGACCCCGTTTTGCCGCGGAACCGGCCTTTTCGCCCGAGCAAATCGACCTGTCGGCCTACCCGTTCGACCGTCTGCCGTCCACGGAACGACCCTGCCGGCACTGGCTGGCGGATTCTCCGTCCGTCGTGCAGACGCTTCTGGACGAAGCCGGGCGTTTTCGTTTGAATTTGAAAGCCAATCGCATCGGGCTTATTTTGTCCAACCATCTATGCGGACGAAGCCAGCTGTTCTACGAGGAAGTCATGGCGGCGCTGGGGTACAAGGCAAATTCGCGGAACTTTCGTTCGATTGCCCGCTCCGTTCCGCTCGATCGCCTTTTGGCGGAGCCCGAAAACGCCGCGGCGGCTTTGCAAAGCGCCGCGTCGTTCGTGGCATGGGAACGCGGCGCCACGCGGCCGCACAACAGCCCCTTCGCGCGTTTGTCAGCCGCCGCGGCATTGTTTACCGAAACGGATATTCTTTCCGCATTGGAGGAGGCCGATTTCTCTCCAATCGGGTGTCGCATCTGGGTTCGACGGCTTGTCGCCCGCCGTCTCATGGGGGCCGGGCGTGCAGCGGCCGTCTTCGCGAATGTCATCGTCCCCTTCGCTCTTTACGAGGGGCGGATAAGGACGCCGCTGGACTGGCTTCCGCCCGAGGACGTCTCCCAGCCTGTGAGATTGACGGCTTTTCGTTTGCTGGGACCGGGGCATGATCCGGCGGCGGTCTACGCGAAGGACGGTTTGCGCATTCAGGGGCTTTTGCAGATACATCGCGAGTTCTGCCTGCCCATCCATCCCAATTGCGGAACCTGTTATCTGTCGCGCGAGCATGGCTTGCCCGAGAGTGCGAATCTATGTGAATATGGAACGTAAGGGGGCCGAACAGGAAATACAAGTGGATATTTTAGTTCATTTCGGGTAGTTTTGGATTTCTCCGAGCAATCCGCTCTGCCGCGGCGAGCCGTTCGTTTCGGCGAATCGCTCCGCCTATCAAGACGTGGGACAGGGGAAGTGGCTCACGCGGAGAGACGCCAGTGGGGTGGTGCAGGGTTGCAAGGGGCGGCAGTTCCAGCCTCCCCTATTCTTGCCGCGGAGGCGGTGCAGGGCACCGCGCGCGCTGCGGGGGGATAGGGGAGGAGGGAGCGTCGTCGTGCGTTCCCTAAGGCGGGAAACCGGAACCGGTCCCTCGTCGCGCCGGAACGGTGATGCCGTCGCGCCGGAACGGTGATGCCGTTGCGCCGGAACGGCGATGCCGTCGCGCCGGAATTGCCGCCCCGTTTCAAAGGGCGACGGACGCGGGGCGGGTGCAATCTGTCGAACGGGCAGGCGCATACGCGGATTCTAAGAGATAATTGCATGAAACAGACGAAAGGCTGGCATTCTCTTCGTGTTTCAAGGTATCCTCACTAAAAATCCGGTTTGTGGCTGGGCTTTTCGGGGAGATGGATGTCAAAGGATGTTTTTACTCACGAAGAGAAAGGTTTCAGAAAATGTAAATGTCTTTTCGTTTTGTGTTATGCTGGATAGGAAGAGGATTCGCAAGGGGGAATGAGCTTTTTCATTTTTTGCAAGAGATGATGCGGATTAGGTTCAGAAGTTATCCAAAGAGAGCACAATTTCATGAAAAAGGAATGTTTTTCAATTGGCGGGCGGCCTTTGGCACGGTTTTTGCTTAGAGAGGGTGTTCACACGGTGTGGACATCTAACCAAACAATAAAAGACAAAAGAGAAAGGTAGCAAGAGGCAATGAAAAGAATCGCAGGATTGACGGCGGCGGTGGTTACGGCGGTAAGCGCCGCGTCCGCCACGTATGCGGAGGATGCCACGGCGGCGCAGGGTGCCGAGTCGGAAGCGTCTTCGCCCGTGTCCGTCTCGGTATCCGTCGACGTGCTGAGCGACTACATCTGGCGCGGCACGATCTGCAACGACAATCCCGTCTGGCAACCGTCCGTCTCGGCGACATACGACGCGGGCGATTACGGTTGGGTTGCGGCGAGCGTGTGGTCCAGTTTCGACTTGACGCACAAACGCGGCACGGCCACAAACAGCCGCCGGACGGCCGGTTTGCAGGAGATCGACTACACGCTCTCGTACGGCGTCGAGCTGGCGGGCGTGGGACTTGAGGTCGGCCACATCTGGTACACCTACCCGAACAACAACGGCTCGAGCGACCAAGACCTGTACGCGTCCGTTTCGTATGCGAACCCGTTCGTGACGCCGAGCGCCTCCGTCTATTGGAACTATTCCGATTCGGCGGGGACGGATCCGAGCACGCTCTACTACAGCTTCGGCCTGAGCCACGACTTCGCGCTGACGGACGCGCTCACGCTGACGCCGTCCGCGTCGCTGGGATTCGGCGGCAATGCGTGGACGAAAAACATAACGGGCGAAGCCGTCGGCACGGAGCTTACGGACCAGACGGTCGGGCTTTCGGCCTCGTACGCGGTCACGGACTGGCTGTCGCTGGGCGCGCAAGTCAACTATACGTGGGTTCCCAGCCACACGTTGCGCAAACTCGACTACATGGGCATGGGCAAAGACGAGATTTGCTGGGGCGGTGTGAACGCGACGGTCACTTTCTGAAAAACGGCCGAAGTTCAAGAACGGCTGAAGTTCAAACCAAGGAGAAACGAACATGAAGAACATGACGACACGCGAATTCCTGAAGGGCGCCTGCATGGGCGCCGTCGGGATGGCGGCGGGTTCGGCTCTCACGGGCTGCGACCCGAAAGACTCCAAGAGGAGTCCGCTCGACAAGGGCGTGACGATTCCGCAGACGATGAAGATGATCAAATGGCGCTTCCAGACCTATGCGGGCACGGCGCTGGCGCAGCACGTCTGCAAACCGGCGATCGACGCGTTCAACAAGGTCGCAGGCAACCGGATGCACATCGATCTCTACTACGCCGACCAGCTCGTGCCGACGTCTGAACTCTTCAGCGCGCTCCAGGCCGGCACGATCGACGGCGTGCAGTCGGACGACGACTCCATGTCGTCCGCGGCGGACGTGCGCGTGTTCGGCGGCTACTTCCCGTTCGCGACGCGCTATTCGCTAGACGTGCCGGTGCTCTTCGCGCAGTACGGGCTCGACAAGATTTGGGCGGAATCGTACAAGGAGGCGTCCGGCGGCAAGGTGACGTGGCTGTCGGCCGGTTCGTGGGATCCGTGCCACTTCGCGACGAAGAAACCGATCGAGCATCTGGCGGACCTGAAAGGCTTGCGCGTCTACACGTTCCCGACGGCGGGGCGGTTCCTGCAGCAGTTCGGCGTGGTGCCGGTGACGCTTCCGTACGAAGACGCCGAGATGGCGCTCCGCACGGGCACGCTGGACGGCGTCGCGTGGTCGGGCATCACCGAGGACTACACCGTCGGCTGGGCGGACGCCTGCAAGTACTTCCTGACGAACTCGCTTTCGGGCGCGTGGATCGGCTCGTACTTCGCCAACACGGAAAGTTGGTCCAAGGTGCCGGACGATCTCAAGACGCTCTTCAAGCTGTCGATGGACTCGTCGCACTACTACCGCCAGTACTGGTACTGGGGCGGCGAAGCCGACCTGCGCGTGAACGGCGGCAAGCTGAAACTCTGCTCCATTCCCGAAGCGGAGTGGGCCGAGGTCGAAAAGAAGGCCGTGCCGTTCTGGGAAGAGATCGCCAAAGCTTCGCCCCGCGCGAAAGCGGTGGTGGACATCTTCCGCAAATACAACGCGGTCATGGCCAAAGCCGGCAAACCCTATAGGTACTGATGATCATGCATGCATTGGTCAAATACGTGCGCGGTGTCGAAGCCCTCGTGAGAGGGCTCGGCATCGCCGCGATGTATCTCCTCTTGGTGATACTCGCCGTGTTGATGTTCCCCGTTTTCGCGCGCGGCACGGGCATCAACACGATCTGGGCGCTCGAAATGGCGCAGTTCGCCGTGGGCGCCTACTATCTGCTGGGGGCGGGCTGGACCCTGCAACGCGGCGCGCACGTGCGCATGGACTTCCTCTACGCGAACTGGAAGCCGCGCACGAAGGCGATTGTGGACGCCGTGACGTCCTTCTTCGTCCTCTTCTATCTCGTCGTCATGCTGCTGGGCGGCTGGGACAGTTGCGCCTACGCGGTCGTCGCCAAGCAGATCAACCACACCGTCTGGGCGCCGTACATGGCCCCCATCAAGATTGCGATGGTGATCGGAATCTTTTTCATGTTCCTGCAGATGACGGCCGAGTTCGTCAAATCGGTTCTCGCCGCGTTCAAGAAGGAAGTCGTATTGCCGAATCCCGACACCGAGGACGAGCGTCTCTACGGCGGACGCCTTTCCCGCGCCCGGTACTGGAAGACGATGGCGTGTTGCGCGGTGGCCGGCACGGCCGGCGCGCTGTTGCTGGTCTTGGGCGTGCCGCGCGTGACGCCGGAGGGCGGCTTCGGGCTTCTGCTCGTCTTCGCCGGGGCATTCCTGGCGGTCGGCGCGCCGATCGTGTCGATTCCGCCGACCATAAGGCGCTTCCACGATCTGGACATGTCGGGCTGGTGGGCGTTCACCTACGGCGTGTTCGCGCTGATTCCGGGCTTGGGCATTCTCGTCATGATCGGCGAGGCGATTCTGCTCGCGCAGGACGGGGCGCCGGGCACGACGGGCTTCGGGCCCGATCCGAAAGGGCGTAACCTCATCCAGGTGTTCGATCCGCGCATCCCGAAAGCGCCGGCGCCGCTGGCGGAAGCGCCCGTTCCGGCCGAGCCGGACGAGCCGCATTCCTACTGGCTGCCGTATCTCGTCTTCGCCGGGGTGGGGATTCTCTTCCTCGCCGGGGGGTTCGGGCTTGCCGCGCTGCTGTCCAACCCGACATGGTTCATGCTGGGCGCGTTGGTGTTCCTGCTTTCCATGCTCTTTTTGATTAGAGGTGTCGTATGTATGAATCGTTGAGTCTGACGGAGTACCTGCTCTCGTATCCGGGCATCATCGTCGCGTTGATGTTCACGTTCCTCATGGTCCTGATGCTGACGGGCCAGCGTGTATTCGGCGTGATGGGGTTCATCGGCGTCGTGTTCGCGCTCATATTCATCGACCGCGGCGCTTTGGGCTACGGCTTCAACGCGGCGATCAAGCTGTTCAACTGGTACCCGATGCTGACGTTGCCGATGTTCGTGTTCATGGGCTTCATGCTTTCCGAATCGGGCATCGCGAATGACATGTACTACATGTTCCACGTCTGGTTCGGCGGCCTGCGCGGCGGTCTCGCCGTCGGCACGCTCCTGGTCATGGTCATGATTTCGTGCATGAACGGCCTGTCGGTCGCCGGCATGGCCATCGGCTGCTCCGTCGCCTTGCCGGAACTCCTGAAGCGCAACTACGACAAACGCATGATTTCCGGCGTGATCCAGGCGGGCTCCTCGCTCGGCATCCTGTTCCCGCCCTCGGTCGTTCTGGTCCTGTACGGAATGATCGCGCGCGAACAGGTGAAGGACCTGTGGCTGGCGGGCGTCGGGCCGGCCATCCTGCTGTCGGTCCTCTTCTTCGGCTACGTCATCATCCGCTGCCGGATCAACCCGAAACTCGGGCCGATCCTCCCCAAGGAGCAGCGCAACTTCAGCTGGGCGGAGAAATTCCGCGTCCTGCGCGCGGGCATTCTGCCGATTCTGCTCGTCCTTTCGGTCATCGGCTCGTTCTTCTCGGGGCTGACCTCGCTCGAGGAAAGTTCGGCGGTGGGCGCGCTCGCGGCGTTCCTGATCGCGCTCTGCAAGAAACGCCTGACGCTGAAGGTCTTCACCAAGACCCTGAAGGAGACGCTCGACAACTCGGCGATGTTCCTCTGGATCATGATGGCGGCGCTGTCGTTCTCGGCGGTCTTCGACTCGCTGCACGCGGTGGACGTCCTGAAGCAGTTCTTCACAAGCGATCTGGGCCTCTCGCCCTGGTGCATCCTCTTCCTGATGCAGCTCACGTTCATCGTCATGGGCATCTTCCTGGACGACACCGCCATGCTGATCATCGTCGCGCCGCTGTTCATTCCGCTCGTGAAGGAGCTCGGGTTCAGCCCGATCTGGTTCGGCGTCCTCTACACGATCACCTGCCAGATCGCCTACATCACCCCGCCGTTCGGCTACAACCTCTTCATGATGCGCGCCATGAGCCCGGACTGCATCACGATCAAGGACATCTACGCGTCCATCGTGCCGTTCCTGTTCCTCATGATCGCGGCGATCGTCCTCATCATGCTCTTCCCGCAGATCGCCCTGTGGCTGCCGGACTACGTCAACGGCAAGGCGCTCGGCCCGGTGGACTGGCTCGTCGCGCACTGCGGCTGGTTCAAGGACCTCTGCGCCGCGGCATTCGACTACGTTCCCGCCGTGAGGTAAGGCCATGGAAAGCGTCACGCTCGAAATCGCCGGCAGGCACTGGACGTTCCGCTCCCTCAAGGAGCTGATGGGCAAGGCCTCCCCGAAACGTTCGGGGGACGTGACGGCGGGATGCGCCGCGGCGAGCGACGAGGAACGCGTCGCCGCCCAGATGCTGCTCGCCGACGTGCCGCTTTCCCTTTTCCTCGAGGAGCCGCTCATCCCGTACGAGAAGGACGAGGTGACGCGGCTGATCGTCGATTCGCACGACGCGGCGGCGTTCGCCCCCGTGAAGAACATGAGCGTGGGGCAGTTCCGGGACTGGCTGCTCCGGTACGAGACGGACGACAAGGTCCTTTCCGCCCTCGCCCCGGGCTTGACGCCCGAGATGGTGGCGGCCGTCTCCAAGATCTGCTCGAACCAGGATCTCATCCTCATCGCCTCGAAGTGCCGCGTCGTCACGGCGTTTCGCGACACGATCGGCCTGAAAGGGTGCCTCTCGACCCGCCTGCAGCCGAACCACGCCACGGACGACCTGAAGGGAATCGCCGCGTCCATGCTGGAAGGGCTCCTCTACGGCTGCGGGGACGCGGTCATCGGCATCAATCCGGCGACGGACTCCGTGCCGATGATGCAGGATCTCCTGAAGCTCATCGACGAGCTCATCCACCGCTACCACATCCCGACCCAAAGCTGCGTCCTGTCGCACGTCACGAACGCGCTGGAGGTCATGCGCCTGGGGACCCCCGTCGACCTCGTGTTCCAGTCCATTGCCGGCACGGAAATCGCCAACAACGTCTTCGGCGTGAACCTGAACATCCTGTCCGAAGCCTACGACGCGGCGCTTTCCCTGAAGCGCGGCACGGTGGGGCAGAACGTCATGTACTTCGAGACGGGGCAGGGAAGCGCGCTTTCCGGCCGCGGCGATTGGGGCGTCGACATGCAAACCTGCGAAGCGCGCGCCTACGCCGTCGCCCGCAAGTTCAAGCCGCTCCTCGTCAACACGGTCGTCGGCTTCATCGGCCCCGAGTACCTCTACGACGGCAAGGAAATCATCCGCGCCGGACTGGAGGACCACTTCTGCGCCAAACTGCTCGGCCTGCCGATGGGCTGCGACATCTGCTACACGAACCACTCCGAAGCCGACCAGAACGACATGGATATCCTCATGACGTGCCTGGCCGCCGCCGGACTGACCTACCAGATGGCCATTCCGGGCGGGGACGACGTCATGCTCGGCTACCAGACCACCAGCTACCACGACATCCAATACGTCCGGCAGGTCTTCGGCAAGCGCCCGGCACCGGAATTCGAGGCCTGGCTGGAGGATATGGACCTTGTCGACGTGCGCCAACATCTCGTCACGCACAAAGGAGGCGATCATGCTCTTATCGGTTACGAACACGAACTTGAGCGCTGACCCGTGGGAGGCGCTGCGCAAGTTCACCCCCGCCCGGATAGCCATGGGTCGCGCCGGCGGCAGCCTGCGCACCGTCAATCTGCTCGACTTCCGCCTCGCCCACGCCCGGGCGCGCGATGCCGTGCATGCGCCGTTCCATGTCGAACGCGTCCACAAACAGCTCGAGGAGGCGGGATTCCCCTATGTGGACGTCCATTCCCTCATCACCGACAAGCTGGACTACCTTCTCCATCCCGAGCGCGGGCGGATTTTGACGGACGAGTCGGTCGCCTTCCTCAAGACCCGCGCGGCGGAATGGGGCCCGCGCGATATCGTCATCGTCATTTCGGACGGACTCTCCGCCGTCGCCGCGGAGGAGCATGCCGTGGATGTCGCCAAGGGGCTCCGCGCGGAGCTCGGCGACGCCTTTACCTTCTATCCGGTGGTGGTCGTCCCGTTCGGCCGCGTCAAAATAGCGGACGCGATAGCCGATGCGCTCGGCGCGCGCATGGCGATCATCCTCCTCGGGGAGCGCCCCGGCCTCGGCGCGAAGGACTCCCTCAGCGCCTATTTCACCTACATGGCGCGCAACAGTTCCGTCGATTCGGACCGCAACTGCGTCTCGAACATCCGTCCGGCGGGCATGCCGATTCCGTGGGCGGTGCGCAAGCTTTCCGTCCTCATGCGCGAATCGTTCCGCCGGCAACTGAGCGGCACGGGCCTGAAGGACCGCCTGACGCTGGACGACCTGCGGCGGATGATCCCGCTCACGGACGCGGATACAAAGGCGTTGCCGCAATGATCCACCTCTACACAGGCGACGGGAAGGGCAAGACGACCGCCGCGGTCGGCCTCGCGACACGCGCCCGGGGACACGGCGAGCGCGTCCTTTTCGTCCAGTTCCTCAAAGGCGGCCCCACGGGCGAAGTGGCGGAATTGGAACGCCTGGGCGTGGAAGTCCTGCGGCTGGACCACCCCTGCGGATTCTGGTACAATCTGGACCCACCCGCCCGGCAAGAGGTCGTAACCGAGCATAATGCGCTTCTGAAAGGCGTTTTGGACGAATTGAACGGGACCACTCCTCCCGATCTTCTGGTGCTGGACGAGTTCACCTATGTCTACACGACCCCCATGGCCGACCCGGCGCTTTGCCGCCAGGTGCTCGCCGCGGCACAAAAACGCGGCGTGGAACTCGTCCTGACGGGGCGCAATCCCGGCGAACTCGCGCAGTATGCGGACTATCTTTCGGAGATCAAAGCCGTCCGCCATCCCTTCGACCGCGGCGTTCCCGCCCGGGAAGGGGTGGAGTTCTAGGTTCCGTTCCGGGATCTGATCTGTCCGGGCTTTGTCCGCCGCGATTCGGCATCAGGCGCGCACACCGATGGTTTTGCCGCGGTTCCCGAAGGAATCGAGCGGGGTGACGCGGAGAGACTCGGGCGCAACGGGCTCCTTGACCAGGTAAAGGGTGGGGGCGCCCGCGAGATGCCGCGGACGATTGTATTTCACATCGTAAACGGTGGCGATAATCTTGTCTCCGGCGGCGATTTCATAGCGGAAAGCCCGCGTTGCGTTCGCCGCCGCGCAGGGAATGGAGAGAAGCAGCCCGTTCTTTTCCTTCCGGATGGCCGGCGCGGCGCCCGCCGGGAATTCGGGAGGGACGGCTTGGGCTTTTCGCGTCTCGAAACCGAATGCCGCGCGGGGCGCCGCAGGAAGGGGGATGACCCAGTCCGGACCCAGCGAATCCGCATCCTCCATGAGATCGTAGCGCGACAGGACAAGACGGTCGTCGTAGACGCGCGCAACCATTCCCTGCCGTTGCGCGTACTGGTCGACCGCGCCGCCGTAACGCAGGGACGATGTGGCGATGGAGGTGAAAGCGCCCTGCCAAACCGACCGTTCGTCGGTGAGCGACGTGTGGGAGTGGCCCGAAAACGCCACTGCGTTGGGGAATGCCGCGAGCGCGCGCGTCGCGTATCCCTTGTCCGGACACCAGGCGTCCGCGCCGTAGACCGTGTCTTTCGGGTGGCAATGCTGGATGAAGAAGAAGGGCTTCGAGCGGTCGAGTTCCGCCGCGTGGGTTTTGAACCACTCCTCCACTTCGGGGATTCCGCCCCACGGATCCTTCCCCAAGGACCACTGGGCGCCCACGAACTGGTAGCCTTTCACCGTTTTGAGCCAAATCGGCGCATAATCTTCGCGGAAGACCTTTCGCCAGGCTCCCGCCGGATCATGACGGATCTGTCCGGCTTCGAAGGAGGGTTTGTGGAAGAACCGGACGTCGAACTTGTCGTAGGTCTGTCCTTCCAAATCATGATTGCCGTAGACGAACAACTGCTCCACGCGGCGTCCATCGCGTGTGGAACGTCCCTTGGGGAATACGCGGAACCACGCTTCGCCGACGCGTTCCAGCTGGTTGAGCATGCCATTGTCGGCCATGTCGCCCGCCAGCACCACGCCGTCCACTCCTTGCGCGTCAAAAAAGCGGAGGGTCTTTTCAAATGCCACGGTGTCGCCGAACTTGCGGAAGTCGCCTGCGCCGGCGTCTACATGAATGTCGCTGACGACGCCCAAGACGAGGCGGGCCTGGTCTTGCGCAAAGGCTCCTGCGGGGGCGCGAAACGCGCGGCATCCGGCAAGCGCGCCGAGAGAAAGGGCGCCGCCGAGGAATGAACGTCGTGATAGATCCAAGTCGTTATCTCCTTTCAAGAACATAATGTTGGATACATGGTAGCATTTCTATCGCGAAAAGGCAAGCCCTCTCCGTTTTTTTGCGGATGTCATGTCCAAAAGCAAACGAACGTTTTCTAGGCGTTTGCTCTTGAATATGACGAAATAAACTCCGACGGGCGACAAAAGGCGTCCCTAACGGGTCGCAGTCCCCCGCGGCCCGCAGGGGATAAATTGGCCGTGGAGGTCGGGAGAACGGGAAGAAGGGGTGTTGTGCGTTGGGTCTTGCCTATTATAGAGGAGTAGAGAGGAGGATAGTCCCCTCAAACGATCCCCAATGGCAGGGACGGATCCGGCCGTGTGGCGCCACGAACAGACGAAATTCTCGTGCCCATGAGAAAAGATTCTCGTGCCCATGAGAAAAAATTCTCATGGGCACGAGAACGGAGTGCTCCCAGACATGAAATAGTCCGTTAATTCATGTTTTCTGTTGAAATCAATCATGAAATAGTCAGATATCCCCTAAAAACCCGGGGTGACCCGGGCGAGTGTCCCTTTTTCGCCCGCTGGGCACGCCCGAAACGGGTGTTCAAATGCCTTGAAACGCCTATGCCGTCGCGCCGGAACGGTGATGCCGTTGCGCCGGAACGGTGATGCCGTTGCGCCGGAACGGCGATGCCGTTGCGCCGGAACGGCGATGCGGTTTCCTTGAAACGCCGTCCCTCCTCTCTTGGGGAATAAACGCCGATGGATGGCAAAAGGCGTTCTGTTCGTTCCGTCTGTCCCGTTCGTAGCAGCGTGTGGAAATGCAGCAGCAGTAGGGGAGGAGCCTGTCGGTTTCGACCGTGTGGAACTTCTGGTTGGACATGACTGTTATATTTGCTCTTGTATTATGCCGGAGAATATGCTATCATATTCCTCACGCGAAAGTACAGGAGAGGAACTAAGAGGAAATATGCGGAAGATTCAGCAGAAAAGCGCCGCTTATGCGCAGGCCCCGGGCGTGTGCACCGGCTCGTTTTTGCCTGAAAACCGCGCAAAAAGCATCGTTATGCCCCCCCCCCCCCCAAAAAAAAAACAACAGAAAGGGATGTGAGTTGAAGCTTTGGGGCTTGGCGGCGCTGTATGTCCTTGTCGCGAGTGTGCTGTGCATCGTCTGCTATCCCGTGACGATAAGCGACACGATGGCGCGGTACGCGCCGATGGCGGACGCTTTCGCGCGCGGCGACTGGCATTACGCGTTCCATCCGCGCTTCGGGGTACTCTTCCAGGTCGTGGCGGGCGCCGTCGCTTGGCTGACGGGGCTTTCGGGCGCGCAGGCGGTGCAGGTGGCGTCCATCCTTTTTGTCGCGCTCGCGGCGGTTCCGCTCTGGCATCTCGTGCGCGACATTTTCGGCGAGAAGGCGGCGTGGGGCGCGGTCGCGCTTTTGCTGGTTTCGGACGATTTCACGCGCTATGCCATGGATGGTTTGCGCGATACGGGCAAGTGCCTCGCGTTCGCGCTTCTCGGGCTGGGGGCGGTCCGGCGGAGCGGTCTCTGGTTCGGACTGGGGCTTTTCGTCTTGATCGCGCTCGTGTCGTACGGATTCGCCGTGGCGAGCGTGCTGGTCTTCGGCTGGTGCGTGTGGGCGCTGTGGACGCGGCGGTTCGGGGCGTTGCCGCTCCCCGTCCTCGGGTGGGCGGTCGGGACGCTCGCCGTCTCCTTTATGGTGCACGCCTATACGGGCCACTGGCTCCCGGCTCCGCACTACATTGACCTTCTGGGGAGGTGGCTGTGATCATACTCGCCCTGATCGCGCTTGTGGCCATTCTTTACCGCGTCCAAAAGCGCCTGTTCACGCGTGCAGAGGGCGTTTTGCTGGCGATTGTCGCCGCGAACGTGGCGCTCATCTGGGCGCAGATCGCGATCAAGGACCACGCGGCGTTTCCCGAGAAGCGGTACTGGATCCAGTCCTTCGTGCTGTTGTTGGGGTGGACCGCGTGGGGCATCCAGGCGTTCTGCCGCTCGGCCGCGGCGAAGCGCGTTCCGGCGATTCGCTTCCTTTTCCCGCTCATTGTCGCGCTTTTCGCGCTGAATGACCTTGTCATGGTCGTCAAGCCGCATATTCCGGTCGGGCGGCGCCATGCGTGGGTGTCGGCCTGCAACTGGGCGGCGGAACGCATCCGGGCGGACTGGAAGGGCCCGGCGCAGGATGCGGAGGACGTCTTTTCCGTGCAGCAGTACCACCGGCCGAACCGCCCCTGCGTAGCGGGGCACGCCGCGCGCATCGCCTATCTCGTGGGCGGACGCGTCGCTTCCACAAACGAGTTCGGGCGGCTGGACCGGCCCGATTACATCTGCAAGGAAGAGTCCAAAATCGGGAAATTGGGGCCGGATTACGAGCTGATGGACCGCGTCCAGTTCGGCAAACGCCGCTTTGCGCTCTATCGCAGGCGGGAGGAGGCCGCGCGATGACGATCTTCAACGTCATGCTCGGCCGCGGTCGCGGCGGACTGGAGGCGGTCGCCTACCAGTATGCCCGGCTTTTCGCCGCGCGCGGACACGTCTCGGGCATGGTCTGCCACAAGGATTCGCCCTACACGGTCGCGGCGAACGTCCGCCGCCTGCCGGTCTGCAGTTCGTCGCGGTTCAACTTCGCGACCTACCTTCAGATTCTCTGGTACGCCTGGCGGTATGCGCCGGACGTCGTCTTCTGCCACGGGAACCGGGCGGTCGGTTTCGTCACGTCCTGGCTCGTCAAGCCGCTTTTGCCGCGCCGCACGCGGATTGTCGGGGTGGCGCACAATGCGAACGTGCGCCGCTTCCGGGAAATGGACTGCGTCATCGCCGTGTCGGAGTCGGTGCGGGACGAACTGGTGCGGGTCGAGCGGGCGCCCGTGGGGCGCGTGCGGTGCTGCTGGAACGCGGTCGCCGTGCCCGGAACCGCCGTGCCGCCTCCGAAGGGACCGGTCCCCGTCGTCGGCTTTCTCGGGCGGCTCGTCCCGGCCAAGGGCGTGGACGTCCTCTTGGACGCGTGCGCACAGCTCAAGGCGCGCGGCATCGCGTTCCGGCTCGTGATCGGCGGGGACGGCCCCGACCGGCCGGCCTTGGAGGCGCAGGCGAAAGAGAAGGGGCTTTCGGACGTCGTGCGCTGGGCGGGGTGGGTCGCGGACAAGGCGGCTTTCTTCAAGGACGTGTCCGTCGCCGTCATGCCGTCCCGCAAGGAACCGTTCGGACTTGTCATGCTGGAGGCGATGGCCGCGGCGCGGCCGGTCGTCGTGTCGGATTGCACCATGCCGGCGGAAGTCGTGCGGCAGGCGGCGTGCGGACTTGTCGTGCCGCGCGGAGACAGCGCGGCGCTCGCGGACGCCTTGGAGGAACTTTTGCGCGATCCGGAGAAGCGCCGCGAAATGGGACGTCTGGGACGCGCCGCGGCGGAATCCACCTACTCGGAAGCGCGTCTCGGGAAGGAACTCGAGGATATCGTCCTCCATTGCGACGTGGCGGAACGCCATTCGCTGACGCCCGGACGATTCCGGGTGCTCGCGCTCATGGCGGCGGACGCCTTGACGCTGTTCGTGGTGTGGGTCGCGACGGTCGTCCTTTACGACACTTTTATCGGCATCGACGCCTATAAACCCGCCATTTACTGGAAGCTTTGGCCGATTATTCCCTTCTTCATCGGCATGAACGCCGTCTGCCGGCTCTATCACGGCAACTGGATGTACCCGGCCATGCCGCTTTCGCCCGTGGAAGAGTTCCGGCGGCTCTTTGTATCTTCCGTCTTCGCGCACCTGCTTCTGATGAGCCTTTTGGGCTTCTCGCGGCACAACCTGCAGTATTCGCGTCTGATCGTGGCGATTGCGGGCCTGGCGACGGGGCTTTTGGCGCAATCGTTGCGCAATATCGTGCGGGAGATTCTCTTCAAATTGCGCATTTGCCAGATTCCGGTCGCCCTCGCCGGGAGTACCGAAACGGCGCGCCGCGTGAGGGCGATTCTGGCGGACAATGCGTATATCGGCTTCGAAATCGTGCAATTTTTCGACAATGCGCATTTGGCGGCTATCGTGCCCGAGTGCCAGAAGCGCGACGTGAAAATCCTCCTTGCCTGCGAGGACGAGAGGCTCTTCCGGGCGCAGTTGCGCGAGTTCTCGGAGTGGTTCAACTGCATCGAGTTCATGCCGCGGTACGAGGTCTTCCCCGTCTTTGGCGGGCACGCCGTATCCATTGACGGCATAGGCGGGCTCGAAATGGTCAACCAGGGGCGCATGAAGGCCTTGCTGTGGCAGAAAACGCTTTTGGACTACACGCTTTCCGTCTTCGTGTTCCTGCTGGCGTCACCGTTGTTTGTGTTGATCCCGCTTTTGATCAAGTTGACGGGGAAGGGCCCCGTCTTCTACCGGGCGGAGCGCCTTGGACTCCACGGCAAGCCGTTCAGGATCTGGAAGTTCCGTTCCATGTACGCGGACGCCGACGCGCGGCTTGAGGAACTTCTCGCGAACGACCCGGCGCGCGCGGAGGAGTATCGCCAGAACTTCAAGCTTCGGCACGATCCGCGCGTGACGCTGGTCGGGCGCCTGCTGCGCAAGACCTCGCTGGACGAACTGCCGCAGCTCTTCAACGTCTTCCGCGGCGAAATGTCCCTGATCGGTCCGCGCCCGATCGTGAAGGCCGAAGTCAAGTACTACGGCGGCGATTATGAAGTCTTCTCGCGCGTCAAACCGGGCATCACGGGCCTTTGGCAGTGCTCCGGCCGCAGCGACACGGACTACACGCGCCGCGTCTCGCTCGACGTCTATTACATCCTCAACTGGTCCCCGTGGATGGATATCTGGATCCTCCTCCGGACGGCCGCCGCCGTCCTCGGCATGAAAGGAGCCGTGTAAGATGAGTGCGGATATTGTAAATGTGTTGTCGTCGGAGAGAAATTTTATCCGATCCAGGATGTTGATTCTTCGTGGATGCCCGTCCTTGCTGATGAGTGACGTTGCAGAGGTTTACGGAGTAGAGCCGAGATCGATCGGTCAGGCGGTGAAGAACAATCCGATGAAGTTTCCCGAGGGATATATTTTTGAATTGACGGAGAAAGAGGTGGCTTTTCTAAAATCAAAAAAATTGATTTTAGAAAACAAGGTTGGACGCGGTCATCATTCAAAACGCGGGTACAAGGCGTTTACTGAACAGGGGCTTTACATGCTCGCGACGATTCTGAAGGGAGAGCGCGCCACGCGGGCGACCTTGGCGATTGTGGAAACCTACGCGCAAGTGCGCGGCCTCAAGCGCGAACTTCTCGCCATGCATGCGGAGACGGATGTCCACAAACGGAATGGCATGATGCGGCATTTCGGTGAGACGCTTCTGGACATTGTAATGCCCGATCCGGAAGGAACCGAAACCGAGACGTCGCTGGAGCTCAACTTCTTTATCGGGAAGATCAAGCACACGGTGAGACGCGTCAGGAAGGGTGGTGCGCAATGAAAGAAAGAGCGTTTCAAGGTTGGATCGTGCTTGTTCGGTTTCTGAGAATAGATGTCGCTTCCCTCCGGACAGCCGCCGCCGTCCTCGGCATGAAAGGAGCGGAGTAAAACATGTTCTTTGTTGGGATTGTATGTTAAGTCGTTCTTTTATATTGGCGCGCGACCAGATTATGGTTCTGATCGCGAAGGATTTCAAGTTGAAATATGATTCAACTTGTCTTGGTTTTCTGTGGAGCATGATTATACCGCTTGTCATGAGCGGGGTCTACTATTTCGTCTTCGGGATCATGATGCGTTGGGGTGCGGTCGACAACTATCTTCTCTACCTTGTCAGCGGAAATTTCCTGTGGGCCTTCTTTGCGTCGGTAGTCAACCAAAACGGAACGGTTCTCTTGCGCAATGCTTCTCTTTTGAAGAAAACATGTTTTGATCGCCGGCTGTTGGTTTGGGCGACTTTCTTTACTGAGGGCGCCCATTTCCTTTTGACGATTCCCGTTTTGCTGGGTGTCATGTTTTGTTTTCGGGTTGTTCCGGATGTTTATTTTCCCGTCAATGTTGCAGCCGCGCTTTTGTGTCTGATGTTTCTCAGTGTCGGCATGGGGTATCTTTATGCGGCGATAAACATCGTCTTTCGCGACATGGAGAAGATTTTCCAGATTGTGATGATGATGTGGCTCTACTGCTCGCCGGTTTTCATTCCCGTTGCGAATGTGCCCGCGCGGTTTCTTCCGTACTATGAATTGAACCCGATGTGTCAGATTTTGATGCTTTGGCGGGATGCGTTCTGGTCTCCGGGGTTCCATCCCGAACGGTTGACGGTGGCTGCCCCGACCTGCTTGGCGGTCTTTCTCTTTGGGCGTTGGGTGTTCCGGCGCGTCGAACCCCGTTTTGCGGAGATGATGTAGATGTCCGAGCCTATTATCGAATTCGAGAATGTGACGATGGCTTTCCGGCGTTTGCGGCGGCATTACGGCTTCAAGGCGACGCTTTTGCATCCTTTCCAAAAGGCGCGCGACAGGGCCGCCTCGGCGGAATTCCGGGCTCTTGACGGTGTGAGTTTTTCCATTCGGCGAGGCGAGCGCGTGGGGATTGTCGGGCACAATGGCTGCGGGAAGACGACCACGCTTTCGCTGATAGGCGGCGTTTACAGACGTTACAAAGGGCGGATCGCCGTCCGCGGTCGGGTGGCGATGATGCTGGCTTTGGGGGCAGGTTTCAACAGCCAGCTTTCCGGGCGCGACAACATCATCCTCAACGGCGTTCTGCAGGGCAAAACGAGGCGGGAAATGCAGGGACTCATTCAGGATGTCGTCGATTTCGCGGACATCGGCGACTTCATCGACGCGCCGCTCTACCAGTATTCCTCCGGGATGCTCGCGCGCATCGGGTTCGGTGTCGCGACGGCGATACGACCGGAGATTCTGCTTGTGGATGAAGTGATGGCGGTGGGCGACGCGGATTTCAGAAAGCGATGCGAAAGTCGTATTCAATCGCTGCTGGATGGCGGCACGACGCTTGTACTTGTTTCACACAACCCGGGCGACATCCGGAAGTACTGCAATCGCGTAGTCCGGCTGGATCATGGCAAGATTGTCTACGACGGGGGGCTGGAGGGAAGCGGGGCTTGACCTGCGAAAGATAATTTTGCTATAATTGCACATGCCATGAAACCGATTGCCACGAATATTGCAGACTTCGAAACTTTGCGCAGGAGCAATTTGCTGTATGTGGACAAGACCGCGCATCTGCATCGGCTCATCGCTGCGCCGGGGAGCACGTTCTTCTTCTGCGCACGGCCGCGCCGGTTCGGGAAGTCCCTGAGCGTGACCACGCTGAAGTCGATTTTTCTCGGACATCGGGAGTTCTTCGACGGGCTTGCAATATCGAAAACGGATTACGACTGGAAGCCGCACGCTGTCATCCACTTCAACTGGGGGCGCGTGGACGTCTCTAGCGTCGAGCAGTTCGAGGTGACGTTGCGGAATGCGGTCCGGAGTTCTCTCGCGGAGGCCGGCTGGCGGTATGACGAGTCGAAGCCGCCTTCCGACAATCTTGCGGATGCCATCGACTATTTCCATAAGCGCGACGGGGTGGGCGCGGCGATCCTGATCGACGAGTACGACGACCCGGTGGCGAAGGCGCTCGCGCACGTGGAACTCGCGGAGAAGATCCGCGACCGCCTTTCGGTCATCTATGCGCAGTTCAAGGACAACTCGGGGAAGATCCGCTTTCTCTACATCACGGGCGTGTCGAAGTTCACGAAGCTCTCGATCTTCTCGACGCTCTCCAGCCTGAACGACATCTCCTTCGAGAGCGACTGCGCCGCGCTCTATGGTTATACGGAAGAGGAGCTCGACGCGAACTTCGCCGAGCACCTGCATGTCAAGGCGGAGCGGATGGGGCTCTCCGACACGGCATTCCGCGCCGAGCTGAAGCGTTGGTTCAACGGCTACCGCTTTGCGCGGTTCGACACGACGACGGTCTACAATCCTGTGTCCATCGCGTTGACCCTCTCGTCGGCGGATCCGGCGTTCACCGCGACGTGGACGTCGACGGGACGCGCCTCCACGCTGATGAACTACATCAAGAGGGAGGGGGCGCTCTCCATCGACCCCGACGGCGAGCTTGACGCAGTCGATTCGGATTTCGACGTTTCCGACCTCTCGAACATCCAGCCGACGGGTCTTCTCTTCCAGACGGGGTATCTGACGATCGCCGGCTACTCGTACGGGCTTTACAGGTTGCGCGTTCCCGACGAGGAGGTGCGGCAAGATCTCGCTGCGCTGATTGCCGGCGCGTACGCGGGAAAAGACGCGCAGTGGTCGGCTTCGCTCGGCGGCAAG
>ERZ808246.993-NODE-993-length-21816-cov-11.378521_pt1 | contig 21816 bp, 18 predicted proteins | sample MGYA00521083_ERZ808246 | MGnify/ENA primary metagenome ERZ808246 (study PRJEB31516, sample SAMN03275577) | gut metagenome | biome: mammalia-associated habitat; material: feces | host: Papio cynocephalus | place: Kenya | collected 2012-07-07 ... | reverse complement strand
ATGCGGTCGTCACGGGGCTTCCATCGACCGATTGGTTTTTGGTGCTGGGGCTTTCAGTCCTCGTCGCCCGGCCGTTGCGTTCCGGGAACGAACGGGCGTGCGAACATGGCCTCGATATCGTCGGATACGGACTGGTCCACGGAACCGTCGCCCGGCATGAACGAGTCGCCGGCATGGAACAACGGTTCTGCGGCGGCATCGTCGGCGACGGCGGCTTCGTCGACAACGGCGGCTTCGTCGCCCACAGCATCCGCGACGGTGGCGGCGGTTGCGTTTTCGGCGGCATCGATGTTCTGCGCACTTGCGCCCTCATCGGTCTGCGAGATCGTACCGGTTTCGACGGCCGGCTCATCCGCCTTCTTCTTCCTACCCTTGGCTCGCCTGCCGTGGGAACGACTGGATGATTTGGACGGCTTGGTCGAGCCCCCATAGCCGACCGCATGCCCCCTGCGGTTCGCCCTGGTACGCTTGCCGGCGGCCGCGCGGGCCGCGTCCTGTTCGGCCTCCTTGCGCCTGCGGCGGTTGCGGATCACGACGAACACGATCGTGCCCACGATCAGCACCACCAGCACGCAGAGCAAAGCGATCACGCCCCACTTCGACAACGACCACGACGTGGAGGTCTTCTTCAACAGCATGATCTGATCCATCATGGCGATCGCGGCACCCGACCAATCCTGCGCGCCGCTCTTCGCGAGCTTGTCGGTCGCGGCCTCACTCAGCGCGTCCACGGTCTTCGTGTTGCTCAGCCATGCTTCGGAATTCGACGAGGCGACCACCACCAGTTTGCCGTCGCCGGAAGCCACCGCCAGCAGCACGGTGTTCGGCTTCGGGCTCAACGATTCGAGCACGCCGCTCGCCCATTGCGTGGGCTTCACCTCGGTGCCGAAGCTTTCCACATACAGCAGGCGAACCGTGACGCCGGCCTGCTGCTTGGTTTCCTTGATCTTGTCGGTGACCGCGGAGACGTTGGAACCGAGCAGATTCTGCGGATCGGTGATGTTCTCCGTAAGCGTTCCCTCACCCTCGGCGAAGGCGCATGGGGTTATCCACAATGCGCACATCAGCGCCAAAACCATGCAGACAAGCCATTTCACGGCCTGCGACACGCCGATGCGGGGGGTTCCGACCACAGCACCTGTTTTTTCGTCGTTCAACGCTTCGAATGTCATACACTCCACCATACCGACCGGTTCGGCTAAACGCCGGCCGGCTCGGCGATAACTCCACAATGCACACCAGATCGTCCGTATTTGACGGGTGGCAACGGCTCGTCAGGCGATTTGGAGCATTGACACGGCTTCCGTAGGTGGTTTGACCGTTCCGTAGGTGGTTGGCCCAAGTACACGGTGTTCGGAAAGCCGCTATTGTGCGGCTTTCCGAAATGCCGATACCCCGGCCAACCACCTACGGAAGCCAAAAACCACCTACGGAACCGTCACGGCGGGTATACCCGCCGTGACGATCACCGCAACACCCTAAATAATCAGACAAAAACCATATAACTGACACATAAGGAGACAATGATGCCTCAGTATCAAGTCGATTCCGAACAGATCCAATCCTCCAGCGCGGCGGTGCAGGCCTCGGTAAGCCAGATCAGACAGGCGGTGGCCGGCATGTACTCCAATCTCAACACGTTGCAGGGCGTATGGCGCGGGTCGGCCGCAACGCAATTCGGCGCGGTCGCCGCGCAATGGCGGGCCGCGCAACAGCAGATGGAGGCCTCGCTCGAGTCGATCCAGCGGTCGCTGACGCAGGCCTCCACGGTGTACGCCGAGGCGGAGACGGCCGCCTCGCGCCTGTTCGCGCAGTAGGAGGTGCTGGGAGAACAAGTGCCGCAGGCCTTATGACGAATTCCGTGACGGAAATAACAATCTCTGTGACTGGCGTGACAAAAAACGTCACGCCAGTCACAGAGATTGTCACAAACCCCGCAGTACTTGCGGCGATGGAGGCAGACGGTCGGTAAACCAACCACCGGCATTCAGCGGCAGCACCATCCACATAGCCACACGACAGCCCGTTCAAACAACCGACGGCGGGACTGAAATCACATAACCTCACAACCCGCATAACCGCACAGCCGCATGCCGGGTAAGCGGGTAAAACAGACAGCAAAACGGAGTTCCTCCGTGCGCAACGCACGTACGCAAAGCACGTGCGCAATGCACTGGAGGAACCCCGTAATCGTCAGCCCATCGGCAGCCAGGCACACAACAACGAAACGGGTCTCCCCGTACGCAATGCACGGGGAGACCCATTCGTTAGCTTGTCAGAATCCGATGCGAGCGGTCTGAGTTGCACCGATCCCGGCGCAGGGCGTTACGCCCGGCGTGGATCAGTAGCCCATGTCGGCACCCTGAGCCGGAGCGGCTGCCGGCGGTTCCGGCTTGTTGGCCACGACGGCTTCGGTGGTGAGGAACAGGCCTGCGATGGAGGCGGCGTTCTGCAGAGCGGAACGAGTCACCTTCACCGGGTCGGTCACACCGGCGGCCAGCAGATCCTCGTACTCGTCGGTCGCGGCGTTGAAGCCCTGGCCGTCGGGCAGCTCACGGACCTTGCTGAACACCACGTCACCGGACACACCGGAGTTCTCGGCGATCTGCTTGATCGGGGCTTCGATGGCGCGGAACACGATGGCGGCACCGGTTGCCTCTTCGCCGGTCAGGGAGGTCACAGCCTCGTCCTTCTCGGCCTTGGCGGCAGCCTGAACCAGAGCCACACCGCCACCAGGCAGCAGGCCTTCTTCGATAGCAGCCTTGGCGTTACGCACGGCGTCTTCGATGCGGTGCTTGCGTTCCTTGGCCTCGACCTCGGTGGCAGCGCCAACCTTGATCACGGCAACGCCACCGGCCAGCTTGGCCAGGCGTTCCTGCAGCTTCTCGCGATCGTAATCGGAATCGGTGTTCTCGATCTCGGCGCGGATCTGGGCCACGCGGGCGGCGACGTCCTCGGAGGAGCCGGCGCCGGACACGATGGTGGTCTCGTCCTTGGAGACGATGACCTTCTTGGCGGAGCCCAGCACGGACATGTCGATGGAATCGAGCTTCAGGCCCAGCTCCTCGGACACGACCTGGCCGCCGGTCAGAATGGCCATATCCTGCAGCATGGCCTTGCGGCGATCACCGAAGCCCGGAGCCTTGACGGCGCAGGACTTGAAGGTGCCACGGATGTTGTTCAGAATCAGGGTCGGCAGCGCCTCGCCGTCGACGTCCTCGGCGATGATCAGCAGCGGCTTGCCGGTCTTCATGACCAGCTCGGCGATGTGCACGACATCCTGCTGGGAGCTCAGCTTGCTGGAGGTCAGCAGAATGTACGGATCCTCCAGAACGGCGGTCTGGTCTTCGGAGTTGGTCACGAAGTACGGGGCGATGTAGCCCTTGTCGAAGCGCATGCCCTCGGTGAAGTCGAGGTCCAGGCCGAAGCGGTTGTTGTCCTCGACGGTCACGACGCCATCCTGGCCGACCTTGTCCAGAGCCTCGGCGATCTTCTCGCCGACTTCCGGATCCGCCGCGGAGATCGTCGCGGTGGCCGCGATCTGATCCTTGGTCTCGACGTCCTTGGCGGCCGCCACGAGTTCCTTGACGATGGCGTCCGAAGCCTTTTCGATGCCGCGACGCAGAGCGATCGGGTTGGAACCCGCGGTCACGTTCTTCAGGCCTTCGTGGACCAGGGACTGAGCCAGCACGGTAGCGGTGGTGGTGCCGTCGCCCGCGACGTCATCGGTCTTCTTGGCGACTTCCTTGACCAGCTCGGCGCCGATGCGCTCGTACGGGTCGTCCAGGTCGATTTCCTTGGCGATGGAAACACCATCGTTGGTGATGGTCGGTGCGCCGTAGGTCTTGTCGAGCACGACGTTGCGGCCCTTCGGGCCCAGCGTGACCTTGACGGTGTTGGCCAGCTTGTCGAGGCCCTGCAGCATTCCCTGACGAGCTTCCTCGTCATACGCAATGATCTTTGCCATGGTGTGTTTGTCCTCCAAATGGCTAAATATTCCAGTTTTCCACTGCATGGCACGATTCATGAGCCCGGCCGTCAGCTGCCGTTTATCACTCTCGCACCTTGAGTGCTAACTGTGAGATTAGCACTCAAGGTGCGAGAGTGCCAACACGAATCCGCGATTGCGCTCTCGGCGAGACGCGGGAAGCCTCGGGGATGCGCAGCAACCATGCGGCGCACGTCCCGAAACGCAACGGAACACGATAAGGCAACACGATGAGACGGTACGAAAACGGGGTCTGCGATCAGGCAAACCCCGATCACAGACCCCGTACACACTATCTGGATACGCACTACCTACAGCGAACGCGGCCAGCCGCGCGGGCCGTCAGCCCAACGGTCAGTTCAGCAGAATGACCACAATCGACGCACCCAGGCCGGCCGTCTGCTGCACATTGGAAATACCCAGCGCATTCGCCACGTCCTCGGCAGTGGCCTTGTCGGCGTCGTTCTGATACCAGACGACCGTGGAGGCGGGCAGTGTGCCACTCGGGTTCGCGGCCGCGACGTTCGCGTACCCGGCCTGGTTCAGCACGCTCTGCTTGGTGGCGGCGTACCCGCTGATGCCGGTGCCGTTGATCACGCGCACCGACAGGGAGCGATCCACCTGGGCGGCCTGCTCCTGCTGCTGCTTGGCGGCCTCGTCCTCCTGCTGTTTCTTGGCGGCTTCCTCTTCCTGCTGTTTCTTGGCCGCTTCCTCCTGCTGCTTCTTTTCGGCGGCCTTCTTCGCCGCGGCCTTCTTTTCGGCCGCCTTCTTCTTGTCTGCGGTGGTCGTCTTGGCGGAGGTCTTGCTGGAAGTCTGCGAGGAGGCGGGAGACCACGGCCAGTGCACCTTGTTGAATTCACCGGAGAGCAGACCCCAGGCCATGAATCCGCACAGCGCCGCGACGACCACGACGATGACGAACGGCGCATAACGCGCGACGACCGACCGCCTGCCGCGGTGCACGCCTGCGGGCCCCTTCGGCGGATTGTCGAACTCGTCCATCGCGTAAGACTCGATGCCGTTTCCACCAGTGCTCGTCATAACCGTCTTTCCTTCCGTTTCACAATTCACCACCGAGTGTAACGGCACCGGCACCCACGTAGGGAACGTGCAGCGCAGCATGCACCGCATATGCACGAATAATCGTAAATAAGCGCGAACAAGCGCGGGGCCGAGCCTGCGCAGCGCTGCGGACGGAGGCGGACGGCAGACGACAGACAAGCGCACCCGGCATACGCGAATGCCGCGGGGTGCGTGCGGACGCATGCAGGTACAGTGGGCGGTATGACCGAAATCAAACCGTTGCGTGATTTAGTGGAAGCCGGCTGGGCGGATGCGCTGGCCGATGTCGAACCGCAGGTGCACCGCATGGGCCAGTTCCTGCGTGAGGAGACCCGCGCCGGACGCCCGTGGCTGCCGGCAAGCCGCAATATTCTGCGCGCCTTCACCATTCCCTTCGACTCGATCCGCGTGCTGATCGTGGGCCAGGACCCCTACCCCACGCCCGGGCACCCGGTGGGGCTGAGCTTCTGTGTGGCCCCGGAGGTGAACCCGCTGCCGCGCAGCCTGGTCAATATCTATAAGGAGCTGACCGACGACCTGGGCGTACCGATGCCGAGCAACGGCGATCTGACGCCATGGACCGAACATGGCGTGATGCTGCTGAACAGGTGCCTGACCGTGGGCGTGGGCAGGCCGAACAGCCACCAGGGCAAGGGCTGGGAGGAAGTGACCGAGGCCGCGATCCGCGCGTTGAACGCCCGCACGGACGAGAACGGCAAGCCCAAGCCGCTGGCCGCGATCCTGTGGGGTCGCAACGCGCAAAGCCTGGAGCCGTTGCTGACCAACGCGTTCATCATCAAGTCGCCGCATCCCTCGCCGCTGTCCGCCTCGCGCGGGTTCTTCGGCTCACGGCCGTTCTCGCGTGCGAACGAGGCGCTGGCCAACATGGGCGCCGAGCCGATCGACTGGCGTCTGCCCTGATCCGCGCCGATCCGCCTCACCGACCGTCCGCTCGTCAACCAGTCGGCCCGCCCGGCATGAACGGAATCCCCAGCCCGCACCCAGCCAAGCGTCACCGCGCTTGGCTACCATGGGGCGCATGGCTATTTTCCCTCCGAAACCGCAGATGCCCGCTCAGCCCGCACCGGCACACATGCCCGCGTCTGCCGCAGCACAGACATTGGCCGCAGACGACGTCAAGCAGGCGAAGGCTCTGGCGGATCGCATCCGTGCACGCTTCTCACAGACCCTGATCGGCCAGGAGCACCTGCGCGAATCCCTGATTCTCACCATGGTGGCCGGCGGCCACATCCTCATCGAATCCGTGCCCGGCCTGGCGAAGACCACCGCCGCGCAAACCCTCGCAACCTCGGTTTCCGGCACGTTCAAGCGCATCCAGTGCACGCCCGACCTCATGCCGTCCGACATCGTCGGCACGCAGGTCTTCGACTTCGCCGCACAGAAGTTCACCACGCAGGTCGGCCCGATCCACGCGAATTTCGTACTGCTGGACGAAATCAACCGTTCCAACGCCAAGACCCAGTCCGCCATGCTTGAGGCCATGGCCGAAGGCGCCAGCACCATCGGCGGCGAGCGCATCGCCCTGCCGAAGCCGTTCATGGTGATCGCCACGCAGAACCCCATCGAGGAGGAGGGCACGTTCGCGCTGCCCGAGGCGCAGATGGACCGTTTCATGATGAAGGCCGTCATGAGCTACCCCACCGCCGATGAGGAGAAGCGCATGCTGGCGCTGCTCACGCGCCGCGGTTCCGACATGCTCGACCCGATGCAGCTGCAGGGCGACCGTCTGTCCATGCGTGATGTGGAGTTTCTGCGTGCGGCCGCCAAGCGCGTGTACGTGTCGGACGCGATCATGCAGTATGCGGTCGATATCGCGGCGACGTCGCGTGGCGCCGGCTCCCACCCCGTGCAGGGCCTGGGTTCCCTGGTGCGTCTGGGCGCTTCCCCGCGTGCCTCGATCGCGCTGGTACGCATCGGCCAGGCGAACGCGCTGCTCAAGGGACGCGAGTATGTGATTCCGGAGGACGTGAAGTCCATGGTGGCCGACGTGCTGCGCCACCGTCTGGTGCTGACGTTCGAGGCGCTGGCCGATGGTGTGACCGCCGATCAGGTGGTCGATCGCATTGTGCAGGCGGTTCCTGTTCCGTGATCCGTGCGATGAATGCCGGCCGTGGCGCTCGCGGCGCGAACGCACGCCCCGCGGACGTCGGCATGGCTGAGGGCCGGTCGCTGCCAGCCGTCTCGCCCGACCCGATCAGGGCGAAGATCGAGGCCATGGGCAATCGGCTGAATCTGCCGACCGTGGCCAAGGCGTTGGGCGTTATCGAAGGCGAACATTCGTCGCGGCGTTCCGGCGGCGCGGATGAGTTGATGGACGTGCGCGCCTATGAGGCGGGTGACGAGGCGCGTCTGATCGAGTGGAAGACCAGTGCGCGCCAGGGACGCCCTATGGTGATCCGGCGTGAGCGTCTGGTCACGTCCCGCGTGTGGCTGCTGCTTGATGTGGGGCGTGAGATGACCGCTTCGTGCGCTTCGGGCGAGCTGGCGTACCAGGTCGCGGCGAATGCGCTGCGCATGTTCGCGGCGTTGTCGTTGCGCCGTTCCGATGAGATCTCGCTGGTGTTCGGCGATGCGGCGAGCATTACGCGAGTGCCGTTCAACGGTGATTTCTGCCAGTTCGAGCGCACGTTGGATGGCGCGTTGGACCGCAAGTGGGAGCATGGGCGCAATATCGATGCGTTGCTCACGTATGCGCGGCGCATCAAGGATCGCAATGCGCTGATCGTGCTGGCGACCGACGAGCATGCGCTGACCAAGGATCATCTCAAGGAGATCCATCGCATCACGCGCACCCATCCGTTGACGTTGATCGATGTGGCGACGGCGAACCCGTTCGAGGCGGGGCGCGGCCGGGCTGTTGTCGACGCGCATACGCAGCGTCGTCTTCCGGCTTTTCTGCGCGACAAGCGTGCCGCCGTGGAGGTGAACACGCACCGCGAATATATGGCCACGGCGTTGGAGCGCGAGCTGTCGCATATGGGAGGGCACATGATTCGCGCGGGTTCCAGCGAGGCGATGTTCGATGATTTCGTACGGCTGGTGTCCCGTGCGCTGGCGCGTGATACGCGCAATCTGGTGGCGCCCGCGGCATCCGCGGCGTCTTCCGCAACGGTATCCGTGCTGGCGGGAGGCGACCGATGATTCCTCATACTGCTTTGATCTCGCCTGTTCCGCTGCGTCTTCCGTCCGTGACGCTGGCCGTGAACACCGACGGCCTGCAGCCGGTCGGCCAGGTCGACCTGTCCACGCCACTGATCGTCACCGCGGTGCTTGCCACGCTGCTTGCCGTGGCGCTCATCGTGGCCGTCGTGCTGCTGTCGCGCCCCCGCCGCACCCGCGAGAAGCCGCAGCCGCGCGGCGCGCATCTGGACAGCACCGCCAAGACGTCGTGGCACCGGCGCATCGACGATGTGGTGCGTCGCTACCATGACGAGAAGATCGACCGTGAGACCGCGTTCATCGAATTGGCGGCGATCTGCCGTGGCATCGCCTCCGCGCACACCGGCCGCGACCTGCGCGCACACACGCTGACCGATATTCGACGAGAGCCGCGCAACCCCTCGACCCGTACCGGATTGGACACGCTGCGCATGACCATCGCGGCCCTGTACCCGCCTGAATTCGCGGATGAGACGGTGGACACGCATGCCCGCGAGGTGAGCGTCGACGACGCCGCCGGGTGGGCGTCTACGCTGGTGGAAAGGTGGGGACGCTGATGCAGCTTTCCTGGCAAAGCCCCTGGGCCGCGCTGGTCGGGGTGATGGTCGCGCTGGCGATCATCGTCCTGGCCCTCGCGTTCGCCCGCAAGCATGACGCGGATGACGCGCTGCACGTGTTCTCCATGGCCGACGATCTGGCCACCGAACGCGCCTCGCAGCTGCTGCGCCAATGGCGCATCCTGAACCGTGTGGCCGCGGCCTTGCTCGCCGTGGCGCTGCTGCTGACCTTCGCGCTCGTCGCCCGCCCGGCCAGCGTCGATCAGGGCGAGGAACGCTCCAGCAGCAGGGATATCGTGCTATGCCTCGACGTTTCCGGCTCCACACTGCCCTACGACCGTGAGGTCATCGACACCTACCGCGACCTCGTCTCGCATTTCCAGGGCGAGCGCATCGGCATGAGCATCTTCAACTCCACGTCGCGTACCGTGTTCCCGCTTACCGACGACTACGATCTCGTCAGCCACCAGCTGGAACTCGCCAGCAAGGCGCTCAGCGGCGTGCAGTCGCAGGACGACATCGACAAGATGAGCGAAGAGGACTACCAGCGCATCTCCGACTGGCTTGAAGGCACGCAGAACCGCAAGGACGCCACCTCGCTGATCGGCGACGGCGTGGTCTCCTGCGCGGCCATGCTGCCCGGATTCACCTATGGCTCCGCAAGTTCCCAGGGCAGCACCGAGCGCACGCGCGCGGCATCCATCGTGCTCGCCACCGACAATGTCGTGTCCGGCACGCCCGTGTACACGCTCAAGCAGGCGCTCAACCTGACATCCAAGGCGAACATCACCGTGGACGGCCTGTTCTCCGGCCCCGAGGCGAGCGAGAAGGACAGCACCACCACGGACATGCGCAACCTGATCGAATCGCATCACGGCACCTTCCTCACCCAGTCGAGCGGCACCACCGTGAACGAGCTCGTGCGCGACATCGACACGCGCCGCAACAAGGAAAGCCAAGCCACGTCCAAGGCATCGATGGTGGACGATCCCGCGTGGTGGGTGCTTGCGCTGGCCGTGGCGGTGGCCTTGTGGCTGCTGGTCGTCTGGAGGTTGAAGCGATGAACACGTTCACTTTCTCGCCGCTGCTCGGCTGGGCCGTGGGCGGCACGATCGCGCTGGCGATGCTGGTGCTGGCGATCGTGGAGGTCGTGCGCCACACGTTCGGCGACGCGGGCGACGAGACGATGCTCGCCTGCGTGCGCCGCATGCTGATCTGCCTGACGGTGGGCGCGATGGCGCTCGGCCCGAGCATGGTGGTCTCGACCACGAGCCGCGCGGTGAACAACACCGACGTGGTGATGGCCGTGGACGTGACCGGTTCGATGGCAGTCAAGGACGCGGCCTACGGTTCGGACGAGCTGACCACACGCCTGCAGGCCGCCAAACAGGCCGTGGACGACGTGACGAAGGCGTACGCGGACTCCAGTTTCGCCGCGGTGCGTTTCGGCGCGTCCGGCACGCTCGACGTGCCGCTCACGCCCGATGCGGCCGCGATTCGCAACTGGGCCGCCACGCTGGCGCCCGAGGCAACGAGCGTATCGTCCGGCTCCTCGCTGGACGCGCCGCTCGACCAGCTCATCACCACGCTCAAGGACATTCGCACCGCGCACCCCGACGACGCGATCGTGCTGTATGTGGTCACCGACGGCGAACAGACCTCCGCACAGTCCAGACGCACGTTCTCCACGTTGCGCCACTACATCAACGACGCGATCGTGGTGGGCGTGGGCTCCACGCAGGGCGGCAGGATCCCGCTGATCAAGGACGGCGTATCGTCCGACTCGTCCTCAAGCTCTTCGTCAGATTCGTCCAATTCCAAGGATTCCAAGGATTCCAAGGATTCCGACGCGCAACAGTGGGTCACCGACCCCGACACCAAGCAGCCGGGCGTCTCGAAGATGGACGAGACCACACTGAAGAACCTGGCCGACGAACTCGGCGGCAGCGTGGTGACGCTCTCCGCAACCAACACCATGGCAAACGGGCGTTCCGCCGAAGCCTCGAAGAAATGGAGCGTGGGCACGACCGCCAAGCAACGCACCCGCACGAATCCCGTGGTCTGGCCGTTGGCCGCCGTGGCACTCGTGCTGATCGCCTGGGAGATGGGATCGATGATCGCAACATCGAGGAGACTGCTATGAGCAAGAAGACGAAAGCCCGCGCACAGGCCCGAACCGCGGCCGATACGATTGCTGGCACCGCAACCGCGAACGCAGACGGCAATGCGATAGTCGGATCGGAAATCCCCCTCGACCCGCACGCGCACACCGTCAAGGCGCGAGCATCGCTCGCCATACGCGTGATCATGGCGATAGTCGCCGTGGCGGCGCTCGCGTTCGCGGTCCTCGCCGGACTGAACATATCGGCCTCCACACGATTCAACCAGGCGACGGCATCATTGAACCGGAACCTGAAGCAGGCTTCCCAAGACGACGCCGACCTGGACGCGCTGAACGCCAGCCAACAGCAGACCGACGCGCAGTTCGAGGACGCGGCACGGCTCAACATCGCCCTGCTACCGCAACTGCGGCAGGCGATCGCAGCCAACGCAGCCGTCTCCGCCGAACTGACCAAACGCATCGGCCAGGAACTCGCCGCGCAAAAAGGCACCGACACCAACAACGGCAACAGCGGCAACGCCGAAATCGAAGGCGCGACCACCAAGGATTCCAAGAACAGCAACGGCAACGGCCTGACCGATGAGCAGAAAAAACAGGTGGAGGAACTGCTCAAGGCGAACCAGCAATCCACCGATACCAACCCGTCCACAAACACCCAGACCGACAAAGCCAACAAGAAGCAGCAGACAGCCAAGCCCTGGTAATGACGGCCCCTGGTAACGACGGGCATCGGCAACTGCCGGCATTGGCAATCACTGGCATTGTGACTACTGGCATTGATGACCGCAAAACTTGGCGGCCGCAAGCCCCACATCGATCGCGCCGGCATCCGCCGAACACCCGCCGACGTATCAGTGCGGGGTTTATGACAATTACCGCGGGGTCCGTGACAACTTCCGCGATGACAATGACATTTCCTGTCATATTCGTCGCGGAAATCGTCATCATCCCCGCGGAAAACCGCGTAGCGGATGCGCCCCCAAACCGCAAACGGCAAACACCGACCGCCACCATTTGTAATCGGCATGTGATGACCGCCGGAAGTTCCGTCCACATCCCCCGCACAGCTGGACAGCGCCCCGGCACCTCCCGTTCAATGGACGCATGACCATCACATCACTCTCAGGAAACAGCGCACAACCGCTCTTCACCACCACAACGCCAACGCTCGGCACCACCTGCCCATGCCTCACCGTCGCGGCAAACGGACGCCAACGCATCACCGCGCTCGCCGCAAACAGCGCGTCCATCCACGGTTCCATACGCGAGACCCTGGCGGCGGCACACGGCATCGACTGGAACGGCAAGGCCGCCAACCATTACCGCGACCGCATCGCCACGGTACGCAACTCGTTGAGCGAGCACGACGATGAGGCACGTTCGACCGCGCAGGTGGCACAAGTATCGCAGGTCGCGTTACCGCAAGGAGGCGCATGATGGGATGGCAGGTCACCTCATACATATACGGCGGGCATCAGTCGGCACCCGCCACGCAGGAGGACTACCGCCGTGTAGCCACGTCGTTGGACGATGCTGGCGGCAAGCTCATCGCGCATGGCATCGCGTGGCGGCAGGCGGCCATGGATCTTGCCCGCGACCGTGCCAGCGTGCCGCTCTGCCCGGTGATGTCCGGCGAATCGGCGGTCCCAGTGACTTCACGGTCCATGGCCATCACCGGCTGCATCGCGTCCTCGCAGGCTGCCGGAGCAGCGGCTTCCTCGCTGTCGTCTGGCGGCATGGGTGCAGTGGCCACCACAGGCACCACGGGTACGACCACGCACGGTGCGCTCCCCTACGAACAGCTCATCGCCTTATGCAACGCGAACGCCCGGAACTGCGATGCGGACGGCATGCAACTGCGCCGCATGGCCGACCTGCTGGTCCGCGCCCACAGCCTGTACAGCGAAGCAGAATGGAAGGCGCGGCATGCGTTCAACGAAACCGGCCAGACCGTGACCAAGGCCTTCCCGGGGTGGACGTCGCTGGGCATGCTGGGGTTGATTCTCGGCGGATTGGGCGCCAGCTGGATCAACGAAGGCAAACCGAAACCGTCCGCGGCGTCATGGGTGACCGCACCGTTCCAAGAGGGGTACCTTTCCGGCATCGGCTCGCTGATATCGGGAACATCGTTCGTCAAAGGCCTGTTCTCCACCGACGAGGTGAACCAGTCCGCAGGCAAGATCAGCAAGTATTCCGCACCGCTGAAGAACGTCGCGCAGGGCAATACCCTGACCGTCCGGCGAGTGCGCTCGACCGTGGATATGGTCGGACCGAGCACGTCCGTGGCGGAATCGTTGGAGAACCTGCGCAGACTCGGCGAAGACAAGTACAAACTGGGGTCGGGACTGCAGTATGCCACCATCGCCGTGCAACGGTATGAGCGCGAAGACGGGACGAACGCCTGGCTGGTGACGATTCCGGGCACGGACGGGCATGCCGATTCACCGTTTGGTTGGGAGCAGAACATCGAGCTGATGAGCGATGACCCCAAGCAGCGCAAACAGGCGGACAGCTCGCGCATGGTGGTGGAGGCGATGCGCAAGGCCGGAATCCGTTCCGACGAGCCGGTGGCGCTGATCGGGCATTCCCAGGGCGGTATTGTGGCGGCTCAGATCGCCGCCGATCGGGCCGATGAATACAACATCAGCCATGTGGTGACCGCCGGATCGCCGGTGGCGAATCATCCCATCCCCGAGAAGACGTGGGTGACCAGCATCGAGATGAACGACGAACTGGTGGCCGCGCTGGACGGTGCGCAGAATCCGCAGACGGAGAACTGGCTGACCGTTCGCGCCACGGTAGAGCCCAGCGCGCCCCAGGTGGTGGAGGATGGCGTCATCATTCCCCGTTCCAACCCGTATGCCGCGGCGCAGGTGCCGACTGCCTCGGAGGGGCAGGAGCTCAGTCATTGGCTGAAGTACCATCAGGCCGCATATCAGAACGCCAGCGATCTAGGCTCTCCCGCAGTGGAGAAGCATGAGCGGCATTTCGCCGGTGTGATCGACGGCAAGCTGCGCGAGACGCTGTATTACGAGGGACGCATGTCGTACTGATCCGCCGTTCGCACCAATTCCCGACACGTATCGGCATCTCGGTGCGCAACGGTACACATCGGTACACATTCGTGTACATCGGTACGCATTCGTATACAATGGTACGCATTCGTACACATTGGTACGCGTTCAGTCAGCCGAAGCACAGTCCAGCAGAAAGCACCATCATGGCCATGAATCCGTTCAAGCCAACCGCGGGGAAAATGCCGCCCATTCTTATTGGCCGTGAGCCGGCAATCCAGGCCTTCACCGAAGGTCTTGACAACGGCACAGGCGCACCTGGGCGCATTATGCTGGTCACCGCCCAGCGCGGTTTCGGCAAAACCGTGCTGCTCACCGAATTCAGGAAAATCGCAGCGGAACGCAAATGGGAAACCATCTCCGAAACCGCATCGCCCGGCATCGCGCAACGACTCATCAGCGCTATCGCCCCATCAGGCATGCACCTCAGTCAGGCAAACGTAAGCCCTTCCATCAGCATTCCGGGAATCGCGAGCGCAAGCCTCGGTCAGCTCAGCCTTTCGGCGTCCAATGCGCCGCTCACCTTGCGTAACGCCATAGAGAAGCGGTTGGAGAGCAACAAAATCGGCAAGGGGAAAGGCATCCTCATCACCATCGATGAGACGCAGGCCGCCAGCCTTGACGACCTCATCGCCATCGCAACGGCCGTCCAGCATGTCACTACGGCCATTGACGAGACCGACGTTCCGGACGAGGATAAGAAGGGCGTTGCCATCGTGTTCGCCGGTCTGCCATCTACGGTCAACGATCTGGTCAACGATAATGTCACCACGTTCCTTCGCCGGGCATTGCGCTGCGAACTCGATGACGTTCCCCTGTTGGAAGTCAAGAATGCGTTCCTCAAGTCCGTTGAGGATTCCGGGAAGACCATAAGCGATGAAGAAGCGTGGCGTGCGGCACAGGCCACCGGAGGCTACCCGTATATGGTGCAGCTTGTCGGCTATTACATGTGGCAGTCGGCTCAACGCAGAAATGCGCAGACCATAACCGCGGCCGATGTGGATTCCGGCATACTTGACGCACAGATCGCCTTCGACGATGCCGTCTGCGCACCGGCGCTGGACGAATTGAAAACCGCCGAACTGCAGTTCCTCAACGCCATGGCCATCGATGCGCCGAACGCGTCCAAGATCAGCGACTTGGAGCAACGGACAAAACGCAGCCGCAGCTGGGTGAACAAATACCGCACATCGCTCATCCGCGACAAGATCATCCGCTCGGCCGGCCATGGACTGCTGGAATTCGCCATGCCCCAATTAGGTTCATACCTTAAGACCCGTCTGGATCGATAACGATTCCTCACAGAATCCATCGCCTCATATCGGTCAGGCGAACCGTGCGGCCTTGGGGGCTCGTTTGCGATGGTTTGTATACTGGCGGGCATGGCGCATATTCTTCTGGGAGTCACGGGATCGATCGCAGCGTTCAAGGCATGCCATCTGGCATCCGATTGGACCAAGACCGGCAATGAGGTGCGGGTGATCGAAACGGCGGCGGCGGAACAATTCGTCACCCCGCTCACCTTCACCTCGCTGACGCACGCGCAGACACGGACCGCCATGTTCCCGAACATCACGGCCTCCTCCATTCAGGGTGACGTAATCAGCAACCCCTCCAGCCCCGCCTCCATCAACCACATCGCGGACGCCGCATGGGCGGATGCGCTGGTCATCGCACCGGCGAGCGCCGACATCATCGCGCGCATCGCCGCCGGATTGGCGGACGACACCCTCACCTCCACGATTCTTGCCTTCCATGGTGCCGTCAAGGTGCTGTGCCCGGCCATGAACGTGCACATGTTCGAGAATCCCGCCACCCAGCGCAATCTACGCATCTGCAAGGAGCTCGGCTGGTCGGTTGTGGAGCCGGAATCCGGCAATCTGGCGTGCGGGGACACTGGCAAGGGCCGTATGGAGGAGCCTGCGGAGATCGAACGCATCGTGGCCGGACTGCTGGAGCAGGCGTCGCGGCGGACCGATGGCAGCACCCCGGCCCCGGCCTCGCGCACGAACCACGAGGCAAAGCCTCTTGACGGCCTGCACGTGCTCATCACTGCCGGCCCTACGCAGGAACCGCTGGATCCCGTGCGTTTCCTTACCAATCATTCCACCGGCAAGATGGGGTACGGCTTCGCGCACGAGGCGACGGCGCTGGGCGCGACCGTCACGCTGATCAGCGGTCCGGTGAGTCTGCCGGAGCCCAGCGAACCGACCATCGAGACCATTCATGTGACCACCGCCCGGCAGATGTTCGAGGCGGTGCAGCAGGCCTACGAGGCGGCCGACATCATCGTGATGACCGCCGCGGTCGGCGATTTCCGCGTCAGCGAGGTCGCGGGCGAGAAGATCAAGAAGGCGGGACGTTCCAGCATCCAGATCGAGCTGGTATCCAATCCGGATATTCTCGCGTGGGTCGGCGCCCATAAGCGCGCGGACGGCTCGCAAGTGCTGTGCGGGTTCGCCATGGAAACGCAGAATCTTATCGAGAACGCGGCGAAGAAGCTCGCTTCGAAGCATTGCGACATGCTGGTGGCGAACAATCTGCGCGATGCGGGTGCCGGATTCGGCACGGATACGAATGTGGTGACCGTACTCACCCCGGGCGCGCCCGACGATTCGAGCGAACAGGCCGGCGGGCAGACGACCGGGCAAGAGGCGGAGCAGCCACCGCATGTTGAGCATTGGCACAAGATGGACAAGACCGAACTGGCCCACCAGCTGCTGCTGCGTCTTGCCGCCATACGCAAGCGCAAGAACGCCTGATTCACAAGCACGTAAAGCGCATACAGGCACAGCCTGACTCCGCACGCAAACCACGTCGCAGGTCAACGCCGCAAACCAACGTTGCAAACCAAATCGGCTCCAGCCAACGCACGCCCGAACAGCGTATGAAACGCCTTCGATCAACCCGTCATGCGCCGGTCGAAGGCGTACACTCGCAGTAGTGAACAACGCAGCGTGGCGCATGGCCGCGCGGCCCAACCAAGGAGAGCGCAATCATGCTGATGGCCGTCGACATCGGAAACACCAATATCGTCATCGGCTTTCTGGAAGACGAGCGCATCGTCGGGTCCTACCGCATCACCACCAAGGCCCTGCACACGTCGGACGAATACACGGTGATGCTGTCGCAGTTCCTGCAGATCAGCGGGTATACGCGACATGACGTGGAGGATGTGATCGTGTGCTCGGTGGTGCCGAAGGTCATGCATTCCTTCCGCGCGTCGATCATCAAGTTCCTTGGCTACGAGCCGATGGTGGTGGGCCCGGGCATCAAGACCGGCATCAACATCCGCATGGATAATCCCAAGACCATGGGCGCTGACTGCCTGACCGACTGCGTCGGCGCGTACTACACGTACGGCGGCCCGGTGCTGGTGGCCGATTTCGGTACGGCGACCACGTTCAATTACGTCGACGGCACCGGCACGATTCGCGCGGGCTACATCACCACCGGTATTCGCGCCGGCGCCGAGGCGCTGTGGGGCCAGACCGCGCAGCTGCCGGAGGTGGAGATCGTGCGGCCGCAGTCGATTCTCGCCACGAACACGCGTACCGCCATGCAGGCCGGCCTGTATTACACGTTCCTCGGCGGCATCGAACGCACCGTGCAACAGTTCCGCAAGGAGATCGGCGAACCGTTCACCGTGGTCACGACCGGCGGCCTGGGCCGTATTTTCAAGGACGATACGGATGCGATCGACATATACGATCCGGATCTGATCTTCAAGGGCATGGCGCTGATCTACAAGCGCAACACGAAGTAGCGGGCACGCGGCCGGCGTCGTGCCAGGCACGCCATACCGCCAGACACCATACCGCACGTTACCGGCCAGCCTGCCAGCCGCTTTACCGCACGGTGAAGCCCTGGTTCGTGCCGTATTCCTTGATGTCCTTCTCCCACAGGGCGATGCCCTGCTTCAGGGTCACCTTATCGGTCGGCTTGTCAAGCGGCTTCAACGGCTTGCCGTCATCGTCAAGCAGCCCCTCCTTCACGGCCTCCTGCCGCTTCAGGTACGACTGCCACGAGTTCGCCCAACGGTACGCCGTGCCCACGGTCGCGCTGAAGTCGCTGCGCGCGTACACCTCGAACGGCAGGTACTGGTAGCCGGTCGACACGTTCTTCGCGGCCTGGGCCAGCACACGGTTGAACTGCTGCCCGCCGAAATATGGGATATCCAGTCCGCGCGAATCCTTGATGGTGGTGCGTTCGAGGAAGCTGGAACTCGTCAGCGTGGGCAGATCCGCGGGGAAAGCACCACCGTCCACACGCGCGCCGATGCCCTCGGCATCATGCGCCACGAATTCGGCGAAACGGTATGCTGCGTCCGGTTTGCGTGTGGATTGGAGCACGCATATCGCGGAACCACCGTTTTCCGCATTGACACGCGTGCCGTCCACGGTGGGCATCTGCGTCACGCGCCATAGGCCTGCGCTGCCGGGCACGTCGGATTGCAGGAGCGAGGGCATCCATGCGCCGGAGAACACGGAGGCGATTGTGCCTCTGCCAAGCCCGCGTTTCCAACCGTCCGACCATGTGGCGTTTCGGGTGTCGATCAAGTCCTCGTTGATCATTTTCTGCCAGAATGCGGTGAATGTCTTCACGCCCTTGTCGCCGGTGAGGTTGACGGTCACGTTCTTGCCATCCTTGCTGGTGGAGAACGGCTGACCGCCTGCGAGCCAGATCATGGCGTCGTAGAAGCTGGCGTCGCCGGAGTCGGCGGTGATGTAGGCGCCGGTGGCCTTGATCTTCTTGGCGGCCTCGTAATAGTCGTCCCAGGTTCTGATCTTGGTGGCGTCCACGCCCGCGTCGTCGAACACGGTCTTGTTGTAGAAGAAGGCCATGGGGCCGGAGTCCATGGGCAGGCCGTACACCTTGTCGGCCAGGTGCACGGAGGCCCATGTGCCAGGCGTGTAGAAGCTTGAGAAGTCGGAGCCGACCCTGTCGGTCAGGTCGAGCAGCTGGCTGGATACCGCGTATTGCCGGAGGGCGTGGTATTCGATCTGCGCCACGTCCGGCATGTTGTAACCGTCCTGGATGGCGGTGTTCAGGTTGTCGTAGCCGGAGATGCTGGTCAGGTCGACGGCGATGTCGGGGTTCTCGGCTTCGAAACGCTGCACGACCGTTTCCATGCTTGGCTCCCAACTCCACACGGAGATGTGCGTGCGGGTGTCGGTTTGCTGGCCGCATGCGGCGAGCCCTGCGATGGCGGCGATGCTTGCGACCGCGGCGATGACCCGGCGAACAGTAGCGTGAAACCTCTCGTGAAACACCCCTCGGGGCTGGTGACGGGACTTTCGGAACGAATGCATGGTTATCAGTGTAGCGACAGGCGGCGGCGTGGGTGGGAGATGCGATACGGCACATAGGGTTGTGCGTCTAGTGTGGAGATTCATCAGAGGGCGGGGTCACGCGGCGCAACAACCGCCGTCCGCGCTAGGCTGGTATGCAGTCTGCTGTTTTGTCACCTCGCAAGGACGGGAGCACCATTGTCTACGGAAAAGCCATCACAGCCATCGCGCATCAAGATCTTCGTTTCGGCCCATAAGCCGGCCGTCTTCCCCGATTGCGCCAGCATCCTGCCGATCCAGGTCGGAGCCGCGCAGGCGGAGTCGGCGGGCAGACCGCTGTTCGAGAACACGTTGCACGACAATACCGGCGACAACATCTCCAGCAAGAACCCCATGTACTGCGAGCTCACCGCACAGTACTGGGCATGGAAGAACGCCGACGCCGATTATTACGGGTTCTGCCACTACCGCCGTTACTTCGATTTCACCAGCACCGAGCATGAGCAGAACAGCTACGGCGAGATCATAGACACCATCATCAATCCCAAATCCATCGCCGAATACGGCCTTGACGACGGCACCATCGCGCAGGCGGTGGAAGGCTGGGACGTCATCACCACGCCATTGAACAATGTGCGCGAATTCGACGGGTTCGCCAATCTCAAAGATCATTGGAACGCGGATCCGCACCTGCGGATCAAGGATCTGCGCCACATGTACGACGTGCTGTGCGCAATGCACCCCGAGTACCGCGAGGATGCCGACGCCGTGCTCAACGGCACTCGCGCGGCCTTTTGCAACATGTTCATCATGAAGAAGGCGATATTCCAGGAATACTGCTCCTGGCTGTTCCCCATTCTCGACGAGTTCACGGCCCACTGGGACCATTCCGCCGCCGACGTGCAGACCCTGCGAACGCCGGGGCATCTTGCCGAACGGCTGCTCAACATCTTCCTTACGCACAAGCAGCGCACCGGCGCGAACTGGAAGATCAAACGCCTGCAGTGCGTGCACTTCACCAACCCGGAACCGTTCACGCCGCTGGAACCGCTGAACTCGAACCCGCGTTTCACCGTGCCGGTGCTGTTCGCGGCGGACGACAACTATGTGCCGATGCTGACCACCACCATCTATTCGATGCTGAGGAACGCTTCCCCCGAACGGCATTACGACGTGATCGTGCTTGAACGGAACATCTCGGCGGAGAACAAGCAGAACATCACCGATTTCCTTGCGCAATTCGGCAACGCGACCGTGCGCTTCTACGACGTGAGCCGCGCCATCGACGGCTTCAACCTCACCACCAACAACGCGCATATCAGCATCGAGACCTACTACCGCTTCATCATCCAGGAGGCACTCCCCTTCTACAAGAAGGTGCTGTACCTCGATTGCGACATGGTGGTGAACGGCGATGTCGCGGAACTATACGACACCGACCTTGGCGGCAATGCGATCGGCGCCGTGCCGGATATCGATTTCATCGGCAATCTGAACATGAAGGACGGCATATGCGCGGAATATGCGAAACATCGGCTGCATATGAAGAATCCTTACGGCTATTTTCAAGCCGGCGTGCTGGTCATGAATCTGGAGAAGATGCGCGAGATCCATTCCGTACGCGAGTGGCTTGAGATCGCGCAGCAGCCGGGATTCATCTACAACGATCAGGACATTCTGAACATGGAGTGCGAGGGATCCGTCACGCACCTGCCGTACGAATGGAATGTGATGCACGACTGCGATGGGCGAGTGCATGGCGTATTCGATTTCGCCCCGGCACACATGTTCCAGGAATACATGGATTCACGCAAGGCCCCAAAAATCGTGCACTACGCCGATTACGACAAGCCTTGGAAGAACCCATGGTGCGATTTCGGCCCGTTGTACTGGAGCTATGCAAGCCAGACGCCGTTCTCATTGCAGATGATGGCATTGCTCGCCGGCATCGAGAGGCCCGAACCTCCGCAGCACCATGAACGCGCCATCGCCGAAGACAGCCCGATCCGCAAATACGTGGACGTGCTGGCTCCCGTAGGCTCGAAGCAGCGCGAACTCATGAAGGTGGCCGCGCGCAAGATCCAGGGCAAGCGCTGATTCGTCAGTTCCCGTTTCGGATCGGCGCAGATACGCATGAAAAGTCGGTGTCTACGCCAATCCGAACCCGCGCAACCAATAGCCATGGCAGAAGAACTCTTTATTCCTCATAACATCATCGTGACCGGTGGCTGCGGCTTCATCGGGTCGAACTTCGTGCACTACGTGGTGAGGAACCATCCGGACGTGCACGTGACCGTCCTGGACAAGCTCACGTACGCGGGCAACCCGGAGAACATCGCGGGCCTGCCCGAGGACCGCGTGGAGCTGGTGGTGGGCGACATCTGCGACGCGGACCTGCTGGACCAGATCGTGCCGGGGCACGACGCGATCGTGCATTACGCGGCCGAGTCGCACAACGACAATTCCATCGCGGACCCGGAGCCGTTTCTGAGGACGAACGTGGAGGGCACGTTCCGCCTGCTCGAGGCCGTGCGCAGGTACG
>ERZ808246.990-NODE-990-length-21881-cov-4.791670_pt1 | contig 21881 bp, 14 predicted proteins | sample MGYA00521083_ERZ808246 | MGnify/ENA primary metagenome ERZ808246 (study PRJEB31516, sample SAMN03275577) | gut metagenome | biome: mammalia-associated habitat; material: feces | host: Papio cynocephalus | place: Kenya | collected 2012-07-07 ... | reverse complement strand
AATGCGTCCTTTGTTTTTTTCTTACTTAACTGCATTTGTTATTCCCCTTTGTGGTATATTTTCGGGAATGTTGTTCCCTGATGTTTACAGCTTATTTATATTCTGCAGGCTGCGGTTTCCAGCTCGGGTCTGCAAACTGGTGTGTATCGTAATCGGGATGATTTGCCATATATGCCTCACGTCCCTTTTTCTGATTTGCCGTTGCCTGTGCAATTGCGTCATCTATTGTCATTTTTCCCGACCATACGTCTTCGAGGAACAAAGTTTTCATACTCTTAAGACCTGCCATATCACAGTTCGGACCCCAGTGTGTTTCGGTTACATTCTTTGCAAGCTCCATAAAGTCCGTCCAACCCTTTTTCGGATTGTCAAGCGTTACACCCTCCATAACCTTCGGGTCTGCCGGTGCGGCAACACAGCCTTTATACATTCCTGCAAGATACTCATCCGAAAGGAAGAAGTCTACAACTTTTCTTAATTTCTCAACCGGTACTTTTGACGCCGCATTTACAAACTGTGAACGTCCGTATCCGCCGTTCTGCTTATAATCGTGCTCCTCGTCTACGATAGGAAGCGGCGCAACGCCCCAGTCGCATTTTGCGGGGAACTGATCGCTTAATACGCCGACATCAAAGTTAAATCCGTATTTCATACCGATGCCGCCCTCTGCAAACAATGCTCTTGCGGTATCGTTATCTATACTGTCACCGCCGGGATATACACTTCCGTCATCTCTCATATCAAGAACAACCTGTGCATAATCCTTTAAGAATGAATAATCATAGTCATCTTCTGCGGGATTGTATGCCTGTCTGCCGCCGCTGTATACCGATGCCGGAGCCAAAATGTCTGAATTGAACCAGCCGTCCCACTTCTTCGGGTATATTATTCCGTATTCTTTCTTATCTGCATTTGTAAGTTTCTTTGCGTCCTCACGCATTTCGGCAAGCGTTCTCGGCGGTTTTGCTTCGCCCTTTTCATCAACTATGCCTGCAGCCTTGAACATATCCTTGTTGTACAAAAGTCCCTGTACATTTCCGACTGTTACGGGTACGCAGTAAAGCTTTCCGTTATACAAGTCCTGTGTGTTCTTTAATTTGCCGTCATACTTCTTTTTCAAATCGTCAATGTCACTGCCGTAAATATCGTCATACGCCATTATGTAGCCTTTGTCTGCAAGCGCTGTGATGCTTCCGCCGCCGAATATGTCGGGTGCCGTTCCGCTCTGCAGTGCCAGTTCAAGAGTTTGCGTAAGGCTGTCGCCGCCCTGGAGCGTGTATTCGATTTCGATACCGTCCTTCTTGCCCTGGTTCTGATTGTAGTTGTCAATCAGCTCACGTACTACGGCTTCTGCATGTGCGTCGCCGTTCCAGTATGTAACCTTGGTTACATCTCCGCTTGCCTCCTGCTTTCCGCAGCCGGCTAACATTCCCATTCCCATTGCTGCGCAAAGCGCAAGTGCCGTAAGTTTAATTGTTTTTTTCATTTCTCTTCCTCCTTAAGAAATTTTATTTTTAATTTTAACAATTACCGTGCTTGATTGTGAGCGCATTTTCGCATAAATGCCCTCGGTTTAATTTTATTTTTGTGTACTTTTGTTGCCTCCTTCTTTTCCTTTGTAATATTTGCACATCATTTCATTAATACAAATATCCTTTTTGTTCATTATATCATCATATACGTATTAAGTAAATCAAAAAAGTTAATCTCTAAAGTATAAAAAATTAACATATATTCAAATTGGAAGCATTTGCCGATTGACAATACAGCGATTTATATATTATAATTACGATAAGCGAGGTGATTTTCATGGCAACTTACGAATTCGGCAATCCGTTTGTAAACGATTTAATATATCCGTTCACTCTGGTAGATACGGGCTTTTCGCATTGTGACAGCGAATATTTTGTAAATCGTGTCTGTGCGCCGTATTATGCTTTTGAGTTTATAATAAGCGGAACTACATATTTTAAAATAAACGGCGAAATCCATGAGGCGCACCGCCATGATATTGCAATTCTTCCGAAAGGCGAACAGCACTACATATATGCAACGGACGAGGATCCCTCGGAAAAGGTATGGTTTGTATGCGACGGACCGCTGATACCCAACATATTAACGGCGTATAAATTCGGCGAGCTTGAAATTCTGCACACATCGGAGCTTATAGGCGATTTTTGCCGTATATATGATATTTCCATACAGAAAGATATTCCGAAAACGGAGCTGTTTAATATCTGCGCCGAGATTTTTCTGGAGATAGTGCAAAAAACCTCCGAGGCACAAAAGCGCTCCGATTTGCTTATGTCCGATATTGCGAACAGAATACGCTTTGAAATTGACGACAGTCCGTCGCTCAATATTAATCTTGACGATATAGTTGAGCAATGCTTTTGCACAAAGCAGTATGCAATAAATGTTTTTAAAAAAAGTTTCGGAGTAACTCCGTATCAGTACATATTAAAAAAGCGTGTCCAGACAGCAAAACATCTGCTGCGTGACACACGCTTTTCAATAAATGAAATTGCAAAAAATGTAGGGTTTGACAATAATCATTACTTTTCTTCGTTTTTTAAAAAGGAAACCTCAATGACGCCGTCAGAATATCGGAATATGATATTCAAAAGCGCCAATGCTGCAAGACAGCAATATAAAGATGCTGCGGCAAAATGAACTCATTTTGCCGCAGTTTTTTTACTCTGCCTTATAAATTTTTGCGCTCATTGACGGCAAATCGATATAGAAAATTCCGTCCTGTGAAATCTCCGTTTCCTCACCGCCGAACACGCTTTTCATTTCATAAATTCCAAACCGCGCCTCGTCAAGGCGCACTCTTTCAAAGTTTTGACCCATATTAACGGCAACAACAAGCTTTTCCGCATTGTCAAAGCGCAGATACGCATACACGTTTCCTACCTTGTAAATCGTTTCAAAGCCGCCTGTCGAAAGGGCACTGTTACTGTTTCTCAAAGAAATAAGTGTTTTGTAATTTTCAAGAACTGTCCCTGTGTTGTCATACTTGCTCATATTATCCCACGGGAAGGTACTGCGGCAGAATGGGTCACCGTATCCCGTCATACCGATTTCATCACCGTAGAATATGCACGGAACGCCCGGCAGTGTCATTTGCAATGCCAAAAGTACCGCCGCACGTGAACGTGCGGTATTGTATGCGTTCTCGTCAATCACATATTTCGCCTGAAATTCACGGTCAACCTCGTACCGTGACGGAGCACCGCTCATAAGAGTCATAATGCGCTCAACATCATGGCTCGAAACCATATTGAGAAGCGAATAGTACGCACACGGCGGATAATTTTCCTTAAGGCTCATAAGTCTGCCGTCCAGCTCCTCCGCATCAATTTTGCCGAGAACTGCGTCTATAAGCGCATTGCGCATGGGGTAATTCATAACGGAGTCAAGCTCATCGCCCATAAAATACTTTCGGCGTTCGCCGTATGCCACCTTGTTTGACGCATCCTCCCAGACCTCGCCGATTATAACGGAGTCGGACTTTGCCGATTTCGCGTTTTCCCTTAATTCTTCTATGAAAAAGTCCGGCAATTCGTCAGCAACGTCAAGCCGCCACCCCGAAGCGCCGTTTTTAAGCCATTTCTTTATTATCGAATTGTCACCGCTTAAAAGATATTTTCTCAGCTCGGGGCTGTTTTCCTCCACCTGGGGCAAAGTTTTCATTCCCCACCATGACTCGTAGTTATCCGGCCATTCACTGAAACGATACCAGCTGTAATAGGGCGATTGCTGTGACTGATATGCTCCTACAGACTCATAATTGCCGTCTTTGTTGAAATATTTGCTGTCCGAGCCGGTATGATTGAACACGCCGTCAAGAATTATGCGTATTCCGTGCTTTTCGGCAGTTTTGCAAAGCTCTTTAAAATCCTCCTCACTGCCGAACATAGGGTCAATCTCTTCATAATTTCCCGTATCGTACTTATGGTTTGAATATGCACAAAATATCGGGTTTAAGTATATTACCGAAATGCCCAGTTCTTCAAGATACGGAAGTTTTTTTGTTATTCCCTTAAGGTTTCCGCCGAAAAAATCATTTGCCTTGTACTCACCGCCGAATTGTTCTGCCTTGTAGAACGGCTGTTCTCCCCAATTGCGCTTTATTATATCACTGCGGCTACCCAAAAATGTACCGTCCTCGTTTCCGTTAAAGAAACGGTCGGGGAAAATCTGATACGCAACGGATTTTTTAAACCAGTCGGGTGTTTTGTAGCTGTCTTTGTATACGGTTATCTGATACGCATTATCGGGTTTTTCTTTGTATACCGTACCCACACCGCCGAGTGCGCTGTAATTGTTTCCGTAATACAGTGTGTTGTCATAATTTTGAACCAACTCAAACCAATACCATATAAGCCCCGGCGTTTCGGGTGCTTTTATTTTTGCGGAATATACGGAACTGCCGTTCACGGTCAATTCATACGGCATATCAACCGCTGTTTCGTCCTCGCCGTCAATTTGGTAAATCAGACGTACCGCAGACGGTATACCGCCGTCCGAAACTGCAAGCCGTAAAGTTATTTCCGTACCGCATACAACCGCCCCGAAAGGACTGCGGTAAAAATTTGTTCTTGAATTATGCTCTATTTTCATAATATCCCCTTAATTCAAAGAAGCTGTAAAAAAACCGTTTCGGTTTGCCTAAGGCAAACCGAACGTGATTGTTTTTTTACAGCTCTTTGCTGTTTAAAATCTTTGACTAAGACTGCCTTTTCCGATAAGCAATGTACCCAGCGCAAAAAGCAACGCTTTTTTTCGGACTGCTTGATTTTTGATGCCGAGTGAATGAATTTTTCCCGACGGTGTATGTTGATACTCCGAGGGTAAAATTCATTTGCAGCGAAGCGGTCGGCGCAAAAAGCAACAGTCTGACAGTTATTTAATGGGTGTTAAGTGCCATATCTCTTTGTTGTATTCTCCTATTGTACGGTCGCTGGAGAAGAAGCCCGACATTGCGGTATTCATAATGGCACGCTTTGTCCATTCTTTTGTATTCTTGTAATCCTGTGAAATCTGCTCCTGCGTTTTCATATATTCTTCAAAATCTCTTATTACCATATATGTGTCGGGATAACCGTAATCACCGAACATAAGAGTCTGATACAGGTCTTTAAAGAGCTGTGTGTTGCCGTTTGAAAGACTGCCGTCAATAAGCATTTCAAGCGCATGGCGCAGAACTGCGTTTGACGAGTAAATAGTCTTTACCTCATCACCGCCGGCATACTTTAATCTTGCGGCAACCTCGTCTGCCTTAAGACCGAAGATATATATATTATCCTTGCCTACCTGTTCGAGCATTTCGACATTTGCACCGTCAAGCGTACCTACGGTGAGAGCGCCGTTAAGCATAAACTTCATATTACCCGTTCCGGACGCCTCCTTGCCGGCTGTTGAAATCTGCTCCGATACATCAGCCGCAATGATAAGCTTTTCCGCAATCGAAACGCCGTAGTTTTCGATAAATACAACCTTGATTTTTCCGTTTATTCTCGGGTCGTTGTTGATTACATCGCCCACAGAGTTAATAAGCTTTATTATAAGCTTTGCTCTTGTGTATCCCGGCGCCGCTTTTGCACCGAAAATATATGTCTTGGGGTAATAATCATAATTCGGATCTTCAAGTATTCTGTTGTATTCCGCAAGAATGTGCAGAACGTTCATCATCTGACGCTTGTATTCGTGCAAACGCTTACACTGAACATCGAAAATCGAATCGGGATTTACCTCAATGCCGTTATGTTCCTTTATATATTCTGCAAACGCAACCTTATTTGCGTGCTTAACTGCACGGAATTTCTCCTGGAAATCCTCATCATCGGCATACTTTGCAAGACCTTTCAGCTTATCCGCATCTTTGAGCCAGCCCTTGCCTATCTTTGAATCGATAAGATTGGTGAGTCCGGGGTTGCAGTTTGCTATCCAGCGGCGGAAAGTTATACCGTTTGTTATAGCATGGAATTTGCTCTTATCCATATTGTAATAATCAGCAAAAATATCTTTTTCAAGAATTTCCGTATGCAGCTTTGATACGCCGTTTACAGCGAAACAGCTTGCAAGACACATATTTGCCATAAATATCTGATTATCCGAAATTATAGCCATATACTTGTGCTTTGCGGTGTCGCCGGGATAAAATTCTTCGAGTCTTATCATAAGGCGTCTGTTCATTTCCTCAGCTATCATATACAGTCTGGGGAGAATCTTTTTAAACATATCGAGAGGCCATTTTTCGAGAGCCTCACTCATTACTGTATGGTTTGTGTATGCAAACACGTGCGTAACGATTTCCCATGCTTCGTCCCAGCCAAGTCCCTTTTCGTCCATTAAAAGACGCATCATTTCGGGGATTGCCATAGTCGGGTGGGTATCATTGATGTGGATAACCACCTTGTCGGGCAATTTTGACCAGTTTGCGCCGTTTCTGCTCTCAAACTCTTTCAAAATCCACTGCAATGTTGCCGAAACGAGGAAATACTGCTGTGTAAGTCTTAACTCTTTACCCTCGGTATGATTATCCTCCGGATAAAGCACGTTCGAGATAACCTCCGCAATATGCTTTTCCTCTATTGCACGGGCATAATCGCCGCTGTTGAATGCTTTCATATCAAAATGATCGGGAGATTTTGCGCTCCACAATCTGAGCTTGTTTATAATTTTTGAATTGTATCCGCAAAGCGGAACATCGTACGGCATAGCTATAACCTTGCGGTCGTTTTCATAGCGGAACACCATATGTCCGTCCTGCCAGTCGCTGTAAACATTTCCGCCGAAACGCACCTCAACCGATTCCTCGGGGCGTGCAACCTCCCATGCGTTTCCGTTTTCAAGCCACGAATCGGGAAGCTCCGTCTGAAATCCGTCTACAATCTTCTGTCTGAACAAGCCGTATTCATATCTTAAAGTACAGCCGTATGCGGGAAGATCCATTGTTGTCAAAGAATCTATAAAGCAAGCCGCAAGACGTCCCAAACCGCCGTTTCCCAAACCTGCGTCGTTTTCAAGCTCGGCAATTTCATTTATGCTGTAGCCGAGATCCTCAAGTACGTTTTTGTACTCTTCAGTCTGCATAAGGTTTAAGATATTTGTGCATAAAAGTCTGCCCATAAGGAACTCAAACGAAAGGTAATAAAGCTTTTTTGAACCTTCCTTTTTTACTTCCTTATGCGACTTTGCCCACATTTCCATTATGCGGTCACGAACGGTAAGCGCACACGCAGAGTAAACCATCTGCGGAGTTGCATCCTCCATAACCTTACCGAAATGTCTGCCGACTTTTCCCACTATTTCTTTTTTCAAAGCTTCCTCAGCTGCGGTAAGCTTCTTCTTTGTGCTCTTTCCCGTTGTTGACTGTGCCATAATTAAATCTCTCCTTTAGCCTTCGGCGTTGTCTTTTTTGAAGGCGCTTTCTTTGTTGTTTTCCTTGCTGACGGTTTCTTAGCTGTCGTTTTTTTGACCGGTTTTTCCGGTTCAAACGGGTTTTCGACCTTGGTTATTTTCGGTCTGTCAGCCGCTTTTGCGGCTGCCTTTGCCGATTGCTCGGCGTCTTTTTTTATGTTCGCCGCAAACGTGGATTTTTTCGGTGCTTCCTCATAAATCCCCGTAAGCTCACGGTACATTTTTATATATTTATCCGCCGAAACATTCCATGAATAGTCCTGCTTCATAGCGTTTTTGGCTAACTTGTTCCATGCGTCACGATGGTTGTAGTACACGTCCATTGCGTACCAGATTGTATTCATCATTTCGTCCGCATTGTAGTTTGCGAATGAAAATCCCGTACCCTCGCCGGTGTATTCGTTGTACGGAATTACGGTGTCCTTGAGTCCGCCAGTTTCACGCACTATCGGGAGCGTACCGTAACGCATACTTATAAGCTGCGAAAGTCCGCACGGCTCAAATCTCGACGGCATAAGGAATGCGTCGCATGCGGCATAAATCTTATGCGACATATCGTTTGAGAAATAAATCTGCGCCGAAACCCTGTCGGGGTATTTCCATGCATAGTGACGGAACAGATTTTCATATTTTTCCTCACCCGTTCCGAGTACGACTATCTGAGCGCCGCCCTCGCAAAGCTGTTCTATTTTGTATGCCACAAGGTCAAATCCCTTTTGGTCGGTAAGTCTTGAAACTATGCCGATCATCATCTTGTTTTCGTCAACCGGCAGTCCCAGCTCCGCCTGGAGCTTTGTCTTGTTTACAGCCTTATCCTTAAAGGTCTTTATGCTGTAATTTTTGTACAGGCACTTATCCTTTGCCGTGTCCCAGTCCTCATACGAAATACCGTTTACTATTCCCGTAACATCATTGCGCCTTGCCCAAAGAAGGCTGTTTAAGCCCTCGCCGTATTCCTCGGTCATTATTTCCTTTGCGTATGTTTCCGAAACGGTTGTTATCCTGTTTGCATAAACCATTCCGCCCTTTAACAGGTTTGCGTCGTTGTAATATTCAAGCTTATCCGACGTGAAATAGTAGTCGCTTATTCCCATAGCGTCCCTTATTCCGTTTATATCCCATCTTCCCTGGAATTTCAGATTATGAATTGTCATAACCGTCTTTATGCCGCGATAGAACGGATTATCCATGAATGTGTCCAGGAATACGGGCATCGGAGCCGTCTGCCAATCATTGCAATGGATAACGTCCGGTCTGAAATCGAGCGTTGGGAGCAACGAAAGCGCCGCCTTTGAAAAGAATATAAACTTTTCGCAGTCGAGGTGGATAAAATCGTACGGCTTGTCGCCGCCGAAATAAAACTCATTATCCACAAAATAATATATACAGCCGTTATACTCCATTTCAAAAACGCCGGCATACTGCTTGCGCCATGCTATATCCACATATATATTGGATATATACTTCATTTTATCCTTATATTTTTTATCTATACTCTTGTACAGCGGCATAATAACTCTTGCGTCCACGCCTTTTTTTCTGAGCACGGACGGCAGCGAGCCTGCGACATCGCCCAAGCCGCCTGTTTTCATAAACGGTGAAACCTCCGAAGATGCGAATAAAACCTTCATAATTACCTCCTTAATCTCCGCAAAGCGGCAAGCGCCGATTTGCAACGATTACTATAATAATAGTATTCCTAAAATCGGTATTTGTCAATTTAAGTCCCGAAATTTCGTACTTTTAACCACCCAGAGGGCAAAAGAATTGTTTCATATTATATATATTTTATATAAAACGGGGGCTGTAAAAACAGCCTCCGTTTCAATTTATATATGCGTACCCTTTTCAATTGCCAAAGGATAGCTTGCCTGACCGATGAGCTTTCTTCCGCTTGTGATATGCACTTCCTTGTCGAATACGACATGGTCAAGTTCAACACCCTCTTCAATCACGCTGTCCTGCATTATTATAGAATTTCTGACTATGGCATTTTTTGCAATTTTAACACCTCTTGACAGAACGCTGTTGTAAACCTTTCCTTCTATAACACAGCCGTCCGAAACGAAGCAGTTTTTGATTTCCGCATCACCGTGATATTTTGTCGGACACTGATCCTTTGTTTTTGTATATATCGGGCGTTCGGGATTGAACAGTTCACGGCGTATTTCCGAATTGAGGAATATCATATTGTTTGCGTAGTATGACTGAATGGAGTCTATCTTGCCGAAGTATCCCGAAAACTCGTGAGCGTAAACACGCAGTCCGTCAAGTTTTTTGATTACTGCGTCCTTTACAAAATCACGGTCGCCTCTTGCACTGCATTCGTCCACAATGCTTTCGAGGAGTGCCTTTTCCATTATGTAGATGTCGGCTCCCGCAAAAGCTGTTTTCGGGTAATACGGCTGTACCTCTATATCGGTCACGATACCGTCGTCGTCTTTGTCGATAAGAGTATAGCGTGAAAGCTCAGTTTCCTCCGCTCCCGACATATCCTTGTATATTACGGTTATATCCGCCTGTGCCTCAATGTGTGCGTCAACCGCCTCGGACAAATCGATATTGCAGATGCTGTTTCCGAGCGAAAGAACGACATATGTTTCGTCGCTTCTGCGGATAAAATCACTTATGCCGGCAAGCATACCGATATTTCCCTTTACGTAGCCGTATTTCATTTTTTCAAGGCTCGGCGGCAGCACGTGCAGACCGCCGTTTTTGCGGTCAAGGTCCCATGGCTTGCCCGACTTAATATGGTCCATAAGAGATGAATATTTCGATTCTGTCGCAACTCCGATTTTGGTTATTCCGGAGTTTGCCATATTCGACAGTATGAAATCTATAATTCTGTATCTTCCCGCAATCGGGAGCGCACTGTTTGCACGTATGTCCGTTATAGGCGGTATTCTGTCCTCGTTGGTCAGAATGATACCCATTGTATCGTTTCTCATATTTAAAATCATTCCTTTCCTGCGGCGGTGCAATCAATTTTCTATTTCTACCATACTTTCAGCCGCAATTTCTTCATTTTCGCCGATAACGGCTCCGCCCTCTATAAGCACTATTCCGTTTGTACAGTATTTAGAAGCATATTTATTGTTTTCCTCAGCCGGAGCGCCGATGTGTGCACCCTCGCCGATAACGGCATTTGCGCCTACAACCGCCTTTTCGACTATTGCGCCTCTGCCTATTTTAACGCCGGGCATTATTACCGAATCGATAACTTTTGCCCCCTCGTTTATTACCACGCCGCCGAAAATAACCGAATGTTTCACCTGACCGTCTATAAAACAGCCCTCCGTAACGCTCGACTCCGATATTTCGGCGTTGTTTCCGACATAATGCGGTGCAAGAGCCATATTTCTCGAATAGATTATCCAGCTTCTGTCGTTTATATTAAACTTGGGAGGATCGTCTATAAGATCCATATTTGCCTCCCACAGGCTCTGTATCGTTCCGACGTCTTTCCAGTAGTCGTTGAAGCAGTAGCTCATCATTTTTTCGCCGTTTTCGAGCATTTTGGGGATTATATTTTTACCGAAATCATTCTCGGAATTGGGGTCACGCTCGTCATCATTGAGATATTTTTTAAGCACGTCGTATTTGAATATATAAATTCCCATTGACGCAAGATTGCTCTTAGGCTCTGCCGGCTTTTCCTCAAATTCGGTTATCTCACCCGTTTCGGGATCGGTGTTCATTATTCCGAAACGGCTTGCCTCCTCCCACGGAACGGGCATAACGGCAATCGTTATTGCGGCGTCCGACTCCTTGTGAGCCTTGAGCATTTTTCCGTAATGCATTTTATATATATGGTCGCCCGACAGAATAAGTACGTTTTTCGGATTAAATCCCTCAAGAAAATCCAGGTTCTGATATATTGCATTTGCCGTGCCTTTAAACCATTCTCCGCCCTTTGCGCTCTGATACGGCGGCAGTACGTACGCACCGCCGTGAGAACGGTTCAAATCCCACGGATTTCCGTTTCCTATATATGTGTTAAGCTCGAGCGGCTGATACTGAGTCAGAACTCCGACCGTATCTATGCCCGAATGTACGCAGTTTGACAAAGGAAAGTCTATAATTCTGTACTTTCCGCCGAACGGTACGGCAGGCTTTGCCACCTTTTTTGTCAAGGCTCCGAGTCTTGAACCCTGTCCGCCCGCAAGTATCATTGCCACGCAGTCTTTTGATACCATATTACTCATCTCCTAAAAATGTTTTACTTTCCCGATATTTTCTTTAAAATCATAGTTGAGTTTGCGTCCGCAAACACATTTATGGTACAGGGCATATCGGAATACCCTTCGTTTACGGTTTTGAATTTTTTTCTGCCGATACGGCGTGTTCCGCCGTATTTGGCTGAGTTTGAATGAAGTATAACTTCATACTCACCCGGTTCGGGAACGCCTATTTTGTATACGGGTCTGTCAACGGGCGTAAAGTTATTTACGATAATTACCGTTTCATCGCCGCTCATACGCATATATGAAAGCACCGAACATTCGCTGTCGGCGTCGTTTATCCACTTAAAGCCGTCCCAGCTCCTGTCTATCTTCCACAGTGCGGGATTTTTCAGATACAGCCTGTTCAAATCCCTTACGTATTCCTTAAGCGCCCTGTGTTTATCTATCTCAAGGATGTTCCACTCCAGACCGTCATCATAACGCCATTCGAGGAACTGTCCGAATTCTCCGCCCATAAACATAAGCTTTTTTCCCGGCATAGTCATAAAGTATCCGAGAAAAGCCTTGTATGCGTCAAACTTTTCATCATATGTCCCGAACATTTTGTCTATCAGGGACTTTTTACCGTGAACTACTTCGTCATGCGAAAGCGCAAGTATGAAATTCTCGCTGTAGGCGTACATCATAAGGAACGTAAGCAGTGAATGGTTGTCCTTTCTGAAATACGGATCCATACTCATATAACGCAGAGAATCGTTCATCCAGCCCATATTCCACTTGAAGTTAAATCCCAGACCGTCATTTTCGGGCGGTGCGGTAACCATAGGCCATGCCGTGCTTTCCTCCGCAATCATCATAAAGTTCGGGAACTCCGTACACATGGTCTTGTTAAGCTTTCTTAAGAAATCCACCGCTTCAAGGTTTCCGTTTCCGCCGTACTTGTTGGCAATCCATTCGCCGTCCTTGCGTGAATAATCACGGTAGAGCATAGACGATACGGCGTCTACACGCAAACCGTCTATATGATACTCATCCGCCCAGAAATACGCCGATGAAATAAGAAACGAAACGACCTCCGCCTTTGAATAATCGAATACCATCGTTCCCCAGTCCTTATGCTCGCCCATTCTCGGGTCGGCATACTCATAAACGGGCGTGCCGTCGAACATACGCAAGCCGTGTGCGTCACGTGGGAAATGTGCCGGCACCCAATCCATTATCACGGATATTCCGGCACGGTGGCACTTGTTTATAAAATATTTGAACTGTTCGGGCGTGCCGTATCTTGAAGTAACAGCGAAATAGCCCGTAACCTGATAACCCCACGAACCGTCAAACGGATACTCCGTAAGCGGCATAAGCTCAATGTGCGTATATCCCATATCCGAAACATACGGCACAAGCTCGTCCGCCAGCTCGCAGTAATTGTAGAAAGAGCCGTCCTCATGCACTTTCCACGAACCGAAATGTATTTCATATATATTCATCGGCTTTTCGAGATTATCTCCCTCGCTGCGTTTTTTAAGCCAGCCACCGTCCGTCCATTCGTACTCCTGCGGTTCGTACACCACTGACGCAGTTCCGGGGCGAAGCTCCGCTCTAAACGCATACGGGTCGGCTTTATAATATTCCTCACCGTCCGATGCGGTAATAATATATTTATACAGTGCGCCCTCGGAAATATTCTCCTCCGTTGCGAACCATACTCCCGTATCGCCGATTTTTTCAAATTCTCTGCCTTTTTCCCAACCGTTGAACTCACCCGTAAGATGTACCGATGCGGCATTCGGCGCCCAGACCGCAAACCGCCATACACGCCTTGTACCCAAAGAAATTTTATGCGGGCCAAGCATCTTGTATGATTCAAAATTGTCCCCTCTGTTAAACAGATATGTCTGAAAGCTGCTTATAAGCGCCGTATTTTTCTCTTGTGCCATTATTTTTCAACAACTCCTTACCGGTTTCTTCCGCATTAATCGTATATGCTGATATGTATATTATATCACATTTATTTTTATTAGTAAATATCAAAAAAAATATAAATTATGCCAATTATTTTGTATGTTTTGCCATACGATTTAGATTAAGCGTCACAATATAATATATATATTGCTTTTTACGCTTAAATATGCCCCATTTTTTAAAATGTTAAATTTTTCTTTCAGAAAAGTTTATTAATTGTAACATTAAAAAGAAAAACTTGACACGGAGTTCAAATTGTTATACAATATAATAGCTTAATATTCTTTAAAAACTTGTTTTCTGTAAATAGGATTTTTCCTAAACTGAAACGGGAGTCGTTTTGTAAAAAGACTGCTCATTGTATCCGCAAGGGCAAGACCTGCAAGCGCCCGCACGGATCACCGTATATTTATGGAAAGCAGTCGTTTTAAGACAGACCCCCGGCGCAGGTTTTGGAGTGTCCAAAATTAAATTCTCAAAAGAATTTATTTTTACAGGGGGTGTATTGCTATAAATACTATAGATATTATCATCGTCGCAGCTGCCGTGGTTGTCTGTGCGGTGTGCGGTATAGTCTGCTTCAATGCAGGTATCGCTCACAGAAAAAAGACAGCCGAGGCGCTGTTCGGCGGTGCGGAAGAAAAAGCAAAATCTATAATTTCAGATGCTGAAAAAGCCGGCAAAGATAAAAAGCGTGAACTTCTTCTTGAAGCAAAAGAAGAAAATCAGAAACTCAGAAGCGACTTTGACCATGAGGTGAAAGAACGCAGAAACGAGCTTAACCGTCAGGAGCGCAGGCTTAATCAGAAAGAGGAAACTTTAGACAAAAAGACAGACAATCTTGAAAAGAAAGAACAGTCATTAAATGCAAGACTTAAAAATCTTGAAAAGAAAGAACAGGAAATAACAGAGATTAAACAGCAGCAGACGGATGCCCTTGAGAAAATTTCGGGTATGACAAAGGACGAGGCAAGAACAATGCTTCTCCGTGACATTGAAACCCGTACAAGGCACGATGCGGCTGTTATGGTTAAAGAAATTGAGCAAGAGGCAAAGGAAACTGCGGAGAAGAAAGCAAAGAACATCGTTGCTTTGTCAATCCAGAAGGTTGCCGCAGATCATGTTGCCGAAACTACCGTTTCTGTTGTTAATCTGCCGAATGATGAAATGAAGGGCCGTATAATAGGCCGTGAGGGACGCAATATAAGAACGCTTGAAAACTTTACGGGCGTTGACCTTATTATTGACGATACTCCGGAAGCCGTTATCGTATCGAGCTTTGACCCGATACGCCGTGAGGTTGCAAGAGTTGCTCTTGAAAAGCTCATAGTGGACGGAAGAATTCATCCGGCAAGAATTGAGGAAACGGTTGAGAAAGCCCGCAAAGAGGTTGACGCAATCATTAAGCAGGAGGGCGAAAGCGCTACGTTTGAAACAGGCGTACACGGCTTGCACCCCGAGCTTATTAAGCTTTTAGGTAAGCTGAAATTCAGAACCAGCTACGGTCAGAATGTTTTAAGACACAGTATAGAGGTATCGCACCTCGCCGGCGTAATGGCAGGCGAACTTGGCTGCGATGTGGCTCTTGCAAAGCGTGCAGGACTTCTGCATGATATAGGCAAGGCTGTTGACCACGAGGTTGAAGGCTCGCACGTTACCATAGGTGCGGATATTGCACGCAAGTTCCGTGAGAGCAAAGACGTTATCCACGCAATTATGGCGCATCACGGCGATGTTGAGCCGGAAACGCTTGTTGCGTCGCTCGTTCAGGCGGCGGACGCTATTTCGGCGGCACGTCCCGGAGCAAGGCGTGAAAATCTCGAAACTTACATCAAGCGTCTGCAAAAGCTTGAAGAAATTGCCGACAGCTTCGACGGTGTCGAAAAGTCATTTGCTATACAGGCAGGCCGTGAAATCAGAGTTATGATTAAGCCCGAAAAGGTTTCGGACGACGGTATGGTTCTTGTTGCAAAGGAAATTGCAGACCGCTTTGAAAACGAACTCGAGTATCCCGGACAGATAAAAATCAGTCTTATCCGTGAAACGAGAGTTGTGGGTTATGCCAAATAGGCACTGAGAATTAAAAAATTGGGGCTGATGCGGATTGAAAACCACGATTTTCGGGGTTTTGTTTCTACCTTTCCGTACCGCTCCTTTTTTTATTATTATGGAGGTCTTATGAAAATACTTTGTATAGGCGACGTATTCTGCCGCACGGGACGTGATATGCTTTTTAAATATGTGCAGGAGCTGAAATATCAAAAATCCATAGATTTCGTTATTGCAAACGGTGAAAACGCAAGCCACGGCAGAGGTTTGTCACGTGCGGCGTATGACGAGCTTACACGTGCCGGCGTAGAGGGAATTACTCTCGGCAATCATACGTGGAATGTGCGTGAAATTGCGGATATAATGAAATACGAAGGAAACGTTATCCGCCCGGCAAATTTTAATTCCGAATGTCCGGGCAGCGGCTCAATGGTGCTTTCCGCATCAAACGGAGCCAAAGTCGGCGTGATAAATATTATCGGCAGAACATATATGGAGCCTGCCGACTCGCCTTTTGAAGCCGCCGAGCGTGAAATCGAAAATCTGAAAGGCAAAACGAATATAATCCTTGTGGATTTTCACGCAGAGGCTACAAGTGAAAAGGAGGCAATGGGGCATTTTCTCGACGGGCGTGTAAGTGCGGTTTTCGGCACGCATACGCACGTTCAGACAGCAGACAACAAAATACTCCCCCGCGGCACGGGATATATCTCCGACCTCGGCATGACAGGTCCCGATATATCCGTTCTTGGTCTTAATCCGCACAGCATAATAAAGCGTTTCACCAACGGCATGCCACAGAAATTCGAGCTGGCAAACGGCAAAGGACGTTTTTGCGGCTGTATCTTCGACATTGACGAAAACGGCAAATGTACCGATACGGAAAGAATTTATATTACTGAATAAATATGTATTGACATTGATTTGCGTCATATGCTAAAATACAGTATATGAGAAAAATTATGCAAGGGAGAGTAAAATATGAAAATAACAAAACTTACGGCACTGCTTATTACGGCAGTTCTTTCGTTTTCATCGGCAGTGTTCGCCGAGAACCCGGAAACTGAGGGAACCACTGCGGAAACGGCTTTAACAACAGCCGCCGCAGAGGATAAAATCACACCCGAAACCAATCCGGAATATTTTTCCGACGCACTCGGCTTTGACATTATAATGGAAGATGTAATGGTTCCCATTGCCGATACCGCCGTGTTTGAGCTTTATGACGCAAACGGAAAGCTTTTGGGAACAAATAAGCGTGAGGTAAACGCCGATACAAGAAGCCTTTATCTGTACTTTACGCTTCCGCAGTATAAGCTCGGAACGGATTTCAAGCTTAAGCTTGTGAGCGGTATGGCAGGCTTTACATACTATTCGGACAGATACTGGCTCGGTCAGACGGTCGATTTGCATACATATGTTTACCAAAAAGAGGACGGCACATTTTTCCAGGGCAATAATTTCATATTTACGGGATACCCCCTGCACGAAAAAGGAATATGCGTTTATTATGACAAAACGCCCGTCAATTTCAGCACACGTGCAAGACTTATAGACGGCACGGCAATGGCGGCGGCTGATGAAATGGCGGCGGCAATGCGTGCAAAGTATTCGTATTCGGAGGAATACAACAGCGTAAGCATAAAATCGGGCACAAATGAAATACTGTTTAACGTTGACAATAAATATACCACCGTTTTCGGAAACGATACATTCATTTCACACGCACCCGTATGGGTTGACGGAAAGGTTTTCGTTCCGATAAGGGATTTGTGCGAAGCGTTCGGCTCGGAGCTTCAGGTGCTTGATTTCGGCGATCATCTCGATTTGCTTGTAAGCGAGTCGCCTGTCATACGTGATTATCTCAATCAGTCCACAGTAAACAGAAACGGAATATATTCAAGAACGAGCTATCTTGTATGGATAAGCAAATCGGAATACACCGTAAGAGTGTATACGGGAAGTCAGTATAACTGGAATCTCGAATATACGGCGCCGTGCGGTATAGGCGCATGGAACACGCCGACAATAGAGGGACAGTTCGAGTATCAGTACCGCACCGCACGCTGGACATATCCGTCATACTATGTAGGCCCGTGCCTTGTATTCTACGGCGGCTATGCAATGCATTCAACGCTCTTAAACTATGACGGCACCGAATATGACGGCACTGTAAGAGCGCATATCTCGCACGGCTGTGTGCGTCTGCATCCACAGGATATAAACTGGATTGCCGACCATATCCCCGTCGGAACAAAAATATACATAACAGGCTGATAAGCCGATAAATCAAACTGCATACTGTAGGGGTCGATGCCCTCATCGACCCTAAAGCAAACCGTACACCGTAGGGGTCGATGCCCTCATCGACCCTAAAGCAAACCGTACACCGTAGGGGTCGATGCCCTCATCGACCCTAAACCATAAAAACAGGCAAGTATTCCGATGGAATACTTGCCTGTTTATTATTTGAATATGTACACATAATTGAGTCTGCCCCTCGGAGCGGCGTCGCCGTTCACATAGAAGTCCATAATATCGTTTTCCTGCATATTGTCCGACCACTTAAACTCAAATGAAAAGCTGCCGCCCTCAATCCCGATAACGCTTTTCGGAATTTTTACGTGCAGTTCTTTTCCCGAGCATAAATACTCCGCATCACAAACAGTGTCCCAGACAAATTCGCTGTCTTTGCCGCATTTTTTCAGCTGTACTGTCTGCTTTGCCAAATCAAAGCTTACCGCAAAATCATATCTGTTCCAGCTTGCCGAAGCATTGTTTTTTGTGTTCAGGAATAACATCATCGGCTTTTCGCCCGTCTTGATTTTATTCGTGCATTTCGCATAAAAATATACGTTTTCATCATCGGCGGCAGCCTTTAAAATATCAAACTCATTTCTGCCGGTGTTGTTTTCATATATTCCGGCGGCGTCATAGCCTTTGAAATATCTCGGTGCGGTATCGCCCGTGTATTCACGGTATGTAAGCTCCACATCGTTCCAGTCCGCAAACCCCGACTTTATATCCACGGTATGCTTTTTGTTTTCCTCCACGGGTTTTTCCATACCCTTAAATCTGCGCACGAACGATATGAGATGCATATAATATGCGTCGCCGTAACCGCCCTTCATAGGCTCAATGTCACGGCTGTATTCTTCGTTAAATTCGTCCTGTAAGCGTATGGGGTATCCGTCCATCGGATACAGCGTGTTTGTTTCCTCAACAAGGAACGGTACAAGCCATTCGTTCCACTGCGTTACGAATGCAACATCGGCGTCACTGTTGAGCGCAACCTGTGCCTGCTCCTCAAACTGAAATCCGTAATGCGACGCATTCTCACGTGTATCCTTTGCGCCGTCATGCCATGATCTGCCTATCATAGGTATGCCGTATGCCGCATCGCCCATTCCGCGGAAACCGTATTCGTTGTCTTTGCCGTTTGCGACTCTGCACACACTTACCGCAATTTCCTCGGGGTTTCCGTTTTCGTCAACAGATACCTTCTGCTCCGTTCCCCACGCCCAGGTATTGCACTTCTCCGGCACGCCCCATGTGGGACTGCGCCATGTGAAAAATTCACGTATTTCATCGGGGAGCGAGCGCATTGAATGGCAAATCATAAGCGGCTTGCCCTTCCAGTAAAAATACAAGTCCGAGTACAGACGGGGCTCATAGAGCTGTTCCCATAAATCCATAAGATTGCCCGTTCCGCAGCCGCGTATGCCAGGTGCGGTGTAAAAGCATACCTTAGGCGCTTTAAATCCCTGTTGATTGTATTCACGCAACACCTCAAACAGCGCAAGATACGATTTGCGGTAGGTAAAGCCGTTCGTTACATCAAAGAACAAAACGTCTATGCCCGCGTCAATGAACATCTGTACGTGACGGCGCAGTACCCATACGTCCTGCGACAGATAATATCCGAACAGCGGCTCGCCCCAGTGGAGCATAGGCGTATGCTCGGGATTGGGCCATACCGGACTTTCCGGGTGATACATTGCGTCCGGCTGTTGCTCCAGAATTTTTGTCACGTCATACGGACCCTGCGTGCCATGATAACCAAGCCACAGATAATAAAACAAACCCACGATTTTTTCTTTTTTCACGCCGCCCGTTTCCTCATATCGGGGAAGCTCTCTCCCCAAGTGGTCAACCGCCGACATATTTGATAAATTAGCGTCCATTAAAAAAACTCCCTTCATTATGTTGTTCCTATTATAATTATCGCCGCCGCACCTATGCAAAAACCTATGATTTGCTTTACGGTCAGCTTTTCACCGCATATAAGCACTCCCGATATAACGGAAAGTATAATAACCGATCCGTTAAATGCCGGGAAGAATATAATGCTCGGCAGTGCGCCGGCAAGATAGATGTTTAAGCGGTTGTATATACAGCTTGCCGAACCGCATAACAGCGACAGCCCAAGCTCCCTGCGTGACATTTTGCGGATATGCTTTGCCGACAGGAGCAGATTGCACACCGTCATAAACACAGCCGCCACAATCAGCATATCGCCGCAGTATTGTCCGCCCGATGCCGCAAAGAAAACCTTGAACACTATTCCCACCGCACCGGCAAGGCAGAAAAATCCCGCCGCATAATACTTCAGGCTCGGCTTGTATGCTCCTCCCTTGCTTATGTCCGAACATATAAAAATTCCGGCAAGCAGTAAAATCATACCCAAAATCTGAAAAATACTTACGCTTTCTTTCCAGAATATAACTCCTGCGGCGGCGGAAATAATCATTGAGCAGTTGCCTATAAGAGTGATAACCGAAACAGGTCCGTTCGCCATTGCTTTGAGCTTGAAAAACAAGAACAAAAGCTGAACAACGCCGTACATTATTCCGTACATAAGCGTGTTTTTGTCGATATGTACCCGAAATCCGTTCATAAACAGCAAAAGCACAATCCATACAGCCGAGCATATTCCGTTGAAGAAAAACGGATTTGTTTTGTTTTCCTCCTTGTGAAGAAGTACGCTGTTAAACACAGCCGCCAAAATTGAAACCGATAGCATTAAATAATCCATCTGAAATCCTCCTTGACATAATTATAGCGCAATGCTATAATTAAAAAAAGGCTGTTTTCGACATAAAAAAGTAGGTGAATTTTAATGAGCGACCTCTATACCATAAAGGATTTTTTGAATAATGAAATTATACTGCTGAAAAAAAGCAGCGGTGCGTCGCACGTCCCCGTACATTCGCACGAATTTATCGAAATGCTTTATGTATGCGGAGGCGAGGCGGTACACAGCTATAAGGGGAAGAGTATAAAACTCAGAAAAAACAATTATGTTTTTATAGATTATAATGTTCCGCATTGCCTTAGCAAAAAGAGCGATGACTTTCTTATTATAAACTGTCTGTTTGTGCCGGAGTTTATAGATAATTCGCTTAAGCGGTATCATACTTTTTCCGATGTACTGCGAAATTATCTTATAGGTATTCTTCCCGAAGCCGAGGACAGCGGACATATTTTTTATGATGAAAGCAGCACAATAGAAAAAGAGCTGACGCTTATGCTTGATGAATTTAAGGATAAAAACCCCGGCTATGCGCAGATTATCAGGAGCGGACTTATAAGGATAATCGTAACGGCAATGCGCAGTACGGACGCATTGAAAAGGCAAAAGGATTTCAGAATACAAAAAATGATTGAACGTGCGGAATCAGACTTTGCAAAGAAAGGTCTTTTAAAGGAGCTTTCCTCGGAATTGGGATATTCGCAGTCGGCTCTGAGCCTTTTGTTTAAAAACGCATTCGGAATTACATACACAAAATATATACAGGAAACCCGAATACGTATCAGCAGCCGTATGCTTGCACAAACCGATTTGCCGGTTGACGAAATTGCCGATGCGTCGGGGTATACGGACGTGCGCTCGTACCGAAAGCATTTCAAACGCATAATGGGTATAACACCGCTGAAATACCGCATTTCGGCACGTGAACATTAAAACTCCCTGCCGCAAGAAAAAACGCCCGCAATTTTTATATACGTTTGCAATTCCCGGTAGGGGACGATGCCCTCATCGTCCCTAAATGAACCTGAATGTGAAACTTGTGGGTCGATGTGGGCGCTTACAATAATTGCAACCGCACCTCTGCTCCGCCGTCTGCTCCCGAATTTTGTCTATTTTTGCCATATTCTGCTTTTGGGTTTTTGCTATTTGTGCCAAAAATTTGTTATTTGTGTAAAATCTATTGAATTTTTTTGAAATAATGATATAATGTTTATGTAAAAGGTTAC
>ERZ808246.989-NODE-989-length-21884-cov-4.869898_pt1 | contig 21884 bp, 22 predicted proteins | sample MGYA00521083_ERZ808246 | MGnify/ENA primary metagenome ERZ808246 (study PRJEB31516, sample SAMN03275577) | gut metagenome | biome: mammalia-associated habitat; material: feces | host: Papio cynocephalus | place: Kenya | collected 2012-07-07 ... | reverse complement strand
TGGCAAACTTTGTTGCAAACCCGGTCAGCTCCATCATGAACGGCAACTACATCGGCATCCTGTTCTGGGCCTGTCTGTTCGGTCTGGCCATGAAGAAGATCGGCGCAGAGAGCACCAAGGTCTTTCTGGCAAACACCGCCGATGCCGTTTCGCAGATCGTGCGGTGGATCATCAATCTGGCTCCCTTCGGTATTCTGGGCCTGGTTTATTCCAATGTGTCCAGCAACGGTCTGGCCATCTTCACCCAGTACGGCAAGCTGCTGGCCCTCCTTGTGGGCACCATGCTCTTCATGGCGTTGATCGTTTCGCCCTTTATCATCTTTATCTATCTGCACTGCAACCCCTATCCGCTGGTGTTCCGCTGCCTGAAGGAGTCCGGCCTGACCGCCTTCTTCACCCGCAGCTCCGCCGCCAACATCCCGGTGAACATGAACCTCTGCGAGAAGCTGGGTCTGGATAAAGATATGTATTCCGTCTCCATCCCGCTGGGTGCTACCATCAACATGGACGGTGCCGCCATCACCATCACCATCATGACGCTGGCTGCGGCCAACACGCTGGGCATCAAAGTCTCCCTGCCCGCCGCTATCGTTCTTTCCGTCATGTCGGCTCTGGGTGCCTGCGGTGCTTCCGGCGTGGCCGGCGGCTCCCTGCTGCTGATTCCCATGGCCTGCTCGCTGTTCGGCATCTCCAATGACATTGCCATGCAGATGGTCGGCGTCGGTTTCATCATCGGCGTGGTGCAGGACTCCGTTGAGACCGCTTTGAACTCTGCCGGCGACGTGGAATTTGCCGCCACCGCCGAGTATCATCAGTGGCTCAAGGAAGGCAAGCCCCTGCCTGCTTTTCTTGGCGGCAAGTGATCTTCTGCGTTTCCCGAATTTTCGGAACAGTATATAAAGTTGGGTGTGAAAAGGCTGGACCCTCCGGGGCTCCAGCCTTTCGCCTTGTATAAAATCAGCCCGGAGCCTGCCTTGCAGCAAGTTCCGGGCTGGTTTTTATGAAAAAGCGAAGATGTCCGTTTCACTCCATGACCTTTGCCTTCTGCAGAGCGGCAAGAATCAGCGGGATGAGGATGAGCTGGGCGATGATACCGGGCACCGCCCCCAGCACGGCACCGGACAGGAACGCCGAGAAGGGGAAGCTGCTGCCCGCCAGACCGGCCAGCACAAAGCGGACGGCACCCCAGACCAGACGGCCCGCCACCATAGCGGTGACCAGAGCTGCATACATCATGGGGATGGTATGCCGGACCTTTTTGTACATCAGACCGGAGACCAGACCGTAAGTGCCCAGCTCAAAGGCCATGGAAATGGCAGTGGGGAACATGGGGGGCATCCCGAACAGCACCGAGCGGAGCAGCGGAGCCACAAAGCCCACAGCCAGACCCCAGGGGCCGCCCAACACAAAGCCGCAGAGCAGCACCGGGAAGTGCATGGGGCAGAGCATATTGCCGATCTGCGGCACATGGCCGGTGACCATGGGCAGCAGGAAAGCCAGCGCAAGGAACAGCGCAGCCAGAACGACATTGCGGGCAGGCGAGTTTGTTTTGGTTTGCATTAGAAAATCCTCCTTGATCTCAGAACACCCCATCGGCTGCCGATGCAGCCGGATGAAAACAAAAAAGGAGCCTGCCGCTGGCATCCATGCCAACAGCAGACCCCTTCATGGCGTCCGTTCCAATAAAAATAAGAAAAACCGAATGGGCTTCAGCCCGATGCTCCGGCTTCCTGCCGGAATTTGTGAAAATTATAGCATATCAACATGGCCCTTGTCAACGCCGTCAGAAATTGCAATTTTCACAAAATCATCGGGATTTCGAGCTGATTTTCCCCTGTGATGTACATTTTGCCGGAAGAAGCTTGACCTTTTTGCACAGAATAGATAATATAAACTTGATAAATAGCGCACAGGGGCGCACAAACGGCCCGGTGCGCCCCACACTTGCAAATTTCTGAGGTTCATACGGGAGGACCATCATGACAAATGCAGAAAAGCTTACCTTGGCCAAGCACGCCTGCCATATCCGCATGGGCGTGATCGAGGGCACTCACAGCGCAAAGTGCGGTCATCCGGGCGGCAGTCTGGATATCGCTGATGTGCTGAGCTACCTCTATTTTGTGGATATGAAGATCGACCCCAAGGCTCCGCACGACCCGGACCGTGACCGTCTGGTCCTGTCCAAGGGCCATGCGGCACCCGCCCTTTACGCAGCACTGGCCGAGCGGGGCTTCTTCCCGGTCGAGGACCTCAAGACGCTGCGGAAGATCGGCAGCTATCTGCAGGGCCATCCCAACATGAACAGCACCCCGGGCGTGGATATGTCCACCGGCAGTCTGGGTCAGGGCGTGTCCGCCGCCTGCGGCATGGCTCTGGGTGCCAAGCTGGCCAACAAACCCCTGAGCGTCTACGCCATTCTGGGCGACGGCGAAGTGGAAGAGGGCGAGTGCTGGGAAGCTTTCATGTTTGCCGCTCACTACCACCTGACCAACCTCTGCGTCATGCTGGACCGCAACCATCTGCAGATCGACGGCACCACCGAGACCGTTATGAACAGTGCACCTCTGGAAGAGAAGCTGAAGGCATTCAACTTCCATGTCATCACCATCAACGGCCACGATTTTGACCAGATCGAGGCTGCGGTCAAGGAGTTCCACGCTGAGACCGAAAAGCCCACCTGCATCATTCTGGACACCGTAAAGGGCAAGGGCGTCTCCTATATGACCAACGCTGTGGATTGGCACGGCAAGGGCCCCAACGACGACGAGTATGCCGTCGCCATGCAGGAGCTGAACGCTGCCTATGCTGCGCTGGAAGAGGAGGACAAGTAAGATGGCTGATGTGAAGATGATCGCAACCCGTGAGAGCTACGGCAACACCCTCAAGGAGCTTGCTGCCGAGGGCCACGATAATCTGGTGGTGCTGGACGCTGACCTTGCTGCCGCCACCAAGACCGGCGTGTTCCGCAAGGCATACCCGGACCGCCACTTTGACTGCGGCATTGCCGAGGCCAACATGATGGGCGTGGCTGCGGGCCTGTCCACCATGGGCTATGTTCCCTTTGTTTCCAGTTTTGCCATGTTTGCTGCGGGCCGTGCCTTTGAGCAGATCCGCAACTCCGTCGCTTATCCCCGCCTCAACGTCAAGATCGGTGCCACCCACGGCGGCATCTCTGTGGGCGAGGACGGTGCTTCCCACCAGTGCTGCGAGGATTTTGCCCTCATGCGCAGCCTGCCCGGGATGACCATCATCTGCCCGGCCGACGATATTGAGGCCCGCGCCGCCGTTCGCGCCGCTTATGAGATGAACGGCCCGGTCTACCTCCGCTTTGGCCGTCTGGCAGTTCCCGTCTTCCACGATCCGGCCAACTACCACTTTGAGATCGGCAAGGGCGAGCAGATCACCGAGGGTGACGACATTGCCATCATCGCCACCGGCCTGATGGTCAACGAGGCCCGCAAGGCCGCTGAGCAGCTGGCCGCTGAGGGCATCCATGCCCGGGTCATCAACATCCACACCATCAAGCCGCTGGATGAAGAGATCATCCTCAAAGCCGCAAAAGAGTGCGGCAAGGTGGTCACCGCCGAGGAGCACAGCGTCATCGGCGGTCTGGGCGAGGCCGTCTGCGCTCTGCTGAGCGAGAAGCTGCCCACCCCCGTCCGCCGTGTGGGCGTGCAGGACAAGTTCGGCTGCTCCGGCCCGGCTTGGGACCTGCTCAAGCTCTACGGCCTTGACGATGCCACCATCATCAAGACGGTCAAAGAGATGCTGAATAAATAAGCATTTTTGTGCTGCAAGAGGAGCCTGCCGAAGGATCGGCGGGCTCCTCTTTTTTGTCGAAATTTCCAAAATTTTGTCAGCGAAATCGTCAAAAGCTCCAAAGCTGTTTCCTGCCCTTGACAACCCACCGGAAGCGGGGATATGATAGGTTTGGGTCACTTAAATTTGAAAGAATTTTTCGTGATTCAAGGGGTATTAAATTTGAAAGGAGCAATCAATCATGAAACTGAAAAACAAATTCTTCCGCACCGTTTCCTGCGTTCTGGCTTCTGCCATGATCGCAGCAGTCCTGCTGACCGGCTGCGGCGGCGATGCACCGGCATCCAGTGCGCCCGCCGCTTCCTCCAAGCCTGCGGCAAGCACACCGGCTTCCAGTACACCGGCTTCGTCCACTCCGGCATCCTCCAAGCCTGCGGCAAGCACGCCCGCATCCAGCACTCCGGCATCCAGCACTCCCGCTTCCACCGGCATCAAGATCGATGTCACCAGCACTGCCGAGGGCTACGACCTGAGCTCGGACTATTTTGGTCAGGGCTACCTGCTGGGTGCTGACCTGACCCTGACCAACACCTCTTCCAAAACGGTGACTGTCGCCGGTCTCGTGACCCGGGAAGAGCTGGAAAAGGCTCAGGAACAGGCCATGGACAAATACGAAAATGTATTTTGGCAGGCTGCCCGGAAGGCTCTGAGCATCCCCAATTTGAGCGAGGATAATTACGAAGAGCTGCTTACCACGGAAGCCCAGCGGACGACTTTTGAGGAAATTCTTGCTGCCTATGCGGGCGTAGCACAGTATGCTGCTGTGTACGAACTGTCTACCTCTGCCTGCACCGCTGTGACACCCAAGGGCAACCTGAAGTGTCTGCTGCTCCGTGAGGATGACAGCTCCGACAAGACCCTTGCAGCAGGCAAGTCAATGCCGGCTACTCTGATCGTAGCAAGCGACTACATGACCACTATGACCTTCTACTATCAGGGCACTGCGTTCCACCGCATTACCGAAGAGCAGTTCAAGGCTTACATGAAAGTATTTCAGGAAGATTAAATTTTAATCGAGCCACAGGCCGCCGGGAGTTTTCCGGCGGCCTGTTTTTTGCATTTTTCCTCCAATGTGACCCGGTCACGGAAACGGCCCGCCTTTTGGGGTATACTGATGACATCAAAAGATCACATCACTTCAAACGGAGGGATTTTAATATGGCAGTCACCACCATTACCAAGGAAAATTTCAACACCGAAGTGCTGCAGAACGATAAGACCGTTCTGCTGGACTTCTGGGCCAGCTGGTGCGGCCCCTGCCGGATGCTTTCGCCCATCGTGGACGAGGTGGCCGAGGAGCGCACCGACATCAAGGTGGGCAAGGTCAATGTGGATGAACAGCCCGACCTTGCCGCCGAGTTCGGTGTCATGAGCATCCCCACCCTGCTGGTATTCAAGAACGGCAAGCTGGTCAACCAGACCGTCGGTGCCCGCCCCAAGAGCGGCGTGCTGGCCCTGCTGGACTGAGCATCGTTGGAAAAAAGTCACTGCCCCTGCACAGCCCGACCGCTGTGCGGGGGCTTTGTGCTGCGCATCGGTCTGAACTCCCTCTTTACAAATCGGGCCGGAACCAGTACAATCAAAGCAGTTCCTTTCCGAATGGATGCCGATGGGGGAGAAGCCCTCCCCCTACAGATAAACATTGGAGGTCTTACAGATGAAAATTTCACGCCGCACTGTTCTTCGTGCTTCGGGTCTGGCCGCTGCCCTGCTGGCTTTGACCGGCTGTTCCGCCGCAGGCAATGCCACCGTAGGCGGCAACCTTTGCCAATTTTTTCAGAAAGTTCTCGGCAAGGGCGGTTCCACCGCTTCCTCTGCCGCTTCCTCTGCTGCGGGCAGTGAAGCTGCCGATTCCATGGTAGCCTCTTCTCTGCCTGCCGGGGAGCAGCTGGACCCGGGCTTTGGGGTCGCCCCCAGCAGCAGTCTGCCCAGCTACAACGCCGACGTGCTGACCGGTCAGGCCAGCCGTGGCGATGACCGCATCGTGGGCATCATGGTCAACAACATCAGTGCCTCCGAAAAGCAGAACTGCCGCCCCCATCGGGGCATCGGCTCTGCCGACCTGCTCATTGAAAGCAAGGTCGAAGGCGGCATCACCCGCTTCTGTGCTGTGTTCCACAAGGGTTCCGACATTCCCGAGGTTGGCCCCATCCGTTCCGGCCGGGACCAGTTCCTGCAGCTGCTCATGCCCTGGCAGGCCGTCTATTACCACGACGGCGAGAGCATCTTCTGCACCCAGTTCGTCAACGTATACAAGTACTCTGACCTGAACATCGGCGGCAAGAACTACTTCAACACCCCGGTGCATCCCTTTATTGCTCACCGGAACAACCGCAACCGCAATGTGGCCTACGAGCACACCGAGTTCACCTCCGGCAAGGAAGTCTGCGAAGCCGCCGCCAATGCAGGCATTAACATGAGCTATCCCTATGAGGATACCTTCTTTAAGTTCACCGATTACCGCACCAACGAGGTCAATAAACTGTCCGGCTGCCCCACGGCCAAGACCATTGATATCGTGCACTCCAACAGCTACAAGACCACCTTCAACTATAGCAATCTGAGCCACAGCTACAAAATGCGGATGTACAGCCAGTACGCCAAGAAGTTTGAGGACACTGTGGACGAGCTGACCGGCAAGCAGCTGACCTTTGACAACATCGTGGTCTGCTTTGCACCCATCGCCGCCTACGCAGGCGACTCCCACGACGTGCAGGAGGTCAACTATGTGGTGGGCGGTCAGGCTTATCTGTTCACCTACGGCGGCGTGCAGACCGGCCGTTGGGAGAAGCCGCACCCCACCCAGCCCCTCAAGCTCTACACCGACAGCGGCGAAGAAATGAAGCTCAACCGGGGCAAGACCTACTTTGCTCTTGTAGACGACGATGAATGGTCCAATTTCAACTATCAGTAAGGCTGCGCACCGGCCCGGGAAAGGGGGAACAGGGATGAAGTTTCAATGGTTCCGGGGAGCAGTCTGTCTTGCGCTCTGCGCCGCCCTGCTCACCGGCTGTACCTTCTCCCTGCCCGAGGACGCCCCCGAAAGCGTCGCCGCCGACCCCCTCACCGGGCAGGATCTGGTCTGGCCCGGCCAGCGGCCTGCTGCCATCACTATCCGGAACAGCACCGCAGACACCACCCAATGGGGCATCTCCTCCGCATCGGTGGTGCTGGAAGCCCTCACCGAGCCGGGCAGCTCCACCAGTCTTTGTCTGGTCTATCCTTCGGTAGAAGCCATGCCGCAGACGGGCCCGGTGGCCGCCGGACAGGACCTGTACTGGCGCATCCTTTCCGGGCAGCAGGTCATTCCCATCCAGCTGGGCGGCGGGCGGTTCGACCAGAATTTTCTGGATTACTATTCCATCCGGGCCGTGGATGCTCTGGAAGCGGGCCGGAACGCCTTTTCCTGCGAGGACAGCTGGCAGAACACCCCGCTTTGGTACACCAGCGGCACTGCCGTCTCCGGCGTGCTCAGCAGCCTGAACATCACCCCCTCGGTGACGGAATCCCGGGTGACCAGTGCGGCATCTGCTTCGGCAGTCTCGGGAGATGCCAGTTCCGGCGAAACCCCGGAGATCCTGCACGTTCCGCCCCTGCTGCCGCAGGCTGTGGACTGCCAGCTGCCGGATGCTTCCACCTACGATGCGGTGCACGTTCAGCTGACCTTTGACGAGGCCAACGCCACCGGCTTTTCCTACGACGAAGCCAGTGGACAGTACCGGATGCTCCGGGCCGACGGAAGCCCGCAGCTGGACGCCAACAACGGCCAGCAGGCCGGGTTCGACAACCTGCTTATTCTGTACAGCGGCTCTTCCCTCCGGGACGACGACCGCACCTTCGACTACGACCTGACCATGGGCGGCGGCGTCTGGCTCAACGGCGGACACCTCTGGACCTTAACATGGACACAGGGTACCGACAGCACCTTTGCCTTTTACGATGCCGATGGCCAGCCTCTGACCATCTCGGCAGGCCGCAGCTACCTTGCCCTTGTTTCCAGTCTGACTGGGCAAGAGCTTCAGGTGACCAATACCGCAGGGGAGAGCCTGCTGGGCTCCTGATCTTTCTGCATAAAATACGCAAAAACGAGCCGCTCTGCTTTTGCAAGCAGAACGGCTCGTTTGCGTTTCTTGGTATCGGTTACAGGTCCACAACACTGCCCACCTCGGCGGGCGTTGCGGGGACGGCCCCCAGCCGCACCTCGTCGGTGTCCCGGCGGACCGTAAAGCTCACAGCCTGCCCGGCGGCAAAATCCGGCTGATAGCTCAGTTCCAGCGTCTCCCAATCTTCCGGCACCTCGCAGAAGCAGTGGAGCATGGCTCCTTTGCCCCCGGCAAGGTTCAGGGTGAAGATGGAGGCATCGGCGGCGTTCTCCCCATAGAGGGGAGCCGCAAAGCTGCCCACCCGCACCGCACTGCCGCCGCACTGAGCGGCAACACCGGTACCCAGCCGGTAGAGCTCTTCCTCGGTGGTCACTTCCCGGCTTTGAAGGTAGCTGGCCCCCACCGGCAGAGTGCGGGGAGAGAGGTTCTCCACCGAGAGATAGACCAGCACGCCCCCCAGACCGGGGGCGGGAGCATAGCCCAGCAGCTCAACGGCTGCTTTGCCGTCCAGCAGAGCCGGCTCGCCGGAATAATGGGCGGCATCCTGCGCCGCTGCCGAAACGCCGGTGAGCAGGGCAGCAGCCAAACTGACGGCCCCGGAGCCGGCATATTTCAGGAACGAACGGCGGGACAGGGATTGAGACATGGGGGATTCCTCCTTGCAGCGGGAAATAGTTCTCTTTATACAATATAGAATTCCGGACGGCCTGTCAAGAGTTTTGCCCGGAATTTTACCTTGCATTATCTTTTACGGCTCATTCGTAAGCTTCGTTTTCCTCGGTCTCTGCCTGACCCCGCAGGGTGTCAGCGTAGCCAAAGGGCACGATGTCGATGGCTTCCACCAGCCGGTCCCGCATCCAGAGCTGCACATCGGTCTGAACGGTGTAGCCGCAGCCCGGGTCTGCCATCCACTGCTCGGGGCGGCGGGAGGGCAGGGCACGCTGGCTCAGCATACTCATGATGACGCCGCCGTGGGTCACGCAGGCAGCCTCGGTAACGTCCATCCGGATCATATACTCAAACAGCTTGAGCAGGGTCTCGGAGCAGCGGGCGTGGAACTGCTCGGTGGGCTCGGCTCCCTCGGGCAGGAAGCCGGAGCCGGGGGTGATCCACTTTTTGAAGTCCTCGTTCTTGACCAGCTCCTTCACCGGGCGGTTCTCAAATACACCGAACCCGGCCTCCCGCAGATCATGCACCGAAAACTGGTGGGTAGCGTTGGGGAACAGGATGTTCGCCGTCTCCACCGCCCGCATCAGGGGCGAAGAGAACACCGTGTCCACCTGCGGATATTCGAACCGCTCTTTCAGGTCCCGCAGCTGTGCCCGGCCCTCGTCGCACAGGGGAATGTCGGTGCCGCTGCCGATATATAATCCTTTGAGATTGCCCTCGGTCATGCCGTGGCGGATGAGATGAAGTTTGAAGGTTTTCATGTCAATACCTCGATTTTGGCAAAGATTTGCCTGCTATGCTGAATTTTTTGTGTTCCCGGAGAAAAATCGCTTTCCTGCGTCGGTCACAAAATGTATGCTGTCTGCCCTCTAGTTTAGCATACATATAGTAGACAGAGCAAGCCTTTTGACTAAAATGACGAAAACCGAGGGAAAATTCTGTCACTTTTCGTCCTTTACAAGTCGTTTTCCATTGTGTATAATCAACGTGCTGTAAACCAAAAATCAAGGTCGTACCATTTTATCATATTTGAGGAGCCAAAGATCATGGAATTCAATCGTATCATCAAACTGCTGCGCAAAGAGCGGGGCATCACACAAAAACAGGCAGCGGAGGATCTGGGCGTTTCTCAGGCACTGCTGTCTCACTACGAAAAGGGCATCCGGGAGTGCGGTCTGGATTTCGTGGTGCGGGTGGCCGATTACTACAACGTCTCCTGTGATTATCTGCTGGGCCGCTCTGCCGAGCGCAACGGCATGATGCTCTCGGCAGACGACCTGCCCAACCCCGACAAGATGAAGGACAACGTCTACCATGGCAGCGTCCTGCCCACCATGAACAAGAAGCTGATCTCCAACAGCCTGAACGTGCTGTATGCCAAGATCTCCGAGTGCCACAGCAAGGCCCTTACCACCGAGGTGAGCACCTATCTGATGATGGCCGTTGCCAAGATGTTCCGGCTGCTTTACTCTGCCGAACCCCACAACGCCCCCAGCCTGTTCAGCGTAAATGCCCGCCGCTGGCCCAACTATTCCGATGCCGTGATGCAGATGAGCGAGGCCAACGTGGAAGCTTTGCTGGCCGGCGAGGACCTCAAGTGCGGCGAGGGCGTCAAAGACCCCTCCTGCCTTGCCATGACCACCGAGAGCCTGACGAGAGAGTATCCGCTCTACACACCCAGCCTCTTAAATTTGGTCAAAACCAGCGAGACTCATGTCAAAGGGCTGACTCCGGAGGAGTGAGCCGACCTGTGAAACTAGTGTAAATTCTGGCGTTTTTCTCTTGCGCCCGGCCGCAAAAGATGTTATAAACGAACCAGAACAAGAATCGGAAAAAGTCTTTCAAGAAAAAGGAGGAATTTCCATGTCCAATAAAATTTCCCGCCGCACCTTCCTCAAGTGCACCGGCGCTTCCGCTGCCGCTCTGGGCGCTTCTGTCCTGCTGGGCGGCTGCTCTGTTTCTCAGTCCGGTGCTTCTGTCGAGGTCAAAGTCGGCGATAAGATCAGCAACTGGAACAACATGGCCGTCCAGCTGTCCAGCGTCTTCAATCTGCCCGCTGCCACCGACAAGGAGGGCTATGAGTACATCGCCGTCCTGATCACCGCAGCCAACCTTTCCACTCAGGACACCTTCGCCATCGGCGCACAGAACATCGTTGAGATCGATGCCGCCTATCCTCTGGATAACGAGGCCACCAAGGCAGCCAACATCATCCAATACTTCCATGCACTGTCCGCTGCCACCTCTGATTTTGCCTCCGTCTGCGACGGCCAGCCCATCGAGAGCGGTGCCTACGTCTCCCTGTATAACAGCGAGAGCAAAACCTTCTCCGATTCCCCCAACCTGCCTCCCCGCTCTTCCGGCTATGTGGAGCTGGTCTGCATGGTGCCCTCCGGCTGGCAGGAGCTGACCGTGACCTATACCCCGACCTTTGTGCAGGACAAGACCCTGACCTTCACCATGAAATCCACCGACCTGAAAACGGCCTGATTTTTGAACCAAAAGGAGGAACCTCATCATGTCTCTGGAACTTTCCCGCCGTTCTTTCATGAAACTCTCCGCCCTGTCCGCTGTGGCCGTGGCAGGCTCCGCTCTGCTGAGCGGCTGCGACGACAGCTCCAGCACCCTGTACCCCTCCGGTGCCTTCGGCAAGAAGCTCTCCCTGATGGGCGAATTCACCCTCTCCGACCCCGCTTTCAGCAATGGCACCCTGACCTGCAACTTCACTGCCAAGTGCACCAGCTCCACCCCGCTGGCCATCCGGGCCAAGTTCTTCCAGGTAGAGGTCTATAACCCCACCACCAAGAAGACCCGGGTCTACAACGCCGAGAGCGATGGCTGCTCCCTGACGCTGGGTACATCCAACTACTACCTGACCAAGGGCAGCACCTGGGCCACCACCTTTACCGTCACCGGCATGACTCTGGCCGAGGGCGAGACCCTGTCTGTGATGTACTTCCCCCGTCTGGAGTCTTCCAGCAACGGCAACGGTCAGGCTTACACCGACCTGCACGCCACTTGGAAGGGCACCTACAAGAGCGGCAAGTTCACCAACTGAATTTCATCACAATGCACCGCAGCGCAGTGCATCCCCGATGGGATGTGCTGCGCTGTTTTTGTTTGTTGTTTTCCATCGGCGGACGGTTATACGGAACGCACAGAAATCCGGGGCAAAAGCACCCAAACCCTGTTACTTTCGTGCTTTACAACTTTAACTTGATAAAGTAAAATAAAAACATAGGCTCCCGGCACTGCGGCCGGGCGCAAGGGGACGGCCCATGAGCCGGAACAGGGGAGAACAAGATGGAATTTGAAGGTTCAAGCTTACAGCCCAAAGAGCGGGCAGCGTTTACGCTCCGGGCTCTTTACGAAAAGGCCGGCTGCCGCAAATACCGGATGAGCCGGTTTGAGGAATACAGCCTGTATCAGGAAAACCGAAGCTTTTTGTCCTCGGAGCAGATCATCACCTTTACCGATCTGGATGGGCGGCTGCTGGCCCTCAAGCCGGACGTCACGCTCTCCATTGCCAAGACGGCGCAGCCCGCCCGGGACGAGACCCTGCGGTACTACTACCACGAGAATGTCTACCGTCCCTCGGCAGAAAGCCACACCTTCAAGGAGATCGCACAGATGGGCCTTGAAGTGCTGGGTCGGGTAGGGGAGGACGAGGTGGAGCAGACCGTCCGGCTGGCGGTGCAGTCCCTCGCCGCTCTGGGCACCGGCTGGGTGCTGGAAGTAAGCCACATGGGCTATCTTTTCGGCCTGCTGGATGCTCTTGAGGTATCCGATGAAGCCCGTCCTGCCCTGCTGGAAAAACTTCGGGCCAAAAATGCCCACGAGCTCCGGGCCGCTGCCGCACAAGGCGGGCTGGACGGCTACGCCGCCGATGCACTGGCTCAGCTGCTGATCCTCAGCGGCGATTATTCCGCCGTCCTGCCCCGGGCCGAGGCCCTCTGCCGGAATGACCGGATGAAGAACGCCGCCGCCGAGCTCCGGGCTCTGGCGGGGCCGCTGGCCGCAGCAGGGGGATGCATCCGGCTGGACCTGACCCTTGCAGGCGAGATGGAATATTACAACGGCCTTGTCTTTCAGGGCTATCTCCAAAACCTGCCCCGTCCCCTGCTCAAGGGCGGGCGGTACGACCTGCTGATCCGCAAATTCACCCCCGGAGCCGGAGCCATCGGCTTTGCGGTCTACCTCGACGAGCTGGACCGGCTCAGCGCACCGCTGCCGCCGGTGCAGCAGCAGGACCCCGGCCGGGTGATGCTGAATGTGGCCCTGCCCAAGGGTCGGCTGGGCGATAAAGTCTACGGCCTGCTGGCAAAGATCGGCTACGGCTGCCCCGAGGACTACAATGCCACCCGGAAACTGGTGGTGGAGAATCCCGCCGCAGGCATCCGGTATTTTCTCGTAAAACCCAGCGACGTTGCCATCTATGTGGAGCACGGTGCCGCCGATGTGGGCATTGTAGGAAAAGACATCCTCACCGAAGCTTCTGCCGACGTATACGAGCTGCTGGACACCGGTCTTGGAAAATGCCGGATGTGCGTAGCGGCTCCGGCGGATTACAAAGATGACCCCAGCCGCCCGGTGCGGGTGGCCACCAAGTTCGTCAACATTGCAAAACGCTATTATGCATCCATTGGCCGGGACATTGAGATCATCAAACTGAACGGCTCCATTGAGCTGGCCCCCATCCTCGGCCTGTCGGATGTCATTGTGGATATCGTGGAGACCGGCACCACCCTGCGGGAGAACGGCCTGCGGGTGGTCACCGAGTTTCTGCCCATCTCGGCCCGGTTCATTGCCAACAAGGCCAGCTACCAGTTCAAGCACCGGGAGATGGACGAAATGCTGGCAAAGCTGCAAGGGGAACTGAACAAGGAGGACGCAAAATGATCAAGCTTTATCGACTGGAAGACCTGAAGCCCGAACAAATCTTGAACCGGGACATCCGGGCCGAAAAGAACGTAGAAGACGTGGTGGACGGCATCATCGCCGAGGTGCGGGCCCGGGGCGACGCCGCCCTGAAAGACTATGCCCTGAAATTCGACGGTGCCGTCATTGACCAGCTGCAGGTGACACAGGAAGAGATCGACGAAGCCTTTGCCAACATGGACCCCTACTTTCTTGAGACCCTGCGGCAGGCAGCGGCCAACATCGAAGCTTTCCACCGCCAGCAGGTACACAAGAACTTTGTGATGAATGACAGGCCCGGCATCCTGCTGGGCCAGAAATACACCCCCATTGAAAAGGCCGGGGTCTACGTTCCCGGCGGCACGGCGGCTTATCCCTCCACCGTCCTGATGGACGTGATCCCCGCCAAAGTGGCTGGCGTCTCTGAGATCGTCATGACCACCCCCGCCGGGAAAGACGGCAAGGTGAACCCGGTGATCCTCGCTGCCGCAGCCACCGCAGGCGTGACCAAAATTTTCAAGACCGGCGGCGCACAGGCCGTGGCCGCTCTGGCTTACGGCACCGAGAGCATCCCGGCTGTGGATAAGATCGTGGGCCCCGGCAACATCTACGTTGCCACCGCAAAGCGGAAAGTCTTTGGCAAGGTGGGCATTGATATGATCGCCGGCCCCAGCGAAATTCTGGTGCTGGCAGACGGCGGCTGCAACCCGGCATGGGTGGCCGCCGACCTGCTGAGTCAGGCCGAACACGACAAGCTGGCCAGCCCGGTGCTGGTGACTGACAGCGAGGAGCTGGCCAAGGCCGTGCAGGCCGAACTGGAAGTGCAGATCCCTCAGCTGCCCCGGGCCGCCATTGCCCGGGCCAGTGTGGACGACAACGGCAAGATCATCGTCTGTGCCGACCTCCACAAGGCCATTGAGACCTGCAACATCATCGCCCCGGAGCATCTGGAAGTCTGCGTAGAGGACCCCTTCGGCGTGCTGAACGAGATCAAGAACGCCGGCAGCATCTTCCTTGGCCGGAACGTCCCCGAAGCCCTGGGCGACTACTTTGCCGGCCCCAACCACACCCTGCCCACCAGCGGCACCGCCCGCTTTTCCAGCCCGCTGGGTGTGGATGATTTCGTGAAAAAGTCCAGCTTTATCTACTACACCCGGGATGCTCTGAAGACCGCTGCGCCCCGCATCGCCGACTTTGCGGAGCGGGAGGGCCTCCACGCCCACGCCCGCAGCGTGACCATCCGGTATGAGTAACGTGCAGCCAAACTGCAAAAACGGAGGATATCGACCATGAGCCGTTTTCTTTCTTCCCGTCTGGAAACTGTCACCCCCTACACCCCCGGCGAACAGCCGCAGGACCAGAAATACATCAAGCTGAACACCAACGAGAGCCCCTATCCGCCCTCCCCGGCGGTGCTGGATGCCGTGAGCCGGGCCGAGGTGGAAAAACTCCGGCTCTACTCTGACCCCGCCTGCGCCGACCTGCTGAACACGGCAGCAAAGCACTTCGGGCTCAAAGCCACCCAGATCATGCCCGGCAACGGCAGCGATGAGAACCTCTTCTTTGCCATCCGGGCCTTCTGCGATGAAACCCACCCGCTGGCCTATGCGGATATCACCTACGGCTGCTACGGTGTCTGGTGCGGGCTGCTCCATGTCCCCAGCGACATCATCCCCTTGAACGAGGACTTCGCCCTTGACCCCGCCGATTACTACGGCCGGAATGAGACCATCGTCATCGCCAACCCCAACGCTCCCACCGGTCTGGCCCTGCCGCCTGCCGCCATCGAGGGTATCCTCAAGGCGAACCCCAACAACGTGGTCATTGTGGACGAAGCCTATGTGGACTTTGGCGGCGAGAGCTGCGTGCCCCTCATCGACCGGTACGAGAACCTTCTGGTGGTGCAGACCTTCTCCAAATCCCGCCAGCTGGCAGGCGCACGGCTGGGCCTTGCCATGGGCAGCGAAGCCCTTATCGCCGATTTGAACCGGGTCAAGTTCAGCCTGAATCCCTACAACATCAACCGCCTGACCCTGAAAGCCGGGCAGGCGGCTCTGGAAGATACCGCCTACTTTGACCGCACCCGCCGGGCCATCCTTTCGACCCGGGAATGGACCAAAAAGGAGCTGGAGGCCCGGGGCTTTGCCTGCACCGACAGCCGCTCCAACTTCCTGTTTGCCGCAAAGCCCGGCGTGGACGGCGGCACGCTCTACCGGAAACTGAAAGCCCTCGGCGTGCTGGTCCGGCACTTTGATGCCCCCCGCATTGCCGACCGGCTGCGGATCACCATCGGCACACCGGAAGAGATGCAGGCGTTTCTGCGTGCATTAGACAAGGCTTTGGAGGGATGACCATGCGGGAAGTAACCATCACACGGAACACCAACGAAACACAAATTGAACTGAACCTGAATCTGGACGGCACCGGCCGGTATCAGGTGGACACCGGCTGCGGATTTCTGAATCATATGCTGGAGCTGTTCGCCCGGCACGGACGATTTGATCTGGTGCTCACCTGCCACGGCGATGTGGAGGTGGACTACCACCACACCGCTGAGGACATCGGCATTGCGCTGGGGCAGGCGTTCAACGCCGTACTGAAAGAAAAGCGGGGCATCCGCCGCTACGGCAGCTTCTATCTGCCCATGGATGAAGCTCTCATCCTCTGCGCCGTGGACCTTTCGGGCCGATGCACCCTGAATTGGGATGTCCACTGCAAGACCGAAAAGGTGGGCGATTTTGACGTGGAGTGCGTGCAGGAGTTCTGGCTGGGCTTTGTGCGCAATGCACAGGCCACCCTGCACTTCGTTCAGTTTGCCGGAGAGAACACCCATCACATCCTCGAAGCCTGCTTCAAGGGAGCCGCCCGGGCTCTGGCGGCAGCGGTGGAGATCGACCCCGACCACCCCGATGAGATTCCTTCCACGAAAGGACTGCTGGTATGATCGCAATTCTGGATTACGGCGTAGGCAACCTGTTCAGCCTGCGTTCCAGTCTGGCCCATCTGGGGCTGGACGCTGTTGTTACGGCGGACCCCGAGCACATCCGCTCCGCCGACCGGCTCATCCTGCCGGGAGTGGGAGCTTTTGGCGATGCCATGGAAAAGCTTACCGCTGCCGGGCTGGTCCCGGTCATCAAGGAGCAGGCTGAAAAAAAGCCCCTGCTGGGCATCTGCCTTGGGATGCAGCTGCTGTTTGAAAAAAGCTATGAATACGGCGAACATGAGGGGCTGGGCTTTATCAAAGGGCAGGTCTGCCCGCTGGAACCTGACCTTGCTGACCCTGCCCTCAAGGTGCCGGAGATCGGCTGGAATGCCCTTCATCTTCTCCGGGATGACCCGCTGTTTCAATACATCCACGAGGGCGAATACGTCTATTACGTTCACAGCTACTACGGCAAGAACTGCGCTGAAAGCACACTGGCCGTCAGCGATTATTCCATCCCGGTCACCGGGGTGGTCCGGGCCGGAATGGTGTACGGCACTCAATTCCACCCGGAAAAGAGCGGTGAGACCGGGCTGAAGCTTCTCAAGGCGTTTGCAGAATTGTAAAGGAGAGCGCACCATGGAATTATTTCCTGCCATTGACCTGCGGAACGGCAAAGTCGTCCGGCTGACGCAGGGCGATTACGACAAGATGACCGTCTACGGCGAGGACCCCTGCGCTCAGGCCCGGGCGTTCCGGGAGGCCGGGGCCCGGAATCTCCACGTCGTGGATCTGGACGGTGCCAAGGACGGCACCCTTTCCAATTACGATACCATTGCGGCCCTTGCCAGACAGGGCGGGCTGTTCCTTGAGGTAGGCGGCGGCATCCGCACCGAGGAGCGGATCGAAAAATACCTTTCCCTCGGGGTAGGCCGCTGCATTTTGGGCAGCGTGGCCGTGACCGATTTCGATTTCACCGCCCGGATGCTGCAAAAATACGGCAGCAGGATCGCCGTGGGCGTAGACGCCAAGGACGGTTTTGTTGCCATCCATGGCTGGAAGGACGTCAGCAGCGAAAAGGGCGTGGACTTCTGCAAACGGCTGGCAGATGCGGGCTGCAAGGCCATCATCTACACCGACATTGCCCGGGACGGGGCCATGCAGGGCACCAACCTTCCGCTCTATCGGCAGCTCACAGCTGAGGTGCCCGGCATCGCCTTTACGGCCAGCGGCGGTATCTCTTCCGCCGCAGAGCTCCTTGCGCTGGAACAGATGGGTGTTGCAGCGGCTATTCTGGGCAAGAGCCTTTACACCGGTGCACTGGACCTTGCCCAATGCGTCCGGCTGGTGCAGCACTGAGAAAGGGGAGATCCACATGATAACCAAACGAATCATCCCCTGCCTTGACGTCCGGAATGGCCGGGTGGTCAAGGGCACCAACTTTGAGGGCATCCGGGACGTGGCCGACCCGGTGGAAATGGCCCGGATGTACAATGCCGCCGGGGCCGATGAGCTGGTGTTCTACGACATCACTGCCAGCTTTGAGGGCCGGGCCCTCTTTACCGACATCCTCACCCGGGTGGCCAGCGAGATTTTCATCCCGCTGACCGTGGGCGGCGGCATCAACACGCTGGACGATTTTGACCGGGTGCTCAAGTGCGGAGCCGATAAGGTCAGCGTCAACTCGGGAGCTCTGCGGGACCCCGGGCTCATCCCGGCAGCGGCCCAGAAATACGGCAATCAGTGCGTCGTCCTTTCCGCCGACGTCAAGCGGGTAGACGGGCAGTTCCGGGTGTTCGCCAAGGGAGGCCGGGAGGACACCGGCCGGGATGCGCTGGACTGGATCGGCTGGGCCGTGGAACACGGTGCCGGGGAAGTCTGCCTGAACAGCATCGACACCGACGGCGTGCGCACCGGTTTTGACCTTGAGATGCTGGATGCCGTGGCACAGCGGGTCAATGTGCCCATCATTGCCAGCGGCGGGGCCGGTAAAAAAGAGGATTTTCTGGAGCTGTTCGGCCACAAAGGCATCGACGCCGGGCTTGCGGCAGGCATCTTCCACCAGAAGCTGCTGACCATCCGGGAGCTAAAAGAATATTTAAATCAAAATGGAGTGGAAATGCGGCTGTGAACCTCTTGCGTTTCGGCGGCATTTAGGATAAACTGTAAGCATCCCCTTTGTGGGGGAGGAGATTTTTATGGAACTGAAATTTGACGAAAAGGGCCTCATCCCTGCCATCGTGCAGGATCACTACACCAAAGAGGTACTGACCCTTGCCTACATGAACGCCGAAACGCTGGCTCTGACCATTGCCGAAGGACGCACCGTCTTTTGGAGCCGGAGCCGTCAGGAGATCTGGCGCAAGGGCGAGACCAGCGGCAATGTCCAGAAGGTGGTATCCATCACTGCCGACTGCGACAAGGACGCTCTGGTGGTGGAAGTGGTCAAGAGCGGCCCGGCCTGCCACACCGGTGCCGAGAGCTGCTTCTTCAACGAAGTGTACCTCTCGCCGGAGCTCAAGCAGTTCAGCTGGCAGGGCCTGTATGACCTCATCAAGGGCCGCAAGACCAGCCCCAAAGAGGGCAGCTACACCACCTACCTGTTTGAGAAGGGCAAAGAAAAGATCCTGAAAAAGGTGGGCGAGGAGTGCACCGAGGTCATCATTGCAGGCGAAAAAGAGGACAAGGAAGAGACCATTTACGAGATCAGCGATCTGGCCTATCATGTGCTGGTGCTGATGGTCCAGGCCGGCATCACGGTGGAGGACATCACCCGTGAGCTCGAAAAACGTCATGTCATCGACCACAAGGTCAAACAGGAAAGGATGCAGTGAGTTTAACTATGGCAGATTACAGAAAGTCCAGCGTTCATTGCCACTCGACAATGTGTGACGGCAGAAACACCTTGCAGGATATGGCCTCCGCAGCCTGTGCGCTGGGCCTGACCACGCTGGGCTTTACCGGCCATAGCTACACCCAGCGGGATCGTGAATACTGCATGAGCCCCAGCCGCACCGCCCAGTACAAGGCCACCATTGCCAAGCTCAAGACCGAGTACAAGGGCAAGGTGGATATCCTCTGCGGCATCGAGTGGGACCTGCTGAGCGAGGACAAGCCCGAAAGCTACGATTACTGGATCGGCAGCGCACACCACCTTTACGGCAAGAACACCGGCAAGTATTATGAGATCGACTTCCGCCCGCAGGATCTGTGGGACTGCATCAACGACGATTTTGACGCCGACCCGCTGGCCGCTGTGGAAGCTTACTTTGCTGAGGTGGAAAAGGTCGCCGCCAAAAAGCCCGACATTCTGGCCCACATCGACCTCATCAAGAAGCTGAACGCCAAGGGCGAGTTCTTTGATGAGGAGTCTCCCCGGTACAAGGCCGCAGCCCTCAAGGCACTGCAGGCCGCCAAGGAGAACGACTGCCGCCTTGAGGTGAACACCGGCGGTGTCTACCGGGGCTATCGCACCGATTTCTATCCCGGCGCATGGCTGCTGGGCGAGTGGCAGAAGATGGGCGGCCGGGTCATCATCACATCCGATGCCCACGACACCGCCAGCCTGACCTACGGTTTCGACGAGGCTGCTGCCGCCATCAAGGCCGCAGGCTTCCCCACGGTGGATGTGCTCACCGTCAACGGCTTCGAGACACAGGAACTGTAATCTTTTTTGAAACTTTTTTCATCATTCAAAGGGCGGCTCTCCGCAGTGGCGGTGGGCCGCCCTTTGGCCGTCATCAAAACCCGGAGGAACTCTATGACCCAGACCCGACCCGCAAAAAAATCTTTCTTCAACCAGAATGTGGACCTGCTCAACGGCCCCATTTTTCGCAGCCTTGTGGTGTTCATGCTGCCCATCTTCGTTTCCAACCTGTTCCAGCAGCTGTACAACACCGTGGACACCATGATCGTAGGCAACGTGCTGGGCGACACTGCCCTTGCCGCCATTGGAGCCTGCGGCTCCATTTACGAGCTTCTGGTGGGCTTTGGTCTGGGCATCGGCAACGGCCTTGCCATCGTGGCCGCCCGCTCCTTTGGCGCACAGGACGAGGAGCTGCTCAAAAAGACGGCGGCAGGCTCCCTTGTCATTGGGCTCATTTCCTCCCTTGTCATCACGCTGGCAGGCATTTTGGGTCTGCATCCGCTGCTGGTGCTGCTGGATACTCCCGCAGAGATTCTGGACGAGGCTTACCGCTACATTCTCATCATCGATCTTGGCGTCATCGTCATGTTTGCCTATAACCTCTGCGCCGGATTGCTGCGGGCCATCGGCAACAGCGTGATGCCGCTGGTGTTCCTGATCCTCTCGTCCCTGCTCAACGTTGCGCTGGACCTCGTCCTCATCGCCGGAGTCGGGATGGGCGTGGCCGGTGCCGCCGTGGCAACCGTGATTGCGCAGGGCGTTTCGGTGGTGCTCTGCATCCTTTACGTTTTCAAAAAGACCCGCATCCTCCTGCCGGAAAAGCAGCATTTCCATGTGGGCAGCCACCTGTATTGGGAGCTGTTCAGCCAGAGCATCTCCATGGGCCTGATGAGCAGCATCGTCTCGGCGGGCTCGGTCATCCTGCAATACGGCATCAACGGCCTTGGCACATTGGTCATTGCGGGCCATACCGCCGCCCGGAAGCTGTTCAGCGTCACCGATATGCCCCTGCTGGCCATGGCCTCGGCGGGCTCCACCTTTGTTTCCCAGAACCGGGGTGCCAACAAACCCGACCGGGTGCGGAAGGGGATGCGGGACATCTATCTTTACTCCGTGGTCTGTGCTGTGTTCGCTGTCCTGTTGATGCAGGTGGGTGCCGAGTGGATGGTGCGGCTCATCTCGGGCTCCTCGGAGCCGGTGGTGCTGGAAAACGGCGCACGGTATCTGCTCTGGAACGCCCCCTTCTACGCTGTTCTGGGCGTCCTCATCTCCACCCGCTACGCCCTGCAGAGCCTTGGGCAGAAGGTGCTGCCCCTCTTTTCCAGCGTGATCGAATTTGTGGGCAAGGTGATCTTTGTTCTGGTGTTCATTCCCCGGTTTGCCTATAACGCCGTCATCCTCTGCGAGCCCATCATCTGGTGCTTCATGGCGGCGTATCTGGTTACCGTTTACCTCCACGACCCCTTTGTGTTCCCGAAGAAAAAATAACTTTGAAAAAGCAGAACGCTCCCCACGGCTTGCGGAACCGTGAGGGGCGTTCTGTTGCTTGGGGTATGTTAAAAAGAAAGAGAGGATGGCTTAATATCAGGCTTTCCTGAGACTCCCTCAGTCACGGCATTGCTGTGCCAGCTCCCTCAAAGAGGGAGCCTTTTGTTGTGCCGGGAAGCTTTTTCTCTTTGCCAATGGCTCCCTCCGTGAGGGAGCTGTCGAACAAAGTGAGACTGAAGGAGCAATAGGAAAAATCACTTATTTGCCTTCTGCCATGCCTTCTCGGCCTTGAAAGCCTTATAGACTTCCAGCGGGCCTA
>ERZ808246.988-NODE-988-length-21897-cov-3.529393_pt1 | contig 21897 bp, 23 predicted proteins | sample MGYA00521083_ERZ808246 | MGnify/ENA primary metagenome ERZ808246 (study PRJEB31516, sample SAMN03275577) | gut metagenome | biome: mammalia-associated habitat; material: feces | host: Papio cynocephalus | place: Kenya | collected 2012-07-07 ... | reverse complement strand
TATCGGCGGTAACGATATTCGCAAACCCGTCGTTTGCCGCCGCGACGACGGCAGCCTCTTCTTCGGAATACGAAATTTCCGTCGGTGCGGTAGCGGTTCCCCCGCCGCCGAGATTGTCGCCGGGATTTACGAAGTCGCCGCCGGGAATATCGGGCGGAAAATTGCCTTTATCGGCAGAACCCGAATCCGACGCACACCCCGCGGCAGTAACGGCGGTAAGCCCCAACGCCGCAGACAAAGCGGCTAAACGCATAAACAGATTTTTTTTCATAAGATTTGCCCTCCTTTTCTCTTGTCCTGTGGCTGTATTTTAACTCGCAAAACTTAAAAAAACCTTAAAATACCGTCTCGATTTAAGTTTTTTTAACTTTTTTTTGATATAATCCGTCCGAAAAGTAAAATTTATTATACTTTTATCGGTTATCCGTGATAAAATAGGCTTATGAAAGTGTTAATCGTCGACGATGAAAAGAAACTCGCGGACGCCGTTGCGTTTTTGCTCGGCGAACGTAAAATAAAATGCGACGTCGCTTACGACGGCAAAACGGGATACGATATGGCTGTATCGAACGGTTACGACGTAATCGTACTTGACGTAATGTTGCCCGAAATGAATGGTTTTGAAGTTCTTACCGCATTGCGCAAAGACGGAATTCCGACGCCCGTGATAATGCTTACCGCGAAAGACGCCGTCCCCGACAAGATAAAAGGTCTCGACCTGGGCGCGGACGACTATATGACGAAACCGTTCGACGGAGCGGAACTTGCCGCCCGCGTCAACGCATTGTCGCGGCGGTCTACGGCGTTCGTTTCGGAGATATTGTCGTTCGGAGACGTCACGCTGGACTGTGTGTCCGGCGAACTTAAAAAAGGCGACGAATCGATAACCCTTAACGCCAAAGAAAAAGAAATCCTCAGACTGCTTGCCGCGGCTAAGGGCGCGGTCGTTCCGAAAAACCTTTTAATAGATAAGGTATGGGGATGGGATTCCGACGCGGGCGACGGCAGTTTAGAGGCGTACGCCTCGTTCCTGCGGCGTAAACTTCGGTTTTTGTCGTCCGACGTATCGATTAAAAACTGCCATAAAACAGGCTATAAACTCGAATTCACTCCGTCGGAATCGTAAAAGCGTCGTCGCGGAAATCATGGCGACGCGGCAAATATTTATAAAACAGAGAAAATGATTAAGAAACTGAAAAGAAAAATGGTAACTTATATAACCTTGGCGATCGGACTGGCAAGTATTTTATTTGCTGCGGGCGTAAGCGCGTATAATATAAGACGGACGGATAACGAGTTATATAATTCCCTGCAAAACGCCGCCGTACAGGCATCGCGTCCGTCGGACGAAATCGGTAAACCCGAAATCGGCAAGGATAAACCCGATCGGCTTGCGCCGACGAATATATGCGTCGTCAGATATTCGGTCGACCGCGCAACGGGTTCGACTTCCGTTTCGATAGTTTCGGGCGACGCATATATTTCGGAATCCGTCGTGTCGTCCGCAGCAAAACAAGCCGCTGAAAATTCCGGCTACGACAGCTCGTCGCGCGATAAAAAACACGAAGGCAGGCTGAAAGAATTCGACCTTGCCTATTATGCCGAAGTTTCACACGACGGCGCATATATAGCGTTCGCCGATTACGAGTACCTGAGGTCTGCGCATACAAAAACCATAGCGACGGCTGTATGCGTCGCGGCGGCGTTTACGGCAATCGCCCTTCTGCTGGCGGTATTTCTTGCCCGAATGGCAGTGAAACCCATAGAGAATTCAATCGAAGAACAAAAACGGTTCATAGCCGACGCCTCGCACGAACTGAAAACCCCGCTCGCGGTAATTTCGGCAAACAACGAAATTCTGTTGTCAAAAGCCGATCGGGACAATCGCGGATGGCTGAATTCCTCACAGGAAGAAATCCGCAATATGAAAAGCGTAATCGACGATATGCTCACGCTTGCCGCGGGCGAGGCTGTCGGCAGACTTGAAAAAACGCCTGTCGATCTTACGAAACTCGTCAAACGTTGCGCTCTGCAATTCGATGCCGTAGCATATGAAAAGAACATAAAAATAACGACAGATATTGCCGACGGCGTAATCGTGAAGTGCGACGAAAAGTCCGTAAAGCGCCTTATTGCCACGCTTATAGACAACGCCATAAAATACGAACCGTCAGGCGGAGAAGTTCTTATAACCCTCGCACAATCGGGGCAGAAAGCGGAATTTGCGGTAAAGAATTACGGATCGGTTATTGCCGAAGAAGATATTCCGCATCTGTTCGACAGATTTTACCGCGCCGACAAATCACGCTCGACCGACGGCGTCGGATTAGGGCTTGCCATTGCGAAAAACATAGCAGACAATCACGGCGGAACGCTGAAAGTTACGTCGGGCGCGGGTATCGGCACGACTTTCAAAGCCGAATTCTAGTCGCCGTCGCAGGCATATGCCGAACAGGAGCAATACGAAACAAATGCGTCAGACTTTAATGTTTTCATTGCGAAAGCCGTACGCGGATCTCGCAATTATCAGTCGAAACACAAAAGCACGCGTTGCCTTTCCGGGCAACGCGTGCTTTATTATATATATATATAGGTTATCAATACATTTCGACGTATTCTTCGCGCTCTGCACCGACGGATACATACTTGATTTTGCAACCGACCGCTTTTTCGAGGTACTCTACATACTTCAACGCATTCTCGGGCAAATCTTCTTTCTTGCGGCACTTCGAGATGTCGCAGTTGAACCCGTCGAGATATTCGTAAATCGGCTTTGCGTTTTCGAGGTCTTCGCCGAACGGGAACTTCTCTACTCTCTTGCCGTTTACCTCATACGACACGCATACGGGAATCTTCTTCATATACGAAAGTACGTCTATCTTGGTCAATGCGATACAGGTTGCGCCCTGCATCTTCACGCCGTAACGAGACGCAACGACGTCGAACCCGCCGACTCTTCTCGGTCTGCCGGTCGCCGCGCCGTACTCGCCGCCCGCTTTTCTGAGTGCCTCCGCCTCATCGCCGAACATTTCACAGGTGAACGGACCTTCGCCGACGCAGGTCGAATAAGCCTTCATTATTCCGACGACCTCGTCGAGTTTTCTCTCGGGGATCCCCGCGCCGATAGGCGCATAAGCCGCTATCGTCGAAGACGAAGAAGTATACGGGAAGATACCGAAGTCAATATCTCTCAGTGCGCCCAACTGCGCCTCGAACATGACGTGCTTGCCGTTTTCCACTGCCGTATCGAGATAGTCGCCTACGTCGCAGATATAATCGAGGAAAGGCGTGCCGTACTTTTCGAGCCAGTCGTACATGTCCTCGGCTTTTACGGGTTCTACGCCGTACGCCGTAACAAGCAGGTTCTTCCATTCGACGATGTCTTTGATTTTACCTTTGAGGTTCGCCAGATGTTTAAGGTCGCCCATTCTGAAAGTCTTTTTCATATACTTATCGGAATAAACGGGAGCGATACCTCTTCTCGTAGAACCGAACTTTTTGTCTTTAAGTCTGTCTTCTTCGAGTCCGTCAAGAAGTTTATCGTAAGGCATGCATACCGTCGCCTTGTCGCTTATCTTAAGGTGCTCGGGGGTAATCTCTATACCTGCGTCGCGCAATCTTTTGACTTCACCGTAAAGGTGTTCGAGGTCGATGACCATACCGTTGCCCATAACGTTGACGGTGTCGTCGCGCAAAATACCCGACGGAAGAAGGTTAAGTATGAATTTACCCTTTTCGTTTATTACCGTGTGTCCGGCGTTGTTGCCTCCCTGATAACGCGCGATAACGTCGTACTTGTCGGACAGAAGGTCTACCATTCTGCCCTTACCTTCGTCGCCCCAGTTGATACCGACTATTGCAGTAAGCATTTGTTTATATCTCCTATATTATTTTTCTTTATACTTTAACCTGCGCCTCTACGCCGAGCAGATCGTAATTCTTTTCGAGAACGTCTTTTCTGACCTTTGCAAGAAAGATTTCGGTCTGTTTTTCGGCAAGCCCGCAAAAACCGTGGGCATCGCAGATTTTTTCTATTTCTTCGGCGGTAAGTCCGAGTTCCTTATCCCCGATAAGTCTCGACAGAAGATCGTTGTCGCCGCCCTCGACCTTGACGTGTTCGCCCGCCGCAATCGAATGTACTCTTATTTTTTCGTGCGCGACCTGACGGTCGAACCCCTTCTCTTCGACGAGATACATAAGGATGTTTTCTGTCGCCATAAACGGTAATTCGCGATCGAGATTTTTCTTTATAACCTTGTCGTAAACGCGCAATCCGCTTATTACGTTGATGTAAAGGTTAAGTATTCCGCTTGTCGCCAGAAACGCCTCCGGCACGGAAATACGTTTATTTGCCGAATCGTCCAGCGTCCTTTCAAGCCATTGCTGAGCCTCGGTTATCGCAGGGTTCAGCGCGTCTATCATGACGTAACGCGCCAACGACGCAACCCTTTCGCTGCGCATCGGGTTCTTCTTGTACGCCATCGCCGACGACCCTATCTGCTTTGTCTCGAAAGGTTCGTCAACCTCTTTCATATGGCACATAAGGCGAATATCCGACGAGAACTTAGCCGCAGACTGGGCTATATCCGACAATACGTCAAGAACGTACGCGTCGATTTTCCTCGAATACGTCTGTCCCGAAACGGGAACGACTTCGGTAAACCCGAATTTTTCGGCGATGAGTTTTTCAAGCGCGAAGACCTTTTCTTCGTCGTCGAAAAGTTGCAGAAAACTTGCGCCCGTGCCGGTCGTTCCTTTGCAACCGAAAAATTTCAGATTGCCGAGCTCGAAATCCAGCCGTTTAAGGTCTTCGACCAGATCGTTCAGCCAGAGCGTCGCGCGCTTGCCCAAAGTCGTCGGCTGCGCGGCTTGAAAATGTGTATACGCAAGAATCGGCAGACCCTTATACTTTTCGGCAAAATCGGATACGGCGGCAATAGCGTTGACAAGCAGAGTTCTGATTTCGCAAAGCCCTTCGCGCATAAGCAGAATGTCGGCGTTATCCGTAACGTAACAAGACGTCGCGCCGAGGTGAATTATAGCCCTCGCATCGGGGCAAACGTCACCGTAAGCATAAATATGCGCCATTACGTCGTGGCGGAGTTTGCTTTCGTATTCCGCCTCTTTTTCGTAATCTATATCGTATATATGCGCTTTCAACTCTTCGATCTGAGCGTCGGTGATATTCAGCCCGAGTTGCTTTTCGCTTTCTGCCAACGCAACCCAAAGTTTACGCCATGTCGAATAGCGGTTATCGGGTGAAAATATCTTCTGCATTTTTTCGTCCGCGTATCTTTCGCACAACGGACTTACATATTTATCTTTCATCGCGTCGATAATTATATCACAACCAGACGTTTAAGGCAAGAAAAAGAGGCATTTATTAAAAAACGCCTCTATATTTTTTTCTTATACTCGGTATAACCCGCCGCCCGTCAGCGCATTTCCCGATTACTGTTCTTTAATCTCTTTCCGCACGAGTTTATCCGCGAATAACTCTTCAAACTCTTCAAGCGTGCCTTCTACGATTAAATCTTTTTGACAAACCGTAAATACATTTATCGTTAAATTGTATTTGAATTTGTACCATGCGCCCATATCGATAACTTCAAGCACACTGTCAAACGGTACTCGAGAAGTAGCCTCTTTAGTTTTTCCATATGCACAAACATAGTCCGCAGACACCGTAACCTTAACAGGCGCACCAATTTTTGTTTTAAGCAAAATCCATAACGGAACAAAAACAGGAAATACCATAAAATAGTATATAAATTTATCTATTGCCAAAGCAAAACAGATCACAAAAGGTGCAATGCCGCAAAATAAAAAGATATATGAAAATATATACATAAAAATTTGCCGTTTTTTCAAAAAGTGCAAGCAGTCTTTATCTGTAACTTCACCCTCAAAAACAATCATAGGCTTTACCCGCTTTTTTTAGTTTCTTTTCGCACGAGTTTATCCGCGAATAACTCCTCAAACTCTTCAATCGTACCTTCTACGATTAAATCTTTCTGACACGCAAAAAATGAATTATATTTTAAGTTGAGGCTGATTTTATACCATGTTCCCATATCGGTAACTTCAAGTACGTCGCTTAAATAATCTATTCGTTTATAATCATACTTCGCACAATACCCCGTAAGAAACATATCGTCTATATCTATTTCATCCGGTTCAACCTTAAAACTTTCATCATAAAATAAGACATCTATAAGAGCAAATATAAATGTAACAATAAGAAATAAAAATACCCAATAGCTCACCGCAAATGCAAAACATAACACAAACGGAATTGAGACTACAAACATCACATTAAATTTTATTATTCCCTCAATTATACGTTTCTTTTTTAAGTAGCGGCTACACTCTTCGTTTAATTTACCGCGAAATACCAACTTCCCGTCGAACATAATTAGACTCTATTCCTTTTCTTTAGGTGTTTTTCTTACAAGTTTATCAGCGAATAACTCTTCAAATTCTTCAATCGTGCCTTCTACGATCAAATCTTTTTGACAAATAAAATTTGGATCCCAAGGAAAATAGAATTTAATATGATAAAAGTTTCCGAAATCCAACACTGTTTTTATATCTTCCGTTTTACGACAAGCATAGTTATTCGCTCTGCTATAAACCGATACACGATCATCTTCAATCAACACTTTATCAGGGCAATTATTTGTATAATCGGTATTATACCGCGGTAGATGTATAAAAATAATCATACAAATTCCAGCCCCTAATCCCCCTGCGGCTCCGCATATAAACGGGATAAGAATACCGGACGTAAAACCTAATAACAACAATGTTCCGCTTACTAAAATAATCGCCATAAAATCCATAACAGACATTAACATTCGTCCTCTTTTTATTGCGTATCTTTCAACTTCGGTACTAACATTTCCTTCAAATTTTATCATATTAGATCACTCTTATAAATAATATTATCATTTTGCTGAGGTTTGAATTTCAACCCGCCCCATTCTATCATTTCCATTTTAATACCAATCAAAGGCGCAACTGTTGCTCCTATAATATTATACGCAGCCAAACCAAAAGCAGCAGCTCGTGCAACGGGCACACCTAAAAATGTTGGGGAAATGTGGAAAACAATTACAAATGCCGATCTTACAGCAAGAGCCAAACCTGCTCCTGCAATTCCAATTGATGCGCCTATAGCAATATCTAGTATTATTTGTCCGACATTGTCATCTTTGTTATAACCAACAATTCCGCCTATAGTGCCACCGATTACTGCCCCTATCCCTAAAAAGATAAGTAAAGAAATATATCCGTTGCCTGTCGGGTCGATATTGTTGATCGGGTCGTTTCCGCAGTACATGTATAGGTTAAGTCCGTGTACCGTCTCGACGTCGATATAATCGGGGTGATCGGGGTTCATAAACCGATGCCATGCAGGGTTATAATACCGATTTTTGAGATAATACATCTTCGTTTCAACGTCGTAAAAATACCCGCGGTATCTGAACGGGTTGACCGCGTAACATACCCCTTGCCTGCCTGCAGTGCATTCGCCGAACGCACCGTATCTGTACGACGAATCTATATTCCCTGACGAGTCTCTTATGGCTATAATATCCCCGAACGCATTTTTGATATAATAATATGTCATCGCCTGCAACGAATTTCTCTTGAATACAAATCCGTCGACCCCGTCCGCGCCGTAAAAGAAAGTCATATTATAATCGTTTCTTTCGTCGTTCGGCTGATCGATGGTATACCGGTGCAGATTGAGCAATCTGCCCTGAGTATCGTATTCATATGTTTCTTTCATATAACTTGTATATGCGATTACCGTTTGTTTACCTTTATTATATATATATTCCTTACTGACACGTCTGCCGTACCGGTCGAACACGGTCGTTTCCGCCTTTTATAGAGATAAGATAATAAGCAAATTCATGCCGGTCAAAAATAAGACCGATACTACTCCTTGATATCATCGTTATCGTCTATAATCACTAGTTTTTCCCATGTGCCGACATAGTAATGACCGCCGTATTCGAGGCAATCGGATAAAAACTCTTCTTCACAGATCTTTCTTTTCTCGGAAAAATCATCAGAAACTTTATACAAAAATTTGCTACCCGTTCCTACTATAAATCCGCTATCGCACTTCTTTACAAAAGACACATATTTCTTAAATAAGCGCTTACAAGAAATCGCCTTCCCGTTGTATATTATTATATCGCTATCATATACGCCGCCGTCAAAATACCCCAGATTAAAGCAATTTACGTCTGTTTCAAAAATCGTCTCTTTTTTACATAACGAATTTCCCACAATCGAATAAATACCGTAAGTCGTCGTGTCCTTAAGTCCTTTACGCCGACCGGCTTTATTTACTCTGAAACTCTCCGACACATAAAAGTTGTCACCGTCAAACCCGTACAGTTGACAGCTGTAATAAGATATAAATTCATTTGTCCGCCATGGAAAATCATATCGATTTACGGATAATTCTGCGAGGTCGACAACGGCGACCTCGATGATCCTTCGATTAGCCCCCCAGACACAAATTTTATCATTCTTCGCGTTTATAAAAATTTCACCGTCGTGAACGTAGGTCTGTACGCTCGCTTTATACTTAAAATTTTCGCGGTCGAAAATTTTCAGCTCCCCCTGCGTTCCTATCGTATACAGTTTATCCGAGCCGATTACAGCCATAGACAGATACGAAAAACCGCCTATCGTGGAAATTTTCTTCATCGTGTTTATATCGAATATATGCATGCGTCTACCGACGCATATAAGCCTTAGGTTTTTTTCATCGATTAGCAGTTGATAAATCGGTATATTAAAAATTTGTTTCATATCACGCTGTATAATTTATTATTCCTATAATTATTTTTTGAATTTTTAACATATTCAAAACCTTGGATTCCTGACCCCTTAATGGGTCAAAACAATTAAATTGTGCAGTATAATAACAGGTAGTATGTAATTTTTGATGAAATCGTTCTTTTATATCTATTAAATTTCGTTCGTCTGTAAAGACATCTAAATACGGTCTGACAATTTCACGAGTTCCATCTGCTCTGTGATCCATTTTTGCCACTATATGATGTTTGCATAACCTGGGCGACTTCCTTCGGCGTTCCCAAAAACTTAATTTCGCGCCTTTACACGCATTAAAAAAATCACCGAGTGCAGAATATCTTAATTCAATCGTTTCCCTAGCCACAGGATAACAAACCATAATCAGTGCAATACAAACGACAGCTGAAACTGCGATTATGGCTTTTATACCTATGGAAATTCCTCCTATCACCAACACTGCGGCACGACCGTCCGGATCATAGTATTTTATAGGATTGTTGTTTGCATATGCGTACGGGTTATAGTTGACACTCATTTCGGAATTATCTGTATATGCCGACACATCGTCAATACCGATAAATCGTCCTATTTCCGGAGAATAATATCTTGAACCGACATAATAAAAACCCGTTTCGTCATCATATCTATAGCCTTTATATCTATATGGATTTATAACTCCTATTGTTTCAGCCTTAGAACCGACCATATCGACAGTTTGTCCGTAGGCATTGTAAAAATATTCGACAATCACATTTTTTGCATAATCCGTTATAGCGACAATATTTTTAAGCGCATCACGGACATAAAAATACGTTTGTCCGTCATACATAAAGCCTATCAAATCACCGTAATAATCATATAGGTAATAAATCCTGCCATACAATGCGTTATCCTCATATACAACATCGTCTCCGACATAATAATATTCGGTAATGTATCCGTGTGCGTTTTTCCTTATCCTTTTACCGTCAATATCATAATCGTATATAATTTCTTCGTTATTAACAGAAGATAACCTGTTTCCGTATGTCCAAGTATAAACCTGCCCGTCCATATCGACAGGATTAAACCCGTATTCATCATATATGACCGCTTGATTGTTGTAAGAAGATACTCGCGCACCTTCTAATCCGTCTTTGTTATTATAATCACAAATACTATGCCCGCTTTCGGTTATCTTAACGTTTCCGGCAACGTCATAAGAGTAATTATATTCTTTATTATTTATTCCGTTATATTCGTAAACGATCCTGTTTAATTCATCGTACTCATAATATGTATGCGTGAACGATTTGCCGCTATAAATTTCAACATCGACAACATTGCCGTTTTCATAGGAGTATTCATAACTTAAATTCGTACCAACATTTGTACGTTTTATATAACATCCATACATTTCGTCATCGCAATACGAAACGTCATAATTACAATAACTCATAACTCGTCCGTAATAATCCCGACTATAATAAATTTTTTGCGACCCCACATATAAATAGTCGGGAGACAACGTCACGGTATATACATCATCTCCTACAGAATAAGTTTTAACAGTTTCATAATCCGTTTCGGTTGAAGAAAATTCCCAATCGTCTCCGCTTACTGTATTACCGTTGTCGGTCTGAAAATATACTGTAGTTCTATTATTAATCTCATCACGTTCTATAATCGTATCTTCGTTATAAATATAAGTAATAATCGGCGTATTATTATAAGTAACGGACGTGCACATATTATTTTCATCGTAAAAATATCTGACGACATCTCCGTTGTAATATGTAATTTTCTTCAATAAGTCGTTATCATACTCTTTAGTGTAATATAGGTCGGAACCTATTTTCATTTCCGTCATATTATTATTTTCGTCATAATTATACGAATAGCTTAAACTATAAGATGAATCGTCTACGCCATACCACAACGAAGTAAGCGGATGATACTCATCGTGTGAAAATTGCGCAACATAATCCCCGACACTGTATTGCCGAATCGAATTCCCGTCAAAAGTTATTACTTTATTTAATTCGCCAGGAGCATGTGACAAATATAAACATTCATAAGTTCCGTTTTGACCTTTATCCGCATAAAAGCCATATGAATTATAATACTTTTGTGCCACATCTATATATGGTAATTCCTCGGTAATAATTTCGTCATAATAGTCCGCCAGTATCTTACTGTTCTGCTCGACAGTATAAATGTTAATACATAACACCAAAATGAGTACCATGCTTACTATGCCCAAAATTCGTTTCATAATTTCCTCCTCCGTATTGTTTTTTTACAAACGCCGTCGGTGAGAAGAATATGGTCTCGTCGGCGGCGTCGTATCGTTGTTTATTTATTTGTCAGAGATTCAGTTGTTGTCAAACAACTTTTCAAATGTCGAATTAAGCGGATTGTATTCGTATATAAGTCCGCCCAATACCGCGGCGGAAAAATCTTCATGCAGATTATTCAGAATCGGTTCGCAGAAATTGTTTACTATCTCTTTCGGCACGCTCGATTCGTCGCCTTTGTTCGCTACGTCTTTATATCTTCCGTTCTGATTAAGCGCGTGCACGCCGCCGAACAAACATGCGACCACGCCGAGATAAATTGCAAGGTTAAAGCAAAGCCCTAAAACGTTGTCGATTATCTTCATCCACTTAAACTGTTTTATACAGGTAAGAAGTGGCGCGAAAACCGAACGGACAAGCAGTTTTATAAGATAATAAGTTATGACGTAACCCAATACGCAAAAGAGAATTCCGAACGGCAGAAACGCGATTATCTTAGCCGCGAACCGATAGTTCTTATCGGTAAGCACCGAACCTAAATTCGTCGAGATCTCGCCGAAGAATTTTCTTACTCCGTCGGACAGATAATCTATCCAGCCGAATTTATCCATCAGAAGATAAACGCCGAAACAGAGCGCGGCTCCGCCGGCAAGCGCGATCACGGTACGAAGAATTCCGAATACGAAATTCCTCGTAAACCCGAACTTGACGCTTGCCCAGATCACGCAGACCAGAACGGCGATCAACAATATATCCACCAAAAAGAACATAATACCCTCTCAACCGCGATTACCGCGTTTTCGGCGTTTAACTAAAAATATCACTTCTGAGGTTTATAACCGTCTTTAAGCGAAACTATTTCGGACAACACGAGTTTTCCGTTTTCCGTAATTTTCTTATAATATCCTTTACGCATAAGTTGGAAACTCGTTCCGTCGGCGACTTCTGCAAGATATTTTTCGGCTTTTCCGTTAAATACATGTACGCTGTCGTAATTCATCCGCTCGGAAAAATCCTGCCCGGGATATGCGGCGTCTTTAAGCAGATAATCGTACTTTCTTATCTCGCAATCGACAGCCGTCGCCGCGTCGACCCAGTGAATAACGCCTTTTACCTTTATTCCGCTGGTGTCGTTGCCGCTCCTCGATTCGGGAACGTAAGAACATTTAAGTTCGGTCACTTTTCCGTTTTCGTCCGTAACGACTTCGTCGCACCTGATTATGTATGCGTTTTTAAGTCTGACGTATCCTCCGACTTTAAGTCTGAAATATTTCGGCGGCGGATCGAGCGAAAAGTCCTCGGCGTCGATATAGATATTTTTTGAAACGGTTATCTTTCTCTTCCCCGCGGATTCGTCGTTGGGGTTTATTTCAAAGTCCTCTTCCTCTTCGCCGTCGGGGAAGTTGGTTATCGTGACTTTAAGCGGCTCGAATACCGCCATCGCGCGTTCGGCGTGCATATTAAGATAATCGCGGATGAAATGCTCGAAATAACTGATTTCTATTTCGGAATTCGCCTTCGCGACGCCTATTGCCTCGCAGAAATTTTTAAGCGACTGAGCGGGTACGCCGCGGTTTCTCAGCCCCGTAAGCGTGGGCATACGCGGATCGTCCCATCCCGTAACCGCCTTATCCTCGACCAGTTTTTTAAGGTAACGTTTGCTCATAACCGTATTGGTTATGTTGAGCCTTGCGAATTCGATCTGTCTGGGTTTGTGTTCTACGCCCGTATTTTCGACGACCCAGTTATAAAGCGGTCTGTGATCCTCGAATTCGAGCGTACAGAGCGAATACGTTACGCCCTGCATGGAATCGCATATCGGGTGCGCGAAATCGTACATCGGGTAAATGCACCATTTGTCGCCCGTTCTGTGATGAGTGGCGCGCAACACTCTGTAAATTACGGGGTCGCGGAGATTGATATTCGGCGACGCCATATCTATCTTTGCCCTGAGGACCTTTTCGCCGTCTTTGAATTCGCCGTTTTTCATCCCCTCGAACAATCTGAGGTTTTCCTCTACGCTCCTGTTCCTCCACGGGCTTTCCTTGCCGGGTTCGGTAAGCGTTCCGCGGTTGGCGGAAATCTCTTCGGCAGACCAGTCGCAGACGAAAGCCTTTCCGTCTTTTATGAGTTTTATCGCGCGGTTATAAATCTCGTCGAAGAAATCCGACGCGTAATGAATTTCGTACCACTTAAAGCCGAGCCATTCTATATCGGCTTTTATCGCCTCGACGTATTCGGTCTTCTCTTTGGAAGGGTTGGTATCGTCGAAAAACAGATTGCACATGCCGTTGTATTTTTCCGCCGTACCGAAATTAAGGCAGAGCGATTTCGCATGTCCGACGTGCAGATAACCGTTGGGTTCGGGCGGAAATCTCGTATGTACGACCGTATTTTTGCCCTCTGCAAGTTCTTCGTTTATAATATCTTCGATAAAGTTATTCGCATCCATAATTAACGCCTTCTGTGCTTTTATACGGTTATTCTAGCACATAACGCGAAAATTTACAATAATTTTATGCGCTTTTATATAATTAAATTCTATACACTTGACTTATTTCGGCAAAGAGGTTAAAATTATCGACGTAAACTTTGTTCCGCCACGGCGGACAGATATAACGGAGACTGAATTATGGAAGAAAAAAGAGCCGTAACGATGGATAAACTCGTAAACCTTTGCAAAGCGCGCGGAATAATCTTCGCCGGCAGCGACATTTACGGAGGTATGGGCAATACCTGGGACTATGGTCCTATCGGCGTTGAGATAAAAAACAACATCAAACGCAGTTGGTGGAAGAAATTCGTTCAGGAAAGCGACAATTCGTTCGGCGTTGACGCGGCTATTCTTATGAACAGCAGAGTATGGGAGGCGTCCGGTCACACGACCAGTTTCTCCGACCCCAAAATGGACTGCAAGGAGTGCAAAACCCGCGAACGCGCGGATAACTTAATCGAAAATCATTCTCACGGCAAGGTCAACCCCGACACGATGAGTTACGCCGAAATGGAGGCGTATATCAACGAACATCAGGTTAAATGCCCCGTATGCGGAAAGTTCAACTGGACGCCTATAAGAAACTTCAACCTCATGTTCGAGACGTCGAGGGGCGTCACGGACGCTAATCAGAACAAGATCTATCTCCGCCCCGAAACCGCTCAGGGCGAGTTCGTAAACTTCCAGAACGTTCAGCGTTCGATGCGCGCCAAAATTCCGTTCGGCATAGCGCAGATAGGCAAGGCCTTCAGAAACGAAATCACGCCCGGCAACTTCATCTTCAGAACGATCGAATTCGAGCAGATGGAACATCAGTGGTTCTGCAAAGAAGGCACCGACATCGAATATTACGAACAGTACAAACAAGCCGCGTGGAATTACCTTTTGTCGCTCGGTTTCAAACCCGAGCACCTTCGCTTTAAGGATCACGACAAACTCGCGCACTACGCGAAATGCGCGTGCGATATTCAGTACCTCTTCCCGATGGGCTGGTCGGAACTCAACGGTATCCACAACCGTACCGATTACGACCTTTCGCGTCATCAGGAATATTCCGGCAAGAATATGCAGTATACCGACCCCGTCACGAACGAGAAGTACATTCCGTACGACATCGAGTATTCCATCGGCGCGGACAGACTTATGCTTGCGGTACTCTCCGAGGCATACGACGAAGAAACCCTCGACAACGGCGAAACCCGTGTGGTAATGAAATTCCACCCCGCTCTTGCCGCGTATAAGGTCGCGGTATTGCCTTTGCAGAAAAAAGAGATGGGCGAAAAGGCTAAAGAGGTCTATAAGATGCTTAGCAAGCACTTTATGTGCACCTACGACGACGCCGGTTCTATCGGAAAGCGTTATCGCAGACAGGACGAAATCGGTACGCCGTTCTGCGTAACGATAGACTTCGACACGTTAAACGACGACACGGTTACACTGCGCGATCGCGACACTATGGAACAGATACGTCTGCCCATATCCGAACTTGTCGCATACGTCACCGAAAAAATCACTTTATAACCGAAATAGTTTTACGGGGTTGCCGAATTTCGCGGCAACCCCGTTTTTGTTTTCAGCCGCAGTATTGCGACGTTATCGGCAACGCGGCGACCTTTATAATATTATACCTTGTCATTGCGAGACCCGTTTACGGGTCGTGGCAATCTCAGTTTTATTATGTCATTGCGAGGAGCGTAGCGACGCAATCTCCATTATTATACACTGTCATTGCGAGACCCGTTTACGGGTCGTGGCAATCTCCCGGCAGGGTTGATTACATCGGAGTAAATATTTTAATACTCCCGACAAGGTGAATTACCGCGAGCATATCTTTCCATATTCCCAAACAAAGCGTTTTATAAAACAAGCCCCCGCCGCGAGCATACGCCGGCGGCGGGGCAATATATTTCCGACTATACCCGGACTATAAATCCCCGTTTATCAACGTATCTATGTCCACCGATAATATTTCGCCGAGCCGCCTTAACATGTCGATATTAGGCTCTGTCCTGCCCTGTTCCCAGTTGGCATAACAACTTTCGACGACTCCCAATTTCTTCGCCACCTGCTTTTGCGTCATATCGGCATAAGCCCGCGCGTTCTTCAGATTCTCGCAAAACCTTTTATCCATATCAATATTATGTGATTGACTAGATAAAATGTCTTGACGCTAGATAAATTATCTAGTATAATATATATAAATATTTTACATAAATTTCACGAACGGTATAAAATGTAGTGTCTGCGGTTGACAAACGCATCGTATTTTCTATAATTACTTATAATTACTAATGATAAGGGGGCAGAAAATGAATTATACATATATTGCGACGATTATTGTCACGTCGTTCGCGATGATTGTGCTATCGATATTTACTTTGAAAAACAGCACCCTGGCGAAAACGGCGAAAATCGGAATAACCGGTTGCGCGATAATCATCATCGTAGGCGCATTATCTGAATGCCTCGGCGAAATATTCGAAAGACACGACGCGTCGTTCCGCGCGGCTCACGCTGCCGTTAAATTCATCGAACTGTCCATCACCCCTCTTGCGCCCGTTGTGTTCGCGACCTCGATTTACCGCTCGAAGGCAAGATGGTATTTCTACGCAATCGTCGCGATAAACGCTATAATAGAATTTTTATCGATGTTCTTCGGCATAACTTTCTATGTAAACGCCCGGAACGTCTATATTCATTGTAAATTCTACTGGTTGTACCATGCGACGATTTTTATAAACGCGGTTTATTTTATCTACGCTGTAATCGTTTTCAATACGAAATATCAAAGTTGCGACAAATCCGCGCCGATACTTATTCTCATGCTGGTTTTCGCCGGCGAGGCGTGCCAGACGGCAAATCGATCGATTAAAATCGTCTGGTTGTCGGTCGCCGTAGGAATGGTTCTCTTTTATATCTATTATTGCACCGTCATTCTGCAGACAAACGCCCTCACCGGCTTATTGAACAGACGCTCTTTCGACCACCGGATATCGTGGACGAAAGAAATTACCGGCATACTATTGTTCGACGTAAACGACTTCAAAGCGGTAAACGATAATCACGGTCATCAATTCGGCGATCAATGTCTTATCACGATAGCGCATGCGCTCAATACGATTTACAATAAAATCGGCTGGTGTTACCGCATCGGCGGAGACGAATTCTGCGTAATTCTTAAAAAAACGGTGGCGAATATAAACGAATACACCGATAACTTTCACAGATTGCTCGATAAAAAACGGCTGAACGAAAGTCGGTTGCCTACGGTAGCCGTCGGGTACGAGGAATACGACCCGTCGCTTTCGACCATAACCGAAGTCATCGCCCGCGCCGATGAAAAAATGTACGCCGACAAACGAAATTATAAAGACTGAAAAACGCCTGCGCAAGCGCAGGCGTTTTTATCGTCAAAATTTATACTTTGAAATAATTCTTAATCGTTTCGTAGGCATCTTCTGTCAGAACGTGTTCTACACGGCAGGCGTTTTCCTCCGCCGCTCCGCGTTCCATCCCCATTTTCACCAAAGCGTCCGTAAGGGACTTATGTCTGTCGAGAATACGCGCGGCTTTCTCTCTTCCGGAATCCGTAAAGTCAATCGTTCCGTCCGCGCGCACGACGATGAAACCGTCTTTTTTCATTATTCCCACCGCGCGAGAAACGCTCGGTTTTGAATATCCGAGTTCTTCCGCGACGTCTATCGCATGCACGGTGCCCTTGCGCTTTTGTAATTTAAGTATCGTTTCCAGATACATTTCCTGAGATTCGTTATTGGTCATTTACCCCTCCGGATCAGTTATTTTACCCGATTATTTCGTCAATTATATCATTTTCTTTTTGTTTTTGCAACTAAAAAACGTCAGTTATGCGGTTTATGATCGTAATGACAATCGCATAACGATCCTCCGCCGGCTAATGTCTGTTCTCTCGTGAACACCGTGTCGTTCAACTCTGCCATATCGTAATCGAGCGTACACATCGCTGGGATATATTCCTTCAACCCGAGTTCGGTCATCAGCCGACAAATTCCGCATGTATAAAAATATGCGGTGTACTGATTTATCGTCTTGTCGTCTTCGACGGAGAATTCCCATGAATACGGATTTTCGTTTTTCTCGCTTGCCAGAGCCTGCGCCTTGAGTTTTTCGCGACCTTTGACCGTGTACGCTTTACTTTTTTTCGATGCGGATTTCGTCAGAAAATTTTCGCACATAGCGTTACGGTAATACGCGCGGACTTCTTCGACGGAATATTTGTTCTTCACCGACAACAACCCCGCCGACAACAGCGCGCAACTTACGATATTTACCAGAAAACGATCTCCCTTGTCGAATTCCGGAATTCCGCCGAGAATTTCTTTATGCGCGGATTTTCTTCACTCAGCGTCGCTGAAAGGTGTTTTGTGAAAGTACCTTTATAGCCCGCCCACATAAGTTTCGGTATAATTCCGTATTTCATTTTCCCAGTTCCCTATCGTTTTGACTATCGCTCGTTCTATATCGACGCGCGTTTCTTTGCACTCTTTCGGATATTCTTTCGCCGCCTTGAACATGAGTTTCAGCAGTAAGCCCGCCCCTATGGGGAATATTGTCTTTAACAGGCTTTCGGGGAATACGAAATGCGTACCGTGCTTATATACAAGCGTTTCGACCTCGCAATCATGCGGCTTTTCGCTCAGACGTTTTTCCGCACGCTTTACATATTTCTCCGCATCCCACAAACTGTCGTCTTCCGCGCCGATCATCAGAAGTTTGCCCTTGATGTTTTCGATTTTTATAAATTCGTCTTCGGTTATCGGATGAACTTTTTCGGAGTCGTCGAAAATCTTGCGTGATGCCGTCATATTACCCGTAAGTTTCGCCTCGGTTCTCATCGTCTGCCAGTATTCGGGATGTTTGTAGCAAAACGGCATATACGGGAGCGGTTTTCCCCGATATGTAAACAACGATTCGCCTTCGACGGGCCATTCGCCGCAACCGTCCTTTTTACCTTGCTCAAACCCCTGCCATATAAAATCGCTGGGCGTCATCGCTATCGTAAGCGTAATGTCGGGGAAATACGACGCCGCCGTAAGCGCAAGCGTTCCCGTCGTCGACGCACCCGCGATACCGATTTTTTCGTTTCCGTTATTCTTCAGCCATTTTATCGCTTTTTCTATTCTTTCCAGCGGATAATTATGATGGCTGTAATTCTTTTTCGCCGGCGACATCGTAAGCACGTTTACGCCGTATTTCATCAGCCACTTCACGCAACTCTTCGCCATATAATCTTCAGGGTCGTCGCCCAGCATAGCGATAATCGCTCTGTTTACCTGTTTTTTATTCTTCCAATACGCACCGTAAAATCCGTAATCCGCAACGTCGAAATGAATGTGTTTCATACCTTCCTCCTGAAATCTATCCTTACTATCTGCATTTTCATAAAGCCGTCGCCGCATTTTGCAAGAAATCTGAAAAAGCCGCTCACAGACGGATCGCGCAGATCGTTATAGCCGAGCATATATCCGCGACTCGAGACGCTTATGTTTTCGCACCATTGCGAAATTTCCTTTTTAGCGTCCGAAACGGCGAAATATGCGCTCACGTCTTTGATTTTCGCAACCTTCAACCATGTTTTCAACAGCAACTTTCCCGCTCTTTTATTCGCCGCGTCGAATACGAGTTTCCCATCGGGAAATTCTTTCGCCATTTTGCAGACCAATTCTTTTACCCGATCCTGCAAAAAGTAATAAAACACGCCCGATGCAAAAAATACCGCCCCTTCCGACGCATCGATTTTAGCAAACCACCCGGTGTCGTTCAGGTCGCAGGCAACGTTCTCTTCGCGCTCGCCGGCAGGCAAAAGTTCGTTTCTGACGTCTATTACGTTCCCGAAATCGAGATTGTAAATTTTGCATTCTCCGTTATCGCACTTTCTGCCCGTGTCGTCCAGCCCGCAACCGAGATTTACGACAGCCGCTTTCGGATGCGTCGCAAGATAGTCTTTTATCTCTTCCGCAAGATCGTTCTGCCTCATCGCGACTTCGAGAAAGCCGAAACGATACATCGTCTTTTTTGCCTGTTCTTCCAATGCGGAAAAGTCATAATCGATTTGTTCCATCAACTTTCCTGCGGTCTCGTCGCGATACAACGTCGGAAACAATTCCGTGCATACTTTTCTTCCGTACAGAGGAATGACAAGGGTTTCCTGTACGGTATTTTTTTCGATATGATACTTCATTTCTTAAACCTCTTTCAGAAAAGATAATTCCGGCATCTCGTTTTTCTCTATAATCGAAACGAGCATTCCGGCAAATCCTTGCGGATCTTTAATCTGATATTGCATATGATTATAGCCGTCGAATACGGGATAATGCGCATACGGATATGTATTCATCACGTCTGCCCGATATTTGTAATGTTCCTCTATACTGCCGAACTCGAAAAACATATGTCTTTGTAAGTTTTCGTCGAGCGGCGGCAACGGCTTGTTTACCAGACTGTCCGCAAGTTGCCTGCGCATATTGCCGTAAGTCAAAGACTTCCCCGCGGCGATAAAATACGGTTTGATTTCTTCGTCGTCGCACCACATGATTTTACCGAGGTTTTCTCCGTTCTTTTTATATAAACTCTTTATCGCGAAATACAAAAACGGAGTCATTATCATGCGCGTGAATTTATTTATCTTCGCAAACTGCCCGCCGTCGAAAAAAGCGTGTTTGACAGAAATGGCGGTTTTGCTCAAAAACTCCGACGCAATATCCGCGCCGATTGACGACGCTACGACCAAAGCGATTTCTCTGACGTTATTCTCCGCCAGAAACTCTTCGATCTGCCTTATTTCATCCGATTTCGAGATGTATTTCTGCCCTTCGCAATATACCGTAGACGTCGGCATAATGCAAAAATACCTGTCTTTCAGATATTCGGCGACCCGCTCGCTGCTTTTACCCGTAACGCCCATCGCGTGAAAAAACAATATCGCGGGATTATTTTTTTCTCCTTTCGTTTCAAATAACATAAAATCACCTGCCCTGATAACAGATAAAATGTACGGCTTTCAACTTTAAGCAACAACCCGAACGGTTATTTGTTTCTCCTGAACCCTGCCTCATCGCGATATTCAGGATGAGCGGACGCATATTCGTCTTTATCTCCGCACATCATGTAATCGCATTTGTCGCCGTCGACGCAGGTCCCCTTTCTTATAAGCCGCGCGTGTATAAGTTCCATAGATTTATAATCGACATTACAAAGAGCGGGCATAACTTCGGTAAGCCCGAATTGTTTGGCAAACTGTGCCGCGGAACACGCCGTAAATTCGCAACGGATAGGTTTGTCATCTGCGTAAGGTTCAACGTTCATCTCGTAATCGTGCCATTCGTCGCATTTAGACTTTGCCGAAGTAAACGCCTTATACATCAATTTCTTCCGGAATTTTTTATTGCAGTTTACGAATTTCAGTTTCTTAAACGACGGCAGAATCAGATTCTCTTCCATTTCTTCTATTTCTTTCAGATTAGTAACGTCTTTGCACACGGCGTATTAGTCAAAAATACGTCGTCAGACCACGGTTCGTTTTATTCATGTCCGGCATACAGTCGTATGTACCGCCTTTGCCGTTATGAAAATTCTTCTTTCCGCCGAGATCGGTACGCCAGTTTTTTAAGTATTCAACGTATCTCGACTGAATTTTCGTCCATACCGCATCGCGCTCGGCGGCAGGATAATGCGCGGAAATTTTCTTTTTGATTTCTTTTTTGCAAATTGCAGAATACAAAACGTGACAATTTCTGTCAAAATCAAGATTTTTATTATCCATATTATCGCCTCCGTAACTTAAATCGCGCAAAGAGTAATAATCACGCCCAAAAAACGCCGCGTCCGCGTATTCAGTTCCACCAGATTTTATATAAAATCATTCCGCCGCGCCGCAAAAACGCGACGGGCTGTTCCCGAACTGTTAACAGCGGTAATCCGACGTCGGTAATGCTCCGACGTCGGATAAATTTATGTCGATCGCCCTCATTTTCGGCCGGGAATAAGTAAATTCTGCCTGTATTATAGCACAAGGAAATAAAAAATACAATTGGTTAGCATAGTCTAACCAATAAATTTTATCATATCCGCCAAATCTTTTTATACCCTTGTCGTTTTATCTTCTCGTTATGTCTGTAAAGAATAAAAAATAACGCCGCCACAAAGCGACGTTATTCTGAAATTTTGCTTAATATGCCGATCGGGAATATTATTTTATCAATCCTAACGCATCCATCATACGATACGCCGCTTCTTTCTTGGCATCTT
>ERZ808246.986-NODE-986-length-21957-cov-19.191444_pt1 | contig 21957 bp, 9 predicted proteins | sample MGYA00521083_ERZ808246 | MGnify/ENA primary metagenome ERZ808246 (study PRJEB31516, sample SAMN03275577) | gut metagenome | biome: mammalia-associated habitat; material: feces | host: Papio cynocephalus | place: Kenya | collected 2012-07-07 ... | reverse complement strand
CATCGCGCGGCCGTTCCAGTAGAACGGGGTGGCCGTTCCGGCGCAACGGCATCGCGGTTCCGGCGCAACGGCATCGCGGTTCCGGCGCAACGGCATCACCGTTCCGGCGCAACCCGGAAGGCCTCTCGCACAGAAAGTAAACTCCGACGGGCGACAAAAGACTACGCTAACGCTTCGTCTGACGGCTTCGCACGTTCCGCCCGCCACCCTGCGGGCGAACCAGATATCATCTTTCTCTCCAAAGGCAGGGCGGCAGTCCCCTGCCACTCTACGTTCCTCCGCGTCTGTTTTCCGCGGCGTTTTAGCCCATTTTCGACCTAAAAATCACCCGTTTTCCGCCCCCAAAACACCTCCCCCTCATGCGGTTTGAGGTTCGCCACGGCCAGCACCTTGTCCAGCCATTTCGCCATTTAGTGTGAAAAATCGCGCGGATACGGCAGTTTATCGCCTTCCGGGGGGGGGGGGGGGGGGGGGTAGCGAATGCAGGGAATACCGCAGGAGCGGATTGGTTGTCCGGGGTGGACTCGAACCACCTCGAAAGGTATCAAAAACCTCTATGCTGCCATTACATCACCGGACAATGGTGTGCGTCGCGCAAGCCCAAAAGCCAGCGGACGTCAAGCGCGCGGCCAACGTTCGCGCCATGTCAACGCTTTCCGTCAAGCCGAAAACCGTCGCACCGCTGCCCGTCATGAGGGCAATCCGCGCACCGGTCGCCGCGAGCGCATCGCAAGCCGCACGAATCGACGGCTCCAAACGCATCGCAGACTCGGACAAATCGTTCATGCACGCGCCACACAGCGTATCAAAGCGACCCGTTCTCCACGACTGACGGATATTATACACTATTTCGGGGTCGTTTGTCACGCGGAATAAGCAGTTCTTGAAAACTTTTTGGGTAGAAGAAAATACGCGCGGATTGACGAGCACGAGCGGCAAACTGGCAAAATGCGCACCTTCGTCCAAAAAGGAGACTTTCTCGCCACGTCCTTCCATCAGAACGGGCTGCCGCATTTCCTGCGCGAGCACGAGTGCGGGGACGTCCGAACCGACTTCCGCCGCGAGGGCCGCCAGTTCCGCGAGCGGAAGACGAAGATCCCACAAACGGTTCAATGCGCGCATGACCGCCGCCGCGTCCGCGCTGCCGCCGCCCAGACCTCCTCCGGCCGGGATGTGCTTGTCCATATGGATGCGGACGCCGCGCGAAACGCCGCAGGACCGGGACAGGACGCGGACCGCTTTGACGGCCAAATCGTCGGGGTAGCCCGAATCGGACGTCGTTTCGTCCGACTCGGTCAATTCCAATCCATCCGCAAGCGCGATAGGCGCGACGACGGAACGCAATTCGTGGTACCCGTCCGGACGCAGTCCGAAAACCTCCAGAGACAGATTGATCTTGGCGTGCGCCTCAATTCTCGTCCGGTTCATCTGGCGCGCCGTCTTCCGCCGGCTCTACCTCTTCTTCCTCGAAATACATGTCTTCTTCCTCGCCGGAATCCGCAGCCAGGAGCCCCATGCCCAATTGCGCAACCGCGGCGAATCCCTTGAGTTCGGATGCGGAAAGGCGATAATGGAAGCGGAGACCGTCGCCATCCCGCCAAACGGCACCCGCCGTGCCGCCCTGGCGCGCCGCGGGAAGTGCCGCGAGCATCATGCCGATCACATGCGCCGCCTCGTCGCCGGTCCCGACCGCGCGCGCATATTGCGCCACGGCGATTTTGGCGGTTCCGTAAAGGGACCCGGCATACGCCGTGCAAAGAGGCCGACCTTTAGCCTCGGGCAGAACCGCGGCAAAACGCTGCGCCGGCGTAAAGAGTCCCTTCGCGCCTTTGAGCGTAAAGGCGACGCGGGAAACCCCGGCGCTCGCCGCCGCGTGTGCCCGCACATTCGTCAGACACCCCGGATCCGAAAGCAGCCTGCGCGAGACAACCGCCCAATCATTGCTCTTGTTGTCCGATATGAGGCGCGGCAGATCGAGCGAGACAAAGACGGCTCCGTTCGTCTCTTCCACAGTCAAGGCGTCCAGCTTGAATCCGTTTTCCCCGAAGAATCGGGCAACGTCCTTGAAAGAAGCCGTCCGTGCGCCCGGAACGTCCGACAGCACGCTCTCGAACGCCCAAAGCGAATTCTTGTCCGCAAACGAGAGAGGCTCTCCCGACAGTTGCGTCTGCTCCGCCAACGTGCCCAACGGCGAACCTGCCGCTATCGCCAACGTGCCGCGCACATCCAGCCCGGCATCATTCACCCGCCAACCGATCTGGGCGGCGCCCAGCCCGTCGAGGGCTTTCGCCTCTTCGGGCGCCTGCGCGCAAAGAGCGAGCAGCCGCTTCCACGCCCTCCCTGCGGCGGAGAAATCTATGACATTGTCTTCCAGATCCGCCTTTTCGACCGTGCTCGTCTCGGCAAGCGCCGCCGCGGCGAGCGCGGCCGACGGCGAATACGAAACCCACCGTCCATCCGATGCGAACGCGACGTAATTCGTCGACGGCGCGTCTTCGAAGCCCGAAACGATCCGAGCGAGCCCGTTCGTTACGGCTGTCGCCGCTTTGTTCCGGGACAAGAATTCCGCGCGCGAAAGACCGGCGGGATAGAGCGCCGCCGTCTGCACGCGTTCGCCCAGGTTCGTGGCGGCAAGCGTCGCATCGCCGACGGGCAGGTACAGCACGTACGCCGAAGGCGCGTTCGTGCGTCCGGAGCCAAAGAGACTGAAAAGTTCCGTCTGGGACAGCGTGGCGGCCGCCGCGGGGCCGAGCGCGTCCACCCCGACGAGAGCCCCCAGCTTGGCCGCGGCGTTCGTCAGCGCGGCCGTGTCGGCCAGACGCAGAACCGCGAACTTCTCGAGCGCCGCGCCCGGCGACGCCCATGCAAACGCGAGGATAACGGCGAGAAAGACCAGTTTCTTCATGCGGGATTTCTCCTTTGGGTTGTGCACATGGCGCCCGGACGGTCCGCCCGTCTCAGGCGCGCAGTTCGTTTATCGCGTCCGCCACGTTCTGGAAGAGCCGCGCCAGCTTGAAGGTCGGAATCGTCGAGAACGCCAGACGGATCAGCCCCGAAAGCACGATCGTGCCCGTGGAATACTTCTCGATCAAGTATTTGCGCACCGTCTCCGCATCCACGCCTTTCGGCTTGACGCACATGAAATAGCCCGAATTGAACGGCATGGCCTCGAACGCGTCGGCGTATTCGGGGTGCTGCGCGAGAATGCGGCGGATCTCGTCGTAGCGCGCCTTCAGGACATCGTACTTTTCCTTCTTCTGTGCACGGTAGCCCGGATCCGCATAGGCGGCGATCGCCAGGTGCTGCCCGATGGAGGAGACGTTCGAGATGCAACTGCGCACATTACCGGCCGCTTTCGCCTCGAGCGCTTTGAGCTGGTCGGCCGTGGCGCCCTTGAACGCGAACGTGATGAAACCCACGCGCAACCCCCACACGTAGTCTTCCTTCGTCGTGCCGTCCAGCTTGACGGCAAGGACGCGCTCCGAAAGGTCCGAAAACTCCGCGAAGAGCGATTCGTTGTGCACGCCCTTCTCGTACACGAGACCGAAGTAGGCGTCGTCCAGCAGGACAACAATCCGCTTGCCGGCGTCCGCCGCCTCCTTCACCGCCGCCACGATCGCCGCCGCGTCTTCGTCGGTCGCCGTGTATCCGGTCGGATTGTTCGGAAAGTTGAGGATGAGAATCTTCTTGTCGCCGGGGGCCAGAAGCTGCGCCTTCATCGCCTTGGCGTCGAAATGGCCGTCCGTGTAGGTATTGAAGAGCGCCTGCGGCACGCCGAGCGCCTCGCCGAAGATGAGCGAATAGTTGTCCCAGTACAGATCGGGCGTCACGAGCGTGTCTTCGGGACCGGCGAAGAGTTCCGCGGCAACCCGCAGGCCGTGCGTCAACGCGTTCGTGACGACCGGATTCGAGAACGTCTTGCCCACGAGGGACGGATTCTTCTCGATCTGCATCTCGCGCCAGACTTCGCGCAGCTTCGGCAGTCCGAAACTTCCCGCATAGAGAAACGCCTTCTTGTCGAGCGTGATTCCCTTGCTGAAACACGGCATCACGAGCGGCGAGCCGTCTTCCTCGAAGGCCATGCCGATCGTGGCGTTGATGTCGCACGCCTTGGCCTCGGCGCCCTGCCCCAATATGCCCCCGTAGGGGAAGTAGATGCGCCGTCCTTTCGGCGAAAGAAACGCCGCGGCCGGCCCCAACGTATCGTTCAATTTCTCTGCGAGTGTGTTCATAGCTTTCTGTATTATAGCAAATCTGCCGTGGATATGGCAGTCTCTTCTTTCATGTATGGACAAATCGTAAATGCGGGCGATGCGCAGGACGCCCGCGCCTTCGGGCAGCGCGGATGGAACGCGCACCCGGCCGGCCACGCCGTCGGCGGGGGGACGGTCCCCTTTATGGACCGCAGGGGCGCGTCCTTGCGCGCGTCCAGCCGGGGCACCGCCGCCAGAAGCCCCTGCGTGTAGGGATGCCGCGGATGCGCCAGCACGTCCGGAACCGGACCGTGCTCCACGATCTCCCCGGCATACATGACGTTGACGAAATCCGAGTAGCGCGCCACGAGCCCCAGGTTGTGCGTGATCAGCAGAACCGCCATCCGCCGCGCGCCGGCGACACGCGCGACGAGATCGAGTATCTCCTTCTGCGTCGTCACGTCCAGCGCCGTCGTCGGCTCGTCGGCGACCAGCAGGTCGGGCTCCGCGGCAAGCGCCGCGGCGATCATGACGCGCTGCTGCTGACCGCCCGACAGCTGGCAGGGATACTTGCGGTCCGTCCCGGCCGGAAGCCCCACGTCCGCCAAAAGCGCGGCGACGTCCGCGTCGCTCAGTCCGGCGCGCGCCTCCCCGATCTGCCGCCCCACGCGCATGACGGGATCCAGCGACTGCATCGGATTCTGGAAGACGTAGGAGAGTCGCGGCGCGCCGCGGACGGTCCCCGAAACCTCCGCCAGGTCCACAAGCCCTCCGAGCGCGAGTGCCGTCAGCGACTTGCCGCACCCCGATTCGCCCACAAGCGCGACCCGCCCCCGGCGCGGCACCGTGAAACTCACGTCGCGCACCGGGACGGAAAGCCCCCCGCCTTCCGTCCGGAAAGCGACGCGCAGGCGCTTGACCTCCAAAAGCGTGCGGGGGCGCTCGTTCATGCCTTTTACTTCATCATGAGCGCGGTCATGCGCTTCATGAAGTCCGCGCCGTCCGCGACCGCCGAACCTTCGGCGATCAGGGCGCCGTCGTACAGCAGATGCACCGCGTCCGCCTGCGCATCGCCCGTCTGCGCCGCCACCTTCTTGATGAGCGGATGTTCCGCGTTGATCTCGAGAATGCGCTTCTCTTCCGGGACCTTCTCGTTCATCGCCCGCATCATGCGCACCATGGACGGCGAAAGCGCGTTCTCGCGCGCCACCAGACAGCAAGGCGAATCCACCAACCGCGTCGAAACGCGCACGTCCGAAACGTTCGCCTCCAGCGTCTTCTTCACGCTCTCGAGGAACGGTTTCAGCTCCGCCGTGGCCTTCTCCTGGGCGTCCTTTTCCGCCTTCTGCTCGGCTTCGCTACCGAATGACACATCGCCCTTGCCGATGTCCACGAACTTCTTGCCCTCGAATTCGCGCAGTGACTCGGCCAGGAACTCGTCCACCGGCTCGCAGAAGAGGAGCACGTCGCAGCCGTGCTTGCGCGCGGCCTCGATCTGCGGTGCCCGGCGGGCGTCCTCCTCGCGCTCGGCGATGATGTAGTAGATGTCCTTCTGGTCCGCCGGCATGTCCTTGACGTAGTCCTCGAGGAAGATGCGCTTGCCCGGCTCCGTCCGGGCGGACGGATACTTGATGAGCTTCTTCACGCGGTCGGCGTTCTGCCAATCCACGTGCACGGCTTCCTTCAAGATGGCCCCGAACGCCGCGGTGAACGCGTCGTATTTGGCGGAATCTTTCTTCATTTCCTCCAGGACGGAAAGGACCTTCGACGTGATCGCCGACTTGATCTTGCGGATGACCGCGTCGTCCTGCAGCATCTCGCGCGACACGTTGAGCGGCAGATCCGCCGAATCCACCACGCCTTTCACGAACCGCAGCCAGCTCGGCAGCAGAAGGTCGATGTCGTCGCCGATGAAGACGTTGCGCACGTAAAGCGAAAGTCCGCGCTTCTGCTGCGGCATGAAGAGGTCCATCGCCGCCTTCTTCGGGATGAACAGGAGCGCCTTGAACTCGACCGCGCCCTCGCCGGAGAACGGAATCGTCTCGAGCGGATCCTCGAAATCGTGCGTCAGGTGCTTGTAGAATTCGGCGTACTCCTCCGGCTTCACATCCTGCTTGGGGCGCTTCCACAGCGCCACGCGCGTATTGAGGGGCTTGGCCTCGTCCTCTTCGCGGCGCTTCTTGTCCTCGGGCTTCTCGTCCTTCGGCGCGTCCGCCTGCTTGAAGTAGATCGGGTAGGCGATGAAGTCCGAATATTTCTTCACCAGGTCGGCGACGCGCCAGCGGTCGAGATACTCCTCCTGGTCCGCGCGCAGGTGCAGCGTGATCGTCGTGCCGAAGCCCGCCCGTTCCGCGTCCGAAATCGTATAGCTCCCGCCCATATCGGACTCCCAGCGGAACGCCGCGTCCGTGCCGCGCTTTTTCGAGACGACCGTCACCTTGTCCGCCACCATGAACGCCGCGTAGAACCCGACGCCGAACTGTCCGATCAGCTCCGGCAGCGCCTCGCCGCCCTTCTCCTTCAGCGCCTGGCGGAAAGCTTTCGTGCCGCTCGAGGCGATCGTGCCGAGGTTCTTCTCCAGATCCGCCGCGTCCATCCCCAGCCCGTTGTCCGAGACGGACAGCGACTTCGCGGCGCCGTCCGCGGCAATGTCTATGCGCCAGTCGGGATTGTCCGCCAAAAGCTCCTTCTGGGTCAGTCCCAGATACTTCGCGCGGTCTATCGCATCGGACGCGTTGGAAATGAGCTCGCGCAGGAAGATCTCCTTCTTGGAATAGAGCGAATTGACGACGAGATCGAGCATTTCTGCGATCTCGGCCTTGAATGATTCAGTTTTCTTTTCCATAGCGCCCACTATTATACCATGCCTTCCGGAGAAAATAAACCCCCCTTCTCATGGCAGAGCGCAATTCAGGGAAATTGCCAAGGCGAACACCACCCTGTAAAGGATGTTTCCCGGGCAGGGTCTCGTGGATTGGCGCTGAGGAGCCGTCCGCTCCGACCCTTTTAACCGAAACAGAGTCCCGGTCTCCTTGCGACAGCAACCCCGCCTCAAGACGACCGATGATGCAAATGCGGGCGGTCGTCCCCGACCGCCCGCATTTGCCCTAACGAAATCGACCCCTTGCGTCAGAGCGGCGCCATGCGCACGTTCCAGGCCAATGTTTGCGGAACCTTGATCGTGTACTTCTCCATCGGCGCAGGGCCGCAGCTTCCGCCACCCAAGCCCGTTTGGAGCACGTCTAGATTGACATGGATCCCGTCACGCGGCACAAGCGGCGAACGGAAACGCTGCTGTCCGTTGCGGTGGCGCGAGAACTCCAGATCCTCCGCCGCGTAGCGCGAAGCCTGCACGAAAAGCGGTTGCGAAGCGGCGAATCTCACGCCGGCGCCCGTCGAATCGGCAAACGACACCCACCGCACATCCGTGCGGCAGCCGTTGTCCTGCGGGCGGACGTACTCCTCCGAGAGGCCGTCCACCGTCGTGCGCCATTCGCCCAGCAGGCTGGCCGTGCGGCGGTCGATGTAGTTCTCGTACGGCCCGCGGCCGTAGTAGGCCACCTCTTGCAGGTCCTTGTCCAGAATCCAGGTCAAACCCAGACGGGGAATCGCCGGCGGAAACGTCCCGAACGGCGTCGCCGTGTTCGCGAGGACGACCGACCCGTCCGGAGCGAAAGTCCAGACCGTCTCGTGCCGGAAGCCGGCGGATTTCGACCCCGTCACCTTGACGGCCGTCTTGATCGCATGGCCTTCCACGACGACCGGCTCGGGATGGTAGCGCAGCTGGGTCAGTCCCGAATCGAAGAATTTCGCGCGCATCCAGATGTCGTTGTCCGTGAAGGCGCGCATGCAGGTCAGCCGCGGTCCCGCCGTCAATCCCGGCGCGGCGTCCTTCAGGATCGTCCGTCCCTTCATCTCGAGCCGGGCGAGCGTGCCCGTCTTGCGGCAGAAAACGGCTTTCGTGGGCCCGGCCTGCACCGTCACCGTGCGGGCGTCTTCCGCGATCTTCACGCCGTCCGCCGTCGCATCCTCCGCCGGGGAGACGTCGGCGAAGCGCCACGCGCCGCCCGCGTCAATCTGGGTGCGCGCAACAATCCACCCGGCCGGCACGAGATCCGTCGCCGTGCGCGTCTTGAAGATGAAGTTCACGAAGCATTCCGCCCCCTCGGCGACCGCCGCGCGGTCGATCGCCGGCCACGCCAACGCGCCCCGGGAAAGCGGTGCCACCGCCGGCACGGCGAATGCGCCGCGCGCGACGGTCTTGCCGTCCGCCACGAGCTCCCACTCGCCGTCAAAGGCGTCCGCGGACGTGAAGCCGAAGCGGTTTTCAAGCGAAAGCGAGCCGTCGGACGCCTTCCGCACGATGAGATTGCGATAGACATGGGCGACCTCCACGAGCTTGGCGGACACCTCCCGCGTCGGCAATACGACGCCATTGCAGCAGAACGGACCGTCGTTGGGCTGCTCGTCCCAGTCGCCACCGTAGGCGAAGAAGCGTTCAGGCTTGCCCGTCTTCGGGTCGACACGCCCCGTCTCCTTCCATAGCGCCTGGTCCACCCAGTCCCAGATGCAACCGCCCATGAGTGCGTCGTAGCTGTAGATGGCGTCCCAGTATTCCGCGAGATTGCCCACGGCGTTGCCCATGGCATGGGCGTATTCGCACAAAAAGATGGGTTTTCCGGCACTTTGTTCGTCTGTAGGCCAGATCTTCATCTTCTCCGCGCTGTCGCGCGGCAGGTCGCCCAGTTTGCCGCGCGCGACCACCCAGTCGACGGACGGGTACATGCACGAGTCCACATCCGCATCGTTATTGCCGCGCTCCCAGTGGATCGGGCGGGAAGGATCCAGTGCGCGGATGGCGGAGATCGCCGCGCGGAAGCCGTCGCCGTGGCCCGTTTCGTTGCCGAGCGACCACAGGGTGACGGCGGCATTGTTGCGATAACAGATGACATGGCGCACGTTGCGCTCGACTATCGTCTTCTTCCATTCCGGGAAGCGGCCCAGTCCGTTCTCGCCGTACGCCGGCTCGTGGCCTTCCACGTTCGCTTCGGCGACGAGGTAGAGACCGTACCGGTCGCACAGATCGTACCAGCGGTAGTCGTTCGGATAGTGGCTCGTGCGCACCGTGTTGATGTTGTGACGCTTCATGAGTTCCGCGTCCTTGATCATCGTCTCGAGCGAGACCGTCCGCCCGTCGGCGGGATCCGCTTCATGCCGGTTCACGCCTTTCAGCTTGATCTTCCGTCCGTTGAGCACGAAGGCGTTGCCCACGATCTTCTGGCTCTTGAACCCGACGCGCTTCATGCGGATGTCGTCGCCCTTGCGGACGACCAGCGTATAGAGACAGGGGGTCTCGGCCGACCAGACGGACGGATTGGACAGCACCGCCGACGGCGCCGCGTCCGACAGCGTGGCGACGGCCTTCTTCGCCGCGTCGTAAAGCGTGGCGGACCACTCCCCCGGAATGCCCGCGAGCGCAAGCGCCGCGGACTTCAAGTCGTCCGTCAACGTCGTGCGCACCGCGAAGTCCCAGATGCCGTCCTTCGGCTTAGCCCAGATCGACACGTCGCGGAAGATGCCCGAGAAGCGGAACATGTCCTGATCTTCCAGATAACTGCCGTCGCACCAGCGGTAGACTTCCACCGCCAGCAGGTTCCGTCCGGGCTTCACATGGGCGGTGATGTCGAACTCGCTCGGGAGCTTGGAGTCCTCGGCATACCCCACCTTCTCGCCGTTCACCCACACGTAGTAGGCGGAATACACGCCGTCGAAACGCAGGATGATGTCGCGCCCCGTCCAGTTTTCGGGCACTTCGAAGGTCGTGCGGTAACTGGAGACGGGATTGTAGTCGGCCTTGCCCGACTGACGGTCGAGTATCCGCGCGAAATTCGCGTCTTTGGGGTTGCTGCAGTCCTTGTGGGGATAGCGTACGTTGGTGTAGCCCGGGGAGCCGAACCCGCGCGTCTCCACACAGCTCGGGACGTCGATCGTCTCCCAGGTTGAATCGTCGAAGCCGACCTTCCAGAAGTCCTTTACGCGCAGTTCGGGGTTGCCCGCCCAGGAAATCTTCCAGTCGCCGTTCAAGAGTTTCTTCCAGGGCGTCGCCGGCTCGAGCGCCGCGGTCAACGCGTCCGATTCCTCCGAAAGCGGCATCGAATAGGTGCGCGCGGGCAGGCGGTTTATGGAATTCACGGCCGGATCCTCCCATTCCGGCGCGGCAAACACGGAACCGAACGAAAGCGCAAGCGTCGCACAAACGCCCAACTGTCTCATCTTTGTCATTCTCCAATCACTCCTTGCATTCATTTGTTTCGACAATATGGCTTTGATTATATCAAAACTTTTCCGGCGTTTCAACACGACTCTGCGGAAAAGTGTACAATAGGCCGAGACGCCCGGGGCATGTCGTTCCGATGGGTGGAGAACGAACGAGAATCAAAAAGGAGAAGGAACGGTTGCGAAAGCAGAAGGCCAGAGACCGCAAGAACCGCCCCCATGGAGTCGTCGCGCCGGATAAATGCTGCAAAGGCGTCAGAAACCAAGGTAAAATACGTAGTGCAAAATCCAAACATTTACCCTAAAATCGCAGTTGAAAGGCTAGAATCGGGGCTGCGACCTTTGTTTTCAGGGAGGAAGTGGATCTGCCGTTCTCGCCAAGCGGGTGAAAAACGAAGCCGTTCGTCGACCCGCGCGTTCCTGTCGCGATTTGCGTCTGCGTCGCAGTTGAGCGGGGAAGGACGCCGTCCACGCCTGATCGCACACGCGTTCCGGCGAAACGGCCACCCCGTTCCGGCGCAACGGCATCACCGTTCCGGCGAGACGGCATCACCGTTCCGGCGAGACGGCATCGCCGTTCCGGCGCAACGGCATCACCGTTCCGGCGCGTTTGGACCCCCGTCTGGGGCGTCCCCGGCGGGTGAAACGGGGCGGCCGCCCGCCTGGCCCCCGGTTTTCAACCGCTATCTGCCTGTTTTACGATGGATTTCTATTGAAAACGCAAACTAACGGACATTTTCACGCCTGCAACCACTCCGTTCTCGTGCCCATGAGAATTTTTTCTCATCGGCACGAGAATGTTTTCTCATGGGCACGAGAATCCCGTCTGTTCGTGACGCCGCGCGGACGGACAAGGGCAGGGGTCCTCGCCTACACGGTCAACCCCGACCCGTTCTTCCCGCCCCGGACAAACATCCTTCTCGTGGTGCAAGAAGTCTTTCTCATGGGCACGAAAAGGGAGTTCCACTCCGCCGGCTTCGTTTTTAGCCGTTTGACGGCAGCCGCATGCGTGCTTCCCGCCGGAAACAAAGTCCACAGGCCCGATTCCAGCCTTCCAACTGCGATTTTTAGGTTTACCCTAAAATCGCAGTTGAAGAGCGGATCGCAAGAAGTGTCGTTCGGCTTGTCGCGCCGGAACGGCGACCCCGTTGCGCCGGAACGGCGACCCCGTTGCGCCGGAACGGCGACCCCTTGCGCCGGAACGGTGACCCCGTCGCGCCGGAACGGTGACCCCGTCGCGCCGGAACGGTGACCCCCGTCGCGCCGGAACAACCGCACGGTGCAGAAGAGGGTGCAACTGTCTCGCCTGCCGGGTACACAGGCGCGCAAGCGGATTCAAAGAGGCAATTTCATGAAACAGTCGGCCGCATCCAGGGGAACGGCGACGGTTCCGGCGCAACGGGGTGGTTATCGGGCAGGACGACGGCATCGGCGGACCATCTCTGCGGGAGATTGCACCCTTCAAAACACCCCAGAAGCCGGCCTTGCTAGGCCCCAAAACACCGTCTCCTCGTACAGATTGGCGTTAGTCGCGATTAACATTTGCGCTGACTTGCAATTTCAGCGCAAATTCGTGCGAAAACCTAACTTATCGTCCTAAAACTGGAGGTCTGCCCGGCTTGCCTTCTCCGCCACTTCGCGCACCCGGCGGTGGGCTTCGGCAAACACGGCGGGGTCGAACTTCACGACCTTGCGGTCGTAGGTGACAAGCCCGTTGATCTCGCCTTCGACGTCCGTCGTCTGGGTGTAGACGCTCCCGGCGAGCCCCTTCGCCGCCAGACCGCCGACATGATCCATCAGGTTCACGTACTTCGTCTCGAACGCCTTGCGGTCGGCGTCCTTGCCCGTGTCGCCGTAGCCCCAGGCGTTCGCCGTCCACAGGTGGCCGGCGACGCGGCATCCGAGTCCGCCGAACTCGCCCAGGAAACTGGCGCGGCGCGGATTCACGGGCAGCATCTCCGGCTTTTCCCTGTAGTCGTGCCGGTCTACGACATCCCCCGACTCCTCTTCCTCCGGCGGCCTGTGGCGGCTGGTGTTCCACTCGCCGTTCGCCCAGCCCATGCCCCTGTCGCCGCCCTCCCAGTCGTGCCAGCCCGAAGGGCCGTCCACGAGGCGCGTCGGGTCATGCCGCTTCATCCACAGCAGGGTGTTGCGCGTCTGGACGGGTCCGGGCTGCCCGCAGGACTCGTTGTAGGGAATCCACATCACGACGGATGGCGCGTTGTAGAGCCGGTCCATCATCTCCTTGAGTTCCCGGCGGTACAAGCCGTAGCGCGCCTCCGCATCGCCCGTACCCGACGGCATATCCTGGATGACGAGGATGCCGAGCCGGTCACAGAGCGCGTAGTAGCGGCGCGGCTCGACCTTGATGTGCTTGCGCATCATGTCGAAGCCCGCGTCCTTCAGCAGTTTGACGTCCCAGGCCATCGCCTCCTCCGACGGGGGCGTCAGCAGACCGTCCGGCCACAAGCCCTGGTCGAGCGTCCCGAGAATATAGCGGAACTTGTTGTTCAGGCGGAAGCGCAGGACGCCCTTCGCGTCGGGCGCCATGTCGAACTTGCGCATACCGAAATAGCCGTCGACGCGATCCTCGCCGCAGGTCGCCGTGAAGCCGTAGAGGTTCGGCTCCTCGGGACTCCACAGCTTGAACCCCGCCGGCATCTTCACGACCAGCGCCCCGTTCTCCGTCCGCCCCTGCAGCCCCGCAACCGTCACCTCGACTTCGGGCTTCGCGAACTTCGGACTTTTCACGTCGAACCGGAAGGTGACCGTTCCCGCGTCGATGTCGGTCGTCACCCGATAGTCCTCGATGTAGGTTTCGGGCACACGCTCCAGCCACACCGTCTGCCAGATGCCCGAAACGCGCGTGTAGAAGCATCCGCCGGGCCTGAAACTCTGCTTGCCGCGCGAGTTGACGAAGTCCTCCGTCGGATCCCATGTGCAGACCACGAGTTCGTTGGAGGCGCCCGAAACAAAGTCCGTAATGTCCAGCGTAAACGGCAACTGCCCGCCTTCATGGGGAACATCCGTCACCTCACGCCCGTTGACGAACACCTGCGTGCGGAAATCCACCGCGTCGAAGTTGAGGAGCAGCCGCTCGCCCGGCTTCCGTGTGCCATCGATCGTGCGGCGGTACCAGAGAATCTCGCCGGGCTCCAGCAGACGGCCCACGCCCGAAAGGGACGACTCGATTGCGAAAGGGACGAGAATCCGCTCGTCCCATGTCCGGGGGACTTCGGGCGCGTCTTTCGTCACGGCATAGTCCCACAGCCCGTTGAGGTTCACCCAGCCGTCACGGACCATCTGCGGACGCGGATATTCGCGCCAGGCGTTTTCCGGCGTGACCTTCTCGCCCCAGACTGTTTTCAGCGGAACCGGGGCCGGGAACCAGCCCGCTCCGCCCGCCTGATTTTCCATTCCGTACGAAGCGCCGAGCGCGAAGGAAAGCGCTCCGCAGAAGATGCCTTTTGCGTATTTCATTTCTTTTCTTTTGCTGTTTAGGGTTGTTCAATCCGGTTCTTGGGCCAGCGCGCCCTGACAAATCCGCCGCCGCCCGTGCCGGCGACGACAAGTTCGGGGTCGAACGGGTCGAACGCCACGCAGGTCAGGCGGCGGACGTGCAACCCGTCATTGGCGCGCGCCCACGTCGTGCCGTCGTCCGCGCTGATCCACACGCCGTGCCCGCCGGCGAAATCATGGTAGGGGTTGTCGGCCGTCGTCAGGATGATCCGCGCCGGGTCGGACGGATCCGCCGCGACCGCGTAGGCCAGCGTCTCCCCATGCAGACGCGTCCACTCCTTCGTGCGGGGGTCGTACCGCCAAAGTCCGCGCCGCGTCGCGTCGCCCGTGCGTCCGCGGCAGACCAGCACGCGTCCCCGCCCGTCGCACGCGATGCGCCCGTCGCTCTCGCCGGGAAGCCCCAGCAGACGGAAGTCCCGCCAGTCGTCCGTCTCGAACACACCCTGCGCGTTGCGCACGTAGAAGCGTCCGGGGTGCGTCGGGTCTTCGGCGAAATCCCCGGTCGTCGCCGCGGTCTCGTCCTTCTTCCACGTCTCGCCGCCGTCTTCCGTGCGGTAAAGGCCATCCTTCAGGATGACGAATGCGCGGCAACCGCGGTCGGGGTCCGCCCAAACGCCGCCGTACTCGCCCGCATCCGCTTCCGGCAGTCCGTGCGCCGCGCCCTGCCGCACCCGCCAGGTCGTGCCGCCGTCGCGGCTGACGGCGACGCCGTTGTTCGCCCCGAACTGCCCCGTCGTCAGATAGACGGACCCGTCCCTTGAAAACGCCGCGGACACACCGCCCAGCCACGGCGAAGCCTCGCCATTCGCATAGTGCCAACTCTGCAATCCGTCGTCGGAAATCCAGCCGCGCCCCGCATCCATCATCTGCACGACCGACTGCCCCCTGCGGTAGGGATTGAAGACGATCGCCTTCGAGCACCAGCCGTTCCAGCCGCGTCCGCGCCAGTTGTCCGGCTTGGCGACGTCGGGACGGAGGGCTGTCATGTCCGTCCATGTCCGACCGCCGTCAACCGTTTTCAGCACGTATTCGGAATTGTACGCATACGCCGTCCGGGCATCCGCCGGCGAGGCGGCCAGGCGGCAACCCGGCCCAGCAAAACAGGCCGTCGCGATCGACTTCCTGTCGGCCCCCTTCCGCCAGGAACGCCCGCCGTCGTCGCTCGTCCAAATGGCCGTCGAGTGCCAGCTCATATCGCTCACGTACATCCGATGGGGCGGCAGAGGCGAAATCTCGATATCCGCGAAGTGCGACATGAGGTTGGGGTTCGCGTCCGCCGTCTTGCGAATCCCGCCGTCGCCCGGCTGGAACGTGCGCCCGCCGTCCGTGCTGCGGTAGAGTCCGCCGGGGAGGAGACAGCCCTCCGCATTTCTCGGCGCGGCGACCGCCCAGACGATGCCGGTCTCGATCGGATGCGTCGTGACGCTTGCCAGATGCGTGGGTATGCCCTCGACTTGACGGCGCACCCACGTTTTGCCGCGGTCGGACGAGATGAACCACCCCGCCTCGTCCGCGAAAGCGTGGTATCGTCCGTCCGCGCCCTTCCACGCCTTGATGATGTTGACCCCCTCGACGCCGTTCGTCGTAAACCCGTCTTTCGTCAGCGTCCCGACACGCCGCCAGTCGCCGCCGTCGTTGTCGCTCGCCCAGACCGCCCCCGTCGTCCCGCAGCGGCTCCACCGCCGCGAACTGCCCCCAAAGGCGAGCAGACGGCCCGGCGTGTCCGTATCGACGAGAATCTTCTCGACAATCGCCGTGTACCGGCCGCGGCTCGGCGGCGGCATCCCCCTTCGGCGCGATTCCCACGACCGTCCGCCGTCCGTGCTGACGAACGGCCCCATGCAGGACCCGATCCAGACGACGTTCGTCTTCATGGGATGGAATGTCACCGAAGCCATCTCGTACGAGGGCAGCCCCAGCCCGGGCCGCCAGTTTTCCCCGCCGTCGAACGACACCGCCGTGCCCAGCATGTCGCCGCCTGAAACGAGATGCGCCGCGTCATGCGGCGAGACGGAAAGCGAGACGATCGCGCCGCCGCATCCGGGTTCGCGCAGCGGCTCCCAGACCAGCGAAGGCGCCGCGCCGGCCGAATGCGCCGCGCCACCTGCCAAGCCGCCGACAAGAATAGCCAAAAACAGTCTCTTTTCCATTTCCTTCTTCTCCATTTTCACTTTCACATTCTACCCGCCGCGCGTAACCGTCCACCCGGTCCCGCCGCCAAAGAGACCGGCAGAACGGGCTTTAGGGGGGGGGACTACTCGAACCGCATGCCGCGGAAAAGAAGCCCGGCGCGTTGCGACTCGAATATCTTGAATTGGACGGTGATTTTCAGAATCTCGCGCGCATCCTCGCCCGCCAGGCGGCGGAGAGGTATCCGCGCCTCCTGCCAGGTGCGGGGATCGGCGTCCACCTTCTGGGGCGGAACCGGGAAGAAGCCGTCCCAGACGTAAGATCCGTTCACGATCTCGCCGTTCTTCTTCTTGTATGTGACGGAGATCTGGGGAATCTGCGCCGGCTGGAACGCCGGACCGGAGGGGGTCTCCCCGAGATTGAGCTCGAAAACGAGGCTCCGTCCCGCCACGTCTCCCGCGGCCAGCGGGATGGGGCGCGCGAGCGTCAGCGTGCACCCCGACCAATCGGTGGTCTCGTCCGAAACGCACAGATTCAGCACGCCGTCCTGCAGGGCGGGCGAAACGCGGCCCCACGCGCCGCACTTCACCGCCGAGGGGACGAACGGCACGGCGTAGCGATTCGAATCGGGACGCTGAATCGTCACCGCGGCGATCGAAATGCCGTCCTGACGCGCTTCGAGACAGAGCTGGTTGAACGTCTTTTCCGGCTGTGGATTCGTCCATTGGACGAGATAGAGGGGGCGTCCGTCCATATTGCGCCACCCCGTCCGCTCGAACGCCGCGGGCGCGGCGAACCCGAACGGGGCCGGACTCCCCTTCTCCGCCTCCAGCCGGCCGGCGAAGAGCGGACCTTTCGCGTTTTCGGGCGCGTCGAAGAGGACGCACAGCGCCTGCACGCGGCCCTGCACGGCTACGGAAACCGGCTCGTTCTTCTTGAGGAACACGCCGGACTTCTCCCCGTTCTGGTCGATGCGGATGAAGTCGAACGGCACGCCCTCGCAAACTTTCCGTCCCCACGGCATCGCGCCGAAGCGATCCTCCAGCTTCCCGTTGGCAGCCGCGCGTAGATCCACGCACACGGCATCGGCCGGCGGCACGTAATAGGCGTCAGTGGAAATCGCCAGGCGATGGCTCGCGAACCAGTCCGACAGGCCGGCGAAAAAGGCCTCGGGCGTCTCGGAGACGGTCGCCGCCGGTCCGTCCGCCGCGCGGATGACGACCGGCACGTTGGGCAGAAGCCGCACCAGGATGTCCCCCTCGTCCGTGCGGGCGAGACGCAGCCCCGTCGTCACGTCAATCCAGTCGGAGCGTCCCGCGCCCACCGCCTGCGGACGCAGCCGGACGGCCCGCGGCGCCAAGTCGTTGTTGACCAGGATGAAGCCTTCCGCTTTCCCCCTGCGCGCCGCCGCGCATTCCACGCCGGGAACCTCCTCGCCCGTGCGCACATCCGTGATGAGGCAGGAGGGCCGCACGCCCACCGCCGCGGCCAGTTCGCGATAGGTCCGGGCCGCTTCGCGCGTCGAGGGGCGCTGGGCGAGGTGGATATGGCGCCCCTTCCCGACCGTTTCCGTCTGCGGCTTCAAAAACGCCGCGGGCGAAGGCTCGCCCCACTCCGTCAGATTCGGCAGATTGGCGACCGTGACGAGCGTGCCGCCTTGCGCGATCCACTTCCTAAGTCGCGCATTCGTCTCCGGGAGCGTGGCGTCCACGCCGGCGGCGACAATCATCCGCACCCCCTCGAGATGTTCCTTGTCCAGCTGTTCCTCGAACAGGACCTTGACCGGCAGGCGCGCCGCCAGCAGGGCCATCGCCGCCTCGCGCGCATAATAGCCGTTGGCCCGTCCCAAGGCGCGCGCCAGACGCAGGGTCGGCTGGGAATACAAAAGCGCGACGCGCGCCGGCACGCCCCGGTCCCGCGGCGTGAAAAGATCGTTGACCGCCGCGATATCGTGCGCCGCGTCCTGGATGCCCTTGAACGCCTCCGGCGGACACGCCAGCGGATTCAGGGCGCGGTACGGGAAGTCCTCCGCTTCGCGGCGCACGCCGTCGGGGCCCTTCCAGACGGGATTCCAAGCCGCCGGACGGTCCATCTTGAAATAATAGGTCCCGTTCAGGCCGCGCGCATATTCCAAGAGGATCCGGTGGCGGTGCGACGCGCGCGTGTTGCCCATGTAGGCTTCCCCGTCCACGAGGGGACGCTTCCCGGCGACAGCCAGGGAGACGAGCACGTCGAACGGGTCCCCGCCGCCCGTGGGCGTCACCACGACGTCCGTCGTCTCGTTGGCCAAAAGCGGATCGATCTTGTCGAGCGTATTGCCGAGCGGCTGGAAGCAGGTGCGCGCTTCGGGGTCGATTTCCCGCAACGCCGCCTTCCCCTGCCGGATGGCCCGCGCGAACTGCCGTTCGTGGAACTTCATCGTCTCGACTTTCGCCGCGGCGGACGGAGCAGCGGACGGAAGTTTGGCGAGTTCCTTCGCGAGGGCCTCGCGCGCCTTGGGCGCCGTATCTTCGTAGGTCGGTTCGTTGAAGAGTTCATAGACGAACGGCCGCACGCCATTGGCCAGCAATTCTCTCGCGCCGCTCTGGAACATCTCCCTGTAGAGCCGCCATCCTTCTTCCGTCACGACGGAGTAGGGCATGAAATGGCAATTCCCGGCCGAAAACGCGTCCGGCGACGGCAACCGCCCGGGTTCCGGCCGCAACGCGCCGTGCGTCCAGTCCGAACAGGTGAAATCGACATAGACGGGCAGTCCGTTGTTGTAGTACCCGGGCGCGATTCCCTTCCAGTCCACCTCGCTGCCCGCCTGCCAGTACGACTTCTCCGGACGGTACTTGCGCATCCAGGTCGTCGACGTTTCGCCGCCGGTCGCGTTGAAGCCGAGCCGATCGAACTGGGTACGCGCCGGCGGCTGGCAGTAGATCCACTCCGAACCCGGCGGAATCTTCATCCCGGGCGGAAGATCCGCATACGCGTTCGTCGTGGGGGTCCCGTAGATGAGGTTGGCGATCAGATAGACGGGCCGGCCGTCTTTCTCGAAACTCCCGTCCGCGGCGATTTGCAAGCCTGCCCGGGGCGCGAAGGCCTTCCAATAGCGGCAACCGCCAAACGCCGCGAGCAGAAGGAGCAACCCAAGCGCCAGGCACTTCCAGGGTGACATCTTCATTCGACAATCCTTTCGCATTTTATGTTCGACTCCATTATAACCGATGATTCCATGCCTTGTCAAGACGCTTCCGTCCGTCGCCACCTTCTACCTGAAATGGAGCTCGAAGCCGTTGCGGTACGCGAACGACGGATTCTGCACGAGCCAGGCGCGCGCCACGCCGTCGTTCTTTGTCCGGTAGACGCCGACGACGCGGTATTCCCGGCCGCCTTCCGCGTCCAGCATCTGCTTGAGCGCCTTTTTCGCGGCGTAGAGTTCCCGCGGGACCGGCGTGGTGACGGGGCGCCAGCTCGGCTTCGCCAACGGCGCGAATATCTTCAAATCCTCCGCGACGCCGCCGGTGCCGGACGAAACCGTCCGTCCCGCGACCAGCGCATTCAGTACGGCCGTGCCGGGCGCGTCGCCCGAAAACCAGATTTCGTCCAGCGCAATGGGCATGTCCTGCTCGTTCGCGCCCGTGTAGAACGCCTTTTCGTTCAGCGTGAACGCCGAACTGCGCCCGAAATCGACCTTCCTCAGCGCGTTCGTGTTTCCGGCGAACAGGAACGCACCGACCGTCTTCAGGGTACCGTTCGTCCCCAGTGCGGCGGAGGTGACGCGGCGCCAGTTGGCGAAGGCCCGGTCGCCCAGCGTCTCGACGTTGGGGAGATCCAGCCCGCCCCGGGGACCCGGCCCCGAGGTCGAAGCGGCGAGGCCGCCTGCGCCCACTTCCTTCAGCCCGGACAGGTCCCAGTCCGCGAGATCCGTATCACCAAAAGTCATGCCGCACACTCCTGTGATCTTCGTCACCTTCGGCAGTCTGAGGATCGTCCGCGACCACGAAGACGAGAAGTCATATAGCCGCGACAGATCCTGGGCGTAGTCCGGGCAGTCGAAAACAAGCAACTTCCCGTTCGAGTGGTTGTTGAGCGTCTGCCCCCAGCTACGACCAGTCAGCGTGCGGGGCGCATAGAACGACGTCAGCGCCGTCCCGGAAAAGGTCTGCCCCACAAACGCCGAGAAGACCCAGGAGTTCCCTTCCGCATCGGAGACCGGGCCCGTCAAGTTCAGTTCGCCATCCTGCGCGAGGCTGGCCTTCACCGCCGCGTTTGCGGAGTCGGCCGCCTTGGCGAGCGTCAGGCTTCTGCCGTCCGCGCCGATCGTGACAGGCCAGGTCCAGTAGCCGTCCGTGACCGTCCCCTTATCATGCTCCTCCGCATCCCGTGCGAGCGTCCACTCCCCGGGGAAGCCGACGGCCAGCGACACGCTCGCCGTGGCGTTGAAGCGGATCTCCCGTCCCGGCGCGGGGACCGTCCCGTCCGGCAACCGTCCTTCCCAGACGGGTGTCGGGGCTTTCCGCGACAAACCGTCCTCCGTCTGCACGGACAGCGTGATTTCAGCCCCGTAGGGGACTTCCGCAACCGCTCCGACAGGGATGGACTTTTCTTCCGGCACGCCGTCCACCGTGTACGAGAGCTTGACGGTATCCTTGACCGTCCACGTGTCGCCGTAGCGGCGGTGGGCGAACGTAGTCACCTGAATGTACCGCGGCAGTTTGGCCTCGTCCGCATAGCCGATGTACTGCGGATTCTTCGTGCGAAAGACCTCCGGCGCAACGACCCCGAACGGGACGTCCCAATCGGGATGCGACGCCCGGAACGCGGCGGTTTCCGCTTCCGTCAAAGGCGTCGCCTGCGCGCAGACGGCCTCCCATTCGCGGTTGCTGGGCACGTAGAAGACGATGGAATTCGCCGCCGCATGCTCGGTATCGGCCCCGTTCTCCCGGCTGCCGAACACCGGATCGCCCTCGGGCGCGTCGAACACCGGCACGGCGCCCGTCAGCCACACGCGCTGGAGCCCCGTCGAATTCAACGCATACCGCTTGAAGACGCACCCGGGCGCGCAGCCGAGGAAGACGCGCTCGATCGGATGCGACAAATCCGGATTCCACGCCTTCTCTCCGACGAACGCGAGCGTGTCGAATCCGTCCCCGAGAGACAGGACCTTCCGGATCGTCTGTCCGCCGGTGATGGCGCCCTTCGCCATCTTCTCGAGCCGGGGAAGCCGAAGGGATTCCGGCGTGGGGATCCAGCAAAGGGCTGTTTCGCCCAGCTCCCGGACGCCGCCCAGATCCCATTGTTCGCCTGCGTCCGGTTCCGCCAAGGATTTCAGGGAATAGGAATCCAGCTTGGTGCAGTTCGGGATGGACAGCCGCAACCGGGACGATGTCGACCCGCCGACAAACCCGTTGGGAAGCGTCCAGGCGTTGTTCCATTCTTTTTCGCCTTCCAGATACGGACAGTCGAAGGTGATGGCCAGTCCCGCGCTACGCTGATAGTCGAAGTTGCGGGCGCCGATTTCGCGCAGTTCGCGCGGCGCAATGAACGTCCTCAAGGGCGAAGCCGTGTCGTTGAGGACGCTACTCCCGATTCCCTCGATTGTCCACGCCTGGCCCTGCGCGTCTTGGATCGGACGCGACAGGTCGAGCGTTTCCCCGCCGATGACGGCGCCGTCTTTTTTGCAAAAGGCGGAACCGGTCGTCCCAGCAGTTCCGAGATTCAAGGTACGCCGCCGGGCATCGCGAACCGATACGTTCAGCGTCCAGCTGCTGTTGGATAGAACGCCCGCGTCCGGCAGATACGTCCAGGACGGGTTCTCCGCCCCGCTCGCCGCGCCTGCCCATACGGCGAGCGC
>ERZ808246.985-NODE-985-length-21968-cov-4.829873_pt1 | contig 21968 bp, 20 predicted proteins | sample MGYA00521083_ERZ808246 | MGnify/ENA primary metagenome ERZ808246 (study PRJEB31516, sample SAMN03275577) | gut metagenome | biome: mammalia-associated habitat; material: feces | host: Papio cynocephalus | place: Kenya | collected 2012-07-07 ... | reverse complement strand
GTCATGGCCGACTTCTATAATAATACTTGTCCTACCAATTTCCATCGCATACTCAGAATCTATTATATACAGGTGGAGCATCATTGGATTAGCGTGCTATATGTTAGCACTGAACACACGGTGAGAAAATGGAGATCCTTGGTCTATCCGATCCCTGGATTATAGGCGGCTATGCGTTGAGCATTATCAGTGTAATATTCTGCTGCGCATACGCCTATTTCAAAGGAATGAAGAACGAAGGTGATGAAGATGAGTGACGGCGTGGATCTGACAATCTTCGGCGCCATGCTCGTGGTATTCATCATCGTAACGCTCCTCCTCGGATGGTACGGCTACAAGAACACCAAGGACAACCAGGAGTTCCTGTTGGGGAGAAGCAAAGCTGGACCGATAATCATCGCCCTCTCCTATGGTTCGACCTTCCTTTCGGCATCGGCGGTCATAGGATTCGGGGGACAGGCCGCGGTGCACGGCATGTCTCTTATGTGGCTGTGCTTCCTCAACCTTTTCGTCGGACTCATCGTGGCATTCCTCATCTTCGGCGGTCCCACCAGAAGGAAGGGACGCATGCTGGGAGCATCGACTTTCGCTGATCTCCTAGGGAAGATATACGGTTCCAAAGGGATCAGGACGTTCACGGCGATTCTCATCATAGTGATGATGCCGATCTATGCTGCTGCAGTTCTCAAAGGAGGAGTGAACTCCCTGGCCACAATCACAGGGCTGAACGAGTACTACGATCTGATCCTCGTTGCCCTTGCGATAATCGTGGCCGTATACGTCGTCTACGGCGGAATCATCGCAGTGATGTACAACGATGCGTTCCAGGCCGCTATAATGTTCGCCGGAATGCTGGTGATCCTCGTGGTCACCTACTCCTACTTCGGGGGCATAGCCGAGGGGAACGGTGCATTGGCCAATCTATGGGATACCAAGTTCTCCGAGATGGGCCATATACCGGGCACATCCGACGGATTCAACGGCTGGACCAATTTCTCATCTTTCGGAACATCGGAATGGATGACAGTGGTCACTACTTTCCTGCTCGGAGTTGGGATCGGTGCGCTGACCCAGCCCCAGCTCGCCGTGAGATTCATGTCTGCGAAGTCCGACAGGGATCTGAACAAGTCCCTTCTCATCGGATCTATATTCATGATCGTGATAGTCGGATCCGCCTACACGGTAGGGGCTCTCAGCAATGTCTACTTCTTCGACGAGCGCGGAATGATATCCTTCGAGTACATCAACAGCCTCGGGCTAGGAACCGATTTCATCATCCCGCAGTTCATACTGGAGATATTCAGGGGAGTGACGTTCGGGGATGTCTTCGTCTCCCTGTTCCTTCTGTCCCTCGTCTGTGCGGCCATCTCGACCATCAGTGCTCTCCTGCATACCATCGGTGCTGCAGGAGGATACGATCTGTACACCGTCTACAGGAACAGAAAGGGCACGATGGAGGGCGACTCCCAGAGCATCAATCTCAACAGAGCCTGCATTGTAGTAATAATGGTGCTGATGGTGGTCTACTGCTACCTGATGCCCAAGGATATAATCGCCAAGGCGACATCCATATTCATGGGAATGACTGCGGCTGCGCTTCTTCCAGCATACTTCCACGCACTCTATTCCAAGAGGCCGAACAGGAAAGCCGCCATCACGAGCATAACCGCAGGAACCGTATCGTACCTGTTCCTGGCGCTCTTCATCAATTCCGGGACCAGCATATTCCTGCCGATATGCAGGTGGATCACAGGTGAGGCGGTGCTCTTCCCCGGCTCGTCGATAGCAAGCGTGGATGCACTCGTGATCGCTCTTCCCATATCCATAGTCGCCATGGCAGCGGCACTTTGCCTGTTCAGAGATCAGGACGATATCGGAGACGATCGCTCCGCTGCTTGATTCCCATTAAACATCCGGAACGAACGGATTCTCCCGCTCTTCCGGATTTCTCTTCCTCTTCATTCTTCTAGGCATCCCGTTCAGCCGGTATGAAGGCTTGGTTATGTGGTGCAGATGTCGTACTCCATCACGGAATTCTCTTAAAATCGTTCTTAAGTGACGAAGTGTTATTTATGAGAAGCATCATCCCGACCTTGAAGAAGATATCAGATGAACTAATATGTTCATCGAAGTACTTAATTCGACATCAATATAAATATGGTGAAATATAATCAGGTTATAGTTTCACTATATGTGGATGTGAGCGATCGGGAGTGACATCATGAAGGAGAAGGACAACGTAGGTGTGGCGGCACTGGAGGAAAAGCATATGATTTCGATTCTGGTCTTCCTCGCAGTCAACGGACCCAGCAGGAAGATCGACATCTACGACGGAGTCTCCTCCAATCCCCGCATGCCTGATAAACTCAATCTCCTCGAGGATCTAGGGCTTCTGGACCAGGAGATGGATGCAGTATCGAGATCCACCATCGTATCTCTCACACCCGAGGGCGTTCATGTCGCCAATATGCTCATATCCATCGATAAGACGATCAAGTCCTCAGCCAGAGCTTAAGTAGAGTCTGGCCATTGCGAGATTATGGACAAGGCTCTGGAGCTCAGAAACGTCTCCATCGTGAGAAATGGGAACTACATTCTCAAATCGATAGATCTCGATATATTCAAAGGGGAGAATGTGGCGGTCATAGGGCCCAACGGCTCTGGAAAGACCACTCTGATAAAGCTCCTGAGAGGGGATATCCGCCCCTATTACGATGAGGAGAATCCCGCTCTGTTCCGCATATTCGGTCTTGAACGCTGGAATCTGTTCGATATCAGAGGCCGGATGGGCGTGGTATCTATGGATCTCCAGTCCATGTTCCGTCCAGACACAACTGTCCGCGAAGTCATTTGCTCAGGATTCTTCAACAGCCTCGATGTTTTCAGGAATCAGAAGATAACTCCCGAGATCGAGGATGCGGCCAAAGCCAGCGCGGTCTCCATGGGCATCGACGACATCTACGACCGCGAGATCGAGAATCTGTCTCTCGGAGAGATGAGGAGGGCTTTGATCGCGAGGGCACTAGTGACCAATCCCGACCTACTCGTCCTCGACGAGCCCATGACCGGTCTCGACATCGTCATGAAATCCAAGTTCCGTTCGATGTTCGATATCCTTATCGAGGCGGGAGTGAGCATCGTCATGATCACACACGAGTTGACGGATATCCCCGAGTCGGTGAAGCGCATCGTGATGGTCAAGGACGGGACCATATTCGCCGACGGTCCGAAGACCGAACTCCTCAATGATGACAAGGTCTCCGAGCTCTTCGATGCCGACATCGTCGTAGAGGAGAACGGAGGCATCTACCGGATGCATCTGAGGTCGGAATGATGAGGTGCATCTGCGGGGAATGCGGCCGGGAGATACCGGACGGTATGGACTTCTGCCCATACTGCGGATGCCTCAGGAGCAAAGCCTGCTGCTTCGACGATTCCGGACGCATGTATGCGACATGTCCGGAATGCGGACATTCCGTCGGTCCAAACGATCAGTTCTGCGGCAGCTGCGGGGCGCATCTCGACCACGGAGCTACACCGGTCAGAATGATCCCCCGGATGAAGAAGAACGGCAATCTTGCGATAATGCTAGCACTGCTGCCCGGATTCTTCAACATATTCGGATTGGGTCATCTGGTGATGAAGCAGTACTCCCGCGGGCTCATGTTCCTGGGGATCTCCCTGGTCCTCTGGTATCTCAACGGATGGAGCTTCACCAACACCAGCCTCCTACTAACCGTTCTCGACATCTGTGTGTTCTTCTATCAGTGCATGGATCTTTTCCGCTATGTCTATACGGTGGGGGGCGACTGATGGATTGGACCGAGAAGTACCGGCCGCAGACGCTCGACGGCATCATAGGGAATCCGTCCGCAGTAAACGCTCTGAGAGCCTGGGCTAAAGCATGGGAGTCCGGTGTACCGGAATATCGTGCTGTTGTCCTGATGGGCCCTCCCGGGGTCGGTAAGACGACTTCAGCCGAAGCTCTCGCCAAGGAGATGGGCTGGGGGATAGTCGAGATGAACGCCTCCGACCAGAGGAAGGGTTCGGCCATCGAGGATATAGCCGTCCGCGGTTCGAGATTCAACACGTTCGATTCAGACGGGAGGTACTTGGATACCGCTTCCGGAGGAAGGAAGCTCATCGTTCTGGATGAGGCCGATAATTTCTTCGGCAACAACGATCGCGGAGCGATACCTGCAGTCAACGAGCTGATCTCCACTACGAAACAGCCCGTCATACTCATAGTCAATGACTTCTACGGACTCAGCAGGAAGAGCAGCTCCATCAAGACAAAGACTCTGCAGATAACGTTCAAGCGTCCTCAGGCTTCCGTGATGGCCAAGGCCCTGTACAAGATAGCGGATAGCGAGGGAGTCGAGGTCGATCCCAAGGCCATGCAGGTCATAGTGGAGAATGCCGCCGGAGATATGCGCGCGGCGATAAGGAACCTCGAGTCCGTAGCGCTCGGTGAGGATTCCGTTACGCTGGAGATGTCGGAGGACATCTCAGCCCGTGATTCCCGTACGGATCTGTTCGGGATGCTATCTGCTATTTTCAGACACAAGGATCCTTCTGCGGCAAGACGCGCAGTTTCCGAGGTCGATGAGGATCCGGGAACCAAGTTGCTATGGATCGACGAGAATCTTCCTACCGAGTGCCTGGACTCAGGCGATATGGTGCGCGGATTCGATAAGATCTCCCGCTCGGCCATATTCCTGGGCAGGGCGGGCGGCACTCAATACTACGGATTCTGGTCGTATGCATCGGACTACATGTCCTTCGCCCTGGTTTCATCCCGCATGTCAGACAGGTTCGGACGGGAAAGGATGAGATTTCCGTCATATATGACGAAGATGTCTCGCAGCAGGGCCGTCAGGGGAACCAAATCATCCTTGGAGATGAAGATAGCCGTGTTCCTCCATTGCACGCAGGCAAGGGCTGACGAGGATATCATACCGTATCTTTCGGTCATAATGGCTCAGAATCCCTCCATGCGCGCTTCCATAGCAGCGGATCTCCATCTGGATGAGAACGAGCTGGGATTCCTTCTGGGAAAGAAGGCGGATTCCAAGGAGGTCAAGGCGACTCTTGCAGAGGTCGCCCGTATGGCCGAGGAGAAGGCCATAGCGCGTAGCATAGTTTCCGAGCCACCTGCGGCTAAACAGCTTGTTGCTGATACTCCGGTTGCGGAGGAGATTGCGGAGAAGCCCAAGGATGAACCTCCTGCAAAGCCCGTCAAGGTTCAGCGCAGTCTGTTTGATTTTTAACATCATGAAAGATTTAGACATCATGAAGGGTGTTACTGAGCACGCTCTTTAAGGAGAATACATGGACGAAGGATATCGCGATCTGCTGATCAAGCAGCAATACAGGCTCTGCGGCGACCATTCCGCAGTAAAGTTATGCCATTGGATGAAAGAGAGCATGCTCAGGGAAAGGCATTGCTACAAGCAGGACTTCTACGGCATACAGTCCCATCGCTGCCTGCAGATGACGCCTGCCATCAACGAGTGCAGCCACAGGTGCACTTTCTGCTGGCGTGTTCAGGAGCACGACTTCGAGGTCGACGAATGGATCGAGCCGAAGGAGATGCTAGACAGCCTCATAGCCCAGCAGAGGAAGTTGGTCTCCGGATTCAAAGGGGATCCCCGTTGCGATATGAAGATGTTCGAGGAGGCCTGCAATCCTAATCAGGTAGCCATATCTCTTGCAGGGGAGCCGATAACCTATCCCTATCTGTCCGAATTCCTGAAGGAATGCCATTCCCGCGGCATGACCACATTCATGGTCACAAACGGAACTTATCCGGAACGTCTGGAGCAGCTGGATGTTCTTCCGATGCAGCTGTATGTCACCGTCGCCGCTCCGAATCCCCAGATCTACAAGAGGGTGTGCAGGCCCAAGATATCTGACGGCTGGGAGAGAATAATGCGTACGTTGGAACTTCTCCCTTCTTTGGATACGAGGACGGTCATCAGGCATACTTTGGTCAAGAACGAGAACTTCGGTTGGCTCGATGAATATGCGGCACTGGACCGCGTCGCCGATCCGGATCTCATCGAACCGAAGGGCTATGTCTTCGTCGGAGGATCCCGTATGAGACTATCCATGGATTGCATGCCATCCTTTGCTGAGATCAGGGATTTCTCCATAAGATTGGGCGAGAAGGTAGGTATGTCGCTGATAAACGAGCGCGCCGATAGCCGTGTAGTGCTTCTAGGACAGCCAGGTATGGAGACGGATGTGCGCAAGCTCCACGGCCTTAACCGATTCCATCTGTGAACGATTGAGAAGATGTAAGGGTGTTTCCCGGCCGCCCCTTCGGGACGGCCGACAGGTCTCAGAGCATTCCACGTCCGAACATGTAGGCGAGCAACGCTACATGCAATACGAGGAATACGTAGACCAGCTTGAACTTCGCCTTGCACGTCTTGTGGTGGGCGGCTTTCATTCCGAGAACCGCCCCCCACGGGCCTAGCAGGGCGCCGATTAGGAGTGTGGACTCCTTCGTGCGCCATTTATCTGCCTTGGCCTTGTGCTTGTCCCAGACGTACATTCCGAAGACGACGGCATTGATCACGATGTAGATCAGGAGCCAGAGGCTTACCGAGATCTGCATCCGGATCAGAGCCTCGCTATGAACTCGTCGACTGCGACGGGGAATCCGGCGTCGTTCATCTCGCAACCCTTGGTGTTGAAATACACCGCGTCCTTGATTCCGAGCTGCTCCGCGACAGCGTCGCGCTGAGCATCAGCCTTCTCGCCGTTGAATGCGCACTCGATGAAGAGATGCAGGTCCTTTCCCGCAAGGGCGTCCTTGTTGTTCTCGATGAACTGGACGAGGGGCTTGTAGGGGTGGCCGGCATGGATGCCCGTTCCGAAGATGATGGTGTCGTATCCCGACATGTCGATCTTCGTGATCTGCTTCAGGTTGAAGATGTCAGCCTTCAGCTGGCCTGCCATGTAGTCTGCTACCGCTTTGGTGTGCTTCGTGAATCCGGTCGCGTAGATGATTGCCTTTCCCATCTAGACACTCTCCTTAGAGCTTCTTGGCCAGCGCCTCGGCCTCTTTCATGGCTTCGGCGTTGTCGCGTGCGGGACCGTTAGGTCCCTCGCGATAGTCGAGGTTACCGATCACATCGCACTTAAGGAATCCGTTGAAGATTCTCGCCATGCTGTCGGCGATGTTGTCCGCACCGGCTCCGGATCCGGAAGTGACGACGGTCGCGACCTTCTTCCCTGCAGGCAGGTTGGAGACGAACTCGCCCTTGTCGTTCATTCCGACGAAACCGTAGAGGCGGTCCTCGAACATCCTGTACTGGGAGCAGGGCTGTCCGAAGTAGTCAGGAGTAGCGACGATGATGGAATCGCTGTTCTTGACGGCGTCGAGAACAGGGGTGAGGCCGTCCTTCCTTACGCACTTGCCGGCCTTCTTGCATCCGTAGCAAGCCTGGCATCCTTTTGCTTCGATGTCGTTGAGGTAGAACACGTTGACGTTGTTCCCCTCGGCCTTCAGGGTGTCGACCATTTTACCGACGATGGCCTGGCAGTTTCCGTTCTTTCTCGGTGAACCGATGATTGCAGTGACTTCCGACATAAGATCACTGCGAACTAGATTAGCATTTCATTATAAGTATTTGCCTACATAATGTTATTAATGAAGATTCAGTTAACGAGGTTATGAAGTGCGCTGTGGCCGAATCCATGAATTTGGAGGGGTCGATCCGCTACGATTGCTGTGTCGATGCCGCGATGGCGGTTATCGAAGGCCGTTGGAAATGCACGATTCTGTGCATGCTATACCGTGACGGTCCGATGCGTTATTCTGAGCTTCAGCGCAGCATCGGCGAAGTATCCTCGAGGATACTCTCCAAGCAGCTCAAGGAGCTGGAATCCGATGGTATGATAGAGCGGACCGTTGGCAATGAGAAAAAGCTCTGTGTAATCTACGAGCTCACCGAGAAGGGGAGATCGATACTACCGATACTCGCAGACCTCGCCGGGTGGGGCGCCAGGCATCAGATGATGCAGATAATTACCACTGTATCTGATGATCAAAATATCTCGGATAAGGAGTCACGTATGGTTTCGCCGAACCGACGGCCACGTTGTTTTTATCGGAGCCTGCCATTTAGGGAATGGTCATTCCATGGCATATAGGCTGATTACCATTGGGGAGGGGCGGTCGTATGAACTCATGGATCGTTGCAAGAGCATTAACTTCTATTCTCTGAAAGCAGAGATCAACGGTCTGTGCATAGCGCTCCATACCGAGAACCACGACTACATAGAGATGTGGTCGGACAACTTCTATCAGATGTCTGATTCCGTCCGCTCGCATGCGAGGATTTTCTGTATAGACGATCCGTTGACGGATTTGCACGCCGAGTACGACGTGGCAACAAGGACCATGTTCCTCTTCAATTTCGATTATTACGGATGGATAAAGAGCATAGCACTCGGAATGGCAGGAAACATTCTGGAGGATGCCCATTCCGTATTCTCGGTCCATGGAGCGGCCTTGGATATAGACGGTGCGGGAGTCACTCTCATTGCACCATCGAAGACTGGAAAGACTACTCAGTCCTGGGGGCTTCTGAGGGACAGGAATGCCCATCTGATCACCGATGATTGGTACTTCGTCCATCTTTCGGATGGGCGGCCTTGGGTGGAAGGTTCCGAGAAGAACTGCTACATAGATTCGGATATAGCTGATGTTTGGAAGGAGTATGAGCCTCTTGTCAGAGAGGTTCGCTTTGATGGAAAGGGACGCGGAATCGGTAATGTCCGCTGGATCGCAGGGGAGGATTCCGTCGTCAAAGGCACCCGTATGCGCTATGTGCTCCTGCTGAAAAGGGATCCTGCGGATCCGCCAGGTGTTTCAGAGATCACCTCAGAAGAAGCGTTCGAATACCTGAGGAATCACGATTTCTGCAATCCCCATCAGCTGGTGCGCGACGATTTGCATATCTCCAGACGGGAGGATTTCTTCCGCAGGTACCTCTCCCAGTGCGAGACGTTCATGGTCAATACGACTATGACTGCCACGGAGACACAGGAATCCATTCGCCGGATCCTTTCCTCGAGGTGCATCATATGAAGGGCTCCAAGGCACAGGGCTCTAGGAAGCCTTCCGACGGCAGGGCGAAGATGAAGGATGCCGGAAGCCGCATCAAAGGCGCCATAGGATCGTCTGCCAAAGGCGTCCTCGATGCTGATTTCAAAAGGACCAGGGCGGACAGGATAGAGAGGAGCCATGAGCATTCGGTCATGTGGATCTCCTTCATGATCATCGTAGTGTCGAGCTCCGTGTTCTTTCTTATCGGCTTCTTCTGCGACGGGGAGTGGACGACAAAGGATTTCTTCTACAACATGGGGTGCAACATCCTCTCCATGTTCATCGTGGTGCTCTGTCTCGATACTCTTGTGAATCGGAACAGGGATTCACGTATCAGAAGGGATGAGGCAAGGCGGATCCTTAGGTGCCACCGTCTGATATCTCCCGACATAGACATGTATCTAGTCAGGAAGAATATGGTGATAACCCCTGCCGGCAAGGCAGTCCGCAAATTCAAGGTCCAGTCCTCTTTCTCAATCAATGACATGAGGGACATGTTCGGACCCTCCGAGCTGGTCTCCGACGTGGGCATATCCAAGATACGCCGTTATGCCCATTATCAGGAATCACTCAGGAATGATTTCGAGAAGCTCGTCGAGAGCGTGGACTTCATGTTCTATCCCGAGGTGGCTGATGCAGCCATGCGCTTCCTCAATGCCACGTCCTACGGCGAGGCCGCGCTCGAGGCGGTGGTCAGCTATGAGGACACCCGTGCGGGGACCAGGTCCATGAAAACGATGGTCGTAGCCATGATCAGGGATGAGCCCGAGGACGGGCGCTTCGTGGATGCCAATCCGACGATGAAGAACATCTATCTCGTCCATCAGATGATAGAGGACCAGAGCAAAGCCCTGTCCGACTACATCAAGATGATCAGGATCCTGCAGGAGCAGGACCCCAGCGAATACATGAAGAAGGATGTATCAGATTACGAGTGACCGAGGTCGAACGGGATCTCAGCGTCTATACGGATCCCATCCTCCTCAACTCTGCATTCCAGACAGATGATGTCCACGCCGACCTCATGGGCTCTGACCAGCTCCTCGGAGAAGACAGGGTCCGTTTGGCGGTTCGGGACGAAACGCTTCATACCATCCATCTGGATGACGAAGGCGATGCATGCCTTGTATCCTTCCGAGAGGGAACGGATCAGGCCCCTCAGATGCTTGGTTCCCCTCTCGGTCGGAGCATCCGGGAACATGCAGATGCCTTCGTTCTCCAGTGTCACGCCCTTGACCTCCACCAGGAATTTCTCGCTTCCATGCTCGACCATGAAGTCGAAGCGGGAGTCTCCATGGACGAATTCACGATGAATCAATGTATTTTTCGGATCGATCTTTGTCTTGAGCCATTCCTCGAAGACAGGATTGGGGGCCTGGGAATCCATATTTATCAGGAGATTCCCCTTGTAGACGGCGACCAAGTCGTAGTGATATTTCCTCATAGGATTTTCCGACTCGGAGAGGATCACCGTTGCGCCGGGGACCAGCAGCTCGCGGCAGCGTCCTGTGTTCTTCACATGAACTCCGGTACTGATGCCGTCGAGCTCTACGAACGCGACGAATCTGTTCGGACGCGAAAGGAAAACGCCCTTGCGAATCTTGCTGTATCTCATCCGATTCTTCGATAACGTATAATCCATCTAATCGTTTGCCAGAGGCATGGATGGATTCGCGACATACGAACGCGTGAAGACGCCGAAAGGCGTGTCGTATCGCGCCATAGAGGAACACGGCGCCCCCGACGAGATATACGTTCTGGATACGGAAACCACCGGTCTCAAAGGGGCTCCTAAGGATCTGGTGGTCGATGTCGGGATCTGCAAGGTTTCTCTGAGCAAGGGAACCGTTGAGGATGTCTATTCCTCTGTTCTAGGATACGATGTGGATGAATGGGACGATTATCTGAAGGATGCATGGATCTTCGAGAATACCGATATGACATTGGAGATGGTATCCGAAGCACCGCCCGCGCTCGATGTCATAGACGATGTCCGCAGGCTTCTGCGTCGCAAAGCGGTGACATCCTACAATATCGCATACGACTTCGGGAAGTTTCTCTACGAAGAACCCTGGTCGATGAGAGGATGGTTCGTCGAATGCGCGGATATAATGATAGCTGCCAAGGACGTATGCAAGATTCCCAGCGAGTACTACGGCCGGGACTACAGGTATCCGAAGCTCGATTATGCTTACGCGAAATGCGTTGAAGGGGATCCTGCAGGCATCGAGGGAGTGCAGGACCATCGCGCATTATCTGATGCGAGGATGGCCTCGTATCTGATGCTCGCGCTCCATTCCGAGGGGAGCTACCGCCCCTGATCACTTCTTTAGCATCTTCTTCAGGTCGGTGCTCGTCTCCTCCACGACATCTCCTTTGCTGTACTCCTCGGCCAGTTTGTTCATGTAGTATGTCTCGAACCTGGATATGACTGCCTTGAGCACATTGTGCCTCAGGATCCATATCTGCACCGCCAGCATGACCGCTATCATGCATATGACGAACATGTAGCCGTACAGCGGGAGGGGGACAAGGCTGACCAGGTCGGTGGCGATCCCTGGGAAGAAGAGATACATGGATGTCACCAGCGCCAAAATGAGCGCGGTGATGACAATCGGGATGAGGCTCCTGTTGGTGGTCCCGTCGTACGATAGGAATCTCCAGCGAGGGCATATTATGAATATCTGGAAGAGGCCGGCGATAGAAGCGAACAGCACCATGGCTGTCCTTGCGGCGCATTCCTGGATCTCGGAACCGTGCCAGGAGAACTTCTCCACATCGACATACGATAGGTCCATCAGGCCGTGGGAGACTGCGAACCATACGGCCCCGTAGACTATCAGCGAGAATGTCGCCATGACTATGGCCGAAGGTATGCAGTACCTCAGGACATCCGGTAGTATCAGTTCGCTGTTCTTCTCGGGTTTAGCGAAAAGAGTCATGAAGAATGCCATTATCGACACGGAGATGAACGCGTAGAACGTGTTCTGAATCGGAAGCATGGGGATATTACCGCAAACAATGAACAGAAGAGCGAATAGCACCGCTAGCGTGAAATTGCGGGTGAGGTACAGCTTGAGTATGTCCTTCATTCCAGCCACGGTGCGACGCCCTTCGACAAGAGCTTTGGGCAAGGCAGAGAAGTTGTCGTTGATGAGCACCATGTCTGCAACCCCGCGGGCCGCACCGGCGCCAGACTGGAGTGAGATTCCGACCTGGGCGGTCTTGATGGATTTGACATCGTTCACTCCGTCCCCAATCATGGCTACGTAGTGACCTTTGGCCTTCAGGACCTCGATGACATGCTCCTTGTTCTCCGGTTTCATTCTGCCGAATATGTTGCATTCCTCGACGGCCTTGGAGAATTCCTCAGAATTCATGGCATCCAATTCCGGGCCGGAGACGATCTTCCTCTCGCCTGGAATGCCTGCGATGGAGAATAGCGAATCGACTGTGACGGGATCGTCGCCGGAGATGACTTTCAGCGCCATTCCGTTGTCCAGGAATACCTGGATCGTCTCCCTGCAGTCGGGCCTCACCTCGTCCCTGATGGATATTATCGATACAGGGGTCATCTCACCTAGCTGGGGTTCGCCGTTCGCATCGAACAACGGTCTATCCTCGCTTCTGCATACGATGACGGTTCTGAGGCCTTTTTTGGATTCGGATTCAACGATACTTCCGAGATCTTCATCCGACTGTATGTGATTGGATAGAGAAGTCCAGGCACCCATGTATAGGTTCATCGCCACTCCGCCGTAATCCACACGGACTGCACTGAACTTGCGCTGCGATGAGAACTGTATCTCTTCCTTCAGCGTACTGTATTCGGGGCCGAATCTATCGATGAGGGCATCGATCGTACGATTCTTGCTTCCGGTGGCCGTGGCGAAGACAGATATGAGCTTTTCAGCCTCTTCCCTGGGGACGAAATCCGTCTTCTCCTCGAATCTCAGCTTGTTTGTGGTGATTGTGCCTGTCTTATCCATGCATACCGTGTCGACATGGCTGATGGACTCCACTGAGCTGGATCTCTGTAGGAGGACTCCTGAATCCGCCATGCGTGTTGCAGCAATCATGTAGGTGAGGGTGATCAGTAGGAAGAGCGCCACAGGAACTATATCCAGACAAAGAACGAAAATCTCGAGAGTCTGAGCGATTGTTGAGTCGATCAGAAGCGATTTTATTATCGTCAGGACGAACAGGAAGCCTGCTATCGCCATAAGAAGCTTCGTCACCGTTCCAGTTTCCATCTGCAGAGGGGTCTTCTTGGAAGTGAACTTCTTAGCGCTGTCCAGCATCTTGGAGGCATAGGAATCGTTGCCGAACTCGGTGACGCGATAATATGCCTCGCCTGTAACGCAATTGGATCCGGAGTAGATCTCGTCCCCCGGTTTCTTCCTGACGGTGCTGGACTCGCCGGTGAGCAGAGACTCGTCCATCTCGGTGGAGCGGCATTCCTCTATTATTCCGTCGACAACGGCCTGGTCGCCGGCCCTCAGTATGACTATGTCGTCTTTGACGACACGGGACTGATCGATCTCCATCTCCTCTCCGTCTCTCAGGACCGTGACCTTCGGTCTGGTGAGGAGCGTGATCTTGTCGAGCCTGTGCTTGGCGCGCATCTCCTGGATCGTCGAGATCAGGATGTTGACGATGATGATTCCTGTCGCAGAGACCGCGCTTATGGCCTCGTCACAGATGAGAAGCAGTATGCCCAGGATGAAGAGCACGATGTTGAACGGTGTGAACGCGTTCTTAACGAATATATCCGTGTATGAACGGCTGGTACGAACCTCCACATCGTTGACCAGACCTTGGTCCACGCGCTGGGCAACCTCATCCGAGGACAGTCCTCTCATGAAATTACCCAGCATCGAGGAGTATATTAGGGGTTCGTTGGATGCATCGGGCGGTCTTCTCGATAGCATCACACACCTTCGAGTCTACAGTCTCGAGAGGAAGCGGTTCGAATTCCACGGTGCGTTCCTGCGAGACATAGTCGATGAAGCACCTGACCGGCAGTCCTCTGTAGAATCCCTTTGCGGCGTGCGCATATACAGAGAGCTGGAGCTCGTACTGGTCCTGGAATCTGTCCGTCTCGTCCGTCTTATAGTCATGCACTTCGATTCTGTCTTCGAATACAAGGAGCAGGTCGATCTGCCCCTTGAGCACTGCTTTTCCTTCGCAGACGGGCAGCGAACAGGGAACCTCGGCATAGGATCTCAGGAATCCGTCGAGATGAATACGGGATAGGACCCTGTCGCGGATGTATTTCGTCTCGGGGTATCTTCCGGTGTCCTCGACGCCCTGATGCATAAGTTGGGCCTCGAGATGCACGGCGTTCCCGTATTCCCTGCCTTTTCCGCCTACCTCGTCCAAGTCCGTCATGCCGCCCTGTCCGTCCTCGAATGCCAGATCCATTATGCTGTGGACGCCGATGGTCGCTGTTCTTTTCCTATATCCGCTCACATCAGGACGATCTATAGTCTGATCGTTCGAATCGGATGAAGACATGTATGCATCATCGACGACTGCATAGTCGTCTCCGGACAGGCCCTTCATGAATTCTGACGGCTTCTCGCCGCAGATCGCGGTGACGTACTGCTTGGCGCGGGACATGGCGACGAACATGAGGCGGCGCTCCTCGTCATAGTCTCTATCCGATACGGCGGATGCCATCTGGGTGCGCCAGGATTTGCATATCTTCGAGTAGCCTTCGAAATGTCCGACTGTCTTCTTGCAACGGATGCCGAGGATATCATCGAAAACGAAGATGCTCTTGTCGCCGGCAGTGGAGGGCATGGTCCTGTAATCCATGTAGGGGATGATCACAATCGGGAACTCCAGGCCCTTTGATTTGTGCATCGTCATGATGCTTACCGGATCCGATGACAGATCGCACTCCACAGGATACGTCGTACCTGCCATCATGTCGTCGAGCAGCATATCGATGAGATCGGAGATCGTGAGAAGCGAGCCGCGATGCGCTCCTGAAAGCACGTTGATTATGGTCTGGCTGATATCGTTGGATATCCCGTACCAGGAGAATATGTTGGTGACCAGCTCCGTTATCCTCCTTCTCTTGCTGTACAGCTCCCCTCTCTGCACTACGATCTCTGGGGGCACCCGAGAGTTGTCCGACAGCGCCGCCTCGCAATCGGCCATGCAGTAGCCGAGGTCGACCATCAACGGGATGAATCCCCAGGGGTCGCGCGAATTGTTGATGTATCTGAGCCATGCGAGCACCAGCTTCGCTTCTCTGGTGTTCATGATCTGCATATCGCCCTGGAGGAATCCCGGGATGTCCTCCTTCTCCAGTGTATCGAGAACGGTGCGGCAGTCCCTGGTGTTGCGGCAGAGCACGGCGATGTCTCCGAACTCCACCGGCCTGGGGCCGTTTTCATCCATGACGCGGTATCTTCCAGAGCAGACGTAGTCGCGGATGCATCTGGCGACCATCTCCGCCTCATCGTTCCGGGATTCGGCTTTGACGTATCTGATGGCCGTATCCGATGGTACGATGTCGCTTCTTCCCGCTTCGAGGTATGTGATGTTCTTCTCTATGGCTGAGAAATCGTACGACTCGGTACCGGTTGCTTTCAGCTTGAGGCATCTGAACGACTCGTCGACTATCGTCTGCGACGATCTGTAGTTGATTTCCAGAGGGAGGTGGAGAGAGGAAGGTATCCTGAAGCAGATGCGCTCGGTATCATCGTTGAGCTTCGCCGCGAGATCCGAGACCCTCCTGTCGAAATCCACGATGTTGTCTATCGAAACGTATCTGAATCCGTATATCCCCTGCTTCCAGTCTCCGACCACGCAGAGGTTGGGTTCCTTCATGATGAGAAGGGCCAGCATCAGCTGGCTGGAGTTGGTGTCTTGGAACTCGTCTATCATGAGATATCTGTACGAGTTCATGGCGCGTACGGAGCTGTTCATATAGAGTATCGAAAACGCCAGCATGGCGTTGATTCCGAATGTCAGGCGGTCCTCGGATATCGATCTCCTGATGTAATGCCAGTATACGTCGTGTATCAGACGGAAGAGGTCGGAGCGATCCTCCTTCGCAGCGGAGATCAACAGCTCCCGTGGAAGCTCGTCCGCATCGATCCCGCGCATCGGATCGAATTCCTCAGAATCCATGCCGCTGTACTTCTTAGCGGCTTTGGACGGCTTCCCTTCGGAGATGTTCAATTGGTCGAGCAGGTTCAGGACCAGGTCTGGATGTCCGTTCAACACGGTTCCGTCTTCGTCTCCGAACCATCCGTTCCCTTTCAGGGGATATACTCCGCGGGACATCAGGCGGTTTATGAGTTTGTAAAGGTCCAATGCGTTCTGCTCGCAAATGACGGACCAGTCTCCGTAGTCCTCTCCGCGAGAATGCATGAATTCATCGAGGAAGGCGAAGAAGAACTTCCTGTTGAGGGTCTCGTTCTCCACCAGCTTGACGGAGTGGGTGAGCTTCTCGTCTATTCCGAAGAGCCTTCCGGCATCCTCGGGGGAGTCCATGACTACGGATAGGCAGAATGCGTCGAAGGTCTTGACCTGGACCAGCTTGGCGTTCTTCTCGAGATCGGATCCGGCCATCCTGGTCTTAATCCTCTCCTCCATCTCGGTCGCCGCATTCCGCGTGAACGTCAGCAGGAGGACGTCTCTCGGCGTTACGCCTTCTTTGGACACCAGATTGAGGTACCTTCTGACGATCGTGTGAGTCTTGCCCGTGCCAGGACCCGCGTCCACGACTATCATGCCCTCCAGCGTGTCGGCTATTTTCTGCTGAGAGGTGTTGAGCTCACTCATCGGAAGCATCCTCCATGGTCATCCTCTTCTTGGTGCATGCGGTATAGAATTCGCATTTCATGCAGTCCTTGGAAGGGACCGGAGTCGGTGGGAATCCGGCTGTGATCCCCTCGAGCATGGAGGCGTGCATGGCGTCAAGCTCCGTCAGGAACCTCTTGAGATAGGCAAGCGGGATGTTTATCACAGATCCTTCGGCAATGGTCTCCGAACCCGCGAAATCCGAGAGTTTCTTCATCACGCTTCCCATGTTCTTGGAGTTCGTTTTCCCAGTCTTCATCCCCACATAAGCTAGAGCCTCTTCTATCGTCTCCGCGGATGTCCAATTCGAAGGATCCGATGGCGCTTCCTCCATGATGTATCTGTGGAGCCTCTCGGGTTCGATCTTCAGACTGGCTGTTATCTTAGAAGCAACGATTGCGGCTCCTTCAGGACTCCTCAGCAGCTCCAGTGCATCCTTCTCGGTGAGCTTCACGGTACGTACGTTCTCCGATATATCGAAGTCATCGGAGAGTGATGCGACATCGTTGCCCACCGCGTAGAACTGGTTGAAAGCAGGCTTTCCGCCGTCCGATTCCAATGCAAGGGCCAGGTACATGAGCGGTTGGAATTCAGGATACTGCGGGGTGTTGCCCAAGGACATGCCTTTCCTTATCTCTTCAGCATCCTTCGCTCTCCCTGTCTTGTAGTCGGTGATGACACCGTTCCAATAGAGATCGTAGATTCCATGCATCGCATGCGACGAAGACCTGTGGTCGCTCTCGCATATCGTGCTCGTCATATCAAGTCCGAGCTCCTCCATGAATCCGTTGGGCTGCTTCTTGCTGGAGTTCCTGGAGTCGAGAGGGGCCCCTCCGATTTCCAGCCCATCGATGTACCTCATGATGTTGATCATGGCTAGACGCATCCTGTCCCTGTCCAGATCGGTCATGAGCGGGGTCGATAGGCCGGCATATCTCTCGGCAACCATATCGACGAATTCGTCCACACCTTTCTCCTTCACGATGTCGGGATGCGTGATATACAGCTCTGCGAATTCATGTATCAAGGTACCGAAGAGGGTATATGTCTGGTCGGAACCCGGTAGAAGGCTGTAGAACATGAAGCCGAGTGGGCAGGAGACATAGCTATCGAAAGACGATTTGGAGAACGGTCTGGAGAGCACATCGGTCTCCTCCACCGGGATGCATCCCACTGTCCTGTCGACAGGTTCGGAGGGCTTCGCCCATCTCCCGGTCACGGTCTCTTCGCAGATGTCGGAGAAGCTCCTGCAGGGCATCTCCAGGGCGATATCGAAAGTGAGGGATGGCCTGGCAGGCTCTCCGTTCTTATTGATGTTGGCGATGTAGAAGCGCTTGTCGCCCTGTTGAAGCAAAGCCGAAAGACGCATGGCGTTGTTCTCCGATTCCTGTTCGGGATCGAGATAGCGTTTTCCGACAACGGGTATGTTCCAATTCTGTTCCATGCCGATGTATATGACGACCGGTCTGTCGACGAAGACGGAGTTTCTGCAGTCGGCCAGAAGAACTCCGTGAAGCTCGTCCTCAGGGATCTGCTCGTTGTGCTTCAGCTCCTTGACGTTCTCGATGGCGAACCGTATCTCTGAGATGCGGTCGGGAGTGACGGTCTCGTCGAGGACTCCGAGCTCGTCCAGAATCATCGTTACCTGGGGACGAGCCTGGTTGTTGCAGATCGCATCCTTGACCTCGCGGAAAGTCATCCCATCTTCGGATATGCGGCGCATGACCTCCCTGAGTTCGAATGCGTGTTCGCGCATCCCTTCCTTGTCCTGTCTGCACAGGAGGTATTCCTCGCGCCGGGGTTTGAAGAATCCGTTGTAGTTGGAGAACAATTCCTTCACGGTCTTCACGCGGAGTGTATGGTAGCTCTGCGCCAATGTGACGAAGCTGAGGAAGTCCCTGATCTGAGCCAGGTCCGATACGCCGAGGCTGTTCACGAATGGAAGCTTGCGGCGATAGAGCGCTGCGCGGACGGAATCCGCGATGGTTCCCGAAGCATCGAGAACGATTGCGAAAGAGGTCGGATCGTTCTCATCGATGAGATCAACAGCGTTATCGGCGAGCTGGCGGTCGTTTCCCACCTCATACACCCGATCAATACGGTATTCATCATCTGTGAAAATCTCGATGTTCTCGTACTCGAAAGGAATGCAGTGCTTGTCGAGATCGTCGAACAGGTCGACGCCGATAACGGCCACGCCCCCCGATCTCTCGAAGAACCATGATACGCGAGGATCGTCGGGATCGAATTCGGACATAGCCTTCTCGAGCGTCGGCAGCGCCCTGTAGGAGTCGTATATCTTCTTGGCGCTGTTTGATGTCAGGTTGCTGCGAACCTCCGCGGTATGGGTGCGAATCTCCCTGATGTTTAGTATCTCGCTGTATACCTGGCGGAATCCGAGCCCCGTCTCTTCCGAGACTGCAGATATTATCTGAAGATCGCTCAAATATCCTTTTCCGAGGATGAGCGGACCTAGCTGTCTGACGATGTGGCGCGGCGTTATCGCAAGTTCGCCGATGCGAGCCGTATCGATGCGAGAATTGAGGGCCGTTTCCAGGGCTACGTCGTTCGTTATCACGAGTCCGAATCCCTTGACCTCTTCGTAGAGCTCGTCGATGCTCTTCGATCTTCTGAAAAACGCATCTTCCGACATCGCGGTCCCATCGTTCCCGGAGTACTTTAACTGCTGGATGTTATGCCTGTAATCTTTGTTCGGAACAACCAACTATCCGGAGTTCCATCACCTGGCCATGGAAGATGTGTACGTCGTTCAGGTGGCCCCTACCGGGCCGAGAGGATGCCCTGACGATGCAGTAGCGGAGATCGCCATTTGCAGGGTTCTGCAGGACGGTTCCGATTTTGATACTGTCTACAGCGACGGAGTCGCGCTCGATCCGATGGATCTGGGGAAGGCTCCGCTGGATTACATGTCATCCGAATTCGGCATAGAGCCCGAGGATCTGTATGCGGGATCCGAACTCCGGAGGGTCGTATCGGATTTCCAGAGGGTCGTCTTCGGGAAACAGTGCACATCCTACAATGTAGCGAATTCCTTCGGGAAGCATCTGAGCTTCGAGCCTTGGGATGCGGCAAGAAATCTGACCCTTCTCCCTTCGATCTCCTGCAGGCTCCCTTCGGAATTCAAAGGGCCGGCCGAGAACGAGCCTGCGCTCATCCGCCGTGCGTACGATTCGCTTTGTCCAGGGGATCCCGCGGGAATCGACGGAGGGCGTCACGCGATCCATCTCGCACAGATGGCTGCGGAGATTCTCTGCCTTCTCCGTCGTAACGGCATGGCACGAGGATCGGAACCTCAGATTCCTGATCGCCGATCCCATAAACAGGTCAGCCAAGGCGCCGATGTAAGCGAGCGCGTATATCACGAAGAGCGGAACGGCTAGGATCCATGAGATCAGCGGCACTATGACAGTGAGCACCAGGGCAGGAAGGAACACTGCAAGCCCGAAAAGCAGGAAGAGGGCTCCGCGCCTCTCGCCCATATAGATCTGCCCGATGCCGAGCAAACCGAAAAGGCCGAGAACGGCATCGAGGATGAGCGCCACCTTCGGGTTGCGAACACTCATGTGAGGCTGCTCGGGCTGGACGGGTTCCGGTTGCACAGGGATCTTCTTGTAGCATTTAGGACAGGTGATGCTGTTGCTCGGCACGAGCTCTCCGCAGTATGGGCAGCGTCTTTCTGCCAAATCGGTCCCTCCCGAGAACGAATGCGGTGCACTGGGCGGATGCAACGAGCTTCCCCTCCTCCGAGTATGCTCTTACGTCGTAGGTCTCCAGGGACCTGGACCTGTTGATCGGAACGCAGACCGCTCTGATCACTCCTTTCGCCGGACGGTAGTAGGTGGTCACGGAGGACTGTCCGGTGCAGCGGCGACCGATGTTGCATGCTATCGCGAATGTATGATCCATGAGCGAATACACTGCGCCGCCGTGGCCGCGACCCATGCTGTTCATGAGCTCCGGAGCGACCTCCATGGAGCATTCAACGCGGTTCGCGGATATCGAGACTATCTCCAATCCGAGAAAGTGGGCGAATGGAGCCTCGTACATCTGCATGACGTCGTCTATGTGCGGGCGCATCTCCGCATCCATCCTCGATAGGATCTCGTCCCTTTCCATGCACCTGCATCGGATCAGGCTGATATATCCGTTGTCGGAGGGCTTTCGGAGTTGTCTAATACGAGCTTACCTTCAACCCCTCCATGCAGGAGCCGCTGACCGTCACCCAGCTGAATACAAGGGTCAAGGGAATGCTCCAATCATCGCCCGGTCTTTCAGATATATGGGTGTCCGGGGAGATCTCCAACCTGACCCGGGCAAGCTCGGGCCATTACTATTTCACGCTCAAGGATTCCGGAAGCGAGATACGCTGCGCAATGTTCGCCCGCTCCCGCTCACGCATAGGGTTCGAGCCTCTGAACAATATGAAGGTCTCGGTATTCGGAGGCCTGGACATCTATGTTCAGCGTGGCGCCTATCAATTCATAGTCGAATCGATGCGTCAATCCGGTGTGGGTGATCTCTACCGCCAGTACGAGGAGCTCAAGAGGAAGCTTCAGGAGGAGGGGCTCTTCGATTATTCTCGGAAGAAGCCGATCCCCCGCTATCCGCGCAGGATAGGGGTGGTGACCTCGGATACGGGCGCCGTGATACACGATATTATAACAACGTCGGCCTCCAGATTCCCTGCGGATATAATCCTGGCTCCCGCCCAGGTCCAGGGCGTCGGAGCGGCTGCGACCATCGTCAAAGGGATAAAGTTGCTGGAACGGACGGGGGTGGATGTAATCATCGTCGGAAGGGGAGGCGGCTCCATCGAGGACCTTTGGCCATTCAACGAGGAATCGGTCGCTCGCGCCATAGCAGAATGCCCGATTCCGATCGTTTCCGCTGTCGGACATGAGACAGATTTTACTATCGCGGATTTCGTAGCGGATCTGAGGGCTCCCACGCCTACAGGCGCCGCGGCACTGATTCTCAGAGACAAAACAGAAGTGCGCGCCCAGAT
>ERZ808246.983-NODE-983-length-21991-cov-8.515089_pt1 | contig 21991 bp, 11 predicted proteins | sample MGYA00521083_ERZ808246 | MGnify/ENA primary metagenome ERZ808246 (study PRJEB31516, sample SAMN03275577) | gut metagenome | biome: mammalia-associated habitat; material: feces | host: Papio cynocephalus | place: Kenya | collected 2012-07-07 ... | reverse complement strand
GGCATGGACGTCAAGGTGCTCAACAGCGTTCCGTATTTCATCAACACCGAGTTCACGGTGAAGGTCGGCGACGGCGGGGCGGGTTCGGAACGGGCGAATGCGCAGCGGCAGAAGTCCGACTACGAGCTGAACAAGAACTCCTACCGCGCCTCACTGAAGGCCTATTCGACGGCGGAGGCCGACGCAGCGAACCCGGACATCAATCCTATTGACCTGATAGTCATCACCGACCTCTACAAACCGGAGTTTTATGCCGGTTCGCCGGGACGCACCGCCTATCTCCATCAGGACTGTATGCGCGTGACAAGGATGATTGTCGATACGGAGGACTGCTATGTCGCCAGCGAGGTTAACAACACCATTATGGGTCCGTACAACATAAAGGAGGTCTGGCTCAGCGACAAGGTGGATGCGGTTGAGTTCCTGTTAGGAATATGCGGGGCGATGAGCGGAGGAAGAGACGACAAGACGGGCATCTATTATGCGAACTACAGCATGCTCTTCCACTCGAAACGCGCCACGCTGTTCATTCCGGAGGCCGCCGCCCCGGCGATTAAGGCCCGCGTCAGCAGACCGACTTGGATGCACAAGCTGCTCTTTACCATAAGGACGTACACGGGCGACGTCTATTCCGCACAGAAGGCGGGTGCGGCCGCGACAAAGCCGTTCTGCACAGAGCACGTATTCACGGACAAGGTCGTTGCGGCTGACAAAATCTGCAAATATGCCGACTGCAAGGTCGGCAACCGCTACTACTATTCCTGCAAGATTTGCGGAGAGTGCGAGCATAATGACAAGCACCTTTTCGGAGACAAGGGACCGCTTACAGGAGCGCCCGAACTATTGGCGCACTACTACGAGCAGCCGCTCGCCGACGACCAGGCATACATCGGGGAGAACGCGGCCGGGCATCATGTCTGGTGGTACAGCTGCATCTGGTGCGGACATTCGGAAGGCTATGACCAGCGGCACATCACCAAACTGGAATGGAAATCCAGCGGAACAGAGGCCAATTATGCGCAGTTCTGCCAGGCGATGGCACGCCAGACCGAAGACCGCGAAGAGGAGGCCCGTCTCGTGACAACCGCGCAGCCCGGAATGTTCATCCTTCCGTACAAGTCCGAAGCGAAGATGAGCCCTGCGTTCCAGAGCGTCGTGAACTTCGCGCTCAACGACAACCTGCTGGACGACAATGCCCTCGGAGACGACTACACCGGCACGATTAACCACTTCCAGCTCCGCTCCCTGGCGGTACGCCTTGCTGAGGAAATGATCGGCGGCGAGGTAAAGGTGAACAAGAAAGTGCGTGCGCGCTTCGTGGATGATTTTTCAGCCAAGGCCGCTACGATAGGTCTTCTGGACGGGCATTTCAGCGGGGAAGGCGCTCCGGCAGACACGGCTCCTGCAACCCGTCAGGAAGTGGCGACGATAATTTATAGGGTCCTGCGCTTCATCGAGAGCCAGAAGGTATATTCCTACACCGAGTATGACTCCAAGCTGGATTCTTACGCCGACCGGGGCAGCATAGCCCCGTGGGCGGAAGAGGCCGTGGCGTTTATGGACGCTCTCGGGCTTGTGAAGCCAGAGTCTGCATCGTCCTTTGCTCCGGATGCCGTGTTCACGATTGAACAGGCGATAGAGGTGGCTGAGAAGAGTACCCATGCCCAGCAGCTTGGCTGGTATCAGGCGAGGTCATGGGGCGAGAATCAGGGCAGGTCCTATTCCGGAAGCCTCAGCACCATCCCTTACGCGGGAGGCGGTTGCCACTTCATTTCTCCAGGCGAACGCATCTGGGTTGTCGGCCCGCGTCTCGGCGGCATGTGGAAGTTCCTTCCGACCATCGACTGCTACACCGGCCAGCTGCTCTATGTCGACGCCGAATGGTTCCGTCCTGTTCGTCCGCAGGTCTTCACCCGGAAGGGCACCATAGTCAAGAGCATCCAGTTCCAAGACTACATGGACGGGGTCTATATGTGGGACTACGGCTTCTGAGACCCGGCTTGCTTCGGCGGTCGTCAGTCTTTCATGCAGGCGAGGGGAATAACTTTCACTCCATCCTTTCTGGTATATGCCATTTGTCCACCGGTGAGGACTATGAGCAAATCAGGCTCCCTTAAAGGGCATTGTTTTTCAGTTCGGTTATGTTCAGTTATCAGACGTTTCAGTTCTGAGAGATGGTTGGCTCCCTCTTCGATTTCACGGCTGCCGAGCTTGCATTCTATCAGTGCATAACGTCCGTCTGCCAAATGAAGTACAGCATCGGCCTCCAGACCATATCTGTCGTGATAGTACGACAGATGAGCGTCATGGGGCTGTGTGTATGCGCGAAGGTCGCGTATGCAGAGGTTTTCGAAGAAAAATCCAAAAGTTTTCAGGTCCATCTGAAAACTTTCCGGAGATAGCCCCAACGCGGCAATGGCGACCGAAGGGTCAATAAATTCTCTTTTGGGACCGCTTCTCATGGCAGTGGCGCTTCTGATGGACGGACACCATCCATAAATGTCTTCCAGCACGAACAGTCTTTCAAACACTTCAACATAATCATTGAATGTCTTTTCGTCAAGAGTCTCGGTCACTCCGGCAACGTCGGCAATCATACTTGACTTTTTGGCAAAAGTAGAGATGTTCCTTGCGTAAGACTTGAGTATCAGTCTTGCAATGAGAGGGTTTCGCCTTACTCCATCTATTCTTGAAACGTCTTCGTCACATACTGCTTTGAAATAACTGGCCGCTGTTTTGAGCCTTGCATTGTCTGTTCTTGCCTTGAATGTCCCCGGCCATCCGCCGCGGCAGGTGGCAAAGATTAGTTCCTGAACTGTGCAGTCAGACGAAATCCCGTCAATGTCCAGATTGTTATTGTCAAATAATTCCTGTATTGAGATTTTCCCATTTGATTCACCTGATTCATAAAGACTCATCGGGTACATCTTCAACTTTTCGATTCTTCCGGTTCCCGAATGCTTTATCTTTGACTTATCCACAACCGCAGAACCGGTGAGAATGTATAAACCGACATCATCGCTTCGGTCAACGCTTGTGCGCACTGCATCCCACAGGACAGGAATGTCCTGCCACTCGTCAATGAGTCTGGGCGTATCTCCTTTGAGCAGCATTGATGGCGTTGATTGGGCGGTCGCTTCGTATTTTTCCCTGTTGTCCGGGTCTTCCAGCCATATCTTGCTTTTGGCGAACTTATCTGCCGTGGTTGTTTTTCCGCACCATTTGGGACCTTCAATCAAGACGGCTCCAAATGCATCGAGACTGTCCGCCAGAAGAGTATCTACCATTCGCTTTTTGTATTCCATACCATATTCATTAACAATATGCAAATGTAGAAATCTTTTCTGGAAAGAACAATTCATTCCGGTTTTTTGTGGTAATCCATTCCGGTTTTTTGTGGTAATCCATTCCGGTTTTTTGTGGTAACGAATCCAGAAAATCCCAAACTTATGATTTTCCCCTGCAGCCTCTCTCAGTCCGCAGCGTGATCCTTTTCGGTGTGGGCGGCGCGGTAGGCTCCCGGACTCATGCCCACGGACTCCTGAAAGGCGGCGCTGAAATATTCCGGGGTGCTGAACCCGCAGTCAAGGGCCACGTTCTTGACCGGGAGCGTGGTGTTGCGGAGAAAATACATGGACGAGTGAATCCTCAGCTGCTGCAGGTACTGGGCCGGGGCCATTCCAGTGTTCTTCTTGAACATCCGCCGCAGCCATGTGTAGCTCATCCCCATCCCGGCGGCGAGCGCCTGAATGTCAATCTGTTCCGAAAGGTGGTTCGCCATGTGCTGCTTCACCGCGTTTATCGCTGTGACAACCCTGTCGTCGTTCCTGTTCTTTGTCGCGAGGTTATAGTTTATCAGCGACAGCATGTGAATCACGATGGCCTGCAGCATGGGCATGGTCTGGCTGCACTGGCGTTCCGCGTAGAAGAGCGCCTGCTCGAAGAGGTCCACGAGCGTCGCCGAGAGACCGAGCTCGACCGGTCCCTTCCTGCCGCCGAAGAATCTTTCCACGTCGGAGCGGAAAGTGGGTCCGTTGAATCCGATGTAATATTCCGTCCATCCGATGTCTCTGTTCGGATGGTATGAGTGCCAATACCCCGGACGCAGCAGGATGAGAGTGCCGGGCGTTATCACCTTGCTGCCATCGCTGTCCTCGAACACTCCCGTACCTCCGGTTATATAGACTATCTGGTACTCGGCCAACCGCCTTCCCCTGTCCATGTTGAATCCGTACCGCTGTGGAATCACCCTCACGGGATAGTCCTGCTGAGGGGCGACCTCCTGATAGCCTATGGTTGAAATGAGGTCTTCGTTCTCGTTCGATACCGTTTCGAATGAAAGCAGCGAAAACCTGCTCGTGTGTCTGTTCGTGTTCTGAATCATATTCCTATGTTTTAGACCCTCTGTTGTGTCAGAAATCTTATTTGATAAGCCCCGACATCTGTACCAATTAAGTGAAATTATGTGTAAATTTGTTAAAGGCAAAGAGAAAATGAATCATCGTAAACGCGTTTGGTTATCGGTTTTTCTTCAATTCAAATTTCCGTGTGCGAAAACGGTGGCAAACTCTGAAAGCCTTGGCTAAAGTTAGGTAAAAATTGTGATTTTTGACCTTTGAATGTCAAAAAATGTAATTGATAACAAAACATAACTGATAACAAACATGCAAATGAAACACAGAATCGCTGCAGTTCTTGCAGCCGCACTTGCACTCGTTTCCTGCGGAAAGGGTGTCAAGACTCCTGACTACTATGTCTGTGCCTACATCTGGCCTTCGTGTCATGATGACTCTCTCGCCCACGAGTTAATCTGGCCGGGCGGGCAGGGCGAATGGGAAGTAATCAACGCCGGCACCCCGCGTTTTCCGGGACACTACCAGCCACGCGAGCCGCTGTGGAAGGGAGATCAGGACGATGACCCTGTTGTCGTGGAGAAATGGATAAAGACCGCTCTGAAGTACGGTGTGAACACCTTCGTCTACGATTGGTACTGGTTTCACAACTACCCATTCCTCGAAGAGGCTCTCGACAACGGTTTCCTCAAGGCTCCTTCCAACGAGAAGATGAACTTCTACATCATGTACGCGAACCATGAGGTCACTAACTACTGGAACCCTCACATCAACTCCGACACTCAGTCCCTCACTTTCGACCCGCGCATCGACTGGCCGCAGTGGAAGGTGATTGTCGATAGGGTGATTTCGCAGTATTTCCACCGTCCGAACTATGTGAAGATTGACGGATGCCCTGTGTTCAGCATGTGGGACTTCGACTTCTTCACCGAAAGCTTCGGCTCCCTTGAGGAGGCCGGCAAGGCCATGGACTACTTCCGTGCGAAGGTGAAGGAAGCCGGCTTTCCTGACCTGCACCTTCAGAAATGCAACGGAATCTGGCCGCGCTCAAAGGAAGAGACGGCGAGGATAAAGTCACAGATAAAGAGGTTCGGCATCAACTCCACCGCCGCCTACAACATGGGAGGGAAGAGCATGGACTACATATGCCACGGAATGCAGGCCATTGAATACAGGCAGCGCTGGTATGACGAATACGGGATTCCGCTTTTCCCTACCGCTTCCATAGGATGGGACGACACACCGCGCTACCCGAACAAGGGCGAGCAGGATGTCACCCGCTACAACCATTCTCCGGAAGCCTTCGCGTCTTTCCTCCAGACGGCCAAGGAATGGGCGGACGATCATGCGGACACGCAGCCGAAGTTCGTCATGATAAACGCCTGGAACGAATATGTCGAGGGCAGCTACCTCCTGCCGGACCGCTATTGGGGCTTCCGCTTCCTTGAGGCCGTGAAGGACGTGTTCGACGGAAAATACGACAAGCCTGAATAGGCTTCGGCAGAATATAAACACTAATCCGATAATCATCAGAACAATGAAAAAGTATTGTCTTATTGTTCCCGTCATTCTCGCGTTCGTGCTCCGGTCCTGCACGGCCGACAAGCTGGAACAGCAGGTCTCGTCTCTGGAAGGGCGTATTGCCGCTCTGGAGGGTGTATATGGCGAAATCAACGGCAACGCCACCGCCCTTAACGCTCTCTATCGTGAGAACCTGCTTATAATCAAGTATGACGAGAGGACTGAAAATGGGAAACCGGTCGGCTATGACCTTAAACTCTCGGACGGAACAACGCTCCACATCACCTACGGAAAGGAGATGGAGGGTCTTGCGCCCATAGTCGGAGTCAATGACATGGGCAAATGGGCGGTGTCGACGGACGGCGGCGAGACCTTTGTCGAAATCGGCGGTGCCGCGAGCCCGTGGAGCGAGGACGGAAAGTCCCCGATTGTGAGCATCGACAAATATGGCTTCTGGCAGATTTCCCTCGATTCCGGAAAGACCTGGGAGAGAGTGACCGGCGCGAACGGGGACCCGATAAGCGCCGTTGACGGGAAGTCTATGGTGCCTTCGTCATATTGCTTCTTCGACAGGGTCGCCTACAACAAGGAAACGGGCGACATGGACTTTTCGCTTGTGACGGGAAAGTCATTTTCTGTTCCTGTGACGGCGGAAGCCTCCATAAAACTGGAATATTACGATGAAAAAGAGGGCGCATGGGTGTATGGTAACCGTCTTAATGAATTTCCTGCCGAAATCAGCGGAATCAGCGACATGACCTTCCTCAATGTCCCGGACGGCTGGAACCTGTGGATGGAAAATGACAAGCTGGTCGTCGAGGCTCCTCAGGACGGAGTCACGGGCGACTATACGGTCAATGTCATCGCCTCGACATATTCCGCCGAGGCCAAGACGTTCAGTTTCAGATTCAGGTATGAAGAGGGTCTTATCCTCTACGACGACTTCCTCGGCGACGACATCGACTACCGCTGGTGGCTGCGCTACAAGAGCGGCACGGTGACTTCCGAGTGGGATACCTATCAGAAGGGAGATCCGGAAGAATCGGTCATTGAGGACGGCTTGCTGAAGCTCTATGCCCATGTTGAAGGCGATTCCTACAAGACGGGAGCCATCTGGACAAAGAACAAGCTGACCTATAAGCCGCCTTTCCGGCTTGACTGCAGGGCTCGTTTCACGCAGATGGGAACTGGAATCTGGTATGCGATCTGGGTGTGTCCCGATGCCGGCTATATGCATGGTGAGATTGACGTCTGCGAGAAGCTGAACTTCGGCACCACGACTTACCACACCTGTCACACCTTGTACACTTTGAACACCGCAGCTGAAAATCAGAAGAAGGAGACATATGTAAACGAGGCGGGTGAGACGGTGCCTAACTGGCATCAGGGCATAGCTCAGGACGCAATGCAGCCGGGAATGTTCAATGTCTTCTCAGTAGAGGTCACTGACGAGCAGATTGTGTGGCTGGTCAATGATGTCCCTGTTCACACCTATAAGCACATCCCTCATTCCGTAGAAGACCCGCTCTATTCGCAGCTCAAGCCGCAGGAGCAGGAGTACTACCTCCTGAACTGGACCTATATGGAGCAGGATTACAACACGCTTCTTAATGTGGCTGTCGGAGGGCAGTTTGTCGGCGGTGTAATCAAAAGGGAGGAATTCCCGGGACAGTTCGACATTGATTGGGTGAAAGTAAAACAGTTATAACACTAAAATAAATGAAAACTTACAGCAGATTATTTACTGCCGCCGCAGCGTCTCTGACGGCGGTTCTGATAGCGTTCTCATGCTCCGACCTCGACGGTCTTCAGGAAAGGGTGGACCGTATAGAAAACAGGGTCGCCTCATTGGAAAAGGTCTCCGAGGCTTTGAACGGCAACATTCAGGCGCTTCAGGCCATTGCATCCGGACAGGCAATCAACAATGTTGAGGAAAAGGACGGGAGCTACATCCTCACGCTTTCCAACGGCAACGTCATAACGCTTCAGCAGGGAAGCGTCGGCATGGGAAAGGCTCCGCTTATGTCAATCGACGAGGAGGGCTATTGGATGGTTGACTATCAGGACGGCAAGGGCCCCGTACATATTACCGACGACGAGGGCGAGAAGATTGTCGCCGTCGGACAGAATGGAATTACCCCGGTGTTCGGCGTGAGCACGGACGGTTACTGGACGGTAAGCTATAATGGGGGGGGCAGCTTCGCACCGGTTCTTGACGTAAACGGAGAGAAAGTCAAGGCGGTCGCCGGCAGCAGTACGGAAGACTCCTATTTCGCGGGCGTCGAATACACCGACGAGGCGCTTGTCCTGACGCTTAAGAACGGCGAGCAGTACAAGGTTCCGGTTGTCGGAGGCTTCCTGTGCAAAATCAGCGGGGCTGATGACGAGGTCGTCTTCAGACTCGGCGAGAAAAAGACTTTCTCAGTTGAGCAGAAGGGCATCGCCACGACAATCATAACCGCCCCTCAGGGCTGGGAGGCATATCTTACCAATACTGTTCTTTCTGTCCAGGCGCCGGTCGAGGCTGTCACTAAGGCCGTCCTTGCCGACACCCGGACGGATGTCTCTGTTGTTGCCATCTCCGAGGCCGGGCATCTCGCCATCGCCAAGGTGCGCGTGAAACTTGACGGCTCGGTGTCAGTGTATGACCCGGCTGCAAACGTCGCTCTTGTAGAGGCCACGGTCAACTCTCTGAAATTCAATGTGACGACAGAAAACGCGACATCGTGGTACTGGATGCTCCGCAAGGCCGGTGAGGCCGCTCCGGCCGCTGCGGACCTCATTTCCGAGGGTACGAAGGGAACGGATGCCGTTGTAACGGTCGAAGGGCTGATGGGGCAGACGGACTATGTCATGTATGTGCTTCCTTGTGGTGATGTGAACAACGGTCCGATTGCGGCGTTCAAGGCAACGACCGCGGACTATTCCAGCATGTATGAGGCATGGGAGGCCGGAGCCGAGATTAATATAGGTTCGCAGACCTACAGCAAGGAGAAGAACGGCAATGCTGTGCTTGTCAAGAATGCTGACAGCCGTGTTTGGGGCGGCTGGTTCAACGATGGCACCTACGGCGCTGTGTTCCTTGACGAAGGCGCAAGCGCATTCTTTAATGCCGGTGAAGGCTACAACAAGTCGGTTGTGGTCATCGGCAATGTTCCGGGAACCCGTCCTGTCGTGAAGTTCGCCGGAGCGATTGCAGTCAGCGGCTCGGACATGGCTCTCAAGAATGTCAGCGTGGAGATGGCCGACGGCATAGGCAGCAACGCCGCCATCAGCAGCAACACCGCGATGGGCAGACTGGTATTTGACGACTGCTATGTGGATATGAGATATCCGGTGCTCAAGAGGTTCGATGACAAGGGCACAGGAGTCGGCAAGATGACGGGAATCGAGATTGTTGACTGTGACGTCTGCGTGAACTGGGCATCCGACAACATCGCTTTCAACAATCCTGCGCCGTTCTTCCTCAACACCCACGCCGGCGGAGCCGACTGCGGCGATCTCACGGTAAGGAACAACGTGTTCTGGAGCAAGGGCGACAAGCAGGAGTTCCACATCTGTGCGGGGCCTTGGGTGAAAGACACCAAGTTCAACGATGTGGTTATTGAAAACAACACGTTCTACAATGTGAACAACGGTGCCGTAGCCACTGTCGGAAGGCAGAGGGCGCTGGTCGTAACCTCGACGGTGAACAGCCTGTCGCTGAGCGGGAATATCGCCTACGACTCCGCTCCGGATTCAAAGACGGTTTCGACGAGGGGACATTTTACATGGCTTTATGCAAGTCAGATGAAGCTTGATGACCTGAAGGCCGTGACGAAATGTTCCACGAGCAATCTGATTGACATCGCCGAGTATTGCTCACTTCTCACGACCAGTGACAACGGCGGAGCCGAATGGAACTATGGTCTGACCAGCCTGATAACCTGGGGCGATTCCAACAGGCAGACAATCAAGTCCTGGATTAATCCGTTCAAGTCCGAGAATGCCGAAACGGGTGTCTTTGAGACAACCGCTGACTACAAGGGCTATGGAGCGCAGCGTTAGGCGGTCGTGAAAATTAGTGAAATCTGATTAAAATTTCTTGCGATGATTGGGAAAACGCAAAAATATGGCTATATGGCGCCGGAAATCGATATTCTGGAGCTTGAACTGACTGGGGGGGGGTTCTGTACCTCACAAGATATAATGAACGAATCCAAGGAGTCCTATGGCTCTGAACTCTATAACTGGGAATAGCATTATGACAAAACTTCAACATACCATTTCATTGGTGGCGGTCTTTCTTGCGGCGTCGTGCACGCCGCAGGAGATTGCCGGGCCGGACACTGAAGTTCGGGATGAGGGGCGGCTCATTTCCCTCTCAAGGGAAGTCTTCGTGAAGTCAACCCTTGACGGGGACGTCGCAAAATGGACTTTCGGAGACGAAGTCGCGGTCTATCAGAACGAGGGAGAGGCTCCCAAGAAATTCATCGCGCGAGAGGACGGCGTGACTGCCGAGTTCTTGTTGCAGGACGGTGAGACCCCGCTTGAAAGGACGGAAAACTACTACCTTGTCTATCCTTACTCGGCCGTGGGAACGTCGGCGGTGTCTTCGAATGCCGTTTCTCTGAACATTCCTGCGGAACAGACTGCGGTGAAGGATTCCTTTGACCCCTCCGCCGCTGTGGCTGTGGCTGTCGGCGCCGACTATGACGAAGCCTTCGTGTTCCGGAACGCTCACACTCTCTTCAAGGTGACGGTGCCAGAAAACTTCGGCGCGGAGATAGCGCAGATTTGCCTTTCGTCCAACACTGAAGGAGAAAGGATTGCCGGAGAGTGCACGGTGACATTCGATGCGAAGAATCCTGTAATTTCCGCGTCTGAGACGGCTGTCTCAAAGGTTGTCCTGAGCGGGAAAGACGGCTCTGTTCTCACTCCGGGTGCGTATTACATCGTGACAGCACCGGTGACTGTCGCCGGAGGAATCTGCGCGGAACTCATCGGAACGGACGGAAGGGTATATTTCAAGTACTCCACAAAAGGCAAGGAATTCAAGAGGAACATGATTTATGACCTCGGCGTGACGGTCGAAAAGGCGGGAACGAGCATTGTCCTTGACTCCAAATACTACACTGAGGGCAGCTCCTATGTCTATGGCGGCCGCGAGAACCGTTTCCCGGCAACCGTCTCGGGAGTTTCCGGAGCCGCGTTCACGAGTCTTCCAGAGGGGTGGAACGCGCGTCTTGAGAGCGATGCCCTCGTTGTCATCCCCGCGAGCGACTCGGAGGCCGGCATCCATGAGATTCAGATGTTTGCCTACGCCGACGGGGCAAAGGCGGACATACATACGTTCAAGTTCCGGTATGACCCGACGCTCATTCTCTACGACGATTTCGACGGCACGGATATAGACGACCGCTACTGGAGGCGTTTCGGTGATTATCAGACATCTCTATGGTGCTGGTTCCAGACAGGGGAAGAGGCTCAGTCGCCGGTTGCGGACGGGAAACTCCAGCTCAAGGCCGTCTATGAGGACGGGACTTACAAGACAGGGGCCGTCACTGGCAAGGGCAAGCTGGACTACGAGACTCCGTTCCGCATTGACTGCCGTGCCGCGATGAGCCGCAGGGCGACCGGCTTCTGGTGCGCAATCTGGACGGTGCCTACCGTCGGTTACCAGAACGGCGAGATTGACATCATGGAGGCCGGCGACCACTATACAGATGCCTCTTTCGCCTCCACTGCCCAATACACCTGTCACAACCCATATACCATTAACACCCCATCGAAACGCTATGACATCTATCGTCCCGGACAGGACCAGCCGAACAGTGCGAAGGTGGCGCTTGAAGATCCTTCGGGCTACCATGTCTGGACCGTTGAGGTCACGGACGAGGCTGTCGTATGGTATATTGATGGCACTCAAGTGCATAAGTATAGCAATATCCGCCATACCACTGCCGACAATGGTTATAAATATGCGGCGGAGACGGCAACTAACTGGGCTGGAGAAGAAATTTACCCTAAGGCCAATTATCTCAAGAACTACACATTCACCGAGAACAACTACTTCGCGATATTCGACATCGCGGTAGGCAGCAGTTTCGTCGGCGGGGAGAATGACCCGGCCAATGTGCCTGCTCAGGAGGGCTTCGAGGCACAATTCGATATAGACTGGATTAAAATTTCTAAAATTAAATAGCAATGAAACTGATAAACACAATATTTGCGCTGGCTATAGCCTCCGCGTCAATCATCTCTTGTACGCAGACACTCGCGCCGATGGCGGAACCGCATGATTTCTCGGAAGAAACCGCAAGGCTCAACAATAATGTAGCCGCCGCTCAGGCTCTGGCGCAGGGACAGGTCATCAACTCCGTGATCGTGACGGGCAGCGTGTATGACATCCTGCTTGCAAACGGCACGCAGCTCAGGATAGACAACAAGGTTCGCTCGAACGCTCCGTCCGTTGAGTTCAGGGACGGGGAATGGCTGGTCGATGAGACGGTTCTCACCGATGCGCAGGGCGGGGAAGTCGCTCTGGAGCTTCTTCCTGAGTTTGCCGTTAATGCGGACGGGAAATGGACCGTCAGCGCCGCCGGAAAGGAAACTGTCCTGAAAAATGCCGCTGCTGCCGGGGAGTCCGACTATTTCGCCGGCATCGAGCGCACAGAGACGGCCTTCAGCGTCACGACAAGGTCGGCGTCCGTTTTTTCGGCTCCTGTGGCAGCGGGGTTCCTCTTCAAGATTGACGCGACCGGCGTCCAGGACTTCGCGCTCGGCCAGACGCGCAGCTACGGTGTGACCCGCAACGGAATCAGCGCTGCGACGGTCGTCGCTCCCGAGGGCTGGGAGGTGAAGCTTTCCGAGGCGCAGATCAGCGTCACGGCTCCTCACTCTCCTGTGACCAAGTCGGTCGTCGCCGATTCCAAGACGGACATTTCCGTGATAGCTGTTTCAACAGCGGGCTATGTGACCATAGCCAAGATTGTGACGTCGCTCGACGAGACCGCAAGCGCGACCGACCCGTTGGCAACTCTCGCGATGGGCGAGGTAAAGGCCTTCGAGGCCGAGGTCAATGTAAGCTTGCAGAACCAGAGCGCATGGTACTGGATGCTTAAGAAAGCGTCCGAGGCCGCTCCTTCGGCGGATGAAATCAAGGCTGCAAATGTCGGTTCCGACACTAAGCTGAAGCTTACGACCGAGCCGGAGACGGACTACACTCTCTATGTCCTTCCTGTCGGAGAGTCCAAGGACGGCGGAATCGCCAAGATTTCCTTCACTACAACTGCCGTGACCTCATACTATGAGGCATGGGAGGCCGGAGCCGAGATTAAGATAGGTTCGCAGACCTACAGCAAGGCCAAGAATGGCAAGGCTATGCTTGTGGGAACTGATTCGGATGTGACAATATGGGGAGACTGGGTTAATAATGGAAATTATGGCGCATTCTTTTTAGCAGAGGGAGCGAGCGCAAAATTCCATAATGCCGGTTACCAGAAACCGATAATCGTCATCGGCAATGTTCCCGGAACTCGTCCGAACTTGAATCTCACAACTAGTTTGTCCGTTTCGGGAGCTGATTCTGATGTCGCATTTAAGAATGTTAAAATCGGGATGGCAGACAAAATGAACTTGTTCGTCTCCAATAATGCGGAGATGGGCAGAATGATATTGGAGGACTGCTATGTTGACTTGAAATATCCTATGCTTCAGAGATTCAACGCTTCAGGAAACACCGGCAATATGGCAGGAGTTGAGGTTCTTGACTGCGATGTCTGTGTGAACTGGGCTTCGGACAATGTCTCCCTGCCATTCTTTGTAAGCACGCATGCGGGCGGGGCGGACTGCGGAGACATCACGATTAAAAACAATGTATTCTGGAGTCCTGACGGCAAGAAAGAGTTCCATCTGTTTGCGAGTCAGTATGGTGGCAAATATACCAAGTTTAACGACATATCAGTCGCGAATAATACATTCTATAATGTGAACAACGGTCAGGTGAATACCGTAGGAAGATCAAAGGCTATGATTGTAGCTTCTTCCATCAGCAGCATCTCTTTAAGCGGCAACATCGCATACGACACTAATCCGGACTCCAAGTCTGTCTCAACGAAACCGCACTTGACGTGGCTGGCTGTACAGAACAGCGAAATGACGACAAGTGCAGCTGCGGCTGTGATGACCTGCGCCGTAAGTAATCTTGTGAACATAGCTGAACTTTGCACTATTACGGATGGTGTCACTTCTGAATGGAACAATGGTATGACTAACCTGATAACATGGGTGTCAGGAGGCTATTCGGAGATTGCGTCCTGGAAAAACCCGTTCGCTGTCGAGAATGTAGAGAACGGCTACTTCGTGACTACTGATGAATACAAGGACTACGGCGCACAGAGAAAATAACACTACATCATGAAACTCAACAAGTTTATAATCATTTTTCTGGCCATCCTCCTTCCTGTCTCCCTTTGGGGACAGGCGGGGAAGGTGACCGTGAAAGGAACCGTGTCGGACAATTCCGGACCTCTCCCCGGAGCCACGATATATCAGGAAGGGAATATGTCCAACGGAACGATGACCGGTCCTGACGGAAAATATTCGATTGTTGTCAGCTCCGACGCGACCCTTGTCGTTTCCTGCCTCGGCTATGCCGACATCATGGAGAAGGTCTCGGGGAGAAGCCAGATTAACTTCACTATGAAGGAGTCTTATGAGACGCTGTCCGCGGCGGAGGTCGTGAGCGTGGGCTACGGTTCCGTGGCGAGGCGCGACCTCACGGGCTCGGTCAGCAAGGTCAACATGGACGACATCTCGAAATCGACTCCTATGAACTTCGACCAGGCTCTCGCCGGAAGGGTGGCCGGAGTCGTTGTCACCACGTCCGACGGCTCGGTGGGTTCGGAGGCCAACATCATCATCCGTGGAAACAACTCCCTCACCCAGTCCTCCGCTCCTCTCTATGTCATCGACGGCTTCCCTACGGAAAGCTCGTTCGCAAGCTCTATCAGCCCTGCCGACATCGAGAGCATCGATGTCCTCAAGGATGCCTCCGCTTCCGCGATTTACGGTGCCCGAGGAGCGAACGGAGTCATCATCATCACGACCAAGAAAGGCTCGCAGGGCAAGCCGACGGTAAGTTTCTCCTCTTCTTGGACAGGCTCGAAAATAGCCAACAAGGTTGATTTGCTTAACGGGTATGAATATGTCCGCCTGGACGACGAGTACTATATGAACAGGAGCTCTTCGCATACCTCATATTTTATGAACTATCTTGAGGACGGGACTCCTGACAGCCGGTATTTCTCGCTTGAAGACTACGCTTCCGTGCCATATGTCGATTGGCAGGACTATGTCTATAGAAATGCCTTCAGCCAGAATTACAATGTTTCGCTCAGCGGCGGCAATGAAAAGACAGGAACCAACTACAATGTCAGCTTCAGCGCCCTCGACCAGAACGGAATTCTCGTGGAAAGTAACTTCAACCGCTACTCGGGTAGCATCAAGATGAGCCAGAAAATCGGGGAGAAAGTCTCCGTTGACATCAGCGCCAGCTTCTCTCGCGCCAACACAAACGGCATCCAGCCGTCGAGCAGCGACTCCGGTTCAACTGCAAGTACCTATCTTCTCTACTCTGTCTGGGGTTTCCGCCCGTTAAAGCCTTTGCGCTATGGGGAAATCGGCGAGTCTTTCATCAACCAGCTTGTCGATGAGGAGGTTTCCAACCCTAACGACTTTCGTTTCAATCCTTTGGCAAACGTGAAGAACTCCTACAGGAAAGTCATCCGGGATTATCTCAACAGCAACATCGCCATCAATTACGACATAATCAAGGGACTGAGGCTCCGAGTGACCGGCGGCTACAATCAGGCGCGAACGAGAAATGAATCGTTCAATGACTCGCAGACTATGTCGGGACACCCGGCATCCCCGCTCGGAATGGGACCGAACGGGCAGATTCTCAACACTGACGTGATGAGCTGGCTGAATGAGAACACTCTCACCTACGACAAGATTTTCGGCATTGACCATAACTTCCAGGCTCTCGTCGGATTCACCGTGCAGGGGGAGAATGCCCGCCATACTGGAGTCGCCGCCAATCATGTGCAGTCTGAACTTCTCGGAATCGAGGGCTTGAACACTGGCGAGTATCAGTCCGTGACTCCGTACCGAAGAGACTGGATTCTCCTTTCCGGACTTGCGAGAATCAACTACAACTATGCCCATAAGTACTATGTAACGGCATCGGTCCGCGCCGACGGCTCCTCGAAGTTCCCTAAGGGCAACCGCTGGGGATTCTTCCCTTCCGGCTCTCTCGCATGGTCCTTCTCTAACGAGGACTGGGCGCAGAACAGCGGGTGGTTCAACACCGGAAAGCTCCGCGCCTCATGGGGAATGACGGGAAACAACAGGACGTCGTCTCCGTATGACTTCTACTCCCGTTTCGTGACCACTCCAGGCTTCAACAGCCTCGACTATGTCCGTGACGGAAAGACCGTGTCGGGGTACTACCGGGAGAATATGGAAAACCCTTATTTGGGATGGGAAACCACGGCACAGACCAACATCGGTCTCGACCTCGCCTTCTTCCAGAGCCGTATCTCCCTGACGGCCGACATCTATCAGAAGGACACCTACGACCTGCTTCTTCAGGCCACCATGCCTGCCTCATCCGGTTATGAGAGCGCGATGATAAATGTCGGTTCCATCAGAAACAGGGGACTTGAACTGTCGCTCACCGCAGTTCCTGTTCAGACGAAGAATTTCACATGGACATCCACGCTGAACTTCGGTATGAACAACAACACGGTCACGGCTCTTGCCAACAATCAGACGACACTCATCTCCACGATATACTGGAACTCGCGCTACAGTTCCCAGAACCCGTATGTGACAAAGGTGGGGATGCCTACAGGCCTTATGTATGGCTACCGTTATGTCGGAACCTACAAATATGATGAATTTACCAACGGTACTCTCCTGAAGGACGGCATTCCGTATGTGGGTGTCCGGGAGAATATCCGCCCCGGAGACCCGAAATATGAGGATGTCAATGGTGACGGCGTCATCAATGATTCTGACCGCACCGTCATCGGTATCGGGCAGCCGCTTCACACGGGCGGATGGAACAATACCTTCAATTTCTATGGCTTCGACCTCAGTATCTTCATGAACTGGAGTTATGGCAACGATATCCTGAATGCCAACCGCCTGGTTTTCGAGTACTATGACGGAACGCAGCTGAATCAGTTCGGCTCTATGCGCAATGCCTGGAGTCTTGAGCGCAACGCGGACAGCGATATTCCGAGGTCCGGAGCATCAGGAATGGAGTATTATTCCTCAAGGGTTGTCGAAGACGGCTCTTTTCTGAGAATAAAGACGGTGACTCTCGGATACACATTCCCTTCAAAATGGCTGCAGAAGATAAAGGTTCAATCCCTGCGTGTCTATCTCACGGCGGACAACCTCTTCACGTTCACGAACTATTCGGGACCGGATCCTGAGGTTTCCACCAGAAACAGCGTCCTTACACCGGGATTTGACTGGTCGGCATATCCGAGGGCGCGCTCCATCACAGGCGGAGTCTCTTTCACATTCTAAATTACATGAATACTTGCGAAATTTGATTATTTGAAATGAAATCGTACAAAATACTATTTGCGGGTGTCATGCTCGGCTTCTCTGCGATTCTCGGAGGGTGCAACGCTTTGGACCGTGAGCCGCACATCATCACGGAGGATCAGTTTTATACCTCTCCGGAACAGGCCCAGCTGGGACTGAACGCGGTGTATGGCGTGATGAACAGCTGGCAGCTCTACGGATGCACGCTTATTCTTGACCTCGGGTACAACACTGACATTTCCATGTACCTTTCCACCACAAACTCTTCGATGTACGGGGCTTCGCTTGAACTTGACGCAAACTCCGCGTCGGTCTCTGACCCGTGGACATGGCTGTACAAGGGAATAGGAAATGCAAACGCTTTTCTTCAGAAGATTTCCGACACCGAACTGGATCCGGACGGGTCTATGTGCGCTCAGGCAAGGTTCCTCCGTGCCTGGTATCACTTCGTGCTTGCCCAGAACTGGCTGGATGTGCCTCTGAAGACAACGGCCACGGAATCCTATAAGGATGTCAAGATTGCCCCGACACCTCAGCATGAGGTGATGAAGTGGGTGGTTTCGGAGATGGAGGAAGTTCTTCCGCTCATCACGGAAAGCCTCGAACACGCGCCGTCCGACGTGACGCGGACCACGGTTCACGGAATCCTCGGCAGGATTTATCTCTATATGGCCGGTGAGGCCGTATCGGGGGTTACCGACGATGAGAGGCACAGTTATTTCGAGAAGGCCGCCGAACATTGCAAGGCCGTTATTGACAGCGGACTGCATAGTCTCAATCCGGACTATTCCCAGATTTTCATAAACTATGTGGCGGACAAATATGATACTGAGTACCACGAGTCAATGTGGGAGGCGGATTTCTACGGAGACCGCACATCGTCTATGTACTACGGAAACAGCCGCTGGGGAGAGCTCAACGGACTCAGATGTGCGTATGCGGACACGGATTGGTCTACTCACAAGGTGAATTGGGCAAACGGTCTGTTCGGCAACACCTATCGTCTGTGGGAACTCTTTATGGAAGAAGACCGCACGCCTTATGAGAGGGGACTTTCCGTAATCACCGACAAGCGTCAGGACTGGAGCATTCCGGGATTCAACTACGATGGCTCAAGGGACATTGCCTCCATGTATCCTTATGGAGGGGATCCATCTGACACAAGGAAACTGATTTCCGCTGTTGACCGCACTCCGTATTACAGTTCGATAAACCCTGCTGAGCAGAACACTAACCTCATCCCGACATACAATCCAGGCGGACGCCAAATCGGAAAGTTCCGCCGCGAGGTTCAGTATGAGGGGCTCAAGAATTTCAAGAGCATCTGGACCGGGATCAATGTGCCTCTGCTGCGCTACTCTGATGTCATTCTTATGTATGTCGAGGCTGTCAATGAACGCGACCACAGGCCTACCGAGGAACTTTATGACATGATTCTTCCTCTCCGTGAGAGAGCCGGAGTACAGACTCCTTCCTACTCGAAGTACGACACCTACGAGAAGTTTCAGCAGTTTGTCAGAAACGAGCGTGCCCGTGAGCTTTGCTTCGAGGGACTCCGCAAGCATGACCTCATACGCTGGGGCATTTATTATGAGTCTATGCTGGAAGTTCGCGACATGGCCATGACCAATTCCAAATGGGCAAATTCCGGCTCTGCAAGGAATTTTATCACGCTTGTCGGCAGGATGAGCGAGAGGAACAACTATCTCCCTATACCGTCCATAGAACTTTCAGTGAACACGGAAATGAAACAGAACCCTCTATGGTAGGGGTACATAAATAAAAGACACAATGAGAAAGAACATTTATATTTCGGCATTTGTGGCCATGACGGCTCTTCTGGTCTCATGCCAGCAGCAGAACATTTCGCTTCCTGTCGATTTCGACGTCAGGCTTGACGGGGACAATGTCTATAGGCCGGGGGAGATTGTCCGTTTCCGTTTCGACGGGGACGCTGACTACATCACATTCTACAGCGGTGAGGTAGGACATGAATTCGACAAGAAGGACAGGACATCCATCCCTGTGGAGGACATAAAAAAATTGTCTTTGGACATGAAATTCCAGCCGTTGTGGGGAATAGGCGCGTCGAACCCGAAGTCAGAATACGGATTCAGAGTCTATCTTTCAAAGGAATTCAAGGGATTCTCAAGCGAGGACGGTTATGAACAGCGAAAGGAAATTCTGAAAATGAAGGAAGATGGGCAATTCCCTCTTACTGGAGAGGAACTGGACAAACCGTGGAAGCAGGTATGGAATGACCTCGACTGCGAATCTATACTCAATGAATGGAAATACGGCTACAGCACTGACCTTGCCGACTATGCCGACAATTTCTGCATAGCCTTCCATTGGAAGCCGTGGACGATTAACTGGCAGCGAAATCAGAGAACCTATCATGTTCAGGGGGACATTACCATGGAATATGGAGAGGCCGAGCGGAGACTGACGTCTTTCACGGAGATTCCGTTCACTGTAGTGACCATGAACGAGGAGGATCCTCCTCACCTCGGGGTTAATCCGAAGATGAGGGGCGACACTACTTCTATCGGAACAGTCAATTTCGGAAAGCCTAATTGGGACATCAACTTTGAGGGGGCGGCGAATAATTACCCCGGACTCAACTGGGAGCTGGACGTGTGGTGCATCTCTGAACCGATGCCTCTCAATTCCGTGTCCAAGGACAAGGGCGTGCAGATAAAGAGCCTTCTCAGCCCGATTCTCACCTACGATCATGTCTATGACAAGCCGGGTACCTACAAGGCTGTGTTCTATGGCGTGAACGACAACTATCAGGGGCGGAAGACCGCAGTTAAGGAAATTACCGTAATTGTGGTCGATGACAAGCCTTTCTCTGAAGGGGAGTGATGACGGCAAACCGAATGGGAATGAGAAATTGCGAAAGAAAACTGATATTGGCGACACTGACGGCACTTCTGCTGTCAGTGCCGTCTTTTGCCGGGGATGGGTCGCGGGGGACCCTGCCGCTTGTTCCTTATCCCCGGAGTGTTGAAATTCACCGGGGAACCTTTGATGCGGAGGGTGCGGAGGTCGTGTGCCTCTCGCTCACTCCAAAGGAGACTGCGGCGGTTGAGGGCTTTGCGGAGAACCTTTCGGCCATTTCCGCGAAGCGCGGACGGGGCAGAATCGTGTTCGACCGGGACACGACGCTTGCCGGCGAGGCTTACAGGATTGTCGTGGGACGGCGTTCCGTCGAGGTGTTCTCGTCCTCATATTCAGGAACTTTCTACGCCATCCGGACCCTTCAGCAGCTTCTTCCCACGGGAATCTATGGCCCGGGGATAATGAAGGCGCTGTCGCCGGAGGGTGAGAAGAGACATTTCGCTCCCGGGTCAGAGCACGCGGCTGTGAAGGACGCCGCCCTTGTGTGCTGCGGAGAGGGCGAATACGGGGACTTTAAGATTCCGTGCATGGAGATTGAGGATTCGCCCCGCTTTGCCTACCGTGGGGCGGGACTTGACTGCTCGCGGCATTTCTTCACCGTGGAGAGCGTCAAGAATTTCCTCCGCGTGATGTCGTTCTACAAGATGAACCGTTTTCACTGGCATCTGACCAACGATGCCGGGTGGCGTGCGGAAATCAAAAAATACCCACGACTCACTGCCGATGGCGCTTTCAGGAACGGCATAATGACCTCTCATGTGAAGGGGCTCTACCGGGGCGGCCAGTACGGCGGCTACTACACGCAGGAGCAGATGCGCGAGATTGTGCGCTATGCCGACTCCCTCGCGATTACCGTGGTGCCTGAGGTCTGCCTCCCGTCTCACATAGAATCGGCGCTGGTCGCCTATCCCGAGCTCGGCTGCACCGGAGGCCCCTATCAGCTGCGCAACAAAATCGGGGTCTATCCTGAGATTCTCTGTGCCGGCAAGGAGACGACCTACGAGTTCATCGACGATGTGCTTGGGGAGCTCTGCGAAATTTTCCCCGGCGAATATTTCCACATCGGAGGGGACGAATGCCTCAAGACCAGATGGGAGGAATGCCCTCGCTGTCAGGCGAAAATCCGGGAGCTCGGACTTGAGGACAGCGGAGAATGGAAGGCTGAGAACTATCTTCAGAACTATCTGACCCACAGGGTGCAGGAGATGCTTGCAAGGCGCGGGAAGAAGCTCATAGGCTGGGACGAAATCATCGAGGGAGACCTCGGACCCGGGGCGACTGTCATGTCGTGGCGCGGCACAAAGGGAGGCGTCAAGGCCGTATCAAAGGGCATGGAGGTGGTCATGGCTCCGACCGACCACTGCTATCTCGACTACATCCAGTCCGACTTCCCCGACATCGAGCCGCCGTCTATCGGCTACTGGCTTCCGTTCGAGAACGCCTACGACTTCGACCCGACGGAGGGGATAGCCCCTGAACGGCAGTCCCTTGTCAAGGGTGTGGAGTGCGAGCTCTGGACGGAGTTCATAGTGACTGAGAACCACCTTCACTACATGATGCTTCCGCGCCTTCTCGCGGTGAGCGAGGTGCAGTGGTGCGCTCCGGAGTCC
>ERZ808246.982-NODE-982-length-21992-cov-7.285271_pt1 | contig 21992 bp, 17 predicted proteins | sample MGYA00521083_ERZ808246 | MGnify/ENA primary metagenome ERZ808246 (study PRJEB31516, sample SAMN03275577) | gut metagenome | biome: mammalia-associated habitat; material: feces | host: Papio cynocephalus | place: Kenya | collected 2012-07-07 ... | reverse complement strand
TGGAGACCCTGACCCCGCCGATCAAGATGAGCCTCGAGGAGTCCCTGGACTTCGCCAACGAGGACGAGTGCGTGGAAGTGACCCCGGAGTCCATCCGCGTGCGCAAGATCATCCTCAACCGCGAGGATTGGTACAAGTGGCGTGCCAAGCAGCGTCGTCAGAACGCTCAAAAGTGAGCGTTCTGACGACCTTCGCGGGTCGCCTTAGCGACCGCTCACTTCACCTACAGGAAGCCCACTGGGCTTTCCGTTTGACGGTTCAGCAGAACGCTCGGCAGTGAGCGAATGTCGCGCAGCGACGTCAACGTGAGCCTCCTTCCCCACGGAAGGGGGCTTTTCCGTTCCCAGAAAGGCACGGTAGAGTCAGGAACCATGAGTCGTAAGAGCAACGAATCCCTGATGCCATGGTCGCATCGTCAAAGCCCGTTCATGCAGATGCTCATCACACTGCTGGCCGGCGCGGCGAGCGCGTTCTTCGGCACGCTCGCGCATCGCATGGGAGCCTCCATGAACATCCCATACGGTCTGGTGATCGCATTTCTCATCCTCGGCATCTCCACATGGTGCGCACGCGCACGCATGGGCGCCACCGGCATCGGCGTGCATCTGATCGCATCCTCCACCACCGCGTGGGGCGTAGCCATCTGCGGCGTGAACGGCAGCGCGCTCACCCCGGTCGGATTCTCCGGCGCAGTCCCGTTCTTCAGCCAGAACGTGGGCTACATATGGCTGTATGGCCTGGTGCTCCTGCAACTCGTCATGCTGTTCCTGCCACGCCATTGGTTCGAGATCCCCGCACGCAGGAAGCGCACCGCCGCGGCAGGCCGCGCATCGCGGGCCTGACGGCGGGAACGACACGGCATACCGACGAACCGGAACGGCGCGATCGGGCGCCTTTCCGGTTTTCGCATAAACGGAACGGCGGCCATGTCCGGCGCGATCGCGCGGTACGGTGGTGCATATGACGCATACGAAGCTGACCTATCTTGGGCCGGAAGGCACCTTCACCCATCAGGCCGCCATCGATGCCGGGCGCTGCCTGAACGAGCAATACGGCATCGACGTGCCGCGGCTCGTGGCGGCACCGGACGTGCCGACCATCATGCAATCCGTACAATCCGGCGAATCCTGGGGCGTGATCGCCTGGGAGAACAACGTCGAAGGCTATGTGATGCCCAACCTCGACGCCCTGATCGACGCCCATGACGCCGCCGGTCTCGCCCGCGTCGGCATCGACGTCTCGTTCGACGCCTTCGTCACCCGCGGCGCCTCGCACACCATCGACGGTGCAAACGTCAGCGCCCACCCGCATGGCCTGGCGCAGTGCAAACGGTTCATCGCTCAGCATCACCTGCATCCCGTTCCCGCTGCCTCGAACGCGGCCGCATGCCGCGACCTCGAACCGGGAGACGTGGCGCTCGGGCCGCGCATCTGCGGCGACCTGTACGGTCTCGACCCGGTGCAGCGGCGCGTGGAGGACTTCGACGGCGCGCACACCGACTTCCTCGTCATCGCCCCGCGGACGGACGTGATGGAGCATGTCGCGCATGCGCGCGAACGCGAGTTCGAAACCATCATCACGTTCATCCCGCTGGCCACGGGCCCCGGCGTCGTGGCCGACCTTCTGGACGTGGTGCGTGACTGCGGCCTCAACATGACCAGTCTCATCTCGCGCCCGATCAAAGGGCACGACGGCACATACAGCTTCATCGTCACACTCGACGCGGCACCATGGGAGCCGCGGTTCCGCAGCATGCTGGTGGAGGTCGCGGAGCATGGCGACTGGACGAAGACCATCGCCGTCTACCCACGCAGGGAACGGCCGAACCCGCCCGTCGATTCGTGGATGCTGCCGGAAGGCGGCGTCAGACTCGATTCCACGAATCCGGAATCGGATTGGCAGACGGAACGCAACGCAAGAAGGGAACTGCTGTGGTAGGGAAAGTCGGCATCATCGGGCTTGGCCTGATCGGCGGGTCGCTGGCCCGCAGGCTCAACGGCAACGGCGTGGAGGTGATCGCATGGAACCACCGGCCGCATCCGTACGCCGCGGCACAGTCCGAAGGCATCCGTTGCGTGGATACGCTGGCCGAACTCGTCGCGGCCGAACCGCAGGTGCTGGTGCTGTGCAATCCGCTGAAGGCCATGCCGAGCATCCTCGGCGAGCTCAAGCCATTGCTGGACAAGCATCCCGGCATCACGCTCACCGATGTCGGCAGCGTCAAGGGCATGGTCCGCAGCCAGGTCGAACAGGCCGGGCTGGGGGAGTGCTACGTGGGCGCGCACCCCATGGCGGGCAACGAGCTGTCCGGTTGGAGCGCCGCCGACCCGCATCTCTACGACGATGCGCTGTGGGCGATCACCGTCACGCAGCACACGGACTACCGGCGTTTCCTCACCATTGCGGAACTTATCGTCAAGGATTGCGGCAACCGCGTGATCGTCATCGACAGCGACACGCACGACCGTGCCGCCGCCCTGATCAGCCACATGCCGCATGTGGTGGCCACATCGCTCATCAACGAGCTGGTCGGCAATCCGGACCGTAATATCGCCGCGGCGCTCGCCGCCGGATCGTGGCGCGACATGACGCGTGTGGCGCTCACCGACCCCAATCGCACCCGTGCCATGGTGGAGGAGGACAACGTCAACGTGGAAGGCCTGCTGCGCAGCATGGCGGCGCGTCTGACGGCCGTGGCCGACGCCTTGCACGATGGGGATGAGAACGTGATAGGCGGCTTCTTCGCCGAAGGCCAGCCGTTCCGCGAGTACAAGCATGCGAGGGAATTCGCCGAAGGCGAGCTTGCGATCCCTGAAGCAGGCTGGCAGCAGGCGCTGCTGGAATCCGCAAGGCGCGGCGAGGCCATCATCGGCCTCATCGACGGGCACAGGGTACGGTTCCGCGTCCATGCGATGCCGACGGGCGACGTGGACTGAACCCGCGTGCCGGGCCGTGCTTTCCGCCCGTGCCTTTCGTATGGAGGCGTGATGCCTCGGCAGATGGGCGCATGAGGGCATAATAGACGGATCGGGCTGGTTCCCCGGGATTTCCAGGGAGCCAGTCCGATCCGTCTTGATTGGGATTACTTCTTCTCACGCACCATGTGCGGGCGTTCGGGAACCGGTTTCAGGCGGGCTATGGTGTCCGCATCGATCCTGACGCGCTGCGCCGGGCGCGAACCATTGGCGGCGGCATCGCGCATCAGATCGAGCGTGTAGCCGTTCCATGATTCCACGTGCCCCACGTAATCGCGGAACTTGGTCCGTCCGTCAGTCGGATCCACACCCTCGATCACGCGCACCACGATGCGCGCACCGGTAGGGATCTCACGAGGTAAAGCCATAGGGGGAGCCTCCTTACTCCGAAGCGACGGCGTCCAGCACCGGTGCCTTCAACGCGCGGCGCGAGGGAGGCAGCGAGGCAAGCACGCCTATACCTATCGACAGTAGCAGGAACACGCCGAGTTGTCCCCAAGGAATCGCCAGCTGCTCCATGCCGCTCGCCTTGTATGTCTGCTGGATCACCACGCCGGCCGCGGTGCCCACCACCAGGCCGATGACCGTGCCGAGCACCGATATCAGCGCCGCCTCGATGGCCAGCATGCCGCGGATCTTCGCCTTGGACGTGCCGATGGCGCGCAGCAGGCCGATCTCGCACGTACGTTCCGAAACGCTCAGCGCCAGTGTGTTCACGATGCCGAAGATCGCGATGATGATGGACAGGGCCAGCAGCGCGTACAGCACGATCAGCATCTGATCGACCAGCGAGCTCACCGTGGACTTGTATTCGTCGTGATCCTGCACGGTCAGCACATAGTACGGCTTCGTCTGCTTGAGGATCTTCTTGCGCAGGCTGGCCACATCGGAGCCCTTCCGCGCGGTGACGAACACCATGATGGTGAACAGGGCCTCCTTGTTGGTCAGCTGCTCCGCCTGCTCGTCGTTCATGAACACGGCCGTGCGGTACACCGAGTTGGAGATGATCGCGCCGATGCGCTTGACGGCCTTGGTCGGCTCGTCCTTCGTCTTGATCAGGGTGGCCGGGTCCACGTTGCGCGCCTCGTCCACGGCCTGCTGGGCCTCGTCGGCCTTGGCCTGGGCGCCGGCCTGATCGCCGGAGGCGAGCAGCGTCTGGGCCTCGGTCTGCAACGACTGCACCTTGGCCTGCACCTGCGCCTGATAGTCGGCCTGGGCCTTCGCAGTGGCCTCCTGATCGACCGACACGCGCTTGCAGGTGACGGTGACCTTGTCCCCGATCTTCCAGCCGCGATCCTCCGCAAGCTTCTCGCCCACGACGAGCTCGCCGCGGCGCAGCGCCTTGTCCGCATCGCCCTGCGTGGCCACCGGGTCCATCACGTCGGAGAACACGGTGGGCTGCTCGGCGAACGCCAGCGCGGCATTGCCGTCGAATTTGGCGTTCATCATCATGCGGCTCACGGACACGGATTTCACGTCCTTGATGCCCTTGATGTCGTTGACGGCCTTTTCGGGAATCTGGCCGTTGGCCGACGAGACGATGTAATCGGTCTTCAGGCCGCTGTCGATGATGCCCGCCACGGACGCGTTCACGGAGGAGGCGACCACGCCGAGGCAGCTGACGATGGCCACGCCCACGAACAGCGCGGCGGCGGTATTGGAGGTACGGCGCTTCTGACGCGACAGATTGCGCATCGCCAGACGTCCGGCGACGGGGAAGAGCAGCGACGGCAGCCAGCCGAGCACCACGCTGGCCGTCTGCACCAGCGCCGGGCCGACCATGATCACGCCGATGACCACGCATGCCGCGCCGATGCCGAGCGTCCAGCCGGTGCCCATCACCTTGGCCAGATTGTTCAGTGCGGCGATGGAGGTCGGATCAGCGCCGTCCGCCGCGCCGATGCGCCAGCACAGGATCCAGGAGAGCACGCCGATCACGGTGATGACGCTGCCGGCGATGGCGCGCGGCGCGACGGAGGGCTCCGGGTTCACGGTCTCGTTCATCGCCTGGATCGGCGGCGCGAGCGCGGCCCTGCGAGCCGGCAGCGCGGCGCCGATCACCGCGACCACGATGCCGACCACAAGGCCCACAAGCATATCGTTGGGGGTCGGGGTGACCGATCCGGTCAACGGCGTTCCCAGCTGCGCCAGCAGAGCCGCGATGCCCTTGACCATGCCCCATCCCAGGGCGATTCCGGCGGCCGAACCGACCAGACCGAGCATCAGCGCCTGGATGATCACCGTGAGGAACACCTGCCCGCTGGACGCGCCGATGGAGCGCAGCAGCGCATAGCCGCGCATGGATTCGCGCACGATCATCGAGAAGGTGTTGGCGATGATGAACGAGCCCACGAACAGGGCGATCACCGCGAAGATCAGGATCAGCGGCTGGATGAACCCCAGCATCTCCTTGCTGCTCTTGGAGCTTTCGTCGCGCATCTGGTCGCCGGTGATGGCATGCGCCTTGGCTGAGCGGGGGAGCGCCTTGTTGATGCGGTCCGCAAGCTCGCGCTGCTGCGCGGCGTTCAGCGGCTTGTTGCCGTTGGCCGAGCCGTAGACGCCGATGCTCTGCGTCTGCCCGCTCTGGCCGCTGCTCTGCTCATACAGGTCCTTGAGCACGCTGCCCGGCACCGCGATGAGCAGCGCCCCGGCCTGCGAGGAGTCGGTGGAGAACGAGCCCACGATCTTCACGTCCTCCGGGCCGGAGGGGTATACGAGCTTCGTGGTGTCGCCGATCTTCAGCCCGGACTGTTCGAGCGCGAACGTGTGCAGGGCGATCTCGTGCCGGTTCTTCGGCCAGTTGCCATGCTCCAGATGCGCCGAACGCCAGGTCCTGCCGTCGAGCGCGAGGGTGGTGCCGGACATGCCGCTGGACACGGCGTTGCCGTCCTTGCCCACCAGCGTGAGCACGCCGCTGACGGAGGTGACGGCATTGGCGCTTTTGACGCCGCCCACCGCACGGATGTCGTTCGTCAGCGACGTGTCGATCATGTTGTACGTGGTGGTGGAGATGCCGGAATCCGAATCCGACGAGACATCCTCGTCGTCAGCATGCTGTTCCTCGCTGCCGCGCACGTACACGTCGTGATCGGCGTTGGTGGCCATCATCTCGTCGACCTGGTTGTTCAGCATCTCGCGGAAGCAGAACGAGCCGACCACGAACGAGACGCCCAGGGCGATGGCGACGATGGAAAGAAGGAATCGGGAGAAATGGGCGCGCGCGTCGCGCAGGCCTACGCGGATCATGCGGCGGCCCCGTTCCCCGCGGTGTGCGCGTCGAAGGGCTCCGCTTCGGGAATGGACAGCTTGGGGGAGACCAGGGACGGCATGTCGATGTCGGAGGTCACCGCGGGGGACGGCTCGCCATCACGGGTCGCGCCCGCGCCTTCCTCGGCGGGTGCGGACGCATTGGCCTCTGTGATTTCCGTGGCCGCCACGGTCGTCGCGGGCTTCGCGGCCCCGTTCGCGCCGGCATCGTCGTCGTCCGAGGCGAACACCCGCAGGATCTCCTGATACGTCGGATGCCGCAGATCCTGCGTGATCCGGCCGTCGGCAAGCACCAGCACGCGATCCGCATACGAGGCGGCGCGCGGATCGTGCGTCACCATCACGATCGTCTGGCCGTACTCGTGCACGGAGTTCTTCAGGAAGCTCAGCACCTCACGGCTGGTGCGCGAATCGAGATTGCCGGTCGGCTCGTCGGCGAAGATCACGCTCGGACGCGCCATGATTGCGCGGGCGCACGCCACGCGCTGCTGCTGGCCGCCGGAAAGCTGGCTCGGGCGGTGGGAAAGCCTCGCCTGCAGGCCGACCACCTTCACCACCTTGTCGAACCATGCCCGGTCGATGGGCTTCTTCGCGATCTGCAACGGCAGCAGAATGTTCTCCTCGGCGGACAGCGTGGGCACCAGGTTGAAGGACTGGAAGATGAAGCCGATCTGCTCGCGGCGGAATCGCGTCAGCTGACGCTGGTTCATCGAGGAGACCTCAAGCCCCTCGACCATGACCTTGCCCGAAGTCGGCTGGTCGAGACCTGCCATGCAGTGCATGAGCGTGGACTTGCCGGAACCGGACGGACCCATGATCGCGGTCATTTCGCCACGGGCGAAATCGACGCTGAGATGATCGAGCGCCTTCACCTGCGCGTCGCCGGTGCCGTAGGTCTTGACCAGATCGATCGCGCTCGCCACCACGGCGTCGTCGTCCGATATGTGCTGTTCGATGTGTTGTCTGCCGTGCTTGGCCATGGTCCCTCGCTTGTTTCTTCCTTCGAATGGCGACAAATGCCCTTATACAAGATGTCATGTCAAGTCTATACGTCGGGAAGCACCGGGAACCGACGCGTCCGGGGACCCAATTCAGGGTTTCAGGGTAGGGTGGCGGGCATGGCCGGTTGCATATTCGACAAGTACCTGCGGGAGTTCGAGACCTACCTCGGCGCGAATCGCGGACTGAGCGCGAACACGCTGAAGTCCTACCACGCCGACGTGGCCGACTGCCTGGCGTACCTGGAGGGGCATGGCGTCGCCGGCCTTGAGGAGGTCTCCATCGACGACCTGCGTGCATGGATGGCCCAGCGCTCGCCGTCCCACGCACGCAGCAGCATGGCGCGCGGCATCGTCGCGGTGCGCGGCTTCTTCTCCTGGGCATACGACCATGGCGTCATCCATACGGACCCGGCGGCCGCGTTGAAGACCCCGAAGATCCCCGAACATCTTCCCACGGTGCTGTCCGAGGAACAGGCCGGAGAGCTGATGAACCGCGAGGATCTGGATGCGGCCGCCGATCCCGACGACCCGAAGGCCCTGCGGGACGCGGCGATACTCGAATTGCTGTACGCCACCGGCATCCGCGTGGCCGAACTGGTGGGGCTCGATGTGGGGGATGTCGATTCCTCCAACCGCACCGTCAAGGTGACGGGCAAGGGCAACAAGCAGCGTGTGGTGCCGTTCGGTCTTCCGGCGGCCCGTGCGCTGGAGGCCTGGACGGAACGTGGACGCCCGCAATTGCTGCGACCGCGCCCCGGCGGCGCGCAGGCGGGCGAGGGGGCCGGCGACGCGCTGTTCCTCGGCACGCGCGGCGGCAGACTGGATCAGCGCATGGCGAGGCGTGTGGTGCACGATGCCGCGCGCGAGGCCGGTGTGCCGGACATCGGCCCGCACGCCCTGCGCCATTCGGCGGCCACGCATCTGCTGGATGGGGGAGCGGATCTGCGCGAGGTGCAGGAGATGCTGGGACATTCCTCGCTCAAGACCACCCAGCGGTACACGCACGTCTCCATCGAGCAGCTGACCGCGCGGTACCGGCAGGCGTTTCCGCGCGCGTGAGCCATGCCCTGCCGCGCACGGTTGCGCTTATGGCGTAATCCGTGGTTTTGCGCCGTCGAAGTTTGTGGACTTCGAAAGGGAACGGCGTGCATGCGCGCGACTGTCTGCGACGTGGGACACAATGGAACACATGTCAAAGGGGCTCGATGCCGGCCGTTCGCATAATGCCGGGTCCGCCCCTTTGGTGTTCACGGGTGCCGCAAAGCGCCCCATCAACTAGGAGAAACATATGAAGAACAAGGCATTGACTGTCGCAGCCGTCGTGTGCGCCGCCGCGATGATGCTGAGCGGTTGCGGTTCCAGCAGCAGCTCCAGCTCCGACAGCAACATCATCACTGCGTACAATTCCGAGCCGCAGAAGAACCTGATCCCCAGCAACATCAACGAGACCGGCGGCGGCAAGCCCGCCGACCTGCTGTTCGCCCGCCTGGTGTCCTTCGACGCCAAGGGCAACCCGTCCAACGAGATCGCCGATTCGATCACCCCGAACAAGGACGCCACCCAGTACACCATCAAGATCAAGGACTGGAAGTTCGCCAACGGCCAGACCGTGAAGGCCGAGAACTTCACCAAGGCCTGGAGCTACGCCGCCAACGCCAAGAACGCCATGCTCTGCTCCTCCTTCTTCAATACCATCGCCGGCTACGACGATCTGCAGAAGACCAGCGGCCTCAAGGGCACCGAGCAGCTGTCCGGCCTGAAGGTCGTCGACGACAAGACCTTCACCGTCACGCTCAGCCAGCCCGATTCCGTGTTCCCGCTCAAGGTGGGCTACACCGCGTTCGCCCCGCTGCCCGATTCCTTCTTCAAGTCCGCCAAGGCCGCCAAGGACTTCGGCCAGAATCCGAAGGACGGCTGCACCGGCCCGTACGTGTTCGATCACTGGGACCACAACAAGGAGATCGGCATGCTCAAGAACGCGAGCTACACCGGTAACCGCAAGGCCCAGAACGATGGCGTGACCTTCAAGGTCTACACCTCCGACACCGCCGCCTACTCCGACATCCAGGCCGGCAACCTCGACGTGATGGAATCCGTCCCGGCCGCCCAGACCAAGACCTTCGAGAAGGACGCCAAGGTGCAGGCCTACAACAAGGCCGGCTCCGTGATCCAGACCTTCACCATCCCCTCCAACCTCGAGCACTTCCAGACCAACACCGAGGAAGGCCAGCTGCGCCGCCAGGCCATCTCCATGGCCATCGACCGCTCCGCCATCACCGACAAGGTGCTCTCCGGCACCGGCACCCCGGCCCTCGACTTCACCTCCCCGATGACCCCGGGCTACTCCAAGAGCCTGAAGGGCAACGATGTGCTGAAGTACAACAAGGCCAAGGCCAAGGAACTGTGGAAGAAGGCCGACGCCATCTCCAAGTTCACCGGCAAGCTCACCTTCTCCTACAACGCCGATGGCGGCCACGAGCCGATCTACAAGGCCGTCGTCAACTCCATCAACAACACGCTGGGCTCCGAAGTGGCCGCCACCAACCCGATGCCGACCTTCAACGAGTTCCGTGACGCCGTGACCAACCGCAAGATGACCGGTGCCTTCCGTACCGGCTGGCAGCCGGATTACCCGTCCGCCGAGAACTACCTGTTCCAGATCTTCGATTCGAAGGCCGCGGACGGCAACGGCTCCAACGACGGCGACTACAAGAACTCCGAGTTCGACGCCATCCTCGACAAGGCCTACGCCACCACCGATACCGACGAGGCCAACAAGCTGTACCAGCAGTCCGAGGAGATCCTGCTCAAGGAACTGCCGGCCTTCCCGCTCTACAACGCGAACGCCTACGGCGTCGCCTCCAAGAACGTGAAGAGCGGTTTCGCCATGAACTGGCAGAACCTGCCGACCTACGAGAAGATGACCAAGAAGTGATCCTTCTTCTCTGATCGATCGAGGGGCGGAAGCTGCGGCTTCCGCCCTTTTGCTATATCCGTGGCCTTTTTACCGTCGCTTCTTCGTTGGCTGACCATTCTCTGACCGTTTTCTGACCGTTTGCTGGCTACCCCCTGTAAGCCCTTCCGATGCAAGTCAGTCCATGCGGTAGACTGTCACAGTATTTTATTGACCATGTGTGAGATAACGCCCGCGGATCAGGACCGAGCCAGGAGGCGTGCGCATGGTTATGGAACAAGGAGTTTCTATGGGCAAGTATCTTCTGCGCCGCGTGCTGCAGGTGATCCCCGTGGTTCTCGGCACGACGTTACTGGTGTATGCCCTCGTCTTTGCCCTGCCCGGCGATCCCGTGAAGGCGATGTTCGGCGACAAACCCGTCAATCCGGCCGTTGCGGCTCAGATCCGCGCCGAGTACAACCTGGACAAGCCGTTCATCGTCCAGTACCTCATCTTCCTGAAGAATGCGCTGACGCTCGACTTCGGCAAGACGTTCTCCGGGCAGCTCGTGATCGACGAGATCGGACGCGCGTTCCCGGTCACCATCAAGCTGGCGATCATGGCGTTCGTGTTCGAGGCGATCTTCGGCGTGGTCTTCGGCGTCATCTCCGGCCTGAAGAAGGGCAAGTGGTACGACACCGTCATCCTGATCATCTCGCTGCTGCTCATCTCCGTGCCCACCTTCGTCACCGGCTTCCTCGGCCAGTACTTCCTCGGCGTCAAGTGGAGCATCCTGCCGGTCACGGCCGGTAACGACCCGACCTTCATCGATCTGCTCATGCCGGCCATGGTGCTCGGATCGGTCTCGATGGCGTACATCATCCGCCTCACCCGTTCCGAGATCTCCTCGAACATCGCCGAGGACTATGTGCGCACCGCACGCGCCAAGGGCATGAGCAACAGGCAGGTCATGCTGCGCCACGTGCTGCGCAACTCCCTGATCCCCGTGGTCACCTACCTCGGCCAGGACATCGCGGCCCTCATGGGCGGCGCCATGATCTCCGAGACCATCTTCAACATCCACGGCATCGGCTGGCTCACCTACCAGAGCATCCTCAAGGGCGAGGGCAACCTCGTGGTGTCCATCGTGACGCTGCTCATGCTGATCTTCGTGGTCTGCAACCTCATCGTCGATCTGCTGTACGCGGCGCTCGATCCGCGTATCCGCTACGCCTGATCCGGAAAGGAGATCCAAGGAAATATGACCGATATGACCACCCTTCCCGGCCAGGAGCGCTACGTCGCCCCGCTGGACGAGACACCGCTGCAGGACGTCGACAAGATCGACGAGTCCGCACCCGCCAGCAGCATGTGGGCCGACGCATGGCGCACGCTGCGCAGGAACCCGATGTTCATCATCTCGGGCCTGCTCATCATCTTCATCGTGATCGTGGCGTTGTTCCCGTCGCTGTTCACCAAGCAGAACCCGAACTACTGCACCCTGGAGAACTCCCTGGCCCCGGCCTCCGCCGGCCACCCCATGGGCTTCGACTTCCAGGGCTGCGACGTGTACACCCGCGTCGTCTACGGCACCCGCACCTCGCTGAGCGTCGGCCTGTGCGCCACCATCCTCGTGGTGCTGCTGGGCACGATCATCGGCTCCATCGCCGGCTTCTTCGGCGGCTGGGTCGATTCCGTGCTGAGCCGTCTGACCGATATCTTCCTGGCGCTGCCGATTCTGCTGGGCGCCATCGTCGTGCTGCAGATGTTCAAGACCAACAGCTCGATCTGGAAGATCGTGCTCGTCATGGCGCTGTTCGGCTGGACATCGACCGCACGCATCGCGCGCGGCGCCGTGATGGAGGCGAAGAACCTCGAGTTCAACACCGCGTCCACCGCGCTCGGCTCCTCGCCGATGCGCAACCTGTTCCGTCACATCCTGCCGAATTCCTTCGCCCCGATCATCGTGATCGGCACCACCTCGCTGGCCACCTATATCGTGCTCGAAGCCACGCTGAGCTTCCTCGGCGTCGGCCTGCCCAGCACCACCGTCAGCTGGGGCGGCGACATCTCCCAGGCGCAGACCAGCCTGATGACCAACCCGATGGTGCTGTTCTACCCGTCCGCGGCATTGGCCATCACCGTGCTGTCCTTCATCATGATGGGCGATGCGGTGAAGGATGCCCTTGACCCCAAGAGCCGTACGCTCTGAGCGAGGAGGAAAGACAATGGAAAACAACGAATCCAAGCTCGTCGCCATGCAGAAGGAGCAGGGGCCCCTGCTTGAGGTGAAGGATCTCGCCATCGATTTCACCACCGACCGCAACCGTGCCGTCCACGCGGTGCGCGACGTGTCCTTCTCCGTCTACCCGGGCCAGTGGGTCGCCATCGTGGGCGAATCCGGCTCCGGCAAGTCCACCTCCGCCATGAGCGTGCTGGGTCTGCTGCCCGGCACCGGCCATGTGGTCGGCGGCTCCATCAAGCTCGACGGGCAGGAGCTCGTCGGCCTGAAGCAGAAGGACTTCGACAAGCTGCGCGGATCCAAGATGGGCCTTGTGCCGCAGGATCCGATGAGCAACCTCAACCCCGTGTGGCGTATCGGCACGCAGGTGAAGGAGGCGCTGGTCGCCAACAACATGGACGTCTCCCGCGAGAAGCGTTCCAAGCTGGCCAAGGCGCTTGCAGGCGACGAGGTCAGCGTCAAGGGCAGCGACGACGAGATCTTCATCTCGTCCGCCGAACTGCCGGCGCTGCTTGATGCGGCCAAGGCCGCAATCGCCGAAGTCGGCATCACCGGCGAGGCGGCGGAACGCTCCATGGCCTATTTCAAGGAGGAATGGGTCCCCGGCTCCGAGACCCGTTGGCGCGTGGCCGACGATCTCATCAAGGCCGGCGTGAAGGACGACACCGCATGGGGCATCGCCAAGAAGCACGTCACCGGCTCCAACATGGACGACCGCATCGCCGGCCTGCTCTCCGAGGCCGGCCTGCCCGACGCGGCGACCCGTGCCCGCCAGTACCCGCATGAGTTCTCCGGCGGCATGCGCCAGCGTGCGCTCATCGCCATCGGCCTGGCATGCCGCCCCGATCTGCTGATCGCCGACGAGCCGACCTCCGCGCTCGACGTGACCGTGCAGAAGAAGATCCTCGACCACCTGCACATGCTCACCGACTCCCTGGGCACCGCGGTGCTGTTCATCACCCACGATCTGGGCCTCGCCGCCGAGCGCGCCCAGCACATCGTGGTGATGTACAAGGGCCAGGTCGTCGAATCCGGCCCGTCGCTGGAGGTGCTGCAGCACCCGCAGCACCCGTACACCAAGCGTCTGGTCGCGGCCGCGCCGTCGCTGGCGTCCCAGCGCATCATCTCCGCCAAGGAGCACGGCGAGAACGCCGACGCCCTGCTTGAGCACCATGTGGTGGGCGAGCAGAAGCTCGAGACGAGCGAGACGATCATCACCGTCGACCATCTGACCAGGGAATTCAAGCTTCCCCGCAAGAAGGAGATGTTCAAGGCCGTCGACGACGTGTCCTTCTCCGTCAAGCGCGGCAGCACCCTTGCCATTGTGGGCGAATCCGGCTCGGGCAAGTCCACCGTGGCCAACATGGTCCTCAAGCTGCTCGAGCCGACATCCGGCACCGTGACGTACGAGGGCAAGGACATCTCCGGCTTCAAGGGCAAGGAGCTGCTGGACTTCCGCCGCCACGTGCAGCCGGTGTTCCAGAACCCCTACGGTTCGCTCGACCCGATGTATTCGATCTACCGTTCCATCGAGGAACCGCTGCGCATCCACGGCATCGGCGACAAGAAGAGCCGTGTCAAGCGCGTGCGCGAACTGCTCGACATGGTGGAACTGCCCGAATCCGTGATGAGCCGGTACCCGAACGAGCTGTCCGGCGGCCAGCGCCAGCGCATCGCCATTGCACGCGCCATGGCGCTCGATCCCGACGTGATCGTATGCGACGAGGCCGTGTCCGCGCTGGACGTGCTCGTGCAGGATCAGGTGCTGCGACTGCTCAACGACCTGCAGGCCGAGAAGGGTCTGAGCTATCTGTTCATCACGCATGATCTGGCCGTGGTGCGTCAGATCGCCGACGAGGTGGTCGTGATGCAGAAGGGCAGACTGGTCGAGCATGCCACCACCGACGAGGTGTTCGACCACCCGCAGCGGCAGTACACGCGCGACCTGCTCGACGCCATCCCCGGCGGCAAGCTCCAGCTCGGTCTGGACTGATCGCAGTGGCCTCGTAGCCGGCGCATAACCGGCCGGACATACGGCGACACGGCGGGCCGTTTCCCCACGGGAGGAAACGGCCCGCCGTTTTTCTTGCCGACGCACGGCTTTTCTCGCATCACGGCTAGGCTGGGCGGTATGAGCATCACCATCACCACCTCGAACGTCAACGGCATCCGCGCGGCCAAGCGCAAGGGCATAGAGACCTGGGCCGCGCAGCATACGCCGAACGTGTGGTGCATGCAGGAAGTGCGTGCGCCGCAAACCGAAATCGACCCCATCTTCGACGAATTCGCCTTCGAATACGCCACGGCCGGGGCCATAGACGCGCAGGACGGGCTGGATCGCACCAACGAGGTGTGCCGGGTCAAGGGGCGCGCCGGGGTCGCCCTGCTCACCGACCTGAAGGTCGATGCCCGACGCCATGGGCTGCCGGGGCTTACCGAGGACGTGGATTCCGGGCGTTGGATCGAGAACGACATCACCACGCCGGCAGGCAACCCCCTCACCGTCGTCTGCGTGTACGTGCATGCGGGAAATACCGACGATCCGGTCAAGATGGAACAGAAATACCGGTTCCTCGACACCATGCTGAAGCGCATGGGCGAGCTTCGTGACGAGGCCGCGAACGGCGGACGGCAGGCCGTGCTGTGCGGGGACTTCAACATCGCGCACACCCCGGCGGACATCAAGAACGCCAAGGCCAACGAGAAGCACGCCGGATTCCTTCCCGAGGAACGCGCCTACGTGGATCGCTGGCTGGACGAATATGGCTTCGTGGACGTGACCCGCAGGCTTGCCGGCGAGATCCAGGGGCCGTACACCTGGTGGAGCCAACGCGGGCGCGCCTTCGACAACAACGTCGGCTGGAGGATCGACTACCAGTTCGCCACACCGGCCCTTGCGCAAAGCGCGGTCGACTTCGCCATCGACAAGGCGCCCAGCTACGACGCCCGTTGGTCCGACCACGCGCCCCTGACCATCACCTACGACTACTGACCCGGCTGTCGCCTTCTGCCGGCCGTCTGGCGTGCGTATCCGCCCGGCGGGCGGACGACGCGGTCGGGAACGGAACCCGCCGTTCCGTTCGCAGCGGCAAGTGCTAGTCTTGTCACGGTCATACAAGCATCGAAATGAGGAGCCCCATGGGACTATTCGGATTCGGCAAGAAGAAGAACAAGGCCGATAAGGCCGCAAGCAAGGCGGAAGACGAGGACGTCAAGGCCGCCAAGGCGGCGAACGCCGCAGCCAAGGCCGACAGCGAACTCGCCCAGCGCACCGCGGCGGCCGCGTTGCCGGAAGCCGCCAGCGACTACGAAGGCCGCGGCGAGGAACGCGGTCCTTGGGACGTGAACGACGAGAACGTCCCCGACTACGACGAATACCTCGACCTGGGCGCCTACTATCTGCCGTTCCTGCAGCACATCGAGCTGCGCATCAAGGCATCCCGCGCCACCCGCGCCGTGCTCGGATCGACCACCACCTACTACAGCTCCAGCCTTGAAGTCGAGGCCTACGCCGCACCGAAGACCATGGGCCTGTGGGAGGACTGGCGCGAGGACTTCCTCGCCGCCAACCCGAAGGCCAAGGCCGTGGAAGGCGTATTCGGCACGGAGATCATCCTGCCGGTCGAGGTCTCCGGCGGCAAGACGGTGCCCACCCGCATCGTCGGCGTCGACGGCCCGCGCTGGATGCTGCGCGGCATCTTCTCCGGCACCGCCGCCAGCGATCCGGACTCCGAAGAGACCCGCAAGCTCAACGAGTTCTTCTCCAACATCGTGGTCGAACGCGGCGAGGAACCGCTCGCACCGCGCGATCCGATCCCCATGCACCAGCCGGTCACGCCGGGCGAGCGCAAGGCCGCGGCGGCCGCCAGCGACGAAGCGGAAGGCGCCGAAGGCAAGGAGCACCTGAAGGACATCCCGAACCGCCCCGACGGCCCGCTGTCCCAGGACCAGCAGACGGAAGTCAAGACCACGCTGTCGCGCGGCCCGATGTTCTCCGAAGTCCGCTAAGCATGGCAGAACGCAGACCTTCCGGCAACGGCACGGGATTCAAAGCGCTCGCCGCGGCCGGCGAAGGCGACGACTTCTCCGTCATCGAGGCGATCGGCGGCGTCAGGGGAGTGGTGGAATCCATGCTCCCCGGCGTCGTATTCGTGGTGCTGTTCGTCATCACGCAGAACCTCGACCTCACCATCGGCGTCTCGGCCGTCCTGGCGCTCGCCCAGGTGGCGATACGTCTCCTGCAGCGTCAGTCCGTGACGGGTGCGCTCAGCGGCCTGGTGGCCGTGGGCATCTGCCTGATCTGGGCGTGGAAATCCCACGAGGCCCGTGACTACTACATGTTCGGCTTCCTCACGAACGCGGCCTACGCCACCGTACTCGCCGTATCGTTGATCGCCAGGGTCCCCGCGCTGGGCGCGATCATCGAATTCATCCGCCAGCTGCCGACCGAGCATTTCCGCGCATGGTTCGAGGACTGGACGGGCGACAAGGCGCTGAAGAGGGCATACACCATCATCACCTGGCTGTGGATGGCGCTGTTCCTGCTGCGCCTGGCCGTCCAGGTGCCGTTGTACCTGACCAACCACGTGGCGGCCCTGGGCGTGACGCGACTGCTGATGGGCATCCCGTTCTGGGCGCTTGCCATCTGGGTGAGCTATCTCATCATCGCCACCCCGTTGCACCGGCATAAGGCGGCCAAGGCGCACGCCGAGCAGGCGGCGCATGGCGATTCGACCACCGATACAGCAAAGACAGCAAAGGATGAACGATAATGCAGGCTGAGGTTCGCATAGAACGATACGCCGACCAGGGCCGCTGCGTGGCCCATATCGACGGACGCGTGGTGTTCGTGCGCTTCGCGTTGCCGGGCGAGCTGGTACGCATCGAGCTTGACGAGCCGCACGATCGCGACGAACGGTTCTGGACCGGCGAAGTCGTCGAGGTGCTGGAGGCGAGCGACGATCGTGTGGAGCCGGCATGGCCTCTTGCCGGGCCGCTGGCCATGGGCGGCGGCGTGGGCGGCGCCGATCTGGTGCATGTCTCGCTGCCGGGGCAGCTCACATGGAAGGCCGTGACGGTCAGCGAGCAGATGAAGCGTCTCGGGCATGTGGATGTGGCTGTGCCCGTCAGCCGAACGGACGGCGACGAGGAGCTTGGCGGGTTGCATTGGCGCACCCGCATCGAAATGATCGCGGACGAGGACGGCAAGCCGTCCATGCGGCGTCGAGGAACGCATGTGCGCGTGCCGTTGACCACCATGCCGCTGGCCACGAACACGCTGCTCGATGTCGCGGCCGCCAACAAGGTCTGGGAGGGCGGCTTCGAGCCGGGCGCGCAGATCCGCCTCTCCGTTCCCGAACCGCGCCATGCCGCGGGGGAGAACGCCTCCGGCATCGGTGACGACTATGCCGTGCTGGTGGACGGCGAGCTTACGTCCGGAAGCCGTCGGCTTACGGAGCATGTCACGGTGGCCGGCAGGGAATTCACCTACACCGTGGACGCCAACGGTTTCTGGCAGGTGCACCGCCAGGCCCCGGTCGCATTGGCCAATCATGTCATCGACCTGGTCCGCGGGGAGATGGACGGCGCGGTTTCGGCGGTGCTATGGGACCTGTATTCCGGTTCCGGCCTGTTCACGCTGCCGTTGGCCACGATGGTCGCCGAGCGCACGCGCATGTTCAGCGTCGAAGGCGGCGATGTGGCGGTGAAGAGCCAGCAGCGCAACCTGCGCGCTTTGGGATTGAACGACGTGGACGTGCGTTGCGGCGACGTGGGGCGCGCCCTTGCCCATGTTCCCGCCCACCTTGCCCATCCGGACGTCGTGGTGCTCGACCCGCCGCGCGCCGGCGCCCATGCCAAGGTCTGCCGGCAGATCGTCGAGGCCTCGCCGCGTTCGATCATCTACATCGCCTGCGATTGCACCAGTCTCGCCCGCGACACCGCCACGATCACTGGTCTTGGCTACGAGCTGGCGGACATCCACGCCTACGACATCTATCCGATGACCCACCACGTCGAGACGGTGGCGCTGTTTCGTCGTTCCTGACGGCATCATCATGACGGCGGCAATGAGAAGGTTGGCAAGGGGTGCCGGCATCGCGATGACGGTCGCGATGCTGCTGCCCCTCGTCTCGTGCGCACCGAGCGGCGCGGCGGTGGGCGATACGAACGTCCATGGGTCCGCGTCGCAATCCAGTGGCGTGGAACGTGGCGACGTATCCATCGGCATGATCGGCTCGCACACCGCATCGGCCGATGACCTGGTGCTGGACGCCTATGATGCCGCCGGTCTGGGCGCCTCGTACGTCTCGCTGGCCGATGCCGTCAGACCTGCAGCCTGCGGGCAGCGGGCCGTCAGGGACATGGCGGCGCGACAGGTGACGCTCATCGTCATCAGCAACCTTGACGCCTCCCAGGATGTGCAGGGCTGGAACGGCGCTCTGACTACGGCAAGGGATGCCGGCATCCCCGTCGTTCTCGTCGATCCCATCCACGTGCCGTCCGACGCGCGCCTGTACGCGGCCTCGTTCACCATCAACGACCGTGCCGCTGACTCCATGCCGATCGGCAAGGCGAGCATGCTGGTGATCAACGACCAGCCGCATGCGAGGAACCTGATGGTCACCACGCTGACGCGCTGACATGGTGCGTCAGCGGCGCCCCTGTTCGTGCAGCCGCATTTCCTCGGCAGCATGCCATGGTTCTTGAGGGGAGCATGTATACGATGCAGGCCGAGCGGCATGGGTCGGACGCGCAATATCATCCCCGCGAACGAACACCGGCGTTGGTTCCCGGAGTAGGGTAGAGCACATGGAATCTGCAACAAGCGTATCCATGCCGGACATCGACGAGCATGGTTTGAACGAACGCGACGTGGCCGAACGCCAGGCGGATGGGCGCGGCAACGCGATGAAGACGTCATCGTCGCGATCGATCATGGACATCATCCGTGCCAACGTATTCACCCTGTTCAACGGCATCATTCTCGGCGCCATGGTACTGGTGCTGATCACCGGGTCCTGGAAGGACGCCGTCTTCGGCTTCGTGATCATCGTGAACACCGGCATCGGCATCGTTACCGAATTGAAATCCAAGCGCACGCTGGACAAGCTCTCCATCCTCGTGGAGTCGGACTATCTGGTGCGTCGCGATGACACGGATATCCAGGTGCCGCATGACGGCATCGTGCTCGACGACCTGCTGTGGATCCGTTCCGGCGAGCAGGTGCCGGCCGACGGCACCATCGTGCAGACCTGGGGGCTTGAGCTTGACGAGTCGATGCTGACCGGCGAATCACGAACGGTGCGCAAGAAGGCCGGCGGCGAAGTGTATTCCGGCTCCACCGCGGTATCGGGCATGGCGCTGGTCAGGGTCACCGCCGTAGGCGAACACTCCTATGCGGCGAAGATCACCGCCGAGGCCAAGGTGTTCAAGAAGACCACCTCCGACCTGAACAAAGGCATCAACACGATTCTGAAGGTGATGACCTTCGTGGTGGTGCCGCTGTGCGTGCTGCTCATCTGGTCGCAGATGAAGACGGTCGGCGGATGGTCGCAGGCCTTCGCCACCGGCCAATGGCGGCAGGCCGTGATCTCCGCCGTGGCCGGCGTGGTGGGCATGATTCCGGAAGGCCTGGTGCTGCTGACCTCGCTGAACTTCGCGGTCGCGGCCATGCGTCTTGCCCGGAAGAACACGCTGGTGCAGGAACTCGAATCGGTGGAGACGCTGGCACGTGTCGACTGCCTCAATCTCGACAAGACCGGCACCATCACCGATGGCGGCATCGCGTTCAACGAGCTGCGGATGCTGGACGGCGACGCGGACGGGCGGAACGTCAGACAGGCGCTGTTCGACCTGTCGAACGAGGAGCAGCCGAACGGCACCGGTCAGGCCGTGCTCGAAGGGCTTGGGCGGCAGGGAGTTACGGCCGGCGAGGTGCTGGCCCGCGTGCCGTTCTCGTCGGCGCGCAAATGGAGCGCCATCGCATCCGGCACCGGCGTATGGTACATGGGCGCGCCCGAGGTCATCATCTCCGCGCTGGACGGCGACCATGAGGATGTGCTTGCCCTGGTCAACGAAAACGCCCACGAAGGCAACCGCGTGCTGCTGATCGCCCATTGCGGCGGCCAGGCGCCCGAGGACTTCGAGGACAACCCGCGGCTCGACACCTCGGCCAGGCCCGTGGCGCTCGTGCTGTGCTCCGAACGCATCCGCTCCGACGCCGAATCCACGCTCGCCTGGTTCCGCGAACAGGGGGTGCGCTGCCGTATCATCTCCGGCGACAACCCGGTGACCGTCGGTGCCATCGCCCGTAAGGTGAAGCTCACCGGAGACCGCGAACCCGTGTATATGGACGCCCGTGAACTGCCCGACGACATCGACGAGCTGGCCAAGGTGCTGGACAACGTGGATGTGCTCGGCCGTGTGCTGCCGAACCAGAAGAAGGCCGTGGTGCAGGCCCTGCACAGGGACGATCGCGTGGTCGCCATGACGGGCGACGGCGTGAACGACGCCTTGGCGTTGAAGGAGGCGGATCTCGGCATCGCCATGGGCAACGCCGCCCCGGCCACCAAGGCCATCGCGCAGGTCGTGCTGGTCGATTCGAAGTTCTCGCATCTGCCCGACGTGGTGGCCCGCGGCCGCCAGGTCATGGCCAATATGGAACGCGTCGCCAGCCTGTTCCTCGTCAAGACCGTGTATTCCGCGCTGATCTCGCTCGGCGTGGTGCTCACCCAGATCCCGTTCCCGTATCTGCCGCGCCACATCACGTATCTCGGGGCCCTCACCATCGGCGTCCCCGCATTCATCCTGGCGCTCGCGCCGAACACGCGCCGCTATATTCCGGGCTTCCTCAAGCGCGTGGTGCTGTTCGCACTGCCGGGCGGCATCGCGGTCGCGCTGTCCGTGCTGCTGTCCACATGGCTCCTGCCGGGCATCATGCACTGGGATCTGGCGAATGCCGCCGATCTGACCCAGTTGCGCGCGTTGAACGCGATCATCCTGTTCGTGCTTGGCATCCTCGTGCTGGCCCGCGTGGCCCGGCCGCTCACCGGCTGGCGTGGTCTTATGGTGCTGGCATTCGCGGTCGCCGGCGCGGTCGGCATGGTCATCCCGTTCGTGCGGAATTTCTTTGCGCTGATCGTGCCACGCGGCTCCACGATGGTGGCCACGCTGATCGTGCTCGCGGTCTCCGTCGTCATCTTCTTCGTCTGTGTGGGTACGGCGCGCGTGCTTTCCATGCGCAGGCAGGCCAGGAAGGCCGCAAAGGGCCGATAATCCGGTTCCATGCCGTTGACGGCAGATCCGGGCAAATGATTTCGATGCGGGTTCCCGTTTGCGGACGGGGCCGCATCGTCGTTGTTCGACGGTCGGTGCCAGGGTCGGGCGGACCGGGCGGCGCATTGTCTCACATCTCAAACCGACACGCCAGAAGCGAAGTAACGTGGCCGTACCATTCGAAGTGTTATATCGACGATGGTATCGCAGCATCGCGTATCATCGCTTATCGCATCGGAGGGAATATGTCCTTGACTGATGATCAGCTGACGACTCTGAGCGCAGCTGGCAAGGATTACGACTACTACAACATTGCGAATCTTCCCGGCATCGACCAT